>Ga0187774_10000041_pt1 | contig 42533 bp, 37 predicted proteins | sample 0216_BV02_MP05_2_FD_133152 | JGI IMG/M metagenome (GOLD analysis project Ga0187774, IMG submission 133152) | Tropical peat soil microbial communities from peatlands in Department of Meta, Colombia - 0216_BV02_MP05_20_MG | ecosystem: Environmental > Terrestrial > Soil > Wetlands > Peat | place... | reverse complement strand
CTGCGGCTGGAACTCTTGCGCCAGCATTCCGCGAAGTCCGACCCGATGGGCAAGGGCTTCAGCTACGCAAGAGCGTTCAAGAGCCTCGACTACAAGGCGCTCAAGAAGGACCTGGTCAAGGTGATGACCGACTCGCAGGACTGGTGGCCGGCCGACTTCGGTCACTATGGGCCGTTCTTCATCCGCATGGCCTGGCACGCCGCCGGAACCTACCGCGTCACGGATGGCCGCGGCGGCGGCGGCCGCGGCCAGCAGCGCTTCGCGCCCCTGGACAGCTGGCCCGACAACGTCAACCTCGACAAGGCGCGCCGCCTGCTGTGGCCGATCAAGCAGAAGTACGGAAGCAAGATCTCTTGGGCCGATCTGATGATCCTCACCGGCAACGTCGCGCTCGAGTCGATGGGCTTCAGGACCTTCGGCTTCGGCGGCGGCCGCGCCGACGTCTGGGAGCCGGACGAGGACGTGAACTGGGGCGAGGAGATCGCATGGCTGGGCGCCGACAAGCGCTTCAGCGGCGACCGGGACCTGGGGCCGTTCGGCGCCACCCACATGGGCCTCATCTACGTGAATCCCGAAGGCCCGAACGCGAGCGGCGACTACATGGCCGCCGCCAAGGATATCCGCGCCACCTTCGGCCGCATGGCGATGAACGACGAGGAGACCGTCGCCCTCATCGCCGGCGGCCACACCTTCGGCAAGTGCCACGGCGCGGCCCCCGAATCGCACAAGGGGTCGGATCCGGAAGGCGCGTCCTTGGAAACGCAGGGCCTGGGCTGGATGAGCGACTACGGCACGGGACACGGCGCCCATACGATTTCGAGCGGCCTTGAGGTCACCTGGACCAAGACGCCGGCGCTCTGGAGCAATAGCTTCCTCGAGATCCTCTACAAGTACGAATGGGAGCAGACCAAGTCGCCGGCCGGCGCCAAGCAATGGGTGGCGAAGAACGCGCCGGAGATCATTCCCGACGCGCACATCCCGGGCAAGTTCAACAGGCCGACCATGCTCACCACCGACCTGACGCTGCGCTTCGACCCGGAGTTCGGCAAGAGCTCGCGCCGGTTCCTCGACGATCCGCAAGCCTTCGCCGACGCCTTCGCGCGAGCCTGGTTCAAGCTGACGCACCGCGACATGGGCCCGCGCGCCCGCTACCTGGGACCGGAAGTGCCGAAGGAAGACCTGATCTGGCAAGACCCGATTTCTGCGGTCGACCACAAGCTGATCGGTGAGAAAGAGATCGCCGACCTCAAGAAGAGGATTCTCGCCTCGAAGCTGTCGGTGGCGCAGATGGTGTCCACGGCCTGGGCATCGGCGTCTACCTTCCGCGGCTCCGACAAGCGCGGCGGGGCGAACGGCGCGCGCGTCCGGCTCGCGCCGCAGAAGGATTGGGAAGTGAACCAGCCGGCGCAGCTCGCAAGAGTGCTGAAGACACTGGAGGGCATCCAGGCCGACTTCAACAGGAAGGCCAAGGACAACAAGAAGGTGTCGCTCGCCGACCTGATCGTGCTCGCCGGCTGCGCGGGCGTGGAAGCAGCCGCGAAGAAGGCCGGCGTCACCGTGAAGGTGCCGTTCAGGCCCGGGCGCATGGACGCGAGGCAGGACCAGACCGACGTCGAATCCTTCGAGGTGCTCGAGCCGCTCGCCGATGGCTTCCGCAATTACCTGAGCGGCAGGTGGCCGGTCTCCGCCGAGCAGCTGCTCATCGACCGGGCGCAGCTTCTGACGCTGACGGCGCCGGAGATGACGGTGCTGGTGGGCGGCCTGCGCGTGCTGGGGACCAACGCCGGCGGCGCGAAGCACGGGGTCTTCACCTCCAAGCCCGAGACGCTCTCCAACGACTTCTTCGTCAACCTGCTCGACATGCGCACGGAGTGGAAGCCGGTCTCGGACGCGAAGGACGTGTTCGAGGGGCGCGAGCGCAGGAGCGGCAAGGTCAAGTGGACCGGCACGCGCGTCGACCTCGTCTTCGGCTCGAACTCGCAGCTGCGGGCGATCGCGGAGGTCTACGCGACCGCGGACGCGAAGGAGAAGTTCGTGCAGGACTTCGTGGCGGCGTGGGCCAAGGTGATGAACCTCGACCGTTTCGATCTCGCCTGATTCACCGTGATAGGGCCCACCTATCGAGCTCATCGCCACAATCCATTGGAATGTGCGAGCCGCCGGGGCGATTATTCGAGGCACGCCGGTTGGGCCGGTCCTAGCAATTGAATTCTGATCTGGAGATAGACCCCATGAAGCTGAAAGGCAGCAAGACCGAAGAGAACCTGAAGTACGCGTTCGCCGGCGAGTCGCAGGCGAACCGCCGTTACCTCTACTTCGCCAACAAGGCGGACGTCGAGGGCTTCAACGACGTGTCCGCGGTGTTCCGCTCGACCGCCGAAGGCGAGACCGGGCACGCGCACGGCCACCTCGAGTATCTCGAGCAGTGCGGCGACCCCGCGACAGGAATGAGTTTCGGCCCGACGGCCGATAACCTCAAGACCGCGATCGCCGGCGAGACACACGAGTATACAGACATGTACCCGGGAATGGCGAAGGCCGCTCGCGACGAGGGCTTCACGGAGATCGCCGACTGGTTCGAGACCTTGGCGAAGGCCGAGCGCTCGCACGCCAACCGCTTCAAGAAGGCGCTGGATGCCCTCGGCAAGTAGCGAAGTCTGGCCCCGGGGCAGAGCGACCGGCCCCGTCCCTTACACATCCGGAGACACGAAGATGCAACATCTGAGCCGTGAAAACCTGATGAGCCTCGAGCAGTACGCGGCTGCGCGGCCGGCGTTCCGCGCCGAGGTGCTGGCGCACAAGCGCGACCGCCAGGTGGCGATCGGGCCGCATGCCACCCTGTGTTTCGAGGACCGTCTTACCATGCAGTATCAGGTGCAGGAAATGCTGCGCATCGAGCGCGTCTTCGAGGCCGAAGGCATCGAGGACGAGCTCTCCGCGTACAACCCCCTGATTCCGGACGGCAGCAACTGGAAAGCGACCTTCATGGTGGAGTACGAAGACATCGAAGAGCGTCGCGCCGCCCTCACAAACCTGGTCGGCATCGAGACCCGCGCGTGGGTGCAGGTCGCGGGTTTCGAGCGCGTCTACGCCATCGCCGACGAAGACTTGGAGCGCGCCACCGAGGACAAGACCTCGGCCGTGCACTTCCTGCGCTTCGAGCTCACTCGCGCGATGGCCGCGGCGGTGAACGGAGGAGTAGCCATCGCCATGGGCATCGAGCACGAGGCCTACAGGTACGCGGTCGCGGCCGTGCCGGAAAGCACGCGCCGCTCGCTGGCGGCTGACCTTATCTAAGGAAACAGGCGCACGCAGGCGCCTTCAGATTTCCACGGTCAGATCGGGGCGAAAACCCGTCGCCTCTTCCGGGTAGCCGCGCGGGTTGCAGATGACGCGCGTGCCGCGCACGCAGTAGTCGAAGAAGGTGTGTGTGTGGCCGTGGATCCACAGCGCCGCGCGACCCATGAGCTCGTCGAGGTTGAGCACGAAGGCCGGGTTGGCGGGGTGGTTCGCATACGCCGGGGCGATCGAATTCGGGTGCGGTGCGAAGTGGGTGATCACAACGGTTCTGCCCGCGAACGCGCGGGCGAGCTCGGCCGCAAGCCAGGCGCGGTGGAGGGTGCAGAGCGCGATCGCGTCCTCCGGGACGAACCGGCGCGCGCCGTAGCAGATCAGTTGATAGTCCGGGTTGCGCTTGCGCGATTCCTCGACCACGACCGCACGTTGGCTCTCGGGCGCGAGCGAATAGTCGGTCCACAGGGTGCAGCCGAGAAAGCGCACGCCGCCAACGATGGTCCGGGTGCAGTCGAGCAGTTCGATCGTGCCGCCGGCGGCGGCACGCATCGCGGAGTTGACCGATTCGAACTCGCCCTCGTAGTACTCGTGGTTACCCGCGAGGTAGAGGACGGGCGCATCGAAAGTCTCCTTCGCCCATTCGACGCCCGCCGCTCCGTTGGCGATGTCCCCGGCGAGCACCACAACGTCGGCGCCGTTCTCAGGCGGCGCAAAGGGGGCGCACTCGAGGTGGACGTCGGAGTAGATCCGGAGGCGCAATCGGGTCAGCGCCGGCGCCGGCGGTTCGCGGCGATGCGCATGCGCAGGGCGTTGAGCCGGATGAACCCTCCGGCGTCGGCCTGGTCGTAGGCCCCGCGGTCGTCCTCAAAGGTCGAGATCGCCGGGTCGAACAGCGAGTCCGTCGTCGAGGACCGGCCGACCGTGGTGACCGTGCCCTTGTAGAGCTTGACGCGGACCGTGCCGTTGACCGACTTCTGCGATTCGTCGATCAGCCTTTGCAGCAGCGCGCGCTCGGGACTGAACCAGTAGCCGTTGTAGATCAGGCGCGCGTAGCGCGGCATCAGGTCGTCCTTGAGCGCGAGCACCTCGCGGTCGAGCGTGATCGACTCCATCGCGCGGTGGGCACGCAGCATGATGCTGCCCCCCGGTGTCTCGTAGCAGCCGCGCGACTTCATCCCCACGTAACGGTTCTCGACGAGGTCGAGCCGGCCGATGCCGTGGCGCCCGCCGAGCGCGTTCAGCCTGCCGAGCACCTTCGCCGGCGACAGGCGCCTGCCGTCCACCGAGACGATGTCTCCCTTCTCGTAGCCCAGGTCCACGTACTGCGGTCGGCCCGGGGCCTTCTCGGGGCTGACCGTGATCCGCCACATCGACTCCTCGGGCTCGTAGTCCGGGTCCTCGAGAATGCCGCCTTCGTACGAGATGTGCAGCAGGTTGGCGTCCATGGAGTAGGGCGCCTGGCCTTTCCTCTTCCGGTAGTCGACCGGAATGCCGTGCCGCTCGGCGTACTGGAGGAGCTTCTCGCGCGAGAGCAGGTCCCACTCGCGCCAGGGCGCGATGATCCGCACGTCGGGCATGAGCGCGTAGGCGCCGAGCTCGAAGCGCACCTGGTCGTTGCCCTTGCCGGTGGCGCCGTGGGCGATGGCGTCGGCCCCGGTCTTCCTCGCGATCTCGACGAGGTGTTTGGCGATCAGCGGGCGGGCGATCGACGTGCCGAGGAGATACTCGCCCTCGTACACCGCATTGGCACGGAACATGGGAAACACGAAATCGCGCACGAACTCCTCGCGCAGGTCCTCGATGAAGATCTGCTTCACCCCGGCCATCTTCGCCTTCTTCCGGGCGGGCTCGAGCTCCTCACCCTGGCCGATATCGGCAGTGAACGTGACTACCTCGCAGCGGTACTTGTCCTGCAGCCACCGAAGTATGACCGAGGTGTCGAGCCCCCCGGAGTAGGCCAGCACCACCTTCTTCACGCTTTCCGCCGTCTTCACTTCTTCACCTTCCCGAGCAAGAGAAATTCCATGAGCGCCTTCTGAGTGTGCAGGCGATTCTCGGCCTCGTCCCAGACCACGCTCTGGGCCCCGTCGATCACCTCCGCGGCGACCTCCTCCCCGCGGTGCGCCGGCAGGCAGTGCATGAAGACGGCGTTCCTCTTCGCCGCCTTCATCATCCGCGCGTCCACCTGCCAGTCCTCGAAGTCGCGCTTGCGCGTCTCGTTCTCGGCCTCGAAGCCCATGCTGGTCCAGACATCCGTGGTAACCAGGTCGGCACCGCGCGTGGCGTCCATCGGGTCCGCGAAGCTCTGGTAGTGGTCGCCGTCGTAGACGCCCGCGCGCTCGGGCTCGACTTCGTAGCCCGGAGGCGTGGAGACGTGAACGTTGAAGTCGAACACCGTCGCCGCCTGCAGCCAGGTGTTGCAGACGTTATTCGAGTCTCCGATCCAGGCGACCGTCTTGCCCCTGATGGGCCCGCGGTGCTCGACGTAGGTGTAGATATCGGCGAGCACCTGGCAGGGATGGTACTCGTTGGTGAGCCCGTTGATCACCGGCACGCGCGAGTTCGCGGCGAAGCGCTCGATGATGTCCTGCTCGAAGGTGCGGATCATGACGATGTCGCACATGCGCGATATCACCTGCCCCGCGTCCTCGACCGGCTCGCCGCGCCCGAGCTGGGTGTCGCGCGTGTACAGATAGATCGCTGCGCCCCCCAACTGGTGCATGCCCGCCTCGAACGACAGCCGCGTCCGCGTCGACGGCTTCTCGAAGACCATGGCGAGCGTGCGATCCTCGAGGGGCCAGTAGCGCCGGTAGCGCTTGAACTGGTTCTTGATCCAGCGCGTGCGCTCGAAGAGGTGCTGGTATTCCGAGCCGGTGAAATCCTTGAACTGCAGGAAATGCCGCAGCGGGACCTTCGCCTTCTTCTTCATGCGCGCGCGGCCACGGCGGAGGGAACTCTTGCGAGGAAGGCGCGCACCAGCGGCACCAGGATCGCGAGAGTCTCGCGCGCCTCGGCCTCGTTCATGATCAGGGGCGGCAGCAGGCGGATGACGTTGTCCATGGTGACGTTGATGAGCAACCCCGCCTCCAGCGCCTGCCCGACCAGCTCGCCGCAGGGCCGGTCGAGCTCGATCCCGATCATCAGCCCCTGGCCCCGGATCTCCGCCACGCCCGGGAGGCCGCCCAGCTGCTCGCGCAGCCCGGCGAGAATGGTCCCGCCGACCCGCTCGGCATTTCGCATCAGGCCCTCCTGCTCGATCGCTTCCAGCGTGGCGAGCGCTGCGACGCAGGCGAGGGGATTGCCTCCGAAGGTGGAGCCGTGCGTCCCCGGCTTGAACACCGAGGCCGCGGCTCCCCTCGCCAGGCAGGCGCCGATCGGCACGCCCGAGGCGAGCCCCTTGGCGAGCAGCACGACATCGGGCCGGATTCCCGCGTGCTGGTACACGAACCACTTGCCGGTGCGGCCGAGGCCGCACTGCACCTCGTCGACCATGAGGAGCCAGCCCTCGCGGTCGCACAGCTCGCGCAGCTCGCGCAGGTACTGCATGGTCGCGAGGTTGATCCCGCCCTCGCCCTGGATGGGCTCGACCAGCACGGCGACCACGCTCTTGTCCTCCCGTGCGACACGGCGCACCGCTTCGATGTCGTTCAGGGAAACGCGCACGAACCCGGGAACCAGCGGCTCGAACCCGGTCTGCACCTTGCGGTTGCCCGTCGCCGAGAGCGTCGCGAGGGTTCTCCCGTGGAAGGCCTTGTCCATGACCACGATCGCGGGAGAATCGATACCCCTGCCGTGGCCGTGCAGGCGCGCGAGCTTGATCGCCGCCTCGTTCGCCTCGCACCCGGAGTTGCAGAAGAACACGGCATCCATGCCGCTGATCTGCGCGAGCTTCTCCGCCGCCCGCTCCTGCTCCGCGATGGTGTAGAGGTTGGACGTATGTATCAGGCGCGCGCTCTGCTCGGCGATCGCGCGGGTCAGCTTGGGGTGCGCGTGGCCGAGCGTGTTGACCGCGATGCCGGCCAGCGCGTCGAGGTATTTCTTTCCGGATTGGTCCCAGACCCAGACGCCTTTGCCGTGCGTGAAAGCGACCGGAATCCGGTTGTACGTGTTCATCGAATAGGACATGAGCTCACCCGTTCAAATTCTTGGCCGCGCAAAGCCAGCACTCTGCGCGAAAACGTTCGGAATGCGCCCTCAGGTCGCTTGGGCGCGCGGATTGCGTTCTGCGCTAAGGCCGGCGTCGTCGGGTATCGTGCCGGTCGGGCGATTGCACGGCGCTGTGGCGGCGCCTCGGTGCGGAGAATGTCATCGTGTCGCCCTGTGCGATAATTCGAATTTCTCTGAAGAGCCAATAGCTTAGCATAACGAATCCGGGCATGGGAACACGGCTCACCGTTTTCAACCAGAAGGGCGGGGTCGGCAAGACCACGACCGTGCTGAACCTGGGCGCCGCGCTCGCGCGGCGGGGCGTCGTTCCCCTGCTCGTCGATCTCGATGCGCAGTCGCACCTGAGCTCGATCCTCAACCCCGCGGCCTCGGGCGCCGAGAGCCTGTTCGCGTATTTCAGCGCGGGCAAGCCCTTGAGGGAAGTGGTTCGGCCGATACGCTTCGGGGGCGAGCTCATCCCCGCCCACGGCGAGCTGATCAAGGTGGACGCGCTGTTCGGCAAGGGGCCGGACATCCTCAACAAGCTCAAGAAGGGACTGGAGGCCGGGTGGGACGGCACGCGACCGGTGCTCATCGACTGCTGCCCGATGCTGGGACTGATGTCGCTTTCGGGAATCTTCGCCTCCGAGAGGGTGCTCATCCCGATCTCGACCGACTACCTCGCCCTGAGGGGCGCCCTCGCGCTCGACCACACGCTGAAGGCGCTCGAGCACGTGTTCAAGCACCGCGTCGAGCGCCGCTACCTGCTCACGCGGTTCGACGCGCGCCGGAAGATGTCCCACGACATCGCCGGCCAGCTTGCCAGCCGGTTCGGGACGGAAGTGTGCGAGACGCGCATCACCGAGTCCGTGGGCATCGCCGAGAGCCCGGCGGTGGGCAAGGACGTCTTCGCGCACGCTCCCAACAGCCGGGGGGCGCAGGACTACGAGGCGCTGCTGGATGAGCTGCTGAAGACGGGGTTCCTGGAAGCCGAGGTGACGCCGCAGGCCGCGGCTACTTCGTGATCAGCGAGACGATTTCCTCGAAGCTGGATCCGTCCGGGGTCGTTGCGGCAGATCCGAGGCTCGGCTGCATGGTCGCGGGCTGCATCACGCTGCGCTCGAGGATCTCGCAGTGCAGGTACATCTGGCGAAGCTTGCGTTCGGCGTCCGCTTCGTCGCGCCCGTGGATCATGAGGTGCTCGACGATCAGCCCTTGGCGCGTGCGGATGCGAAATCCGAACTTCGTCGTGTTCAATAAAGGCAGCATGATCCCCCCGGAAGCGGCTGTATAGCATAAGATTTTTGGGGTGACAAGCCCGCTTTGCCCTCAGTCGATCCGGCGGAGCCCCCTTTCCTCGGCTGGCTTCAACACCCGCAGGCAGGGCAGATACCCGTCGTACACGATCCCATGGAGCTCCACCCGCTTCTGGGACCGCAGCAGGCCCACGAGGTAGCGGAGGATCTCGCGGGTGATGACCTGTCCGGGCACGAGAACCGGGATGCCCGGGGGGTAGGGGACAATCTGGTCGGCGCACACCCGGCCGAGCAGATCGCGCCGCAGCCCGTCCCTGTCGTTGACCAGAGGAACGACTTCCCCGCCGCAGTAGAAGGCGTCGCGGGGCAGGAACCGCAGCCGGGTGAAGCCCGGGATCTCGGGGAAGCGGTAGAGGCGCCGCGGCACGCGGCGCTCGCGGGCGATGCGCATGAGAGCGTCGTACAGGCGCGACACCTTGCTGCGCGTCGTGCCGATGGTGAGCAGCAGCGTGAGCGTGTTGAACGTGGATTTCTCGACCTGGATGTTGTAGCGGTCGAAAAGCTCGCGCTGGAGGTCCTCGACCGTGTACCCGCAACTCGAGATGTCGACGGTCACCTTCGTCGGGTCGAGCAGGATGTTGTCCCGCTTGACCTCGTCGGGCAGGAGCTCCTCCAGCTCGAGGACGCGGAAAATCCCGGTCGAGTTGATCTGGGCGCGCAGCTCCCTGGAGAGCGCGAGCGTGCGCGAAAGCAGCTTGTAGCCCTCCATGACCGCCTGCTTGCGCGCCACGTCGAGGCTCGCGATCATGCTGTACTGCGGGCTCGTCGACGTGTGCATGTTGAAGTTCTCGCGGAACAGGTGCTCGTTGAACCCCGGATCGTTCACGTGGATCATCGACGCCTGCGAGAAGGCCGAGAGCACCTTGTGCGTGCTCTGCGTGGCGTAGTCGGCCCCGGCCTCCAGCGCGGTCGGCCGGAACGCGGGGTGGAAGCGCGCGAACCCGTACCAGGCCTCGTCGACGATCACCTTGATGCCCTTCCTGTGCGCCGCCTCGACGATGGGCGCGAGATCGTAGCGCAGGCCGTCGTAGGTGCACGACGTGAGGATGATGGCCTGGGCGTCCGGGTGCCTGCGGATCGCCGAAAGAATGGTCTTCTTGGGGACCGGGCCGTAAAGGCTGTACTTCGCGTTGACTGACGAATCGAGATAGATCGGGTGGCCGCCGGAGAGCACCACGCCGTGGTGGACCGACTTGTGGCAATTGCGGTCCAGGAGCAGCTTCTCGCCCGGGGCGAGCAGCGTCTGGAAGATCACCTTGTTCGAGGTGGAGGTGCCGTTGGTCGCGAAGAACGTGCGCCGCGCGCCGAACGCCTTCGCCGCGATGGTTTGCGCCTCGGCGATCACCCCGGTCGGCTCCATCAGCGAGTCGAGCATCTTCACCGAGACCGACAGGTCGCCGTCGAAGACGTGCTCGCCCATGAACTCGTAGAAATCGCTGACCCAGGGACTGTCGCGCAGCGACTCGCCCGAGGAGTGGCCCGGCGTGTGCCAGGAGTCCTTCGCCATCCAGACGTAGTTCTTGAGCTGGTCGTAGAAGGGCGTGCGCGAGCGCTCCTGGATCTGGGCGTTGAGAATGCGGTACATGCCGCGGTAGTCGCGCTCCTCGCGGTAGAAGTAGCCGTCGACCGCCTCGGCGAAGAGCGCGTCGACGATCTCGTCCTCGTGCTCCTGCGCGATCAGGATGTACACGTCGAGCTCGGGCCGGAAGCGCGTCACCCTCTGCACCAGCTCGAGGGCCGACGTCTCCTTCTTCGCACTCCTCTGGCTCAGCGTATACAGCTTGTCGTCGACCACTACCGCCTGAAGGTCGCCGTCCTCCTCGATCGCGGCGAGCGCCTCGCGCGCCGTGGTCACGCCGGCGAAGGTGATGCCCAGCGGATTGTCCAGCGACCTCGCCGCGGCGTTCAGCCCCTTGACGAACTCCCTGAGAACGAGCGGCTCGTCGTTGATGATGAGGACCCGGCTGATGGGCTTTTTCATGGGGCGCGCCGAAGGAAAAGCGGATTATACTTTCGCGCCTCACCCGGACGGACGCGCGATTGAAGGAAATCGAGCCGATGGCCTACAATTTCCTGCTGCACTTCGCGAGAGACAACGAACTACAGGTGCGGCACGGGCGCGCAGAGGAGCGCCCGCAAGCCGGATAGCTACCCCGCCATCGCTTTTAGACGCAGCGACAGCTGGCTCTTGTGCCGGGCCGCCTTGTTCTTGTGGATGATCTGCTTGTCGGCGATGCGGTCGATGACCCCGCTCGCCTCGCTGAAGGCCTTGCGCGCCGCCGCCTTGTCGCCGGCCTTGATGGCCTTCGTGACGCTCTTGATTGCGCTGCTCAGGGCCGATTGCAGGCTCGCGTTGTGCCTGCGCCTGCGCTCGGCTTGGCGCGCCGCCTTGCGCGCGCCCTTCGTGTTGGCCATTGTCTGTACCCGGACGAAAGGCCGCAATTGTAGTCGCAGACCCCTGGCCGCGCAAGGATTTCCGACCATGAAAGCTATAATCCCGCGATGAACCTGCTGAGAGCGGTCGCGACGGTGAGCAGCATGACCCTCGTGTCGCGGGTTCTTGGACTGGTCCGGGACATCCTGATCGCGGCCCTGTTCAAGACGGGTCTGGTGACCGACGCGTTCTTCGTCGCATTCCGCATTCCCAACCTCCTGCGGAGGCTCTTCGCAGAAGGCGCGTTCTCGCAGGCCTTCGTGCCGGTGCTGTCGGAATACCGAACCCGCCGCGGCGACGCGGAGACCAAGCTCCTGGTTGACCGTACTGCGACGCTGCTCGCCCTCGCTCTGCTCGCGGCGACCGTTCTAGGCGTTGTGGGCGCCCCGGTCGTCATCTACGTCAGCGCCCCGGGTTTCGCCGCAGCGCCGGAGAAGTTCGATCTGACGGTGGCGATGCTTCGGATCACCTTTCCGTACATTCTCTTTATCTCGCTGGTATCGCTCGCTGCCGGCGTGCTCAACACCTGGAGCCGCTTCGCAATCCCGGCGCTGACTCCGACGCTGCTGAATCTTTCGTTCATCGTCGGCGCCCTCTACGCTGCGCCCTACTTCGACCCGCCGGCGATGGTGCTCGCCTGGGCGGTCTTTGCCGGCGGATTGCTTCAGCTGGCCTTCCAGATCCCGGCGCTCGCGAGAATTGGAATGCTGCCGCGACCGCGGCTCGGCTTCTCCGACCCCGGAGTGAAGAGGATCCTCCTGCTCATGGGACCGGCGGCGATCGGCGTGTCAGTGGCTCAGATCAGCCTCCTCATCAACACCATCATCGCGTCCTTCCTTGGCGATGGTAGGGTGTCTTGGCTGTACTGGGCCGACAGGCTGATGGAATTTCCCACGGGGCTACTGGGCGTGGCGCTGGGCACGGTGCTTCTCCCGAGTCTTTCCAAGTACCACGCCGAGTCGTCGGATGGCGAATACTCGCGCCTTCTGGACTGGGGCCTGCGCCTGACTTTCCTGCTCTCAGCGCCGGCCGCCGTCGCGCTCGCCCTACTCGCGGTGCCGCTGATCACGACGCTGTTCTTCCACGGCGAATTCGGTGAGCACGATGTCTGGATGACGCGCCAGGCGCTGGTCGCCTATAGCATAGGGCTGCTCGGGCTGATCCTTGTCAAAGTGCTGGCGCCGGGATTTTACGCGCGGCAAAATATCGCTACTCCCGTCCGGATCGCGGTATTGACCCTGATCGTCACGCAAGCGATGAATGCCCTGTTCGTCCTGTCCCTGAAGCAAGGAGGGCTGGAGGCCTCGAGCGGCATCGGGCCGCACGCGGGTCTCGCGCTCGCCATTGGGCTGGGTGCGTGTCTCAACGCGGGGCTCCTGTACCGCAAGCTGAGAGAGCACGGCATCTACGCTCCTCAGCCCGGGTGGAGCGTGTTCGCGCTCAAGATCTGCGCCGCACTCGCGGCGATGTCGATCATCCTGTGGCTGGGGATGGGGCCTTCCGCGTGGTGGCTGAGCGCAGCCGGATCGGCGCGAATCACCGCAGTCGCCGGACTTGTGCTGCTGGGGGCCGCAGCATATTTCGGGAGCCTGTGGCTGCTCGGCTTCCGCCTGCGCGATTTTTCCAGGCGGGCGGCCTAGGTCATGGACACGCGCCTTGAGCGTTTCGCGGAGATCGTCTCCCGCGACCAGTTCAACCTCGCCGAGGCGAGCCTGATGCTCGCCCAGGACAACTACCCCGATCTGGACATCCCGGAGTACCTGGGAAAGCTCGACGGCATCGCCGTGGCGATCAAGAAGCGGCTCGCAGGCGACGCGTTCTCCGAGCAGCGGGTGCTCGCCCTGAACTACTACCTGTTCAACGAGATGCGCTTTTCGGGCAACCTCGCCGACTACTACGACCCGCGCAACAGCTATCTGAACGAGGTGCTGGAGCGCCGCACCGGCATTCCCATAACGCTGTCCATCCTGTATCTGGAAGTCGGCAAGCGCCTCGGCCTCAACCTGAAGGGCATCTCCTTTCCCGGGCATTTCCTAGTGAAGCTGGCCGTCAAGCGCGGCCAGCTGGTCCTCGACCCCTTCACCGGCGGCGAGGCGCAGTCTGAGGCCGACCTGCGCCAGCGCCTCGCGCAGGTCCTGCCCTCGGGCAAGGCCGAGCAGGCCCAGCTCGACCGCTACCTCGAGCCCGCGACGCCGCGCCAGATCATCGCCCGGGTCCTGCGCAACCTCAAGAACATCTACCTGCAGACGGGAAGGCTCGAGCAGGCGCTCGCGGTCATGCACCGCATGCTTCTGGTGATGCCGGAGTCCACCGAGGAGCTGCGCGACCGGGGTATCGTGTACCAGAAGCTCGAGTGCTTCCGCCCGGCGCTATCCGACCTGCAGAACTACCTGCGCAGGCGTCCCGACGCAGCGGACGCCGCTGAAATCCGCGAGAAGGTTCTCGAGCTCAGGCAGGCCTCCTCGCGGCTCAATTGACGAGGCGCGCCTCGACCTTTTGCCGGACGTCGCGCTTGAGGCCGAGCGCGAAGAACAGCTCCGCGACGAGGAAGATCGGCGCGATGAAGATCTGGAACAGATTGTCGACGAGCGCGGGCTTGCGCCCCTCGAACACGTGCCCGACGAGCTGGAAGATCCATCCCCCGACGAAGAACGCGCCGAACCAGGACCAGCCCGCGGCGTAGCCGCTTCCCGCGGCGAGCTTCGCCGTGTAGTACAGCGCGCAGGTCAGGACCGCGGTCGCCAGCGCGAGCGGCACGTCCAGCAGGAAGTAGTACGCGAGCACGGCGCCGAGAAACACCTGCGCCAGCGTGATTCCTTCCCCGAGCGCAACCCAGTTCATCGGGACGAGGATCGCAAAGACGATCGCCGGCACGCCGACGAAATGCGTGAGGCGGTTCCAGCGGTTGCGGTGGTAGGCGGCGTAGACCGCCATCTGCTCGTCGAGCGCCTTCATCCGGTCTCCGTGAGCTTCGATCTTACCGCTATAATTCAAAACTTTACGCCATCCCTTGCCTTTGATGTTGCTCACCCACGGCGCCTCCGCCGCGCAGCTGCCTCCGGTCGCGCTCACCGTGGGGAACTTCGACGGCATTCACCGCGGACACCAGGCGCTGCTCGCGCGCCTGCTCGCGGGGGCGCGCAAGCGTGGCCTGCAGAGCTGCGTGCTCACGTTCGAGCCGCACCCGCGCGAGTTCTTCGCGGGGCAGGCGGCGCCGACGCGGCTCGCGTCGCTGCGCGAGAAGCTCGAGCTGCTCGCCGCGCACGGCGTGGAGCGCACCCACGTGCAGCGCTTCGACCGGGCGTTCGCGTCCCTTGCTCCGGAATCCTTCGTCGAGCAGGTGCTGGCGGGGCGGCTCCGGGCGCGCTGGGTGCTGATCGGCGGGGATTTCCGCTTCGGCGCAAAGCGCGCGGGCGACCTCGGCCTTCTGAGGGATCTCGGACGGCGCCACGGCTATGAAGTCGAGGTGCTGGCGGACGTCGCGCAGGCGGGCATGCGCGTCTCGAGCTCCGCGGTGCGCGCCGCGCTGGCCGCAGGGAACCTCGGCGTCGCCGAGACGCTTCTCGGCCGGCCCTACAGCATCAGCGGCCGGGTGGTGCACGGGAGAAGGCTCGGACGTGAGCTGGGTTTCGCGACGGCGAACGTGCAGCTCAAGCATAACCGCCCGCCGCTCTCCGGCATCTTCGCGGTGAGGGTGCACGGGGTGGGCACAAGCTCGCGCCCTGCGGTCGCCAGCCTCGGCGTGCGGCCCACGATCACCGCGAGCGGACGCGCGGTGCTCGAGGTGCACCTGTTCGATTTTTCGCAGGATCTCTACGGCGCGCACATGCGGGTGGAGTTCCTCCACAAGATCCGCGACGAGCAGAAGTATTCCGACCTCGGCGCCCTCAAGGCGCAGATCGAGCGAGACTGCGAAGCCGCCAGGGCGTTCCTGCTTGAAAGCCGCAATGCCTGACGACAAGAAAGACTACCGCAGCACGCTGAACCTTCCCGACACGCCCTTCCCGATGCGCGGGGACCTCGCCAGGCGCGAGCCGCAGTGGGTGAAGGAGTGGCGGGACGGCAAGGTCTACGAGGAGATCCGCAAGGCGAGCGCGGGCCGGCCGAAGTTCGTGCTGCACGACGGGCCCCCGTACGCCAACGGCGACATCCACATCGGAACCGCGGTCAACAAGATCCTCAAGGACATCATCGTCAAGGCGCGCAACCTCGCCGGGTTCGACGCGGTCTACGTGCCCGGCTGGGACTGCCACGGCATGCCGATCGAGGTGCAGATCGAGAAGACCTACGGGAAGAACATTCCCGTCGAGAAGACGCAGAGCCTCGCACGCGCCTACGCGACCGAGCAGATCGCGCGCCAGAAGGCCGATTTCCAGCGCCTGGGCGTGCTCGGCGACTGGGACCACGCCTATACGACGATGGCCTTCCGCAACGAGGCTGACGAGATCCGCACCCTCGGCAAGCTGCTCGAGCGCGGCTACGTCTACCGGGGCTTGAAGCCCGTGAACTGGTGCTTCGACTGCGGCTCGGCGCTCGCCGAGGCCGAGGTCGAGTACATGGATCGCACCGATTTCGCTATCGACGTCGGGTTTCCGCTCGCGGATAGTCAACGCGAGAATCTCAAATCGGCGTTCGCGCTCGATGAGCTACCCAAAGGCCCAGTTTTCGCGGTTATTTGGACCACCACCCCTTGGACAATTCCGGCCAACCAGGCGCTCAACATACATCCCGACTATCTCTATTCCCTCGTTGAAACGGAGAAGGGTTCGTTGATCCTTGCGAATGACCTCAAGGAAGCGTGCTTGGCTCGCTATGGCTTGAAGCGAAAGGATCCGGCGAGTAATTTCGATCACAGCGCTCCCGGCAAGAATCTCGAGGGCATCAAGTTCGAGCACCCGTTCTACGACCGGCTTTCGCCTGTCTACCTGGGCGAGTACGTCACGCTCGAGCAGGGCACGGGCATCGTCCACAGCGCGCCAGCGTACGGCGTCGAGGACTTCGTGTCCTGCCGCCGCTACGGGATGAAGGATGATGAGATGCTGACGCCGGTGATGGGCGACGGGAAGTACGCGGCATCGCTCGAGTTCTTCGGCGGCATGTCGATCTGGGACGCGAATCCGAAGATCGTCGAGAAGATCCGCGACGCGGGCGCGCTGTTCCACTCGGAGAAGCACCAGCACAGCTACATGCATTGCTGGCGCCACAAGACGCCGATCATCTACCGCGCGACCACGCAATGGTTTGCGGGAATGGACGACGTCCCCGGCTACCACGGCAGAAAGCCCAGGGAGCACCTGAGGGCGACTGCGCTGCGGGCCGTCGAGGAGACGCGCTTCTTCCCGGAGTGGGGCAAGGCGCGCCTGCACGGCATGATCGCGAACCGGCCCGACTGGACCCTCTCGCGCCAGCGGCAGTGGGGCGTGCCGATGCCGTTCTTCATCCACAGGGAGACGGGCGCGCTGCACCCGCGCACGCACGAGCTGCTCGAGGCGGTCGCGAAGAAGGTCGAAGCGGGCGGTATCGAGGCCTGGCAGCAGGTCACGGCCGAGGATCTCCTCGGCGCGGACGCCTCGAAGTACGAGAAGGTAAAGGACACGCTCGATGTGTGGTTCGATTCCGGATCGACGCACGAGACGGTGCTGCGCGGCTCGCACGCAAGGGAGCTGAGATTCCCCGCCGACCTGTATCTCGAGGGCTCGGACCAGCATCGCGGCTGGTTCCATTCCTCGTTGCTCGTGTCCTGCATGCTGAACGGCAGGGCGCCTTACGAAGCGCTGCTCACGCACGGCTTCGTCGTCGACGGCCAGGGGCGCAAGATGTCGAAGTCGCTCGGCAACGTCATCGCGCCGCAAAAGATCTCCGAGACGCTGGGCGCGGAGATCCTCCGCCTGTGGGTCGGGGCGACGGACTATTCGGGGGAGCTGTTCATCTCCGACGAGATATTGAAGCGGGTAGTGGAAAGCTACCGGCGCATTCGCAACACGTTGCGCTTCCTGCTCGCCAATACGTCCGATTTTGATCCGGCTCTTCACGCCATTCCGATGCATGATTGGTTCGAGATCGATCGTTACGCGTTGTGCAGAACCACGATGTGGCAGGACGAGCTCAAGGAGTACTACAACAAGTATGAATTCCATACAGTCGTGCAAAAGCTGCAATTCTTTTGCACCGATGATCTAGGGGCGTTCTACCTGGATATCCTTAAGGACCGTCTGTATACATGTGCGACAAACTCCACACCAAGGCGCTCGGCCCAGAACGCACTCTTTCACATCACGAGGAGTCTGGTGACTTTGATGGCGCCGATTCTTAGCTTCACTGCAGAGGAAGCTTGGAAGAACACTGCTAGCGAACCGGATAGTGTCTTCGCCGCGACCTGGCACTCACTCCCGGATTGCGCTGCGCAGATGCAACTGGTGGACAAGTGGGATCGCATTCGCGCAGTGCGAGCCGAGGTACTGAAGGAACTCGAAGCTGCGCGCGTGGCAGGAGCGATTGGCTCGTCTCTCGCTGCCGAAGTTGAGCTTGCGTATTCCGGGGAGAGGTATGCGGTACTTGGCTCGCTGGGGGATGATTTGCGCTTTGCCTTGATAACGTCCGCCGCTTCGGTCCGCGAGGTCAAGAACCGTGAAGAGGAGGGTGTGGTGGTGCGTCCGAGCAAGCATCCCAAGTGCGCGCGCTGCTGGCACTGGCGAGCCGACGTCGGCGCCGACGCGAAGCACCCTGAGATCTGCGGGCGCTGCGTCTCGAATCTCTTCGGCGCGGGCGAGCCGCGCCGGTTCGCATGACCCGCTGGAAGCCTGTCCTTCCCTGGCTCGCGATCGCGGCGCTGATCGCGCTCGCCGACCACGCGAGCAAGAGCGCGGTCAGCTCGGCGCTGCGCCTGGGCGAGGCGCGGGAGGTGACGCCGTTCTTCAACCTGGTGCTCGCGCACAACCGCGGCGCGGCGTTCAGCTTCCTGTCGGAGGCGGGCGGATGGCAGAGGACGCTCTTCATCGGCATCGCGGTCCTCGCCACCGCGGTGATCGTCACGCTGCTCCTCAAGCATTCCGGCGAGCGGCTGTTCTCCGCGGGCCTCGCCCTGATCCTGGGCGGGGCGCTGGGCAATCTGTGGGACCGCATCCTCCTGGGATACGTCGTCGACTTTCTTGACTTCCACGCCTTCGGCTGGCACTTCTGGGCGTTCAACGTCGCCGACTCGGCGATCACGATCGGCGCGGGGCTGCTCATCCTCGACAGCCTGCTCGCGGCCGGCACCCCGCAGAAGGCCTAGAATGGGCGGCATGGAAGTCATGCTCGCCAATCCGCGCGGCTTCTGCGCCGGCGTCGAGCGTGCCATCAGCATCGTCGAGCAGGCCCTGGCGGTGCACGGCGCGCCGATCTACGTCCGCCACGAGGTCGTGCACAACAGGTACGTGGTGGACGACCTGAAGCGCAAGGGCGCGGTATTCGTCGAGGAGCTGGCCGACGTCCCCTCGGGCAGCACCGTCATCTTCAGCGCCCACGGCGTGTCGAAGGCGGTGCGCGCCGAGGCCCAGGCGCGAGGCCTGCGCGTTTTCGACGCGACCTGCCCTCTGGTGACCAAGGTGCACGTCGAGGTCGCCAAGATGCGCGCCGCGGGGCGCGAGATCGTGATGATCGGCCACCGTGGCCACCCCGAGGTCGAAGGCACGATGGGGCAGGCGACCGAAGGCATGCATCTGGTCGAGACGGCTGCCGACGTGGCGCGCCTCGACGTGCGCGACCCGCAGAAGGTCTCCTACGTGACGCAGACGACGCTGTCGGTGGACGATGCCGCCGCGGTGGTTGCGGCGCTCAAGGAGCGATATCCGGCGATCACCGGGCCCAAGAAGGACGACATCTGCTATGCGACCCAGAACCGGCAGGACGCCGTCAAGTTCCTCTCGCCGCAGTGCGACGTGGTCATCGTCGTGGGCTCGCCCAACAGCTCGAACTCCAACCGCCTGCGCGAGGTGGCAGAGAGCCGCGGCATCCCGGCCTATATGGTCGACAGGGCGGAGCAGCTAAAGGCGGAGTGGGTGGCGGGCAAGCGGCGCGTCGGGATCACGGCCGGCGCGTCGGCTCCCGAGATCCTCGTGACCGAGCTCGTCGCGCGGCTGGAGGCTCTCGGCGCCACGAGCGTGCGCCAGCTCGAGGGCGTGAACGAAAGCGTGGTATTTACCCTGCCGCGCGAGCTTTCCGCGCGTGCCGCGCCGAAGCCCTGAAAGGCCCCGGCGCGGTTGTCGATCTCAGCGCTCGCGGAAGGTGAACCGCGACACGCCCTTCGCGTTCTTGTTGATGTTGACGTTGCCCGTGGTGACCTTGCCCGTCGAATCCGTGTTGACGGTCTTGATGTCGCCCGTGGTCGTCTGGATCGGCGTGACGCCCACGAGGAACTGGTTGATGTAGCTTCCCGCGACGCCGTTCGCCGTTCCCGGCACGTAGCTGCCGGTCAGGTAGTCCAGGTTGTAGACGAAGGACGTCCCACCGGCCGAGCAGCCTCCCACCACCGGCGTGTTCGACGCGAACACCAGGGTGCCGAGCTCGAGGCGAGGGTCAAGGATGATGCGCTCGCCGGGGCTCGTGTTGCCCGGATTGAGGTCGATGTAGAACCCGTTCTGCGTGGACCAGTTGACGGCGTTGCTGCTGATCGTACGGTCGGACCCGTTGTTCGAGCTCAGGACCTGCTGAACCAGTCCGATCGAACGGACGTTGGTGCCGTAGTCCGTGCCCTGGTCCTTGATGCCGTAGATCGACTGCTGCGACGTGTCGGTCGCGTCCGCCGTCGCGACATAGCGGCCGGTGCCGACGTAGTAGATGCGGGTCGCGCCGTTGTTGATGTTGGTCGCCACCGGCCTTGTGGTGATCGGCTGCACCTTGCCGGTGCCGTCCTTCAGCGTCACCATGTGGCTCGCCGTCAGCGGGGAGGCAGACATGTCGATGCGCCACACGTTGCCCTGCTGGTCGCCGCCGTACATGAAGCTGATGGTGGCATCGGTCAGGCCGTTCTTGTAGAACCCGGCATGCTTGAACAGGCCCGAGGGCAGCGTGGTCGTGCCGACGTTCAGGCCGGTCGCCGGGTCGTTGGTGGGCACCTTGGCGAGCACTTCGCCGGTGATGACGTCGAGCACGTAGAAGAAGCCGCCGCCCGAGCCGGTCGGGGTGGCCGGAAACCCGCTGGGCACGCCGGTGTTGTTCAGCCCCGAGGTCAGGATGACGACCCATTTCCCAGCGAGCGCCTTTCCGCTGATCGAGGTGCCCGTGTTCGTCATCGGAATCTTGCCGAACACCGGATTGCCGTAGGTGAAGCCCAGGTCGAGGTCGCTGTGGACGATCCCGTCCGGGCTCGTGGGGCACCACTGCGAGTTCCAGCAGAATTCCCACAGGCCCTTGGGATTCAGGGGGTCGGTGACGTCGAGCGCGTAATATCCGCGCCCGCCGCCCGCCGCGCCACCGACAAGGACGGTCTTCCACACGCCGGCGGTCGCGTCGAACACGTCGTTGGTCTCCGGCGTTGCGTCGAGGAAGAAGCTGTGCGCACCCGCGTATTGCATGTCGGCGAGTTGGTACACGCCAGCCATGACGAACTTCGGCATGTAGGCCCAGTTCTCGTTGCCCGTTGTCGAGTCGAAGGCGTGCAGATAGCCGTCGTTGGCCGCCACATACAGCGCGCCGGCGCGCGTCAGCATCGACTGCTGGAATCCGGAGCTGCCCAGATATCCGGTATCCGTGTACTGGAACGGAGCCAGCCGGACGAATGCCGGCTCGGCATCGACGATGTCGCCGAGAATCGTCTGCGTGGTGACCCCGGTGATCGGGTCGCTCTCGGTCCGGTCGCGGAACAGGATGCCTTCGTTGGCGACCTGGCCGCTCAGGAAGCCGATGAGCGCCGTACCCGCGTTGACCTGCAATCTCTGCGCTGCGCTGAGGAGGGTCGTGCACTGCGACAGGATCGGCGCGGTCGTGCAATGGTTCGTGAAGAAGGCCTGCTCGGCCGCGTTCATGCCGGCGAAAGCGAAGGGCTTCAGCTTGGTCGCGGTCGTGGGATCGGCCATCAGGAGGGTTCGGCCGGGGCCCGAAGTGATCTGGTTGTAGAGCTGCACGTCCGCAGACCAGAGGATCCCCCGGCTCGTGTCGATCGCGCCGGTGGCCGGATTCAAGGCGAGCGCCTGGACGACGCCCGACCAGGTGTTGGTCTGGTAGGTCGTGGTAAAGGCAAAGTTATCCGTCGCCGTGATGTTCGGGCTCGAGGTCGCCGCCGCAGACGCCGCGTGGGTCGACTTCGAGAAATCCAGGAATGCAGTGCTCAGCGCGTTGTAGAGCGTGCGCGGATCGGTCGCCTTGAAGAAGGTCCCGCGCCCGTTGACCGCGGCGTGCCACAGGTCGTCGAGGGCCGACTGCTGGTCCTGCTGCGGTTGCGGCCAGTTGCACACGCCCGAGGTCCAGAAGCAGGCGTTCGGAGCCGCGCCCTTGATGTTGGGGTAGTCCCCGGAGGTGGCGGTCTCGTAGTTCGGGTCGTACAGCATCAGCCCGTCGGCGAGTCCCACCGTGTAGGTCGTCATGTGCTGGAACGTCGCGAAGTCCTTCGCGGTGGTGAACACGTTGTTCGCAGAGACATCGCCGCCCGGGGGCGTGGTGCTGGGGCTGAATTGCGGCCCGGTATTGTTCCCGTTCACGTCTTTGCCATTGCGCAGGTCGGTCATGTAGTAATACATCGCGACGTCGGCGAGCGTGCCCCGGGTGCCGGCGCTCGAGCCGGCGGCGCTGCCCGCCGACGAGTTCGCCCCTGCGACGCCGTCGAAGGTCACCTGAGCGCGGCTGGAGTACGGATTGGTCCCGTCCGTGTTGTCGAAGTTGCCCATCGGGTTGCCCGCAATGTCCTGCCCGCCGTTGCCGTTCCAGAAGCCGTCGGTGGTCATCAGCGAGAAGTTCCTCTGGCAGGACGACTGCACCGGATCGTCCGCGGCGGGGATGGTGCTCGTCAGGCCCTGGTTCATCTTGCCGGCGTAGATCCAGCCGGCGCGGGACAGCGCTTCGCGCAGCGGCGTGCCGTGGGCCGGCTTCTGCGCGTAGAACTTGTTGTAGAAGTTGCCCGCGTTCGTCAGGTTGAAATTATCTATCCTCAGGTAGTTCGCGCTCTGGATCGAGCTCGATGCGTTGCTGTTGCTGTTGCCGTCGTTGGGATAGTACGGGTTGATGGTGATGAAGCCCAGCCGCATGTTGTCGGGCTTGGGCGGCGTGCCGCTCGGGTTGGAGACGAACCCGCGGAGCGAGATGCCCACCGCGCTCTTCATCATCTGCATCCGCGTGCGGTAGTAGGCCCACCACGTGGCGTAGTTCTGCAGCTCCTGGGCGTAGGTGCAGCCGCTCGCCGCGCAGTCGACCCGCCCGGAGCGTCCGCCGGTGAAGGGGGCCGCGGCGGAGCGGATGGTGTCGCGCGCGAACAGCCCGAAGCGCGCGTAGGTGTAGCTCTGGATGCCGGTGATCCCCGTGATGTACTTGCCCTGGCAGCGGCTGGTCGCCGTGGGCGTGCCCGACTGGCCGTTGACGGCGCCGTGGGCGAGCGCGTCCTCCTGCGTCTTGCAGAAGCGCACGTAGGCCGGGTTGCTGTAGGTCTTGCTGTTGAACGTGCCGGAGGGTTGCACGCCGGGAGTCGTGGCGAGTATGCAGTCGGTGAGCGCGGCGTCGGCGCAGTACTCCAGCGGGATGATGCGGTACGAGGCCGGCGCCTGGCTGCTGACGTTGCCCGGGTTGTTGTACAGGCCGGTGCGCACCCAGGTCCCCGCGAGGCTCTGTGCGTTGCAGGCGTTGCTGCCGTTGCCGCTGCAGGTGCTCGCGTAGGTGAAGCGGTTGGCGTCGAGCACCGTCACCGTGACGTTGCTGAGGTTCATGTTGGTCTGGCCGGTGTTGCCCGTCGTGATCTGGTCGTTCGTGAGCAGACCGTGCGCCGTGCTGGTCACCGTCACGGTGGTGCTGCCGTTGATGCGGACGAAGGTGTTGTTGCCCGGGCTGCCGCACTTGCGGAACGACACGGTTCTCGCCGCAAGCGTGCCCGAGCCCGAGGCGCTCGTATACGTGAAGCTGCTGGTGACGAGGGGCGACCCCGGCGTGACCGTGCCAGTGCTGGAGGTCAGGACGGTCGCGCAGTTCACCGTAATGCCGGCGTTGTTGCTCGTCACCCACACCTTGTCGTTCACGGCGATGCCGTGCGCCTCGGTCGTGGTGATGGTCACGGTGCTGCCCGTGTTGCGCGCGCCGCTGCCGAGCTGCATCGTCTCAGGCAAGCCGAAGACCACTGCCGCGTTGCCGGAGTTGTCGACGGTGCTCTTGTTCGACATCGCGGTGCGGTACGGGAACTGCCCCGCGGACATGGTCTTGCCGAGGTCATCCGGCCCCGAGACGAGGGCGCCGCCGCTCGCGTCGAGCTGGCCGTTGCGCTTGCAGACGTTGTTGGGGTTGCAGTAGTTCCTGTCGGTGATGTTGTTCGAGATGTTCGTCGATCCCGATACGGAGCCGTAGGCGTCGTTCACCACGGCGTTCGTCGTAGGATCGGGCCAGGCGCCGGTCGGGGCGTTGGTGTGGAACGCGCCGGTCGAGTCGACGCCGACTAGGTAGCTGAAGCCCGGGTCGTAGGCGACGCCGTTCGATCCGAACTGGCCGCCCGCGCTGTAGGGCGGATCGCCGAACGAGCACGTCGTGCCCCCGGAGTTGTCGGTCATGCACTGGGCGCTCCCGGCGACGTAGTCCGGAACGTAATCCCAGGCCATGCTTCCGGAGCTGTCGAGGGTGAAGAGCACGTTCGGCAGGGCGCCCGCGCCGCCGGTCGCCGAGAGCGGCTGCTGCGAGATGGTCACCTGGCCGAGCGCGGGCTGCGCCGCGAAGTTGGCGGCGACCGCGAGCGCGAGGAGCCTCTGGATCAGGACGATGTTCTTGGATTTCATGGTTTGCTCCCTGGGCTTGGCGAGGAGGTCAGTAGACCGCCTTCACCAGGCTTTGAACGATGGATACGGAGTTGCGCGGTCCCTCGGCCCGCGCCGTGATGCGGAAGTGGACGGCGGGCTGGGTGGTGTGCGCATCGGTCGGCCGCGTCTGGTCGGCTCCGGAGAGCGACAGCGTCGCGTCGGACACCGTCGAGGCGCACGAGTTGGCTGTCCCGTTGCAGGTGCCCGCCGACGGGCAGTTGCTCAGCGAGCAGATGCGGTGGATGAGGAAGAACACGGTGTTGCCGCCCGCGTCCGGGGTGCCGCCGTTCAGCTGGGCGGCTTCGGCCCAGTTCGCCTTGTCGCGCAAGTCGGGCTCGTTCACCGCGACGTTCGAGTAGAACCCGGCAGAGGCCGTCGAGCTGTTGTGATTGTCGCTGTCGAGCGCGCCGGGGAGGTTGAGGTTGGCGGCGAGCCAGGCGGTTCCGGCCTGGATGCCCTGGTCGGCCGCGTTCGACCCGGCCTGGCGCAGCCCGATGTTGCCGGCCATGATGGTCGCGGTGTCGACCGAGCGCATGGTCGCGATGCCGGCCAGCGTCATGGCCACCAGCACGATGAGCGCGATGATGAGGATGGTGCCGCGCTCTTTCGCGCGCCCGTGATGCAAGCGGAAGCGATGGGTTCTCATGTCAGCTCGACTTCCAGATCCAGTTCCGCAGGGGAATCGTCGTCTCGAAAACGCGGTACCGGTAGCAGGTCCAGTTGTCCAGGGACGTCGCGCTCGGGTCGCCGGTCGCCGACAGGTCGAGCCGCGTGTTGTAGCGGAGCGGGTTGATGCTGTAATCCGTTCCCGTCCACCACGGCTCGTTCGGGGTCGCGTCGCAGACCGCGGTGAGGCCCTGCGTGGGCTTTTCGGGCTGCGCGCTGCGCGAGACGATCGCAAGGCGTATCGCGATGACCTGCGCCCAGGGCGCGGGGACGATCGCATTGAAGGTGGCCGCGTCGACGAAGCGGTCGACGATGCCGTCGCCGGCGACCTTCGTGGCCGCGTTGTACTTCGCGGTGATACCGTCGTTGTTGCCGTCGTCCAGGCCGTACAGCACCCGCATGTGCACGATGTTGTCGGCGACGACCGTCGTGAGCGGCTGCCCGGCGCCGTCGACGGCGAATTGGGTGGTCACCGTGAGGCTGTTGTTGTTGATCGCGTAGGTGTTGTACACCGGCGAGTAGATCTGCTCGGTCGAATCCGGCGGGATGTAGTAGAGATTGCCAAGGTTGAACACCTTGGTCGTCACCGCCGTGTAGGTCACGCCCAGGCCCCCCGCCTTGTTGAACCTGGGCGCGTAGGTCGTGGTGCCCCCCTTGGTGGAGACCGTGTAGGTGGCGGCAGGGTCGTGGTAGACCCCGCTCGAGTCCACTTTGGTGACCTCCATGAGAGAGCAGTTCTTCGCGGGCGTCTCGGCGAGGAGGAGCATGTCGCCGGGGTTGTAGCCAAAGGGGTTGGTCAGGGCGAGGGGGTCCGTCGCCACCTTCAAATCCAGGCTGAGAGGAGACGCGCCGGCGGCCTGACCCGCCGACCCGTAGAGCACGGTGAACTGGTCCGGGTTGGTCGTGCCCGCGCCCGCCGTGATGACGACCGGCGCGAGCGTCAGCGTCTGGCCCAGCGGAGGAATGGCCGGCGTCGCGCGCTTGCTGTCCCAGCCGACGATGCTGCAGCCCGCGAGCGTGGTGTAGTTGATCCCCATCCCGGCGTTCTTCAGGTCGCGCTCCATCGTATACAGCGCGATCACTCCGTTCTGCTGCGCGTCGCCGCCGCTGGTGGTCGTGCGCTTGATGCTCTCCGAGACCTCGAACACCTGGAAGATGATGATCATGCCGATCAGGCCGATCAGCATGGCGACCATCAGCTCGACCATGCTGAAGCCGCGGCTCGACGGATAGGCGGAAGCGCGCATGATCTAGGATTGCGGGGCCGGATACACGAAGGCGACGACGGTGAAGCTGTGCGGGGGTAGACCCTGAGAGATCTCCTCGGGCAGGCGCCATCTCAGGGTGATCTGCACCGTGCCTCCTACGGGCGCCGCCGGTGCCGGCGGGACCACGTTCGAGATCGTCACGAGCGGAGGCTGGTTGGCAGCGTCCGGGAGCTTGTTCTGGACGTTGGTGACCCATTCCTGGATCTTCGCCGGGGGAGGGCCGCCGGCGTAGGCATAGGCCAGAATGTTCCCGTTGTCGGTCCACATCTGCGACAGCAGTTGCTGCGCGAGGTAAGCCGCCTCGCTGCGGTACTTGGCGGCGGCGACGTCCTTGATCGCGACGCCCTGCATGCCGATGACCGCGAGGATGCCGATCGAGAAGATCAGGATCGCCACCAGGGCCTCGATCAGCATTACGCCGCGCTCGCGCGCGCGCATGGAGGAGTATCCGCCGGGTCGCATGCTGTTCTCCCTTCCTAGGGCCACGCCGGGCAGCCGCGCGGGTCGGTAGCCGAGACTACGGCGGGGTCGCACATGCGGAGGTTTCCCCCGGCGTTGACGATGATGCGCAGGTTGCGCCGCGACGTCGGGGGGATGTTGGGGTTGGTGACGTCGATTTTCACGATGCTCGGGGTGGTATCCGCGTTCGCGATGACGTTGCCGAGCGGAGAGAAGGTGACCGTATCGGCGGCGGCCAATCCCGCCGCGGGAGGCGTTGCCACCCACACGGCGGTCGCCCAGGCGTTCGAGCTGCCCTCCCCGCCGGCGCGCGACTGGACGATCTGCGGGTTGGACGGATCGGCCGGGTTGGCCGCCTGGTCGCACTTGCCGGTGGGATCGCTGTAGCTCACGACCCAGCTGATGTTCTGCTGGTCGTTGACGCGGGAGCATCCGCTCGTCAGGTCCGTGACGAACTGGAAGCGTACCGGCAGGTTGCTGCGAACCGCTTCGGTGCGCGCCGCCTGCAGCCCGTTCAGGGCCGCCTCGGCCGCCGCGCGGATCTGCTGGTTCTGCAGCCACTCGACGAAACCGGGTGCGCCGAGCGCGATCAGAACGCCGAGCACCGTCAGCGAGATCATGACCTCGACGATGGTGAAGCCGTCCTGAACGCGGATCAGGCTCATCAGCAATCCCCGCTCTTCTTGGACACCCAGCAGTTCTGGGTGGGCATGCCCCAGCCGGCGGGAACCGACACGGTCCTGCGTACGTTCGCCTGGTCGATGGTCAGCGTCAGGTTTGCAATGGAGCTGTCCGTTCCATCCGCCTGGATGGTATAGGTGGTGGCCGTAAGGGTCGGGCACGTGATCTTGACGTACCTCAGCTCGCCCGGATTGCCCCCGCTGAGATACGGCGGCGGCAGAGGGGCGGTCGTTCCTGCGGCGCAGGCGCCGGCGAACGTGCGGTTGTCGAGATAGAACTGCTCGAGCTTGGTCTTCATCGCTAGCATATTGGTCGTTGCCTCCGCGATCTTGCCGCGCGCGAGATAGGCCGTATAGTTCGGCAGGGCGATCGCCGCCAGGATCGCGACGATCGCAACCGTGACCATGAGTTCGATAAGCGTGAAACCGGTATGGCGCTTCATGGAGACTCCCTTTCTTGGCGGTCAATGATAGAAAACCCGGGGGGCACGCCGCAAAACTCCCCGACGAGTGGGCGAAATCCGGGTACGTGCGGCGCCTCGCCGCGGATTCTAGCGGAACTAATTCACGCTCCCGCCGGGCGGTGAGCCGTGAGGCTTGAGGGGCGCGGCCCGGCGAATTAGACAGAGTCCAAATGCGGGTCTAGAATAGGGCGCTGATGAAGAAGCCCCGGAAACGCGACCACGAAAGCATGGCGCAGCTGCTGCGCCGGCAGGGGATCACGCCGACGCACCAGCGCATGGAAATCGCGCACGCGCTGTTCACGCGGCGCGAGCACCTTTCGGCGGACCAGATTCTCGCCCTGGTCAACTCGCGCTACGCCGAGGCCTCCAAGGCGACGGTCTACAACACGCTCAAGCTTTTCGTCGAGAAGAGGCTCGTCCGCGAGCTGCTGGTCGACCCTGACAGGATCGTGTACGACCCCAACACCGAGCCCCACCACCACCTCTACGACGTCCTGAGCGGACGCCTGACCGACATTCCCGCGGACAACGTCCGGGTCGTCGGCCTGCCGCCGCTGCCCGAGGGAACGATCGCCGAGGGCGTGGACATCATCGTCCGCACCCGCCCGGAGTAAGCCGCCTCCGGGGCGTTCCCGGAATATCCCGCTTGTTATAATGCGTCCCCTCGTGCGCGCGCGCGGGCTGGCGTAGCTCAGCTGGTAGAGCAACTGATTCGTAATCAGTAGGTCGGTGGTTCGAGTCCACTCGCCAGCACCAGGACGGCATCCTGGCTGCCCCTCCGCAGCGCGCGCAACTGGGGAGAGACGATGAAGCTGTTCGGGGCCGACAAGTCCGATCATCCCATGGCCGACGCGAAGGAGGCCCGGAAGATCGTCGATGCGATCCCCGGAGGCGATTCCTTCAAGGCGCTCGAGGACCTCAACCACTGGCTGGAATCGGTGCGCGCCTGGCCGGGGTTCACGCACGATCACCGCGCGGACCTGGTCGAGATCGTGGACGAGGCCGCGCAGGCCCACCTGCGCAGGCTCCAGCGGGACTACCTTTCGACGCCGCGGCTCTCTAAGTACCAGGAGAACCGCCTGTGGACCACGATACGCGAGTCCTACCGCCAGTCCGCTCTCGCCTACGCGACCTGCGTCGATGTCTTCGTCACCAGCCAGAAGGGCTGGGAAGTCCTCAGGCCGCGCATGCCCCTGCTCACGGTCCGCGCCCTGCACGCGCTCGCGGGGCAGATGAAATGGCAGTACATACGCTACGGGCTCCAGGACGCATCCCTGTGGGGCTCGATCTGCAAGATCTACGCCTTTGCCGAGAGCCGCAAGTACTCGGGAGCGAAGGTCGCCGTCGTCACCGGCATGCCCGAGGAGACGTCGGCGGAGCTGGAATTTCTCAAGGCGGTGATGCTCGCCGTGTCTTCGCCCGACAGCCTGCTGCCGCAGGAGATCGAGCTCGTCGAACGCCTGGTCGCGCATCTCGCCGGCTCGTTCAAGCTCACGCCGGTTCCCCAGGTCGACACGGCCTATGGCATCGATCTCACGGCGACCCAGCCGCCGGCGCGGATCGGGCGGCCCCCGCCACCCGCGCCGCCGCTGCGATTCTTCTCGGCGTCCACCGCGGTCGGTCAGGTGAAGCAGCTGATCCAGGTGGTGAAGTCGACGAACGCCGTGCCCTCGAGCGTAAACCTCGGCGGCAGCTACGAACCGCAGATGGTCGGGGAGGTCCTCGAGCATCTGGCGCTCAACTGGTCGGCGCAGCCGCCGGAGAGAAAGGCGCCGCGTCACCAGGTCAAGTCCCGGGTCACGATCACCCATGGCTTCGACGGCGTGCTCTCCGCGCTCGACCCCGGAGGCGAGGCCCTGTTCGATCCCGAGAAGATCGAGAGCTGGATCGTGGAGAACGTCAGCTCGGGAGGCTTCGGCGCGCTCGTGCCGCAGCTGAGGGGCGACTGGCTGAAGATCGGGTGCCTGCTCGGGCTTCAGCCCGAGGGAGGCTCCAACTGGATCGTTGGGGTGGTGCGGCGCTTTCAGCGCGACGCCACGCAGACCGGGGCGGTCGGCATCCAGACGGTCGGGCGGGCCGCACAGCCCGCGCCGGCGCGGCTGGTGAGCGGCCACGCGGTGGTCAGCCGCGACACCGAAACGGCGATCATGCTCAACCCGATCGACGCCGCGCCCGAGGCGCAGCTGCTCCTGCGCACGGGCGTTCTCGCGCCCGGCCAGAATCTCCAGATCGAGCAGGATGGGAGAGTCTACCTCCTGCTTCCGACCGGGGCGATGGAGCGGGGAGACGACTATGAGATCGTCCGCTGTCGCGTCCTGCGGCGCGACTCGGGCGAATAGCGCGCCTCAGTTCCCGGCGCCGAGCACCTTCCTCAGCCAGGCGCCGATGTCGGCGACCTCGTCGGGGCACACCGAGTGCGGCATGGGGTATTCGCGCCATTCCACGGCGTAGCCGAGCGATTGCAGGAGAGTGCGCGACTCCTGGGCGCGCGCGAGCGGGATGACGGGGTCGTAGCTGCCGTGCGCCATGAAGATCGGCGCGCCGCGGTTCGCCGCGGCGGCTTCGGCGGCGAAGCTGTCGGCGATCGGCAGGTAGGTCGAAAGGGCCATGATTCCGGCGAGCTGCTCGCCGTGGCGCAGGCCGGTCTGCAGCGCGATTGCACCCCCCTGCGAGAAGCCCGCGAGCACGAGGCGATCGGCCGCCGTACCGCGCTTCCTCTCGCGCTCGATCAGCGCCTCGATCAGCGTCTGCGAGGCGCGCACGCCGTCCTCGTCCTCGCGCCGGATCGCGCCGTCGCGGATGTCGTACCAGGCGCGCATGCGCATGCCGCCGTTGATCGTCACCGGCTGGACCGGTGCGTGGGGGAACACGAACCGGACCGGCGTCTGGGGCAGCCGCAGCGCGGGCACGATGGGGGCGAAATCGTTCCCGTCGGCGCCCAGCCCGTGCAGCCAGATGACGCTCGCGCCCGGATTCGTCGCGGTCTCGATTTCGATCGCGTCGAGAAGCCCGGCCATCGTCAGGCCTGCTTCGGCCGGATCGCCGACTTGGGGCGGAAGGCCTTCACCACCTCGTCGCGGGTCTCGACGTAGGGGCCGCCGATCAGGTCGATGCAATACGGGACGGCCGCGAAGATGCCGGCGACGAGCGTCTTGCCATGAGCGTCCTTGAGGCCCTCGAGCGTCTCGCGGATCGACTTCGGCTGGCCGGGCAGGTTGATGATGAGAGCCCCGTTGCGCACGACCGCGACCTGCCGCGACAGGATCGCCGTCGGAACGAACTCCAGGCTGATCCTGCGCATCTGCTCGCCGAACCCCGGCATCACCTTCTCGGCGACCGCGAGCGTCGCCTCCGGGGTGACATCGCGGGGGGCGGGACCCGTGCCGCCGGTGGTGAGCACCAGGCGGCAGTTCTCGCGGTCGACGAGGTCGACGAGCGTGGACTCGATCACCGGGCGTTCGTCGGGAATGAGGCGCTTCTCGGTCCGCCAGGGGCTCGTCAGCGCGCGCCCGAAGAACTCCTCGAGCGCCGGTATGCCCTCGTCCCGGTATACGCCGCTCGAGGCGCGGTCGCTGATCGACACGAGCCCGATGAGCAGCTCGTCGCCTGCTGCCGTCATGGCCGCCAGTATAGCCGGGTGATCAGGCCGCGTCGCCCTCGCGCGCGGATCCCGCGACGATTTCGCGAAGCGCGCGGAAGAGCTCGCGGTAGGCGCGGGGCGGCGAGCCCGCTGCGCGCTCCTCGCGCGCCCTGCGGGCGAGCGCGCGCAGATGCCTTGCGTCGATCCACGGGTGGGCGCGCACGAGCTCGTCGACCGCCGATTCGTCCTCGAGCAGCCGGTCGCGCCAGCGCTCGACGCGGTGCTGCCGCGCCGTGTGCTCCGCGGAGACTCCGTCCCACACTTTGAGCTTCTCGCGGATGGGCCCCGGCTCGACCGAGCGCATGAGCCTGCCGATGTACTGCATCTGGCGGCGCCGCGCCTCGTGCTTGGTCATGCGGCGGAGATCCGCGAGCGCGTCGCGCAGACCGTCGGGGAGCGGCACGGCGGCGAGCTGCTCGGGATTGAGCTCGGCGAGGCGCGCGCCGAGCGCCTGCAGCTCGTGCATCTCGCGCTTGCGCTGGGTCTTGCTCGGTTTTTCCTCGTCCTGCACGCGCGTATATCATAGCGTCTTTCCCAGGCACCCCCGCATGGCGCAAGCCCGCTTCTCACACGATCTGGCCACGCTGAAGACGATAGCGGCCGACGCGCTCGCGCACGCCGCCGCGAAGGGCGCAAGCGGATGCGAGGCCGAGGTCTCTGACGGCTACGGCCAGACCGTGACGATTCGCAAGAGCGAGGTCGAGACCATCGAGTACAACCGCGACAAGAGCCTGGGCGTCGCCGTCTATGTCGGAAGGCGCAAGGGCTACGCGAGCACGGCCGATTTCACGGGGCGCGCCGTCCGCGACACGGTCGAGGCGGCGCTCACGATCGCGCGCTTCACCGCGGAGGACGAGGCGGCCGGCCTTCCCGATCCGGAGGACCTGGCGCGCAACCCCGGGGATCTCGACCTGTTCCATCCGTGGAATCCGCCGGTCGAGGAGGCGATCGCGATGGCGAAGGCCTGCGAGGCCGCCGCGTTCCGTCTCGACAAGCGCGTGGTGAACTCCGAAGGCGCGAGCGTTTCCGCGCAGCAGTGGCAGTTCGCTCTCGGCAACAGCCACGGCTTCATGGAAGGCTTTCCCACCTCGCGCCACACGCTCTCGTGCGCGGTGATCGCCGCGGAGAACGGCCGGATGCAGCGCGACGACTGGCACGTGTCGCAGCGCTCCGCGAGCGATCTCGCCCGGCCGGAGGCGGTCGGCGACTACGCCGGCAGGCGCGCGCTCGCCCGACTGCGCAGCCGCAAGATCGGAACGCTCCAGGCCCCGGTGCTGTTCGAGGCGCCGGTGGCGAACGACCTCGTCTCGACCTTCGTCTCCGCCGCGAGCGGGGGCAGTCTCTACCGCAAGGCCTCGTTCCTGGTCGACGCCCTGGGCAAGACCGTGTTCTCGCCGATCGTGACCCTCGTCGAGCGCCCCCATCTGCCGAGGGGCCAGGCGAGCTCCTGGTACGACGACGAGGGGGTGGCGACGCGCGACCGCGACGTGGTCAGGGACGGCGTCCTGCGCGGGTATTTCCTGGGCAGCTATTCGGCGCGCAAGCTCGGTATGAAGACCACCGGCAGCGCCGGCGGCAACCACAACCTGGTCCTGCAGGGCGGCGATCTCGATTTGCCCGGACTGATACGGAAGATGGGCCGCGGTCTGCTCGTGACCGAGCTGATCGGCTTCGGCGTGAACCTCGTCACCGGTGACTATTCGCGCGGCGCCGCCGGCTTCTGGGTAGAGGGAGGCGAGATCCGCCACCCGGTGGAGGAGATCACCATCGCGGGCAACCTGCGCGACATGTTCCGCTCGATCGCCGCCATCGGCTCGGACGCGCTCACGCGCGGGTCGCGCACCACGGGGTCTATCCTCATCGACAAGATGACCATCGCCGGGAATTGACGGAGCCGCCCCCCGCCGGAGCGTATAATCGGCCGGGACTTCAACCTTGAGGAGGGTACCGATGAAGCGACGCGATTTCCTGAAAAACGCCGGACTGGGCGCAGCCGCCGGGGCGACTTTGCTGGCGGCGCAGGCCAAGGCCCAGAGCGGGGCCCTGCCGCAGGTCAACTGGCGGCTGGCCGCGAGCTGGCCCAAGAGCCTGGACACGCTCTACGGCGGTGCCGAGCTGATTGGCAAGCGAGTCGCGGCCGCGACCGGCGGCAAGTTCAACATCAAGGTGTTCGCCGCCGGCGAGATCGTCGGCGGCCTGCAGGTCCTCGACGCGGTCCAGAACGCGACGGTGGAATGCGGGCATACGGCGACGTACTACTACTTCGGCAAGGACCCGACGTTCGCGTTCTCCTGCGCGATTCCCTTCGGGATGAACTGCCGCCAGCAGAACGCGTGGATGTACCACGGCGGCGGCCTCGAGCTGATGCGCGAGTTCTTCAAGGAGTACAACATCATCCAGTTCCCGGCCGGCAACACCGGCTGCCAGATGGGCGGCTGGTTCAGGAAGCCCATCAACAAGGTGTCCGACCTCAAGGGCCTGAAGATGCGCATCGGCGGCACGGGCGGCCTGCCTCTCACCAAGCTCGGTGTCGTGCCGCAGCAGATCGCCGGCGGCGATATCTATCCGGCCCTGGAGAAGGGCACCGTCGACGCGGCGGAGTGGGTCGGCCCCTACGACGACGAAAAGCTCGGCTTCGCCAAGGTCGCGAAGTACTACTACTACCCGGGCTGGTGGGAGGGCGGTCCCGAGCTCGATCTGCTCGTGAACATCAAGGCGTGGGAGGCGCTGCCGCCGGAGTACAAGGCGATCCTCGAGGCGGCCTGCGCAGAAGCGAACGTGTGGATGATGGCGAAGTACGACGCGGTCAATCCGGATGCGCTCAAGCGTCTGCTCGCAATGGGCGTGAAGCTCCAACCCTTTTCGAACGAGATCATGGCCGCGTGCTACAAGGCATCGACCGAGGTCTACGACGAGTTCGCGACCAAGAACGCGAAGTTCAAGAAGGTCTACGATTCCTGGAAGAAATTCCGCAACGAGCAGGACCAGTGGTTCGCCGTCGCCGAAAGCCGCTTCGACAACTTCATGATCGCGGCGGAGCGCCTGTCGCAGCGCGGCGCCAAGAAGTAGCAACAAGCGCCCGTTCCAAGGAAAAAACCCCGCGCGCGCGGGGTTTTTTCTTTACTTGGACTTGGCGCCGCCTCCGAGCTCGCGCTCGAGCGCCTTCTCCGCGTCCTCCTGCTCGGTACTCTGGCCTTGGCCCGGCTCGGGCGCCTCCTCCGGCACGACGATCTGGATCTTGTTGACGTCGACCGCCTGCTTCTTGGCGATGCCGCCGGTCACGATGCCTGGGAAGGCGATGATGAGCGACACCATGATGATCTGGATCCCCACGAAGGGCACGGCACCCCAGTAGATCTGTCCCGTGGTGACGCGCGCCGTGAGCCTGCCGGTCAGCTTGTCGGCGAAGTCGCGCGCCGGCGCGACGCTGCGAAGATAGAAGAGCGCGAACCCGAACGGCGGGTGCATGAACGAGGTCTGCATGTTCACGCCGTAGAGCACGCCCAGCCAGATGAGATCGATGCCGAGCTTCTCCGCGACGGGCCCGAGCAGCGGGATGACGATGAACGACAGCTCGAAGAAATCGAGGAAGAACGCGAGCACGAAGATCAGGATGTTGGTGACGATCAGGAAGCCCAGCTGCCCGCCGGGGAGGCCGGAGAGCAGCCCCTCGACCCACAGGTGCCCGTCGACCCCGTAGAAGGTCAGGCTGAAGACGCGCGCGCCCACCAGGATGAAGACGACGAAGGCGGTGAGGCGCGCGGTCGTGTCCATCGCCTGCTTGAGCAGGCTCACGGAAAGGCGGCGGCGCGCGATCGCCATCGCGAGCGCGCCGCTCGCCCCCATCGCGCCGCCCTCGGTCGGCGTTGCCACGCCGAGGAAGATCGTTCCCAGGACGAGAAAGATCAGCGCGAGCGGGGGGATCAGGACAAAGGTGACGCGCTCGGCGATCCGCGACAGCAGCCCGAGCTTGAGCACGTGATTCACCACTGACGCGGCGAAGGCCACGCCGACTCCGACGGCTGTCGAGATGACGAGCATCTCGTCGGTGGGCGCGTCCGCCGCGAGGTAGTACTTCGCGAACGCGACCGCGGAAGCCGTGGCGACGACCGTCAGCACGGCAAGCGAGGTCGTGCCGCTCGAGCCGCCGGGCTGGCGCAGCGTGCGAGCCTCGGCCGGAAGCGCCGGCGCCCAGGCTGGCCTGAAGAAGGTGATGCCGAGGGTGTAGAGGGCGTAGAGTCCTGCGAGCGTGATACCCGGGATGAACGCGCCCTCGTACATGTCGCCGACCGAGCGGCCGAGCTGGTCGGCCATGACGATGAGCACCAGCGACGGCGGGATGATCTGCGCGAGCGTGCCCGACGCGGCGATCACGCCGCTGGCGAAGCGCCGGTCGTAGCCGTAGCGCAGCATGATCGGCAGCGAGATGAGCCCCATCGAGATGACCGAGGCGGCCACCACGCCGGTCGTCGCCGCGAGCAGCGCGCCGACGAAGATTACCGCGAAGGCGAGCCCTCCCCGCAGCGGCCCGAACAACTGGCCGATCGTGTCGAGCAGATCCTCGGCCATGCCGCTGCGCTCGAGGATCAGGCCCATGAAGGTGAAGAACGGCACTGCAAGCAGCGTGTCGTTCGACATGATCGCCCAGATGCGCTGGGGCAGCGCCTGGAACAGCGTCGTCTGCAGCAGCCCCAGCTCGATCCCGATGAGGCCGAACGAGATCCCGACCGCTGCGAGCGCGAAGGCGACCGGATAGCCGATGAGCAGGAAAATGATCAGCGCCCCGAACATGAGGGGCGCCATGTTGTGAGTGACGAACTCGATCATGCCGACTCGCCGCGCCCCTTGCGGATGGCCTCGGCGAGCGCCTCGGCCTCGCTCGGGCCTTCGTGCTTCTCGGCCGGGTCGGCGATCAGGCCGCGCAGGAAGGCGACGCGCTTGATCAATTCGGAGGCGCCCTGCGCGACGAGCAGGAAGAAGCCGATCGGCACCATCAGCCGCGCGGGCCAGATGATCAGGCCGCCGGCGTTGGTCGAGACCTCGTGGCTCGCGAAGGCGTCGACGAACACGGGCCAGGAGAGCCACATGATGAGCGCGGCCATCGGCCACAGGAACAGTAGCGTCCCGACGATGTCGATCCACGCCTGCGCGCGCTTCGAGAGGTGCCCAGCGATCACGTCGATGCGCACGTGCTGGTTGTGCAGCAGCGCATAGCCCGCGCAGAACAGGAACACCGCGGAGAACAGGTACCACTGGACTTCGAGCCAGGCGTTCGAGCTGCGGTTGAAGGCGTAGCGCACGACCGCATTGCCCGCGCTGACGAGCACTGCGACCAGGATCAGCCAGTAGACGGCCCGCCCGACGCGATCGTTCAGCGCGTCGATCAGGCGCGACAGCGACAGCAAGTGTTGCACGCGGGTCTCCTCCTCGCGCCGGCTACGCCTCCCGTACCGGCAGGGCATTCTCCACTATCAGGCAGCGCTTGGCAAAACAGCCTGCCGCTAGTGTCCCCGCTTTGCCTTGCTGACGATCTCCTCGCGCACGTCGGTGATGTCGCGCGCCCGCGACGCGCGCGCGCCGTCGCAGTGCGGCGACCGGGGGCAGTGCGTGCTCCGCGGGCAGATGATGCGCGCGGGGTTCGCGAGGGCGTCCTCGACCCAGGCGATGTTCAGCACCCTCGCCGCGCCGCGGATCGCCTCGGCGGCCGCCCCGGGAATGGCGCCCTCGCCGCGGTGGTTCATGCATTCCCCGGTGATGCTCGCGAGGATTTCCTGCGCGTCGGCTCGATGCGAGTGCAGCGCCGGGAGCAGGTCGATCCCGACCGACAGCACGTGGGGATTGCCGGCCATGTCGTCGGTGCGGCGCGAGTGGCAGCAGTACAGCAGCGACTGGTCGCCGTCGCGCAGCACGGAGATCTGCGAGCCGCGGTCGGGGCCGCGTTCCGGGCGGGACTGAGCGCCGAGCATGCGGAAGACCGCCCAGTTCGGGCAGGGATCGGTGACCTGCGCCATGTTGCCCCAGGGCAGGGGAATGCCGTTGCCGCGGTAGACCGCGCGCAGCGTTCCGGGCGGGTACGCGTCGAAGAAGTGCCAGTACGGATACGGCGACACCTTGGTCATTCGCCGCATCACCACCGCCGGAGTGAGCTGGATCTTCTCGCCGGCCTCGACCCGGTAGGACTCGCGCGCGAGGAACCTTCGGAACGGGATCTTGGGCGCGAGCAACGCGCCGGCGAAGAAGCTGCACTCGAAGTCGCGCCAGGCCTCGAGCACGTCCCGGGCGTCCATCCCGGCGGTGAACTCGGCGCCCTCCGGGCTGCCGCCCATCTCGCCGCCGGTCGCGTGCGCCGACTTCAGCCCGTCGCCTCCGTGAAGCACCTTGTGCGCGAGGTGCGAGGCCAGGTCGAACTTCAGGCGCGCCGGATCCGACTGCAGCTCGCGGTTCAGGTAAACCGTGCGCGGCGCCTCGAAGAACGAGCGCACCATGCTGCGCACCTCGCCGTCCCGGTCGTGCGCGAGCACGGGCTTGCGGTCGAACCAGCGAAGAGCCAGGCCGTAATGCTTGCACAGCTGCATCAGGTCGTCGGCGCTCAGGGGAAAACGGCGCTCGCCGACGCTCTCGGCCGAGCGTTCGAGGTCGGGGAAATCGTTGCGCGACATCTCCTGGTGCGAGCGGATCAGCAGGTGCGCGAACTGCCGCCCGGTGGTCCCGGTCTGCGCGAGCAGCTCCGGGATCGCGGCCTGGAGCAGCTCCTTCGAGAACAGGAACGCGGGCTCGAGCGGCACCGCGGCGGCGCCGGCGCGCTGAGGAAGCGCGGGGGTCTGCGCCTCCGGATTGCCGTCGAGGAACCAGCGCGGGTCGCGCTGAAACAGGCTCGACAGGAGCCCGAGCACGTCCTCGGAGGGCACGCGCTTTCCGCTTTCGATCATCGACAGGTACGAGACCGAGGGCGCGCGCTTCGGGTCGAGCTGGATGCAGCGCGCCGAAAGCTCCTCGAGGGTAAGGCCGTTGCGCTTGCGCAGGCCGTGCAGCTTGACCCCGAGGAAGTGGCTCTTGCGGGTGGCGAGGCTCATGCGTGTGAAATTAACATTGTGAAATTTCTATAGTCAAATTTCGCCAAATCCTCGCATATGATGCGCCGCATCACGGCTGATGTACAGCCGCCATCCGATGGAGGCCAACGTGACCTACCGCGTTCTCATTCTCGGCGCTTCTTACGGCTCCCTTTTCGGCACCAAGCTGCTGATGGCCGGTCACCGCGTGTCCCTGGTGTGCACGCGCGCGACGGCCGACCTGATCAACCGCGAAGGCACGCGGGTGCGCTTCCCGATCAGGGGTTGGGACGGCCTGCTCGAAGTCGCCTCGGCCTGGCTGCCCGGCGCGCTGTCGGCAATGACGCCCGACGAGGCCGACCCCGGCGAATACGACCTCGTCGTGCTCGGCATGCAGGAAGCTCACTACGGCGCGCGCGGCGTCCGGGAATTGATGGGCCGCGTCGCCCGGTCGCGCAAGCCCTGCCTCGCGATCATGAACATGCCGCCCTTGCCCTACCTCAAGCGCATTCCCGGCCTGTCGACGCGGCCGCTGGAGGCGTGCTACGCCGACCCCGGCGTCTGGAAGGGCTTCGACCCCGCGCTGGTGACGCTCTCGAGCCCCGACCCCCAGGCGTTCCGCCCGGCCGACTGCCCCAAGAACGTCCTCCAGGTCGGCCTGCCGACCAACTTCAAGGCGGCGCGCTTCGAGGCGGACGGGCCGACCGCTCTCCTGCGGGAGCTCGAGTCAGGGATCGAGGCGACGCGCTTCGACCCGGACGGGGAATCGATCGAGGTCCCGGTGAAGCTCAAGGTGCACGACTCGGTGTTTGCGCCGCTCGCCAAGTGGCCGATGCTGATCGCCGGCAACTACCGCTGCATCCGGCGCGACGGCATGATCGCGATCCGCGACGCGGTCCACGGCGACGTCGACGAATCCCGCAGGATCTACGACTGGGTTGCCGGCCTCTGCTGCGGGCTCGGCGCGGAAACCGCGGATCTGGTTCCCTTCGAGAAGTACGCCAAGGCCGCAGAGACGCTCGGCAAGCCGTCCTCGGCGGCGCGCGCTCTATTCGGCGGCGCCGAGCACATCGAGCGGGTCGACAGCCTGGTGCGCCGCATCGCCCGCCAGCGCGGCCTGCACTGCGACGCCCTGCACGAGATCGTCACGCACGTCGACGAGCGACTGGAGAGGAACCGCGCGAAACCCGGACCGGGCTTCTTCGCCCCCGCCGCCGTTTCGGCGGCCTAGTGCGCCGGCTGGAAGGCCAGGTACACGAGGAGCGCAACCAGCACGGCCCCCGCAACCCACCAGGCCGGGTGGATTCCCTTCTTCGCGCCGACGGGGACGGTGATCTCCTCGCCTCCCGCCGGGCCGGCCAGCTTCTCGTTGAAGGCGGCGAAGAAATCATCCGCCATCTTCTTCGCGACGCCGTCGATCAGACGCGACCCGACCTGGGCCAGCTTGCCGCCGACGCTCGCCTTGGCGGTGTAGCTCAGGCGCGTTCCCGCGCCCTCGGGCTTGAGCGAAACCTGCGCTCCGCCCTTGCCGAAGCCCGCCGCGCCGCCCGATCCCTCGAAGGAAAGTGAATAGGAATCCGGCGGGTTGAGGTCGGAAAGCAGCAGCTTGCCGTTGAATTTCGCCTTGACCGGACCGACTGCGGCCACGATCACCACCTTGTACTCGCTGTCGGACACTTTCTCGATCGACTCGCAGCCGGCGATGCAGGCCTTGAGCATCTCGGGGTCGTTCAATCCCCGCCAGACCTTCTCCTGCGACACGGGGATGAGCTGCTCGCCGGTCATTTCCATGGGGATGTTCCTCTATGCAGAAGTGTATTGTAGCGCGCTGCGTCGGTTAAAATACCTGCCCCATGCATTTCCGCGCCGCGTTCCTGCTGCTGCTCGCGATGGCGCTTCCGTGGAGCGAAGCGCCCGCGCAAGCCTGGCCTTCCAAGCCGGTGCGGCTCGTCGTGCCCTTCGCTCCCGGAGGCACGGCCGACACCCTGGGGCGCCTCGTGGCGCTGAAGCTGGGTGAGACTTTCAAGGAGAGCTTCGTCGTCGAAAACCGGGGCGGCGCGGGCGGCGTGGTCGGCTCGGAGCTCGTCGCCAAGGCCGCCCCCGACGGTTACACGCTGGTCGTGTCGGGCGTTGCCTCGCACTGCATCGCTCCTGCGATGTCCAAGAATTTCCCGTTCGACCCGCTGCGCGACTTCACCCATATCGCGCTCTTCGGCGGTCCGCCCGGCGTTCTGGTGGTCAATCCGTCCCTGCCGGTGCAGGATCTCAAGCAGTTCATCGCCTACGCGAAGGCGGAGAACGGCAACCTCGCCTATGGCTCGCCCGGCAACGGCACGCAGGGACACCTGATCGCCGAGCAGCTGAAGCAGGTCGCGGGGATCCAGATGACGCATGTCCCCTACAAGGGCGCGAGCCTCGCCGTCGCCGATCTCATCGCCGGGCACCTGCCGGTGACCTCGACGACGCTGACGACCGCGGCGAGCCAGATCAAGGCGGGGAAAGCGCGCGCGCTCGCGGTGAGCTCGCTGAAGAGGATTCCGGAGTTTCCCGACGTGCCGACCTTCAGCGAGCTCGGCTATCCCGAGCTCACGGCGGCGATCTGGTTCTCGCTGTCCGGCCCGGCCGGGATGCCGCCGGAGATCGTAAACAGGCTGAACGCCGAGGTGCGTCGCGCGCTGCAGCTGCCGGACGTGCGCGAGCGGCTGCGGCCGGAGGGCATCGAGCCCGGCGACCTCGACCCGCAGCAGTTCACCGCGTTCGTGGCCGCAGAGCTCAAGCGCTGGGCTCCGGTCGTGCGCGCCTCCGGCGCCCACGCCGACTAGAGGAAGGCTCATGCTCACGCAGGAACAGAACGACCAGCTGACGCGCACCGACCCCGGCACGCTGATGGGCGACCTCTTCCGCCGCTACTGGGTCCCGGCGCTGCTCGACTGGGAGATCGCCGAGCGCGACGGCCCGCCCGTCCGCGTGCAGCTCATGGGCGAGAAGCTCGTCGCCTTCCGCGACAGCAACGGGCGGATCGGCGTCATCAGCGAGTTCTGCGCGCACCGCGGCGTGTCGCTGTGGTTCGGCCGGAACGAGGAGTGCGGCCTGCGCTGCCCCTACCACGGCTGGAAGTTCGACGTCACCGGGCAGTGCGTGGACCTTCCGTCCGAGCCGGACATGGCTGCGCGCATCAAGCTCAGGTCCTACCCCGCGATCGAGAAGGGCGGCGTGATCTGGATCTACATGGGACCGCCGGACCTGAAGCCCGCGCCGCCCGAGCTCGAATGGACAAGGGTGGCGCCGGAGCGGCGCTTCGTGTCCAAGCGGCTTCAGGAATCGAACTACCTGCAGGCGATCGAGGGCGGGATCGACTCGAGCCACGTCTCTTTCCTGCATTCCGGAGAGCTCAACACCGATCCCCTGTTCAAGGGCAGCAAGGCGAACCAGTACAACCTCGACGACCGCATGCCCGTATTCGAGGTCGTCGACTTCGACGGCGGCCTGCTGATAGGCGCTCGGCGCAAGGCCGATCACGGCAAGTACTACTGGCGCATCACGCCGTGGATCATGCCCTGGCACACGATCATTCCACCGCGCGCCGGCCATCCGCTTGGAGCGCATGTCTGGGTGCCGGTCGACGACGAACGCTGCTGGGCCTGGAGCATCAACTACCACCCCAACCGCGCACTCACTGCCGCCGAGCGCAAGGCGATGGAAGAGGGCGCGGGGATCCACGTCAAGTACATCCCCGGAACCTTCATCCCGCTCGCCAACCGGACGAACGACTACCTGATCGACCGCGCGCTGCAGAAGGGCGGACGCAGGTACAGCGGCGTCGAGGGCATCGCCATGCAGGATGCGTCGCTGCAGGAGTCTATGGGCCCGATCCAGGACCGAATGCGCGAGAACCTCTGCCTCACCGACAAAGGCATCGTCGCGACGCGCTCACGCCTGCTGCGCGCGGCGAAGGCGAACCGAGAGGGCAAGCCTGTTCCCGCGCTCGACCCGGCGCAGCAGCGCGTGCGCTCTTGCGCGATCGAGCTGCCGGTCGGGCAGCACTACAAGGAAGGCGCGAAGCACGGCCTGTTCCCCGAGCTCGACACCGATCCGGTGTCGGTGTAGCCGGGCCCTCATCTGTCCAAGCTCCAGCTATCGCTCGCCTGCTGG
>Ga0187774_10000039_pt1 | contig 42685 bp, 49 predicted proteins | sample 0216_BV02_MP05_2_FD_133152 | JGI IMG/M metagenome (GOLD analysis project Ga0187774, IMG submission 133152) | Tropical peat soil microbial communities from peatlands in Department of Meta, Colombia - 0216_BV02_MP05_20_MG | ecosystem: Environmental > Terrestrial > Soil > Wetlands > Peat | place... | reverse complement strand
GCACCCCGGCCGCGGCCGCCGCCGCCGCGGCCGGGGTGCCGCTCGAGAACGTCGAGGTCCATTTGACGTATCTGGGCGGGGGCTTCGGACGCCGCGGCTTCCAGGACTACACCCGCCAGGCGGTGGCGATCGCAAGAGCGGTGGAAGGCAGGCCGGTCAAGCTCCTGTGGTCGCGCGAGGAGGACATGCAGCACGACTTCTACCGCCCGATGACGCTGATGCGCTTCAAGGGCGCGCTCGACCGCGAGGGCCGGCTCACCGCGCTTCGCGTGCGCGACGCGAGCCACTCGATCATGGCTTCGGTGCGTCCCCAGGAGATCAAGGACGGCGTCGACCGGCACGCGCTCGGCGGCCTCATCGACCTGCCCTACAGCATCCCGAGCCTGAGGATCGAGTTCGCGATGAGGAACAGCCACGTGCCGGTCGGCTTCATGCGCACGGTGTTCCATTCGCAGAACCCCTTCATGCGCGAGTGCTTCATCGACGAGCTGGCGGCGGCCGCCGGCAAGGACCCGGTCGAGTTCCGCCGGCCGATGCTCGCGGCGAGCCCGAAGAACCTCGCGGTGCTCGAAGCCGCGGCGAAAGCCTCGGGCTGGAGCTCGCCGCTCCCTGAGGGCGTGCACCGCGGCGTCGCGGTGCAGGACTCGCACGGCAGCTACGCGGCGGCGGTATTCGAGGTCGCGGTGAGCGCTGGCGGCGAGATCGACATCCGGCGCGTGGTGGTCGCGGTGGACCCGGGCCATGTCGTCAACCCGGATTCGGCCGAGGCTCAGATCCAGAGCTGCGTCGCCTATGGGCTCACCTCGGCGCTGTGGGGCGAGATCACGCTCAAGGACGGGCGGGTCGAGCAGAAGAATTTCGACGACTACCGCATCATGCGCATCGCCGAGATGCCGCGCCGGATCGAGGCCGTGCTCGTCCCGAGCGGCGGCTTCTGGGGCGGGATGGGCGAGACGCCGCTCGCGCCGCTCGCGCCGGCGCTGTGCAACGCCGTCTTCGCCGCCACCGGCAAGCGTATCCGCGCCCTGCCGCTCAAGAGCCAGGGCTTCAGCGTCGCTTCGATTGCCTGAGGTAGACTAGGCGCAAAGTTTTCTGAGAGGAGATCTGGGAATGATCGAATTGACCGTCAACGGCAGGAAGCACAACGTCGACGTCGAGCCGGAAATGCCCCTCTTGTGGGTGCTGCGCGACGTGCTCGACGTGAAAGGCCCCAAGTACGGCTGCGGCATCGCGCAATGCGGCGCCTGCACCGTGCATCTGAACGGCGAGCCGGTGCGCTCGTGCTCCGTGCCCGTGTCCGCCGCGGCCGGCCAGAAAGTGCTCACCATCGAAGGCCTGGCGCAGCGCGGCCAGCTGCACCCGGTGCAGAAGGCGTGGATCGACAACGAGGTGCCGCAGTGCGGCTACTGCCAGTCGGGACAAATCATGGCGGCGGTGGCGCTGCTCGCGAGGAACCCGAACCCCAGCGACAAGGACATCGACGCGGCCATGACCAACATCTGCCGCTGCGGCACCTACGCGCGCATCCGCACGGCGATCCACGCCGCGGCGAAGTCCGCGAAGCCGGCCAGGGCGAAGGCCTGAGGAGACGGACATGAAGACTTCCCGCAGGGAATTCCTCAAGCAGTCCGCCGCGATCGGCGGCGGCCTCACCGTAGGCTTTGGACCGCTGGGCGCGATTTCAGAGACCTTGGCGCAGAAGAACGCCGAGGGCGTCGAGATCAACGCATGGGTGGTGGTGCGGCCGGACGACGGCATCGTCATCCGCTACGCCCGCTCGGAGATGGGACAGGGCAGCATGACCTCCGCGCCCATGCTCGTCGCCGAGGAGCTGGAATGCGACTGGCGGCGCGTCAAGATCGAGTACGCCTCGGCGAACGCCAACGTGAAGCGCAAGCGCGCCTGGGGCGACATGGCCTCGGTCGGCAGCCGCACCATCCGCTTCTCGCAGGAATACCTGCGCAAGGCCGGCGCAACCGCGCGCGAGATGCTGATCGCCGCCGCCGCCCAGCAATGGAAGGTGCCCGCGTCGGAGTGCAGCGCCCAGAACAGCTTCATCACCCATGGGCCGAGCAAGCGCCGCGTGAGCTTCGGCAAGGTCGCCGAGGCCGCGTCGAAGCTCGAGCCGCCGAAGGACGTGAAGCTGAAGGACCCGAAGGACTGGAAGCTGATCGGAAAGTCGCAGAAGCGCATCGACATACCGGACACGGTGATGGGCAGGCAGCGCTACGGCATCGACACCCAGCTCGACGGCATGCTCTACGCCGCGATCGCGCAATGCCCGGTGTTTGGCGGCAAGGTCAAGGCGATGGACGCGTCCAAGGTCGAAGGCCGGCGCGGCATCGTGAAGGTGCTCAACCTCGAAACCTTCGTCGCGGTCGTCGCCGACAACTGGTGGCGCGCCAAGGAAGCGCTGCGCGACGTGCCCATCGACTGGGACGTCGGAACCAACGGCAACGCCTCGTCGGCGAGCCTGATGGAGTTCTACCGCGGCGGCCTCGACGCCAAGGAGGACATCGCCGTCGCGCGCAAGGAGGGCGATTTCGACCAGGCCTTCGGCGCCGCGGCAAAAAAGCTCGAGGCCGAGTACTGGACGCCCTACCTCGCGCACTCGTGCATGGAGCCCATGGGCTGCACGGCGGTGGTGAAGGACGGGAAGGTCGACGTCTGGACCTCGACGCAGAACGCCGAGGCCTCGCTCGCCGTCGCCGCCGCGACGGCCGGCGTGCCCCTGGAGAACGTCGAGGTGCACCGCACCCAGCTCGGCGGCGGCTTCGGCCGGCGCGGCGGAGCGCAGGACTTCGTGCGCCAGGGCGTGGCGATAGCCAAGGCGATGCAGGGCACGCCGGTGAAGATGCTGTGGACCCGCGAGGAGGACACGCAGCACGACTTCTACCGGCCGGCGAGCCTCGTTCGCATGAAGGCCGCGCTCGACGGCTCGGGCAATCCGACCGGCTGGTATTCTCGCATTGCCGCGACGTCGATCTTCTCGACGCTCGTCCATCTGCCGCTCAAGCCCCCGTTCTCGCCGGCCGAGGGCGTCGACCCGCAGTCGGTGGCGTCGATCTTCGACATTCCGCACACGATCCCCAACATCCGCGTCGAGTACGCGCAGCGCAACGCCTTCGTTCCGGTCGGCTTCTGGCGCACCGTCGGGCACTCGCAAAATCCCTTCGTGCGCGAGAGCTTCATGGACGAGCTGGCCGCGGCGGCGGGCAAGGATCCCTTCGAATACCGGCGGGGCCTGCTGCAGAAGTCGCCCAAGGACCTCGGCATCCTGGAAGCGACCGCCAAGGCCGCGAAATGGGGATCGCCGCTGCCCGCGGGCGTGTTTCGCGGCATCGCCGAGACCGAGGGCTACGGCAGCTATACCTGCGCGGTCGCGGAGCTGTCGGTCGACAAGAACGGCGAGGTCAGGATCCATCGCCTCGTGCTCGGCATCGACCCCGGCTACGCGGTCAACCCGGACAACATCGTCGCGCAGCTCCAGGGCAGCGCGGTGTTCATGCTGACGGCGATGTTCTGGGGCGAGATCACGATCAAGGAGGGCCGCGTCGAGCAGTCGAACTTCCACGACTACCGCATGATGCGCCTGCGCGAGATGCCCAGGATCGAGACGCTGATCGCGCCCAGCGGCGGCTTCTGGGGCGGGGTGGGCGAGCCGGGCCAGGCGTCGATCGCGCCGGCGATCTGCAACGCGATCTTCGCGGCGACCGGCAAGCGCGTGCGCTCGCTGCCGCTGAAGAATCACGGGTTCACGCTCGCGTAGGACGGTGGGGAGGTTGCTGTCCGGATGCGCCGCGGCGTGCATCGCCGCGGCGGTCTTCGCTCAGCCGGCGTTCGAGGTCCTGGGCGACGCGATTCCAGCGCCGCTCGCCGCAGAACCCGGCGACCCCGCCCGCGGTCGAAGCGTCGTGGTGAACCGCGACCAGGGAGGCTGCACGCTGTGCCATGAGGTGCCGGGCGAGACGCGCTTCGGCAATGTCGCTCCGCCGCTTTCCGGCGTCGGCGCCAAGCTCACGCCCGGCGAGCTGCGGCTGCGCGTCGCCGATTCCACCCGCGTGAACCCCGATACGCCCATGCCCGCCTACTACCGCACCGAAGGCCTGCGGCGGGTCGCGGCCGCCTATCGCGGCAAGACCATCCTTTCGGCGCAGCAGGTCGAGGACGTGGTGGCGTATCTCGCGACGCTCAAGGGAACGAAGTGAAGCGCCGGGCCTTCCTCGCGGGCCTCGGTGGCCTCGCGCTCGCCGGTGCGGCGCTCGCGCAGGAGAGCCTCGACCCGCGCGCCGCCGCGGTCGCGAAAGGCGCCCCGGTCCGCAAGGGCAGGGTGAAGGTGACGCTGCCCCAGCTCGCCGACAACGGCAACTCGGTGCCGATCCGCATCACGGTCGACAGTCCCATGACCGCGACGGACCACGTGAAGAGCATCCACCTCTACTCCGAGCGCAACCCGGTTTCGAACATGGCGAACTTCTACCTCGGGCCGCGAGCGGGCAGGGCCGAGATCGACTCGCGGGTGCGGCTCGCCGGCAGCCAGAAGGTGACCGCCGTCGCCGCGCTCTCCGACGGCACGTTCTGGTACGACACAGCCTCGATCGTGGTGACCCTCTCCGCCTGCCTGGACGAGAGCTAGCGGATGCCCGCGAGAATCCAGATTGCTCCCAAGGCGAAGGCCGGCGAGATCATCGAGATCCGCGTGCTCATCCAGCACCCGATGGAGACGGGCTACCGCCAGGACGACGTCGGCCACCCGATCAAGCGCAACGTCATCAACCTGCTCTCGTGCCGCTACAACGGCGTCGAGGTGTTCCGCGCGGAGCTGTCCTCCGGCATCGCAGCCAACCCCTACCTCCAGTTCTACACCGTCGCCGAAACGAGCGGCGAGATCGAGTTCACCTGGATCGACGACGAGGGCAACCAAGGCTCGGAGCGTCAGTCGATCGAAGTCTCCGCATGAGGAGGCTCGCGCTCGCCGCGGCGCTCATCGTCGCCGGTACCGCCTTTGCGCAGGAGCGCGCGATCCCGCTCGAGAAGCTCAGGTCCGGCTACACCTTTCTCGGCGACGACCTGCGCTCGCTGCAGGACGACGACTTCGCCAACCCGGGGCTGCTGTGGGTCTCGCGCGGCGAGAAGCTGTGGAGCGAGCCCGCGGGAAGGACGAAGCAGTCCTGCGCGAGCTGCCACCAGGACGCCAGGTCGACCATGCGCGGCGTTGCCGCGCGCTATCCGAAGATCGACGCCGAGAGCGGCCGGCTCCTCGACCTCGAGGGGCGCATCAACCTGTGCCGCGCGCGGCGCATGGGCGCGGAGCCCTTCAAGTACGAATCGGAGGCGCTTCTCGCGCTCACCGCCTACGTCGCTCGCCAGTCGAAGGGGATGCCGACGGACGTGTCGATCCGCGGCGCGGCGCGGCCGCGCTTCGACGCCGGCGAAAAAGCCTATCACCTGCGACGCGGGCAGATGAACCTCTCGTGCGCGCACTGCCACGAGGCGAACTGGGGCAAGCGGCTGCTCTCCGAGACCATCAGCCAAGGGCACCCGAACGGCTACCCCGTATACAGGATGGAATGGCAGACGCTGGGCTCGCTCGAGCGGCGGCTGCGCGCCTGCCTGTCGGGCATACGCGCGGAGATGCTGCCCTACGGCTCGCCCGAGTACCTTGACCTCGAGCTCTATCTCGCGTGGCGCGCGCAGGGGCTGCCGATCGAGACGCCGGGGGTGCGGCGCTGAGGATCGAGGACAAGCTAGCGGTCGCGGATCAGGTACGGCGTCAGCGTGGTGTCGATGACGAACATCGTGTAGACCGATCCCGCCGGGCTGAGCAGGACGGTAGTGCTGACTGGCGCCGCCGATGCCTCGATCAGCTCGAGCACCGAATCGGCGGAGACGACGCTGAAGTAGTCGGACGCGTCGCCGTAGCCCACCTGGTTCGCGGCCTGCACGTTGTTCGCGTAGAGCGAGACCCCGCCGGGCACGTTGACGCCGCCATTGACGAGCCGCAGGTTGACCTGCTCCGCCACCAACGGAAGCTGGTTGTCGTCGGTAAGCAGGGCGACGAGCGGCGCGCCCACCGTGCCGTACACCAGCACGGTGAAGTCGCCGCCGGTGGAGAACCTCGCCGCCGGTAGCGTCGCGACCGCAGTTCCGTTCACGCTCAGGGTGTACGCAGTCGAGTTGCCGGCCACGAGCGTGTAGGTACCGGGGTTGGGCGAGAATACGGGTCCGATCGAGACGGTGCCGACCGTGGCCGTCACCGGCGCTGCGGCGGTGGTTGGCAGCGCCGAGACCAGACGCACCCGCGCATTGGTCGTGGCCAGGAAGTCCACGGCGCCGACCTGGGTAAGAAGTGCGGCGTTGACCAGCGCGCCCCCGGGCGTGCTCGTGGTGACAAGGGCCTGGATCAGGCCGCTGCCGAGCGACACGGAGGGCCAGCGCATGCGCACGTCGCGCGGATTGCCGGCCGCTGTCGCGACGACGTCGAACGTGCCGGCAAGGAACGTCGCGTAGCCGGGGGTGGGGCGAAAGATCGTCGAGGCGAACGTCGGCACCAGACCGGTGAGGTCGGCGGTGCCCGGCGCGACCACGTACACGTCGAGCGCACCGGAATCCGGCGACAGGTTGCTGACTCCGAGCGTGCTGGTGCCCGCCGCGGGGGCCGCCTGGCTTTCGGTCACGGCCGTGACAAAGACGGCGCCGTCGCGCACGTAGGCGATCAGCGAATATGTCAGCGACCCGTTCAGCGACAGCGTCAGCGGCGGCGACGCGACCGTGCTCCCGCCCGAGGTACCCGAGACGGTGACCGCATAGCTGGCCGAGGGCAACGACAGATAGGCGCTTGCGCTGGCGGGCCCCTGGGCGGCGAACTGCACCGCGCCGTTGAAATTGACCTCCAGGAACGCAGCCGCGTCTGCGTTGACGAACCGCACGTTCGACACCGCAGTGCTCGAGCTGCTGTGGGAACCGCACGCGGCCAGGACCAGGCACGTCGCCGCCGCGAGCAGGGTTAAGAGGGATTTGGGCAGTTGCATCCTTGCGTGCTGTCGGTTCGACGGGAGCATCTCCGGTCCTTCTGGAGTTCTAATGTGGCTGGAATGTAAGCATGTCCGGCGCGGGGTTTCTGTAACGACTTGTTGTCGTAGGCTTGCACGAAGCTTGCGTCCGCTTCCCTCTCCGCGGGCGGACTCGGCTAGAATTTCCTCCACAAGAACATCACCAGGGGGAAAGCATGTCGGCAGGCCACGGCGCCGGTCACGTCGATCCGGCGAACAAGAAGGTCGCTTTGCTCATCGCGCTGCTCGCGCTGGTGCTCGCTTTCGCCGAGACGCTAGGGAAATCGGCGCAGACCGCGGCGCTCGCCAACCACATCGAGGCGTCGAACCTGTGGAGCTTCTTCCAGGCGAAGACGATCCGGCAGACGACGATACGCACGGCCGCCGAGGAAATGGAGGCGCAGTTCGGCGCCAGGGCGCCCGAGGCGGTGAGGAAGCAGGTCGATACGTGGAAGAAAACCGCCGAGCGCTACCAGTCCGAGCCCGAGACAAGCGAGGGTCGGAAGGAATTAGCGGCGCGCGCGAAGGAGCGCGAGGCGAAGCGCGACCGCGCCACCGCCGCGTACCATCACTACGAGCTCGCCTCGGCCGCGGTGCAGATCGCGATCGTGCTCGCCTCGGCCGAGATCATCACCGGCGTCGCCGCGCTGCTGTGGATCGCGTACGCGCTCGGCGCGGTCGGCGTCGTCTTCAGCCTCATCGGCCTCTTCTGGCCGACGGCGGTTCACGTCTTCTAGGCGAACGCCTCGGCGACGAGCCGGTACGACGTGCGGCGGCTCTCCGGGTCGCCGGTGATGGTGACCGCCATCAGCTCATCGGCCTCGAATCTCTCCCGGAGCGCGAGGAGCTTCTCGCGCACCTCGGACGGATCGCCGTGGACGAGGCGAGCGCGCTGCTGGTCGACGTAGATGCGCTCTTCCCGCGTGTAGCGGTACGCGAGCGCCTCCTCGGCGGTCGGCACGGGCGCGTCGATCCCCTTCGCCATATGCAGGCGCCGCAGGTCGACGCTCGCCGCAAGCCGCTCGGCTTCCGCCCTCGTCTTCGCGCAGATGACGAAGGCGCACACGAGCGAATGGGGAGCCGGCTCGCGCTCGGAGGGCTCGTACTGCTGGCGGTAGGCGCGCGACACGACGTCGCCGCCGAACGCCGAGATGAAATGCGCAAACGCGAAACGCAGGCCGAGCTGCGCGGCGAGCGCGCCGCCGTAGTCCGAGGAGCCGAGGATCCAGATCTCGGGCGAGGTTCCGCCGGCGGGCTGCGCGCGGATCTTCGCGTAGGGGTGTCCGGGCGGAAGCTTCGCGTCCAGGAATCCGACGAGGTCCCGCACCTGCTGCGGCATGCGCTCGGCGCCCGGGTACTCGCCGTCCTTGAGAGCGAGCGCGGTGCGCGGGTCCCCGCCCGGCGCGCGTCCCAGGCCGAGGTCGATCCGTCCGGGAAACAGCGCCTCGAGCATGCGGAACTGCTCGGCGATCTTCAGCGGGGCGTAGTAGGGCAGCAGCACGCCCCCGGTGCCGACGCGGATGCGCGAGGTCGCCGAGGCCACGCGCGCGACCAGGATCTCGGGGCTGGGGTCGGCGAGCGCCGCGATCGCGTGGTGCTCGGCGAGCCAGTAGCGACGGTAGCCCAGCTCCTCGGCGAGGCGCGCCAGCTCCACCGTCTCGGCGATCGCCTCGGCGGGGCTCCGCCCGCTCACGACGGGGGACTGGTCGAGCACCCCCAGCGGCACGCTCATCCGCCTAGCCGGCGAACCAGACGATGAATCCGACCAGCAGGCTGAAGAAGCACGTGATCCAGAAGATGCCGATGATGCGCTGCCTGTCGATCGGCGTGTAGCCTTCCTTCTTCTTTTTCGCGAAGCGGTACTCGAGGTACATGAGAGCGATGCCGATGAGGAAGACGATCCCCATCCACTTGGCGATATCGTTCAAGGCAGGCTTCCCGGGGCCAGAAGCCCGCAGTCTACCGGATTTGCATCCCGCGGGAATGTAAGGAAGAATGCGCTCGCACGACTGAGCACCATGAAGATCGCGTCCATCCTGGTTTTCGCCGCCGCCCTCATCTGCGATGCGGCGGGCTCGGCCGGTGCGGCCGGGCCGGCGTGCTCGGCATACACCGGGCCGCACACCACGGCGCTCGTCGAGCTGTATACGTCGGAGGGCTGCGACACCTGCCCGCCCGCCGACCAGTGGCTGTCGTCGCTCTTCTCTCAGGGCTTCAGGCCCGACCAGGTAGTCCCGCTGTCGCTGCACGTCGACTACTGGGACTACATCGGCTGGAAAGATCCGTACGCCAGGGCCGATTTCTCGGCGAGGCAGCGCAGGCTTGCCGCGTTGAGGCGCCCGGTGATCGTCTATACCCCGCAGGTGCTGCTGCAGGGGCAGGACTTCCGGCGCTGGAGCAGCGACGATTTCGGCGACGAGGTGATGCGCATCAATTCCCGCGCCGCGCGCGCGAGGATCGCGCTCGCCATCCGCTCGGTGCAGCCGACGGCGATACAGGCGGACCTCTCCGCGATGCTCTACGACCCGGCCGAGCGCAAGAGCGCCGCAGTCTATCTCGCCGCATACGAGAACCGCCTCGCGAGCGACGTGAAGGCGGGCGAGAACAAGGGCAGGCGGCTCGAGCACGATTTCGTCGTGCGCGAGTGGATCGGCCCGATCGCCTTCGGCGACGACCTCAAGGTCGAGCAGAGCCGCGCCCTGCCGCTCCTTCCCGGCGCCGATGCCCGTAACCTCGGCGTGGCCGCGTTCGTCCAGAACCGCGGAACGAGCGAGGTGCTGCAGGCCTTGATGCTGCCCGCCTGCAAGGAGCCGAAAGCGCCCTAGCGCGCCGTTGAGGTATTCTCCGGGTCATGATGGACCTACCCTTGGCCTGGCTGATAGCGGGCATCGCTCTCATCGTCACCGAGCTGGTCACGGGCACTTTCTATCTGCTCGTCCTCGGCATCGCGGCGCTGGTCGGAGCGGCCATCGGCTACGCGGGCGGTTCGCACTTGTGGCAGGCCATCGCCGCGGCGGTGATCGCCGTCGCCGGCGTCGTCTGGGTGCAGCAATACAGGAAGCGGTCCGCCGCCAGCCCCATGCGGGGGCTGGACGTCGGCCAGCCGGCTGTCTTCGAATCGTGGGTGAACAGGACCGCGGGCCAGGCGCGCGTCAAGTACCGCGACGCGCTGTGGGACGCGCACGTCGCCGCCGACGCCGCGGGCGAGCCCGGCGAAATTCTCTACGTCACCGCAGTCGATGGCAATACGCTCAAGGTCTCCAAGACCCGGCCCGCCTGACCTCGCGCAGGCGGCGGACGAAATGTCACGCTCTTTCGGAGGCAGCATGCTCTTCAAGATCATCGCGGTCATCATCGCCACGGTCCTCATCTACGGGTACCAGCCGCTCCATGCCTTCTGGATACCTTTCGGCATCATCGCGCTTGGCGCCGTGTTCGTGATCGAGGGCGTGCGCGTGGTGCCGCAGCAGAGCGCCTGGGTGGTCGAGCGGCTGGGAAGGTTCAAGGAGACGCTCCAGCCGGGCCTGAACATCATCATCCCGTTCGTCGACCGGGTGGCGTATCGTCACTCGCTGAAGGAAGTGCCGCTCGACGTCCCCGAGCAGGTGTGCATCACCAAGGACAACACCCAGCTCGCGGTCGACGGCCTGATCTACTTCCAGGTCACCGATCCGCGCCTCGCGTCCTACGGGACCTCCGATTACGTCACCGCCATCACGCAGCTCGCGCAGACGACCCTGCGCTCGGAGGTCGGCAAGATGGAGCTCGACCAGTCGCTGCAGAGCCGCGACGTGATCAACCGCCAGATCGTCGCGGTGCTCGACGAGGCCGGCCGGTCCTGGGGCGTGAAGGTGCTGCGCTACGAGGTGAAGAACCTGACTCCGCCCGAGGCGATCCTGCGCGCGATGCAGGCGCAGATCACGGCCGAGCGCGAGAAGCGCGCGCTTATCGCCAAGTCAGAGGGCGAGAAGCAGCAGGAGATCAATCTCGCCGAGGGCGAGAAGCAGGCGGCGATCCTCACCTCCGAGGGACAGAAGCAGTCGGCGATCAACAAGGCGCAGGGCGAGGCGACGGCGCTGCGCGTGGTGGCGGACGCGACCGCGGCGGCGGTGAACGTCGTCGCCGAGGCGATCGGCAAGGAAGGCGGGCTGCAGGCCGCGAACCTGAAGATCGCGGAGGAGTACATCTCCGCGCTCGGCAACCTCGCCAAGACCAACAACACCATGATCGTGCCGACCAACCTCGCCGACGTGGCGAGCGTGGTGGCGTCCGCGATGACCGTGCTGGACCGCACGCGCGCCGGCGCGAAGCCCGCCTGAATTCCAACTCGAGGAGACGAGGATGAAGACGAATCTGCTGCTCATGGTCGCCGGCGCAACGCTCGCCGGCTCGGTCGCCGCACAGCAGTCCCCCGAGGTCCGGCGCGTGGTCACGAAGCTCGACGCATCGGGCAAGGCGGTGGTGATGATCGACGAGCGCACGCAGCTGACCGCGCCGCGCCCGCCGAACTACGCCGCCAACGTCTGGGTGACGGGCACCAGCCTGCCGGACTTCACCGCGACCGAGGACCGCGGCAAGACGAAGACGGGCCTGACGCCGCCCAAGTCGGGCACGGTGTTCCGCATCGTCGACTTCGCTCCGGAAACGCAGGGCGGGCAGCCGACCGACATGAATACCATGATGAAGATCGTCGGCGCCGACGCGCCGAAGAAGGGCCTGCCGCCGCGCCATCCGATGATGCACCGCACGCGCACACTCGATTACGCGATCATCATGTCGGGCGAGATCGACATGCTGCTCGACGAGGGCGAGGTGCACCTCAAGGCGGGCGACGTGCTGGTGCAGCAGGCGACCAACCACGCGTGGGTGAACCGAAGCGGGAAGCCCTGCCGCGTCGCCTTCATCCTCATGGACTCGCAGGAACCGTAGAAGCCCGCGCCTAGGTGAGCGAAGGCATCGCGGTCCCGGGCTGGCTGCTCGTCCTCCTGGCGGGATTCGCCGCCTGGGCGCTGTACGAGCACGTGCTCGCGCCGGCGCTGCGCTTCCTCGTCACGCACCCGGCGAACCAGGTGATCGACGAGCTGGGCGAGCGGCTGCGCATCGGCATACGGCCCTTCCAGCGGACCAAACGCCAGGCGCTCATCCACCGGCTGCTCACCGATCCGCGCGTGCAGGTTGCCGCCGAGAACTTCGCGAAGGAAAGCAACTCGTCGGTACCGGCGGCGCTGCGCCGCGTCGAGCGCTACGCGCGCGAGATCGTCCCCGCCTTCAATGCCTACTTCTACTTCCGCATCGGCTATCTGCTCGGCCGCTGGATCGCGCGCTCCCTCTACCGCGTGCGCCTCGGCTATCTGGACTCGGAGGGGCTGCGCGCCATCCCGGCCGACGCCACCGTGGTGTTCGTGATGAACCACCGCTCGAACATGGACTACGTCCTCGCCGCCTACCTCGCCGCTGACCATGCGGCGCTCTCCTACGCCGTGGGCGAATGGGCGCGCATCTGGCCGCTGTCGGCGCTGGTGCGCGCCATGGGGGCGTATTTCGTCCGCCGCAACTCCAGGGACGAGCTCTACCGGCGCGTGCTCGAGCGCTACATCGTCATGGCGACCGAGGCCGGGGTGCCTCAGGCGCTCTTTCCCGAAGGAGGCCTCACGCGCGACGGCCGCATGCGCGAGCCGCGCCTGGGCGTCATCGACTACATGATGCGCGGATTCAGGCTCGACGGCGAGCACGACCTGGTGTTCGTGCCGCTGGGAATCAACTACGACCGCGTGCTGGAGGACCGCAGCCTGCTGCGCGCGCTCGACCCGGAAGCTCGGCGCGTTCCGCGCGTCGTGGCCGTCTGGAAGACGCTCGCGTTCGCCGCCCGCAACCTCAGGCAGATGTGGAGGAGCGAGTGGCACCGTTTCGGCTACGCCTGCGTCAACTTCGGCTCGCCGGTGTCGATGCGCGCCTACTGCAAGGCGCGTGGCGTGGACTTCCACCGGCTGTCCGGGGAGGAGCGCAAGCGCGAAACCACCGCACTGGGCGAGCACCTGATGCGCACGGTCGGGCGCATCGTGCCGGTGGTGCCGGTGCCGCTGATGGCGACGGTGTTCGTGCGCGAACCCTCGCGCGTCTTCGCTGCGATCGAGCTCAAAACCGAGGTCGAGCGCATCGTCGAGCGCCTGGAGCGCTCGGCCGCGCGGGTCTACGTGCCGCGGCGCGACCTCGACTACGCGCTCGACGCCGGCCTGCGCATGCTGCTGGTGCGCCGTCTCGTCGACGAGAAGGACGGGGACTACGCGGCGCGCGAGAGTGAGCTGCCGCTGCTGCGCTACTATGCGAACTCGATCGCGCATCTGGTGGAAGAGGGGTCGGCCCGATGAAGTTCCTGAAGGCCGAGTGGCCGATCGCGGTGGCTCTCGCCACCGCAGGCGTGTTCCTCGCTTTCGGCACCGGCTGGCTCGCCGACCTCTCGAACGGCGCCTGGTTCGCCTTCGTGTCGCTGTGGCTGCTTGCCGTGATGTTCCTCTCCGCGTTCGCGGTGGTCCGCCACGCCGAGGCGCTCGCGGTCAAGCTCGGCGAGCCTTACGGCACGCTCGTGCTCACCCTCGCGATCACCGGGATCGAGGTGATCATGATCGCCGCCATCATGTACGCCGGCAAGGGCAACGCGACGCTCGCCCGAGACGCGATGATGGCGGTGGTGATGATCGTGCTGAACGGGATGGTAGGTCTGTCGCTCATCGTCGGCGGGCTGCGCTATCGCGAGCAGGCGTACAACCTGCAGGGAGCAAACTCCTTCCTCGCCGTGATCCTGCCGATCGCGGTGCTCGGCCTGATACAGCCGAACTTCACTGTCACCACGCCCGGACCGGTGTACTCGCCGGTGCAGGCCGCCTTCCTCAGCATCATGTCGGTGGTGCTCTACGCCGTGTTCCTCGGCATGCAGACCTCGCGGCACCGCGAGTATTTCCTCGCGCCGAATGCGCCGGCGGAGCCCGAAGGCCATTCCCGCGGCCATGAAGTCCGGTCTGTTCCGCACCACGCGCTGATGCTGTTCCTCTATATCGCGCCCTTCGTGGTCCTGTCGAAGCAGATCGGGGGACCGATCAACCACGCAATCCAGGTGCTGCGCGCCCCGCCGGAGCTCGCCGGCCTGCTCGTCTCGGTGCTGATCCTGTCGCCCGAGTCGCTCACCGCGGTGCGCGCTGCGCTCGCCAACCAGCTGCAGCGCTCGGTGAACGTCCTGCTCGGCTCGGTGCTCGCGAGCATCGGCCTGACGATCCCGCTGGTGCTCGCGGTCGGGTTCGCGACCGGGCAGCAGATCGTCCTGGGCCTCGGATTGACCGACATTACGCTCCTCGTTCTCACCCTGGCGCTCAGCATGATCACGTTCGCCTCGCAGCGGACGAACGTGCTCCTCGGCACAGTGCACCTGCTGGTGTTCTTGGCCTACCTGGTCTTCATTTTCGAGCGGTGAAGCCCAAGCTGATCGGCGTCATCGGCGGTATCGGCCCGGAGTCGACGATCGACTACTACCGGCTGTTCGTGTCGATCTACCGGGAGCACCGGCCCGACGGCTATCCGCCGGTGATCATCAACAGCATCGACCTGGCGAAAGCGCTGAAGCTCGTGAGCTCGGGCGACCTCCCGGGGCTCGCCGCGTACATACTCGAGGAGATCCACCGCCTCGCCCGCGCGGGCGCGACTTACGGGCTGCTGTCGTCGAACACGCCGCACATCGTGTTCGACGAGATCGAGGACTCCTCGCCGATCCCCCTCATCAGCATCGTCGAGACCGCGTGCCGCGCGGCGTCCGAGCGCAAGCTGAAGCGCGTCGGCCTCTTCGGAACGCGCTTCACCATGCAGGGCGGCTTCTACCAGAAGGTGTTCGCCCGCGAGGGGATCGAGGTGGCCGTCCCCGACCCGGGCGACCAGAACTTCATCCACGACACCTACCTCAACGAGCTCGTCAACGGGATCGTGCGCAAGGAGACCCGGGAACGCTACATCGGCATCGCGCGCAGGATGAAGGCCGGGCAGGGGATCGAGGCGCTCATCCTCGGCGGGACCGAGCTGCCGCTGCTGCTGCGCGGCGCGATCGACATCGGGGTGATGCTGCTCGACACGGCGCACCTGCACGTCGAGCGCGCAGTGGCCGAGCTGCTCGCCTGAGCATGCGGCAGATTCTCGTCTACTCCGACTCGCTCTCGTGGGGCATCGTGCCCCTGACGCGAAATCGCCTTGCGTTCGACCAGCGCTGGCCGGGCGTGATGGAGAACCGCCTGAACGCCGGGGGACGCGAGGTGCGCGTGATCGAGGACTGTCTCAACGGGCGGCGCACCGTCTGGGACGATCCGTACAAGCCGGGGCGGAACGGCCTCCAGGGGCTCGCGCAGCGCATCGAGGTCAACTCGCCGCTTGCGTTGGTGATCCTTGCGCTCGGCACGAACGACTTCCAGTCGATGCACCCGCATGACGCGTGGCACTCGGGACAGGGCATCGCCGCCTGCGTCGCGGCGATTCGCGGCGCGCCGATCGAGCCCGGCATGCCGGTGCCGCCGGTCCTCGTGGTCGCCCCGCCGCCGATCGACAATCCGCGCGGGCCGATCGCGCCGAAGTTCGTTGGCGGCGAGGCCAAGTCGAAGGGCCTCGCCGGGGAGTACCGGAAGGTGTGCGCGGATCTGGGCTGCCATTTCTTCGATGCCGCGACGGTGACCGCATCGAGCCGGGTCGACGGCGTGCACTTGGACGCCGACCAGCACCTGCAGCTCGGCGAGGCCCTGGCGGAGGCGGTGCGCGCGCTTCTGCGCTAGGATTGGCGCGTTCCATCCTTTTTTCAGGAGGAGCCATGGCAGCGGCGAAGACGAAGAAGAAGGCCAAGGTAAAGGCGAAGAAGGCGCCGGCGAAGAAGAAATCCCCGGCGAAGAAGAAGGTCCTGAAGAAGGCGGCCGCGCCGAAGAAGAAGGCCGCAGTTCCGAAAAAGACCCCGAAGAAGGCCGCTCCCCGCGCCGCGCCCAGACCGAAGCCCAAGCCCGCCGAGCCTCCGCTCCGCGGCCCCGCGCCGGGCGAGGTCCGGGTCGGCGTCGTCACGCACTACTACGGCCACCTCATGGTGGCGGCGGTGAAGCTCGAGGTGGCGCTCGCCGTCGGCCAGACCATCCGCGTCCTCGGGCACACCAGCGACTTCCGCCAGCGCGTCGACTCGATGCAGATCGAGCACGCGGCGGTGCAGGAGGCGATCGGCGGGGACGAGATCGGGCTGAAAGTCACGCAGCACGCGCGCGAGCACGACGTCGTATACCGCGTGCCGGGCTAGCCTGCCGCGGGGGCGGTGAAGGATGGGCGCCGCCGACCGTCTGCGCGCCATGCCGGCAGGCATCTGGGCGCTCGGCCTGGCCTCGATGTTCATGGACATCTCCTCGGAGCTGGTGCACAGCCTGCTGCCGCTCTACATGGTCGGTGCGCTCGGCGCCTCGATGGTGGCGGTCGGCCTCGTGGAAGGGGTCGCTGAAGCCACCGCCGCGATCGTCAAGGTCTTTTCGGGGACGCTCAGCGACTATCTCGGTAAGCGCAAGATCCTCCTCGTCCTCGGCTACGGGCTCGCCGCGCTCACCAAGCCGATGTTCCCGCTCGCGACCTCGATGAGCTGGGTTTTCGTCGCGCGCTTCGCCGACCGCATCGGCAAGGGGATACGCGGCGCGCCGCGCGACGCGCTCATCGCCGAGATCACGCCCGCGGACCTTCGCGGCGCCGCCTACGGACTGCGCCAGGCGCTCGACTCGGTGGGCGCCTTCCTCGGGCCGCTGCTCGCCGTGGCGTTCATGGTATGGCTCTCGAACGATCTCAGGGGGGCGATGTGGGCCGCCGTGCTCCCCGCGGTGATCGCGGTCGCACTCATCGCAGGCGCGGTGCGCGAGCCGGAGAAGGCCGCTGGCAGTACACCCTTGCGGCCGCCGCTCGCTCTGGCGGATGCAGGGAGGCTTCCGCCGCGCTACTGGTTCGTCGTGGTGCTCGGCGCGGTATTCACGCTCGCGCGCTTCAGCGAAGCCTTCCTGGTGCTGCGCGCTCAGGACGTGGGGCTGACTCTCGCGCTCGTTCCGACGGTGATGATCGCGATGAACGTCGTCTACGCCGCGATCGCCTTTCCGGCCGGCGCCGCCGCTGACCGCATCGGCGCGCGCGGCCTCCTGGTCGCCGGCCTCGCCGTGCTCGTCGCAGCGGACCTCGTGCTCGCGGGCGCGAGCTCGCCCCTGCCGGTGCTCGCCGGAGCGGCGCTCTGGGGAATCCACATGGGGCTCACCCAGGGGCTGCTCTCCAAGCTCGTCGCGGACACCGCGCCCGAAGACCTGCTCGGGACCGCGTTCGGCGTGTTCAATCTCGCGAGCGGGGTGGCGCTGCTGCTCGCGAGCGTGATCGCGGGCGCGCTGTGGAGCGGCATCGGCGCGCAGGCGACGTTCCTCGCGGGCGCGGCGTTCGCCGCGGTCGCGGCGCTCGGCCTCGCCGCGCACCGCCCCGCGCGGCGCCAGACGTGAGCCTGCCTTTCACCACCGAGGAGTTCTTCGCGGTGTTCGTGCGCTACAACGAGAGCGTGTGGCCGGCGCAGCTCGTGCTCAACTCGGCGGCGCTGGCCTGCGTCGTCCTCGCTTTTCGGCGCGGGAGGAGCGCGGGGCGCTGGATCTCGGCGCTGCTTGCGGCGCTGTGGTGCTGGACGGCGATCGCCTACGACTTCGCTTTCTTCAGCCGGGGCAACGCCGCGGCCTGGCTCTTCGGCGCCGTGGCGCTCGCGGGCGGGGCCGTCTTTCTCTGGCTCGGGGCGGCGAAGGGGATGCTGCGATTTGCTCCGGCGGCGGACTGGCGGGGCGCGGGCGGCGGCGTTCTGGCCGCGTACGCGCTTCTCGTGTATCCGCTTCTCGGCCTGCTCGTCGGCCACCGTTATCCGGGCGCGCCGACTTTCGGCGTTCCGTGCCCGACCACGATCTTCACGCTCGGCATGCTCCTGTTCGCAGCTCCACCTGTCCCGCGCGCCGCGTTCGTCGTCCCGATCGCCTGGGCGGCTGTGGGATCGCTTGCGGCGTTCGCTCTGGGGATGGTCGAAGACCTCGGCCTGCTCTTCGCCGGGATCCTCGCGCTCGTCGCGGTCTTCGTTCCGCCGGTGCCGAAATGAGAGCGCTGGGCGCCGGCGCCGTGTATTTCGCTCTGGTCTTCGGCGCCGGTTTCGTGCTCGGCGCGCTGCGCGTGCTCTTCGTCGCGCCGCGCCTGGGCGCGCGCGCCGCCGAGCTGATCGAGGCGCCGCTCATGCTCGCGGTCACTTTCCTTGCTGCACGCTGGACGGTGTGGCGGCTCGCGGTGCCGCCCGCGTGGGCAGCGCGTCTCTACATGGGAGGCATCGCGCTCGCACTGCTGCTCGCACTGGAGTTCACGCTGGTGCTTGGCCTTCGCGGGCTGTCGCTGCGCGAGTATTTCGCGGCGCTGGACCCCGTTTCGGGGACGGTGTATTACGCTCTGCTCGTCGTGTTCGCGCTGATGCCGCTTTTCGTGGAGCGGAGATGAAGATCTTTCTCGGCGTCATTCTGCTGCTCGCGATCGGCGCGATCGCGTTCGTCTATCTGAGCTACCGTCGCGACCTAGGCTCGGCGTACGAGCGCATCGCGGCCGGCAGCATCGTCGCGCACACGCCCTGCGGCCCGATCGAGTACGCGAGCGTGGGCGAGGGCGATCCCGTGCTCGTCGTTCACGGCGCGGGCGGCGGGATCGACCAGGGCATGGACGCCGCGAAAAGCCTGGCTACGCTTGGGTTCCGCGTCATCGCCGTGTCGCGCTTTGGCTACCTGCGCACCCCGCTCCCCGCCGACGCATCGCCCGAGGCGCAGGCCGACGCGCACGCCTGCCTGCTCGACGCGCTCGGGATCCGGCGCGCCGCGGTCATCGGCGCCTCCGCCGGAGCGCCTTCGGCGATGCAGTTCGCGCTGCGCCACCCGGAGCGCTGCCCGGCGCTCGTCCTCCTCGTGCCTGCCGCGTACGTGCCTCGTCCCGGCGGCGCGCCCTCGCTCACTCCGCCGCCGGCCGCCGAGTTCCTGTTCGACACCGCGCTGCGCTCGGACTTCCTGTACTGGGCGTGGATCCGGCTCGCGAACGGGATCATGGTCGCGAACATCCTCGCCACGCCGCCCGAGGTGCTGGAGAGGGCCGACGCGGATGAGCAGGCGCGCGCCGCGCAACTGCTCGAGCACACCCTGCCCGTCAGCTTGCGTCGGCAGGGGTTCGTGAACGACGCGCGCGTTACGCTTTCGCTCAGGCGCTACGATCTGGAGCGCATCCGGGCGCCGACGCTCGTGATCGCGGTTCAGGACGACCGCTTCGGAATCTGGCGCGCCGCGCGCTACACTGCCGAGCACATTCCGGGCGCGCGCTTCGTCGGGTATCCGACCGGGGGCCACGTCTGGATCGGGCACCACAAGGATATGCTGGGCGAGATCGCGGGGTTTCTTACGCAACAGAGGGAACGGGGCCGTTCAGCGCCTCGCTCATAGAGCGCCAGATGTCCGCGTCGCGGTGCAGATTCGTCCTGCCGGCCTTGGCGGCAAGCTTCGCAATCTCCGGGTGTGCAGCGCACGTTGGGCCGGTACCGGTCGCGGAGATGGACGCGCGCGGGGTCAGCCTGGCGCGGGCTCAGCACCTCGTTCGCGGTGATAGCGCAGAGCTCGTCGAAAGAGTTCTAGGAAAGCCCGCGGATCGACAGCCGAGTTGCGTTCCTGGGGAGTTTGCCTGGAGGTATCCCATCAGGGCCTGGAACGACATGGCGAACCGCGGGGAGATTGTCCCGGCGGCTATTCTCAGGGCCAGTTTCGACAGCGCCGGCCTGCTGAAAGACTGGGCTTTTGCAGATTCTTCAACCGGGCGCGAGTTGCCGGTTCAGGAGAGCTCGGATGAAGCGGAGCACTGGTTCCAGTCGCTTTCCAGCGCGCACGCTCCGATCCCGCCCCGCATCAAGCTGGAGGAACGACTCGTGCCCGGCCGTACAACCCAGTCCGAAGCGGAGTCGATCCTCGGTCAGTGGCATCCGGACCTGCTGTGCAGCTATGGAGGGCTTGCTCCCGTCCTTAGGAGGTCACAGGCTGCGCGTGGGACAGTGCTTGAATGGTACGTCGACCGGCCGAGCCCTCTGTTCATTCCGCCTTGGTACCTGATCGCCACGTTCGATCGGGCCGGCACGTTGGCCGTCTGGCATCTCCAGCAGACCTATCCCGGGGGACGGAAATGACAGTGACACGGCCCTTTAGCGCGGGCTTCGGTAGCGTGCTCCCGGGTCGCAAGCGGCTCCCCGGATGCGCTGAAGCGGCGTACCCTGTCGCTCTCGTCATATCGCCGGCCCGGAACCGACATGCCTGAGCACTCAGCGGCAGCGGCACGGTGGCTCGCGGAGTTCGAGCGGGCGTTGCGCGCGGCGGACGCTGCTCCGCTCGAGGCGCTGTTCCGCGCGGACGCGCACTGGCGCGACCTGCTCGCGTTCACGTGGCGGGTGAAGACCGCGAGCGGCGCCGGAAGGATTCTCGCGGCGCTGAAGCGCTGCGCGAATGAGTCCGGCGCGAGCGGGTTCGAGATCGATCCCGGGCGCACCCCGCCGCGCCGCGTCGTCCGCGCCGGGACGGACGTCATCGAGGCGATCTTCCGCTTCCGGACCGCGCGCGGGCGCGGCTCCGGCGTGCTGCGCCTGGTGCCGGAGGGAGAGGGCTGGAAGGGCTGGACGCTGCTCACCGCGCTCGACGAGCTCGAGGGCTTGGAGGAGCGCGCCGCTCCGCGGGGCGCGGAACCCGATCCCGACGTGCTCATCGTCGGCGGCGGCCACGCCGGGCTCTCCATTGCCGCGCGCCTGAAGGCGCTCGGGGTCGACGCGCTGATCGTCGACCGCCACGCGCGGGTCGGCGACAACTGGCGCAAGCGCTATCAGGCGCTCACGCTGCACAACCAGAAGCAGGTCAACCATTTTCCCTACCGGCCTTTCCCGGCGGACTGGCCGACCTACATCCCCAAGGACAGGCTCGCCGACTGGCTCGAGGACTACGCCGCGAAGCTGCAGCTCGATTTCCGCACCGGCACCGAGCTCTGCGGCGCCGCCTACGAGGCGGGGCGCTGGACGGCCGAGCTGCGCGGCAGAGGCGGGGCGCGCACGCTGCGTCCGCGCCACATCGTCATGGCCACCGGCGTGAGCGGCATCCCGAACATGCCGGACGTTCCGGGCCTCGCGAGCTTCGCCGGCCGCGTGATGCATTCGCACGAGTACGTCGGCGCGACGGAGTGGGCCGGGCGCGACGCGATCGTGATCGGCACCGGCACGAGCGGCCACGACATCGCGCAGGACCTGCACTCGAGCGGCGCGCGCGTGACGCTGGTGCAGCGCAGCCCGACGCTGGTGCTCAACATCGAGCCGAGCGCGCAGCTGGTGTACGCTCTGTACTCGGAGGGGCCGCCGCTCGAGGACTGCGACCTGATCACGGCCTCCGTGCCGCTCGCGCTCCTGCGCAAGGCGCACCGCGCGTGGGCCGAGCAGTCGAAGAAGCTGGACGCGCCGCTGCTCGAGGGACTCACCCGAGCCGGGTTCAGGCTCGACGAGGAAGACGAGACCGGCTGGCAGTTCAAGTACCTCGAGCGCGGCGGAGGCTACTATTTCAACGTTGGCTGCTCGGACCTGATCGTCGGGGGCAAGATACCCGTGGTGCCCATGCAGGACATCGAGGGCTTCGCCGCGGAAGGGGCGAGGACGAAAAACCGTGTGATTCCCGCGGACCTCGTCGTGCTCGCCACCGGCTACCTGGGACTGGACGCGCTCTTGCTGCGGCTCTTCGGCGAAGCGATCGCGGGCCGCGTCGGCCCGGTGTGGGGCTTCGACGAGGAAAAGCAGGAGCTGCGCAACATGTGGACGCGCACCGCCCAGCCCGGCCTGTGGTTCATCGCGGGCAGCTTCGCCCAGTGCCGGATTTATTCGAAATACCTCGCGCTGCAGATCAAGGCGGTGGAGGAGGGGCTGATTCCCGACGTGATCCCCCGCGCCGATCTGGAGGCTGTCGCATGAGCATCGCACGCACCGTCGCTGCAGCGCTGTTCGCCACGACTTTCGCCGCCGCTTACGCGCAGACGTTTCCTTCCAGGCCCATCCACGTCATCGTGCCCTTCCCGCCGGGCGGGACGGCCGACCTCACGACCCGCATCCTCGCCGATCATCTCGCGAAAGGCCTCGGCCAGCCGGTGATCGCCGAGAACCGGCCCGGCGCCGGCGCGGTGATCGGCTACGAGGCGGGGGCACGCGCGGCGGGCGACGGACACACGCTGCTCGTGACCTTCCCCAGCTTCGTCATCAATCCATTGCTCAAGCCGAACCTGAAATACGATCCGCTGAAGGACTTCCACGCCGTGGGCCAGACGATCTCGGTGCCGATGGTGTTCGCGGTCAATCCCTCCGTTCCGGCGAAGACGCTCCAGGAGCTCGTCGCGCTCGCGCGCGCGAAGCCGGGCACGATCGCTTACGGCACGCCCGGCGCCGGCACCACCCACCACGTGATCGGCGAGATGTTCAGGCTCGCCGCGAAGATCGATATCGTGCACGCGCCCTTCCAGGGCGGAGGGCCGGCGATCACTGCGGTAAGCGGCGGCCACATCCCCATGGTGCTGGCAAATGCGTCCGAGGTCGTGCCCTTCGCGAAGAACGGCAAGGTGCGGGCGCTCGCCGTCACCACGGCGGAGCGCGCCGAAGTGTTTCCCGACGTGCCGACGATTCGCGAGGTGGGCTACCCGGAGGTCGAATCGACGAACTGGACTGGCCTCGTCGTGCCCCTGACAACGCCCGCCGCCGCGGTATCGCGGCTGAACGAGGAGCTGCAGCGGGCGCTGCGCAGCGCCGACGTCGTCGAGAAGTTCAGGACCTTCGGCATGTCCGCGGCGCCGGGAACGCCCGAGCAGTTCGAAGCGCTGCTGCGCTCCGAGGCCGCGCGCTACGCGAAAGTGGTGCGCGAGGCGGGGATCAAGGCGGATTGACGTTCAAACACAGAAGGGAGATTTGATGAGTTCCGGATCCAAGGTCACACCCGTTGTTCTGATCGCCATTGGCGTGCTGTTCCTCCTGGGGAATCTAGGGTGGATACCGCAGCTCGGGCCGCTCCTCCGCCAGTGGTGGCCGGTCATCCTGATCGCGCTGGGGGTGTGGATGCTAGCCAAGCGCGGCTAGCGGGCTAGACCGTCCCGCGACGTCCCCACGCCGCCCACATGACGGGGGACGGGGCGAGGAAATCGTCGTCGTCGAGGCGCGCCAGATCCCGCTCGAACTCGGCTTGGGTGATCCGCCGGGATTCGATCATCGTTTTGTGCAGTTGCTCGAGGTTCGCGCGCATGAGATCGGTGCCGGTCGATCGCCCCGACCACATGAACGTCCGGCCTTCTGCCATGACATCGCGCAAGCCGTGCGCACGCAGGCGCTGCGAGAGCGCACGCCCATACCGGAGATCCACGCCTTGCTCGCTCAGCATGTCCAGCAACACCCGGAATGATCTCGGCGGTGTCTCCGCAGGAGTGGCCGCAGCATCGGAGCGCGCCCAGAGGGAGTCGAACTCCTCAGCGAGCAGCCAGCCTCCCGGCTTGAGGGCACCGACCAGACGCCCAAGCACGTTCTCCCTCTCCGGCAGGTGCATCAGCACCAGGCGGACGTGCACGAGATCGAACGTGCCGCACGGCACAGGGTCGGTAAGAAGATTGTGGCGGAGGACCTCCAGGTTGCGCCTCTCGATCTCCTCCAGGAAGCGCGTATCGAGATCGGTGGCGACCACTCGTCCGGCCGGACCGACGCGATCGCACAGCCAGGCGGCGATGCTCCCGCCTCCGCCGCCGACCTCGAGACAATGCCAGCCCTCCTCAACGCCGAGCGCGCCCAAGTGGCGCACCGTGCCGGGGTCGAAGATTCTCGCGAGCGCCGAAAAGCGTGCGGGGGTCTGCGCCGCGGCGTTGTCGAAAGCGTAGGTCATGGACTTCTACTCGACGGTTATTCCGGCTGCGCGCACGACCGCGCCCCACTTCGCGTACTCCGCCTTGATGAACGCCGCAAATTCCTCCGGCGTATCCCCGGTCGGCTCGCCACCCTGCGCCGCGAACCACTCGTGCGCCCGTTGCGTGCCCAGGATCGCGACGATCTCGCGATTCAGCCGCGAAACGATTTCCTTTGACGTGCCTGCCGGGGCGCAGATCCCCATCCAGCTCCAGTACTCGAAGCCGGGAAGGCCGGATTCGCTCACCGTCGGAACATCCGGCAGCGAAGGGAGCCGCTTCGCACCGGTCACCGCGATGGCTCTGATCTTTCCGGTCCTGACCTGGGGCAGCTGGATCGCCGCACTGTCAAAGGTGTACGAGAGGCGCCCGGCCATGAGATCCACCAAAGCGGGCGATGCGCCTTTGTAGGGCACGTGCACGACATCGATTCTTGCCGTTCGCTTGAAGAGCTCGCCGGCCATGTGCGGCGGCGTGCCGTTTCCGGCCGAACCGAAGGTAAGTTGCCCGGGTTTCTCCTTCGCGAGCCGGATGAGTTCCGGAACGGAATTCACAGGCAGGTTGGGATTGGCAGCGAGCACCATGGGGCTCAGGACCAGCCGAGTGATGGGTGCAAAGTCAGCCAGCGGGTCGTACCCCGTCCGGGTATAAAGGTGTGGGTTGATCGCGAATGTTCCCTGGTGTGCGAGCACCAGCGTGTAGCCGTCGGCAGCGCTCTTCGCCGCCGCCTCGGTCCCGATGTTGCCGCCCGCGCCCGCCTTGTTTTCGACCACCACGGGCTGCCCAAGCGCAGGCGCAAGCGCCTCCGCAATCCAGCGCGCGCGAATGTCGACGGGGCTTCCCGGACCGGTCGGAGCAATAAGCCTGACCGGCTTGGTCGGGTAGGCCTGCGCGTACATCGAGCCGCTCGATACGGCGAAGAGGAACGTGAAAGACCAAGAAGTCATGCGCAGGTTCATGGATGCCTCCTTGTGTGATTGCGGGCCCAGTCTATGGGTTGCGCAACGCATCGTCGATACTTAGGCGGGCACTTCACTTGTGAAGGAATTTCACAAATAATCCGGCAACAGACTACGCATCGGAGGGTGTCATGGAGAAGCTGCGACGGCTGGAGATGGTGGTGCGGGCTGCCGAAGCAGGGAGTTTCTCAAAGGCGGCGCGCACGCTGGACGTCACGCCTTCGGCGGTAAGCCATGCCGTGTCGGACCTCGAGAGGGAGCTGCGCATCTCGGTCTTCTACCGCACGACTCGCCAGCTGCGCCTCACCCAGGAAGGCGAGGCGGTCTGCGAGCGTGGGCGCGCGATACTCGAGCAGCTCGCCGAGCTCGAGGGCAGCGTGGCGAAACCCTCCGAGCGCCTGCGCGGAACGCTGCGCATCGGTCTCAGCGTTTCGCTCAGCCGGGGCATCGTCATGCCCGCGATCGCCAGGTTCTCCCGCCGGCATCCCGATCTACGGTTGGAAATGCTGGTGCTGACGCAGGTGAAGGAGATGCACGCCGAGGGCGTGGACCTCATGCTGCTGGTCAACGAGCCTCCGGATTCGAGCCTTATCGCCCGCCGGATTGGCACCACCCGGTTCAACGTCTATGGCTCGCCGGACTATCTGGAGCGCACGGGCATACCCGCCCGGCCCGAGGATCTGCTGCGCCATCGCTGCCTCGTCTACCGGTACCCGGGGCATGGGAAACTCCTCGACAAGTGGATCTTCGAGCGCGGCGCAGAGCGCAAGACGATCGACATCGCCCAACCTGCGATCGTCTCCGACGATCGCGAAGGTCTGCTCGCCGCGCTACTCGGCGGCGCCGGACTCTACCGAACGGGCAATTTCCATCCGGGCTGGATCAAGTCCGGGCGTGTGCGCCTGGTGCTCCCGGACTGGAGCTCCCCGGACGGCATTCCCATCTATGCGCTCTACCGCCGGACACCGCGGCTCGCTCCGAAGATCGTCGCGTTCCTCGAATTCGCCGCTGAGGCCTTTACGGCATTCGATCCGGAAGAGCTCACGTTGGTTCACGAGCGAAGCTTCGCCGACCAGTTCCTTCGGGCGAAGCAAACAGGCAAGGCCAGAACTTCGGTGTGATCGCGGCAAACGTTCGCTCCAGGGAACCCGCATGGACAAGGCCCCGCAAGTCAAGCTCAACTCGATTCCGGACAATTCTAGCGACGTGATCCTTTCGGCCGGCCGGGCCGCTTCCGCGCTGCGGCGCTCGGGGCCGGCTGAGCTGCGGCTGCCGTATACGGCTCGAGCGAAACCAGGAATTTCCTTAGCAGCGCTTCGAGCGACGCGCGCTCCTTCGCATCCAGCGCGGCGAGCCAGCGGTGCTCCTGAACGATCCGTGCTTCGATCACCGCGTCGATGATATCTAGGGCCTTGGGCGTGAGCCGGATGAGCACGCCCCGGCCATCGGCGGGGTCAGGCAGCCGCTCGACCAGGCCGCGCTTCTGCAGACCGTGGAGGATGTTGGTCATGCCGCCCGAAGTGACCACCGAGAAGTGGAGCTGGTTGATCGCGCTCGGTGCAAGCGTGTAGGGCGGTCCCTGGCAGCGGAGCACGTTGAGGATCCCGAATTCCGACGGCGTCATGCCGTAGCTCGACAGCAGCCGGCCGAAGTCCCTGGAAAACACGTTGTCGAGCGAAAGGATGCGCCCGACGATCTGCTTCGCGGAGAAATCGAGCTTGGGGAATTGCCGCTGTGCGAGCTCGATCAGCACCTGTACGCGGTCGGCGTGCTCCAACGCTTTCCTCCGTGGAATCCGCGAATTAGCGTTTGCGCGGACAAGCGTCAGATTACCTCATTTCAAAAGCATTGACAATAGCTTTATATAAAGCTATATAATGAGTTGTCTAAACGCATTTCATCATCGACCTAAAGGGAGGCATCATGATCAAGGCCGCAACCACTCTCGGTATTCTCGCGCTTTCGTCTGCGCTCCTTCCCGCCGCGCATGCCCAGCCGGGCGGAGCGGCCTGGCCGGCCAGGCCGTTGAAAATGGTGGTGCCGTACCCGCCGGGCGGCAACACCGACGCGATCGCCCGGTTCGTGGCCCAGCCGATGTCCAAAGCGCTGGGGCAGCCGGTCCTGGTCGAAAATCGTCCCGGTGCGAACGGCGTCATCGCGGTGGACGCGGTGGCGCACGCCCCGGCCGACGGCTACACCCTGCTGCTCGCTCCGGTCACGCAATTGGCGATCGTCCCCAGGCTCATGAAGACGAACTACGACCCGGCAACCGATTTCGCTCCCATCAGCATCGTCGCGACCAATCCATTCGTTCTGACGGTGGGCGCGGCCTTCCCGGCCAAGACGCTCGCTGAGTTCGTCGAGTATGCGCGCAGCCGCAAAGGCGCCTTGCAATACGCGTCGTCGGGCGAAGGCAGCCTTCCGCATCTCACAGGGGTACAGCTCTTCAGCCGAGCCGGCGTCGAGTTGACCCATGTGCCTTACAAGGGCAACGCCCAGATAATGGCCGATGTTCTCGGCGGCCACGTTCCGGCCTATTTCGCGAATCTTTCGGAGGTCCTTCCGCACGCGAACAAGGGTACGCTGCGATTTCTCGCACAGACCGGCGAGACTCGCGCGCCGCAGCTGCCGGATGTGCCCACCATCGCCGAGCAGGGCTATCCGGGCTTTCGGAGCCTCACCTGGAACGGCCTGCTCGCGCCAACGGGCACGCCGCAGGCCGTCGTCGACCGGCTCGCGGGGCTCGTCGCCGCGGCGACGCACGATCCCGAAATCGCCGGGCGCATGCAGGCCGCTGGACTGATTCCGGTCGGCGACACGCCCAGCCAATTCGCGGAGACCCTGCGTGCCGACCTGAAGAGCTGGGCGAAGACGGTGAAGCTCTTCGGAGCGAGACTCGCCGATTGATAATCGTGTGCAAGCTCGCAGTGCGCAGGTAAGAGGTGCGAGGTATCATCGCGTTCAACGACAAGGAATGAACATGGACAAGGCCCCGCAAGTCAAGCTCAACTCGACCGCCCATTATTTTCTCGAAGGCCTGAACGACATCGGTATCGAGTATCTGTTCTCGAATTTCGGCACCGACCACGCGCCGCTGATCGAGGAGATGGCGCGCTGGAAGAAGGCGGGGCGATCGTATCCCAGGGTGCTCAATTGCCCGCACGAGAACACCGCGATGCACATGGCGGCGGGCTTCGCGATGGCGACCGGGCGCGGACAGGCGGTGATGGTGCACGTCGACGCGGGCACGGCGAACTCCGCCATGGCGATGCACAACGCGCGCCGCGGGCGGCTGCCGCTGGTGCTGATGGCGGGCAAGGCGCCGTATACGGTGCGGGGCGAATTGCCCGGCTCGCGCGACAACTACGTGCACTTCATCCAGGAGCCCTTCGACCAATCGGGGATCGTTCGGCCGTACGTGAAGTGGGAATGGACGCTGCCCTCGGGCGTCATGACCAAGGAGACGCTGAGGCGCGCACACACGGTCGCGCACAGTGATCCGATGGGCCCCGTTTATCTGATGCTGCCGCGCGAGACGTTGACTCAGACCTGGGAGGAGGCGGCGATGCGTCCCTTCCCTGCGGAGCGCTATGGCGCGGTGCGCTCGGGCGCGGCCGACGCCGCGGCGATCGCGGCGCTCGCCAACAAGCTCCTTTCGGCGAAGCACCCCGTGATGGTCACGTCCTACGCCGGGCGCAACCTCGCGGCGCCGGCGCTGATCGAGGAGCTCGCGCGCACGGCCGGCATCCGAGTCTACGAGGCGAGCCCGCTGTATCTCAACATCTCGCGGGCGTCGCCGTGCTTCGCGGGAATGATGCCGGCGGTCGCCGAGGCCGACGTCGGCCTGCTCGTCGACGTCGACGTGCCCTGGATCCCCAAGCACACCAAGGAGAACCCGGGCACCTGGTGGGCGCACATCGACGTCGACGTGGTGAAGGAATGCTTCCCGATCTGGGGCTTCGCCTCGAACGCGCGGCTGCAGGGTGACAGCGTGCTGATCCTGAGGCAGCTGCTCGAAGCGCTGAAGGCGAAAGCGACGCCGCAGTTCCGCGACGCGGCAGCGAAGCGCGTCGAGGCCATGAAGAAGGAGGGCGCGGAGCGGCTCGCGGGACTCGCGAAGCAGGCGTCGGACAAAGGGAAAACCGGAGCCATCAACCCGCACTACCTCTGTGCGGAGATGTCGAAGGCACTCGGCGAGGACGCGATCGTCGTCAACGAAGGCATACGCAACGGCCCGGTGGTGAACGCGCAGGTGATGCGCACCGGGCCCGGCTCGTCGATCGGATTCGCCGGCGGGGGATTGGGAAGCTCGTCGGGAACCGCATTGGGCATCAAGCTCGCGAAGCCCGACGCCGTGGTGGTGCAGATGGTGGGCGACGGCGGCTTCTACTTCGGCAACCCGTCTTCGGTGTACGCGGTCTCGAAGCAGTACAAGCTCCCCATCTTCACCGTGCTCTTCGACAACTCCGGCTGGTCGGCGGTGAAGGAGGCGACGCTGCGCGTCTACCCCGAGGGCGAGGCCAAGGCGACGAACGAGTTCAACGCGCTGCTCGCGCCCGAGGTCGAGTTCACCAAGATCTGCGAGGCGGCCGGCGGCTACGGCGAGAAGGTGACCGAGCCCGACGCGGTGCCCGCGGCGATCCAGAGGTGCCTCAAGGAGGTCCGTGGCGGCCGCTCAGCGCTGATGCACGTGCGCATACCGGTGCTGTAGCCTGGCAGCGCTCGAATTCTTCCGCGACCCGCTTGCCGTGGGCGCGCGCCTGTCGCTGCCGGATCCCTGTCCGCGCGTGCTCTACGTGCGCTCGGGCTCGCTCACCACGAGATCCAACGGCGCGGTCGCGACCCTGGCGGCTAACAGCGCCTGGCACGGCAGGCAGCCTTGCGAGGCCGTCGCGGGAAAGGACGGCGCAGAAATCTATCGATGGGAGTTGCGGCGCGAGGCCGGCTCGGGAAGCGCGCTGCGCTCCGAGCTGGCGCTCGATCCGAAGGCCGCGTACCTCATGCGCTGCGACCGCGTCGACTTTCCACCGGGCGGTGTCGCGTATACCCACACGCACCGCGGGCCGGGAATCCGCTGCCTGCTCGCCGGCGAGATCCGCATCAAGGTCGCCGGGCGCGAGCATCTCGTACGCCCCGGAGAGGCGTGGTTCGAGGCGGGGCCGGACCCGGTGCTCGCGCTCGCCTCGGAGCGCGAGCCGACGGCCTTCGCACGCGTGATGATCCTTCCGGCTGAGCTGCGCGGGAAATCCTCGATCAAGTACGTGCTGCCCGAGGACGCCGACAAGCCCAAGCGCCAGACCTACCAGATGTTCGTCGACGACCCGATCGACTGAGACCGCCGCTCACTTGCTCGCGCTCAGCGCCCTGCCGTGGAGCGGCTGCGTGGGACGCGCATTCATCGGGTACGCCTTGGCGAAGCGGGCGACTTCGTCCTTTGAAATCGACGTCGGGTGTTTCAGAACGAACCAGGTCACCCCTTCGCTGCACGGCGGCGTGGTCAGCGAGCCGGCGAAGGTATAGTAGGCCCTGCTCTTGGGAAGCAGATCCGCGGCGTTGATCTGAACCGCGTCGAGCGCGCTCTCGGTCTCCTTCTCTTTCGGCAGGTTGGCCCACAAGGTCTTGATGAGCGGATTGGCCGCGCCGGCCTTAAGCAGCACGGCGACAACCGCGAGCTTCCCCTCGGAGTCCTTGTGCACCAGGTGCGCCACCATCGCGTATCGCTTGCCGTTGATCCTCTCCTCGCTGGGCCGGTGGAAGTGGAACTGCACGAGCTCGTAGCGACTGTCGCCGACGCCGATGAAGCTGCCGGGCGTGTAGTTGATCTGGATGGTATGGCCGTTGTCGATGATCCTGAGCGGCGAAGCCTTGTAGTCGAAGGCGATCGCCGGAAGATCTTTCGTCTTCGCCGCATCGCTGCGGATGTCGATCGGGGACTGGGTCTTCCCCGAGGAGCAAGCGCTGTAATCCTTCTCGAGCGTCCCCCAGTGAGTCGGGCCCGTGTGGCCCGCGTAGCTCCAGTGCGGGTGGCTTTCCTGGGCGAGCGAGGGCTGGCCAAGCGCGAGCGTCAAGGCGATCACTGCAAGGTCTCTGAGCGTGCGAGGCATGTGGCGGCTCCTTCAGCGTCGTATGACACCGGAATCTCAATATAGCAGCCCTTGGGCGCCTCCACGCCCGTCAGCATCCCGTCATAATTTCGGCGGAGGCGGGTCAACGGCACCGCCGCGCGCGTCGTTGCTTTTTCGTATGCCGCGCCTTGCCTGCCCCGAAGAAGCCCGCGCGACGCTGCACGTCGTGCTGCGCGGAAGCGCTCGCCGCGCCTGCTTCTCCTGCGCCCGCGACCGCGCCGCCTACCTCGACGCGCTGCGCGAATGCTCGGTACGCGAGGTCTGCGCTGTCCACGCTTACGCGCTGATGGGCAACCACGTGCACCTGCTGCTCACGTCGCGACGCGCGGCGGGCCCGGCCCGGCTCATGCCCGCGCTGGGAGGAATCTACGCGCGCTACCTTGCGGACGAGTACGGGCACGAGGACGCGGTCTGGGAGGAGGCCTACGACGCGTCGCCCGTTCACGCCCGCGCGCATCTGCTTGCCTGCATGCGCTACATCGAGAAGAACCCGGTGCGCGCGGGGCTCGCCGGGCGCGCAGCTGACTGGCCGTGGTCGAGCTACCGCTGCAACGCCCTGGGAGAGGACGACGCGCTGATCACGCCGCACGCCCACTACTTTTCCCTCGGGCGCTCCTCCGCCGAGCGCAGGGCGGCGTACGCGGCGATGTTCGCATAAGGCGCTATCATTCGGCGCATGGCCGCGGACCGCACGCTCGAGCGCTACGCCTGGCTTTCGCTTGCCGCGGCGGTCGTCACCATCGCGCTGAAGACCGCAGCCTGGTACGTCACCGGCTCGGTCGGGCTGCTGTCGGACGCGCTCGAAGCGCTCATCAATCTCGCCGCGGCGCTGCTCGCGCTGTCGATGCTGCGCCTCGCCGCGACGCCTCCGGACGCGCGTCATCCCTACGGGCGGTTCAAGGCGGAATACTTCGCGAGCGGCGCCGAGGGCGCGCTCATCGTGTTCGCCGCCGTGAGCATCGCGTACGCGGCCGCGCCGCGGCTCGCCGCCCCGCACCCGATCGACGCTCCGATGCTCGGCATCGCGCTCTCGCTCGTCGCCACGGCGATCAACCTCGCCGTGGCGCTGGTCCTCGTTTCCGCCGGCAGGCGCATGCACAGCATCGCCATCGAGGCCGACGGCCACCACCTCATGACCGACGTGTGGACCTCGGCGGGCGTCGTCGCGGGCGTGGTGCTGGTCGCGGCGACGGGCTGGCTGATCCTCGACCCGCTGGTCGCGCTCGCGGTCGCCGCGCACATCGTGTGGACCGGCTTCATGCTCATGCGCCGCTCGTTCGCCGGCCTGCTCGACGCCGCGATTCCCGCGGCCGAGGTCGCCGAGGTCGAGAAGATCTTCGCCGAGTACCGCCGGCGCTACCGCGTCGAGTTCCACGCCCTGCGCACGCGGCAGGCGGGGGCGCGGCGCTTCGTCTCCTTCCACCTGCTCGTCCCTGACGCCTGGCCCGTCGAGCGCGCGCACTCGCTCTCCGAGGAGATCGAGGAGCGCATCCGGTCGCTCGTGCCGCAGGCGATCACGCTCAGTCACATCGAGCCGATCTCCCAGCCCGCGTCCTACGACGACATCAAGCTCGAGCGTTGGTGATCGTGAAGCGGGTCCTGGTGGTCGGAGCGGGAGCGATCGGGGGGCTGTACGCGGCCTGCCTCGCGAGGGTCGCCGACGTCGTCGCGCTCGACACCAACCGCGCTCACGTCGACGCGATGACGCGGCACGGCCTGCGGCTCACCGGCCTCTCCGACTCGGTGGCGAAGCTCGCCGCGTTCGCGCATCCCGCCGAGATGGGCTCGCACTGGTTCGACGCCGTCATCTTCCTCGTGAAATCGCAGGCGACCGAGGCCGCGTTCCGCTCCCTGCACCCGGTGCTCGAGGGCCGGCCGCTGCTCATAACCTTCCAGAACGGCATGGGGAACGAGGAGCTGCTCATGCGCCTGAGCGACCTGGACGTCGCGCACGGCGTCTCGTTCGAGGCGGCGCGCTACGAAGGCCCCGGGCACATCCACCACCTGGTGCACGGCGAGGAATCCTGGCTCGGGCCCGCGCGCGGCGACGTCGCGGGCGTGACCTGGCTCGGCGAGCTGATGACGAGAGCCGGGCTGCCGACGCGGGTGGTCGCCGATCCGCGCGGCGCGATCTGGGGCAAGTTCATCTTCAACAGCGTCATGAACCCGATCGGCGCGATCGTGCAGGGCGTGAACGCGGCGCGCTACGAGGTCCCGGAGGTGCGCGAGCTGATCGACGACATGGCGGCGGAGTGCGTGCGGGTGGCCGAAGCGCTCGGCATCCGGCTTCCGTTCGACCCCATGTACCTGGTGAAGAAATTCCGTTCGGGCCAGATCCCCTTGAGCAAGCACGCGGGCTCGATGGCGCAGGACATCGAGGCCGGCCGCGAGACCGAGCTCGAGTCGATGACCGGGTACATCGTGAGGGAGGCGAAGAGGCTCGGCGTGCCCGTGCCGGTGGCCGAGAGCGTGTATAGAATGGCGAAGGGCGTGGAGCACGCGGCGAAGGCGAAGCGGGGAGACCAATGAAAGCGATGAAACTCCTGATCATCCTTCTCGGTTGCATGGCGACGGCGCAGGCGCAGGATTACCCTTCCAAACCCATCCATATCGTCGTCGGCTTTCCGCCCGGCGGAGGCAACGACATCATCGCGCGCCTGCTCGGCGCGAAGATGCAGGAGAGCTGGGGCCAGCCGGTCGTGATCGACAACAAGCCGGGCGCGAACTCGATCATCGCCGCGGAGTTCGTCGCGAAGAGCGCGGCCGATGGCTACACGCTGCTCGTGAACGCCACCGGCGGCATGTCGGTGAATCCCGTGCTCTACGCGAAGCTGCCGTACGACCCGCTGAAGGACTTCGTCCCGATCAGCATGGTCGGCACCTTTCCGCTCGTTCTCGTGGTCAATCCCTCGCTGCCGGCGACGTCGGTGCCCGAGCTGATCGCCTACGCCAAGGCCAACCCGGGCAGGCTCAACTACAGCTCGGGCTCGACCGCGTTCCAGGTCGCGACCGAGATGTTCAAGCAGATGACCGGCACCGACGTGAAGCACATTCCCTACAAGGGCAGCGCGGCCTCGATCGCCGCGGTGATGGCGGGCGACGTGCAGATGACGGTGGTCGACACGCCGCCGCTGGTCCCGCAGCTGAAGTCGGGCCGCGTCAGGGCGCTCGCAGTGACCTCGGCGAAGCGCTCCGCCGCGATGCCCGAGCTTCCCGCGGTCGCCGAGACCGTCCCGGGCTACGACATGGTGCTGTGGATAGGCGTGTTCGCGCCCGCGGGAACGCCGCGCGAGGTGACGGGCAAGCTTACCGCCGAGGTCGCGCGCATCGTCAGCCTGCCCGATATCCGCGAGAAGCTCCTCGGGCTCGGCGTGGAGCCGCTCGGCAACTCCTCCGAGGAGACCGCCGACTGGATCCGGCGGGAGATCGCGAAATACGGCCCGGTCGTGAAGGCCGCGGGGATCAAGGCCGAATAGCTAGTCGAAGCTCGCCACGCAGTCGATCTCGACGTTCACGCCCTTCCTGTGCGGCGTGGCGCCGACGCAGGTGCGCGTCACTTTCTCGCCCTGCATGAACTCGCGGAAGGTCTCGTTGAACGCCGGGAAGTCCTCCGTATTCCGCAGCACGACGCGCATGTTGACGACGTGCCTGAAGTCGAGGCCCGCCGCGGCGAGGACGCTCCTCAGGTTGGAAAGGGTCTGCTTCGTCTGCTCGCGGATGTCGGGACCGACGACCTCGCGCGTCTTCGGGTCGAGCGGCCCCTGGCCCGAGACGAACAGCAGGCTGCCCGCGCGGATCGCCTGCGCGAGCGGCGAGGGCGTCCCCTTGTCCGTGAATCCCGTGGTGGGCGCAGACTGCGAGGTGACGATCTGCTTGGGCATCGCTATTCGAAGACCGCCTTGACCTCGGCAGGTATGGGCATCGCCTTCAGGCGGCCCGGCTCGTCCTGCCGCGGCACCGCCCACACGCGGATCTCGTAGCCCTCGACCGCGCGCTGGCTGCCGTTCAGGATGGCGTGGCTGATCTTGAAGGTCTTGTCGTTCCACTCGGTGATCTGGCTCTCGACGACGATCTCGTCGCGGAATTTCGACGGCGACAGGAACTTCGCCTTGGCCTCTACGATCGGCAGGCCGGTCACGCCGTAGCGCCTGTCCAGGGAGTCCCAGTCGAGGCCGACCGAATCCCAGAAGAGCCGCGTGCTCTCGTCGAACCAGATGAAGTAGTTCGGATAGAACACGATCTTCGCAGGGTCGGTGTCGCCCCAGTGGACGATCACGTTGTGTCGGAAAGTCTTCACGAAGATCGATTGTGGTTTTTCGACTTTCTCGGGGAATTACAAGGGGGTGTGCCCCCTTGTTCGACGGCCGTCAGCATACATTAGAATAGGTTTCGAAAGGCGGAACGAGCGAGGAGCGATTCATGGCGGATCCGAACAAGACCCGAGTGACCATCCTGACCGGAACCTACCGCGTGAAAGGCTACATCGAGCTCACGCCGGGAGCGCGCGTGACCGACTACCTCGTCGAGGCGAAGGACTTCATCGCGGTGACCGACGCCGAGGTATGGGAAATCGGCGACCGCAAGATCATGAGCGCGCCTTTCCTCAACGTCAGCCGCCAGCACATCCAGATCGTCATTCCTGGTCACTGATCATGGCGATCAAGACCGTCGCGCTGCTCCACCCGGGCGAAATGGGCTCGGCGATCGGCGCCTGCCTCGTGCGCCGCGGCCTGAGAGTCGTGTGGGCGTCCGCGGGGCGGAGCGCCGAAACGCGCTCGCGCGCGCTCGCCGCGGGCCTCGAGGACGCGGGCTCGATGGAGCGCGCGCTGCGCAACGCCGAGCTTGCGCTGTCGGTCTGCCCGCCGCACGGAGCGCTCGCCCTCGCGCGCGAGGTCGCCGGGCACGGTTTCGAGGGCGTGTTCGTGGACGCCAACGCGATCGCGCCGGAGACCGCCCGCGCGGTCGGCCGCGCCGTGGAGAAGTCGGGCGCGAGCTTCGTCGACGGCGGCATCATCGGCCCGCCGCCGGCCGAGGCGGGGCGCACCCGGCTGTACCTGTCGGGCGGTCGCGAGGAGGAGGTGGCGGCGCTCTTCGCCGGAAGCAACCTGCAGGCGATCGCGCTCCGCGCGCCTCCGGGAGCCGCGTCCGCGCTCAAGGCCTGCTACGCGGCGTGGACCAAGGGCGCGACGGCGCTCCTCGCCGGCGTGCGCGCGCTCGCCGAGAGCGAGGGCGTCGAGGCGGCGCTGCTCGCCGAGTGGGCGCTTTCCCAGCCCGGCGCGGACAAGCGCTCGGAAGCGGTCACCGTGCAGGCGCGCAAGGCCTGGCGCTGGGTCGGCGAGATGGAGGAGATCGCGGCGAGCTTCGAGGCGGCCGGCGTTCCCGGTGGCTTCCACACCGCGGCGGCCGAGCTGTACCGCAGGCTGGAGGCGTTCAAGGGGGCGGGCTCGCCGCCCGCGCTCACCGCGGTCATCGCGGCGATCCGGCGCGGCCCGCGGCGCAGGAGCGCCAGGCCGGCGGCCGTGCGCGGCGCCGTCCCCGCGAAATTCAAGTTCGGAACGGCGGCAGCCAAGCGCGCGCTGAAGCGCGCCTAGCCCGCCTCAGGCCGTCCGGGCCGGCTCGCGGAGCAGGTGCTCCGCCCGGGTCTGGCACGCGACGCAGCGGGTGGCGGTGGGGTTGGCGGCGAGGCGCGTGAACGGGATCTCCGCTTCGCAGTCCGCGCACACCCCGTACTCCGGCTCGTGCAGCCGCAACAGCGCCCGCTCGACCTCGCGCAGCTCGCGCACATCGCGCTCGATCTCGGCGATCTCGATGAAGGATTCGAGGTCGGCGACCGCCTCGTCGCGGACCTCCTCGAGGTGGTTCGCGATGCCGATGGCCGTTCCGTTTCCCGAGCGCCGCAGGGCGGCAGCGATCTCGCGGCGCAACGCGGCGGCGCGCTCCTTCAGCTGCTGCTGGAGCGCCTCGCGCTGCTCTATAGTGAGATAGTGATAGTGCATCTGGCTTCTCCTCTCGGACCAGCCTAGTTGCGGGGGCAACGGGGAGCTTGATCCAGGTCAAAAGGTTTCGACCGCGCGGCGCGTATCGTGGTTCGCAGTGACCGAGGCCGTCAGCGGGGTTGTCTGTTTCCACTGCGGCGAGCGCGTGCCCGCCGGGGCGCGCTACGCTGCGCGCGTCGGCGACCACCGCGAGCCCGTGTGCTGCGCGGGCTGCGAAGCCGTCGCCTCGGCCATCTTCCGCCAGGGGCTGGGCGACTACTACCGCCTGCGCGAGGCCGCCGCCGCGCCGCAGCCGGATTCCGGTGACCTCGAGCTCTGGGACGATCCCGTCGTGCAGGGCGCCTTCGTGAAGCGCGACGGGACGAGCCGCGAGGCGCTGCTGCTGATCGAGGGCATGCACTGCCCGGCGTGCGCCTGGCTGAACGAGCGCGCGATCGCCGCCCGCCCCGGCGTGATCGGTGTGAGCGTCAACTACGCCACCCACGTGGCCAGCCTGCGCTGGGATTCCAGCCGCGTGCGACTGAGCGAGCTGCTCCGCGCCGCGAGCGAGATCGGCTACCGCGCCTCGCCCTTCGACCCCTCGAAGGCGCGCGCGGTCGGCCGGACCGAGAGGCGCGCCGCGCTCGCCCGCATCTGCGTGGCGGGCCTGGGCTCGATGCAGGTGATGATGTACGCGGTGCCGGCCTACCTCGCCGGGGAGGGCGAGATGACGGCCGATATCGCCTCGCTCATGCGCTGGGCGAGCCTCGCCCTGACCCTGCCCGTCGTCTCCTACTCGGCGTGGCCCTTCCTCGCGGGCGCGTGGCGCGACCTTCGCGCCTGGCGCCTCGGCATGGACGTGCCGGTGGCGCTCGGCATCGCCGTCGCCTTCGTGGCGAGCGCCGCCGCGACGCTCCGCGGAGCCGGCGCGGTGTACTTCGACTCGGTCTCGATGTTCGTCTTCCTGCTGCTCCTCGGCCGCTACCTCGAGATCGTGGCGCGGCAGCGCGCCGCCGGCGCGCTGCGGCACCTGGGGCGCCTCGTCCCCGAGTTCGCCGGGCGCCTCTCCGATTTTCCGAGCTCGCTCGAGCCGGAGCGCGTGGCCGTGGCGCAGCTCCGCGCGGGCGACATCGTGCTGGTGCGGCCGGGCGAGACGTTTCCCGCGGACGGGGTGGTCGAGCGCGGGACGGGGGCCGCGAGCGAGGCCCTGGTCTCGGGCGAGGCGCGGCCGGTCTCGAAGAGCCCGGGGAGCGCCGTGATCGCGGGCAGCGGCAATCTCGCCAGCCCGCTGTTCGTGAGGATCACGCGGGTCGGACCCGACACCGTGCTGTCCTCGATCCAGCGCCTCGCGGAGAGGGCCGCCGCCGACAAGCCGCGTCTCCTCCGCCTCATCGACCGCACGGCTCCCTGGTTCACCGCCTCCGTGATCGGCCTCGCGGCGATCGCCGGATACTTCTGGGGCGCGGCCGACCCCGCCCGCGCCATCCCTGTCGTGGTGGCGGTGCTGGTGGCGACCTGTCCCTGCGCGCTCTCGCTTTCGGCGCCGATCGCGCTCACCGTGGCGGTGGGCGAGCTCGCGAGGCGCGGCATCGTCGTGGCGAGAGGCCACGCGGTGGAAACGCTCGCGCAGGCGCGCGACGTGGTCTTCGACAAGACCGGGACGCTCACGCACGGCGAGCCCAGGCTCAAGGGAGTCAACGTCCACTCGGACGTGCCGCGCGAGCGCTGCCTCGCGATCGCCGCGGCGATCGAGGCTGCCTCCGAGCATCCGATCGGGCGAGCGCTCGCCGCCTCGGGCGCGGCAGGCCTTTGCGCCGACGGGATCCGCAACGTCCCGGGGAGCGGGATCGAGGCGCGCGTGGAAGGCGGGCGCTACCGCATCGGGACGCTGGCGTTTGCGGCGGAGCTTCACCGCGGCCGGCCGCCGCGGGAAGAGCCCGGCGAGGACACGGTAGTGTGGCTCTCGAGCGAAGCCGGGCTGCTCGCGTCGTTTCGCCTCGGCGACGAGCTGCGCCACGAGGCCAGGGAAGCGCTGGCGGCGCTGCGCGATCTCGGGTTGCGGGTCCACCTCGTGAGCGGCGACCGCGAGAGCGCCGTGCGCGAGGTCGCGCGGCGCGTCGACGTCCGGACCGTCGAGGCGGGCGCGGCGCCCGAGCGCAAGCGCCAGTACGTCGAAAGCCTGCAGCGCCGCGGCAGGGTGGTGGCGATGGTCGGCGACGGCATCAACGACGCGCCGGTCCTCGCCCAGGCCGACGTGTCGCTCGCGATGGGCGGGGGAGCGCGCATCGCGCAGCTGCGCGCCGACGCCGTGATGGTGTCGCAGGACCTGCGCGAGCTGCCGCGCGCGATCGCCCACGCCCGGCGCACGCTCGCGATCGTCGGGCAGAACATCCTCTGGGCCTTCGCGTACAACGTGCTGGTCCTGCCGCTCGCGCTCTCGGGCGGGCTCTCGCCCTGGGCGGCCGCGCTCGGCATGTCGGCGAGCTCGCTGGTGGTCGCGCTCAACGCGCTGCGCCTGGAGCGCCCCGCGCGGCCCGGGGCCGAAGCGGTGGCGGCGCGCCTCGCGGGAACCTGAAGCGGTGGACATTCTCTACCTGCTCGTCCCCTTGAGCGTCGTGCTCGTCTTCCTGATCGGCGCCGTCCTCTGGCTCGCGCTCCAGGGCGGTCAGTTCGACGACCTCGAGAGCCCGGCCGTGAGGATCCTCGCCGACGACGACGGCGCGGAGAAGCCCGAGCCGCCCGTTTGATCTAGGTCAAAGGACGGGCGGGGGCGGCCGCTAGCATGGACGCTTCGCCCCGGTGAGGAGGGGAGGTCCATGCAGACGGCGGCAGCGACCTATAACTACACCGTCGTGCGCCAGTTCACGGTCATGACGGTCGTCTGGGGGCTGGTGGGCATGGCGGTCGGCATGCTGATCGCCGCGCAGCTCATCTGGCCCGAGCTGAATTTCGAGACGCCCTGGCTGACCTACGGGCGGCTCCGCCCGCTGCATACGAATGCGGTGATCTTCGCTTTCGGCGGCTGCGCGCTCTTCGCCACCTCCTACTACGTGGTGCAGCGCACCTGCCAGGCGCGGCTGTTTTCCGACGGGCTCGCCGCCTTCACGTTCTGGGGGTGGCAGGCCGTGATCGTGCTTGCGGCGATCACGCTTCCCCTGGGCATCACGACGAGCAAGGAATACGCCGAGCTCGAGTGGCCGATCGACATCCTGATCACGGTCGTCTGGGTCGCCTACGCGATCGTGTTCTTCGGCACCATCGCGAAGCGCAAGGTGCAGCACATCTACGTCGCCAATTGGTTCTTCGGCGCCTACATCCTCACCATCGCGCTGCTGCACGTGGTGAACTCGGCCGAGGTGCCGGTGACCTTCTGGAAGTCGTACTCGGCTTACGCCGGCGTGCAGGACGCGATGGTGCAGTGGTGGTACGGGCACAACGCGGTCGGGTTCTTCCTCACCGCCGGGTTCCTGGGGATGATGTACTACTTCATCCCCAAGCAGGCCGGCCGCCCGATCTACTCCTACCGGCTGTCGGTGGTGCACTTCTGGGCGCTGATCTTCACCTACATGTGGGCGGGGCCGCACCACCTGCACTACACCGCGCTCCCCGACTGGACGCAGTCGCTCGGGATGCTGTTCTCGCTGATCCTGCTCGCGCCTTCCTGGGGCGGCATGATCAACGGGATCATGACGCTCTCGGGGGCGTGGCACAAGCTGCGCACCGATCCCATCCTCAAGTTCCTGATCGTGTCGCTCTCGTTCTACGGCATGTCGACGTTCGAGGGGCCGATGATGTCGATCAAGACGGTGAACGCGCTCTCGCACTACACCGACTGGACCATCGGCCACGTGCACTCGGGCGCGCTCGGCTGGGTGGGGCTGGTGAGCATGGGCAGCGTCTACTACCTCGTTCCGCGCCTGTTCGGCCGCGCCGAGATGGCGAGCGTGCGGCTGATCAACGTGCATTTCTGGATCGCCACGGTCGGCATCGTGCTCTACATCGCGTCGATGTGGATCGCGGGGGTCATGCAGGGCCTGATGTGGCGCGCGGTGAGCCCGGACGGGACGCTCACGTACACGTTCGTCGAGGGCGTCAAGGCGACCTATCCCTTCTACGGAATCCGGCTGCTCGGTGGTGTGCTCTACTTCGCGGGGATGGCGATCATGGCGTGGAACGTCTGGAAGACGATCGCCGCCGGCAAGCCCGAGAACGCGGCGATCCCCGCCGCGGTCCACGCCTAGGGCCGCGATGAGCTTCACCCACCAGACCCTCGAGAAGAACAGCGCGCTCCTCATCGTGCTCATCGTGCTCGTCGTCCTCGTGGGCGGGCTGGTGGAGATCGTGCCTCTGTACTTCCAGAGGTCGACGACCGAGCCGGTCGTGGGGCTGAAGCCGTACTCGCCGCTCGCGCTCACCGGCCGGGACATCTACGTGCGCGAGGGCTGCTACAACTGCCACTCGCAGATGATCCGCCCGTTCCGCGCCGAGACCGAGCGCTACGGCCACTACTCGGTTGCCGGCGAGTTCGTCTACGACCGGCCCTTCCAGTGGGGCAGCAAGCGCACCGGCCCCGACCTCGCGCGCGTGGGCGGTCGCTACAGCGACGCCTGGCACCGCGTGCATCTGGACAATCCGCGCGACGTCGTGCCGGAGTCGAACATGCCGGCCTACCCCTGGCTCGCGAGGACGCCGGCGAATGCGGACGACATCGAGGCGAAGCTCAAGGTGCTGCGTTCGCTCGGCCACCCCTACACCGACGCCGATATCGCCGGCGCCAAGGCCGCGCTCGCAGGCAAGACCGAGCAGGACGCGCTGATCGTCTACCTGCAGGGCCTGGGCACGGCGCTCAAGGCGAGGTAGCCGTGGACATCAACGATCTCCGCTCGCTCGTGACCGTGATTGCGTTCGCCGCCTTCCTCGGCATCGTGTGGTGGGCCTACAGCGCGGGCGCCCGGCGCGGCTTCGAAGAAGCGGCGCGGCTGCCCTTCGATGAGGAGACCGGGGGGAACCCATGAGCGACTTCGCGAGCGGCTTCTGGGAGTGGTACATCGGCATCATCACGGTGGTGAGCATCCTCGCGTGCGCGGTGCTGCTGAAGTCGATGAGCACGCGCCGCGTCTCGGGCGAGGCCGACACCACGGGCCACACCTGGGACGAGGATCTCGTCGAGTACAACCACCCGCTGCCGCGCTGGTGGATCTGGCTGTTCTACATCACCATCGTCTTCGGCCTCGTGTACCTGCTGCTCTACCCGGGCCTGGGAAGCTACGCCGGCTCGTTCAAGTGGACTTCCGCCGGGCAATACGAGGCCGAGATGAAGAGCGCCGACGAGCACTACGGCCCGCTGTACCAGAAGTTCGCGTCGGAGGACCTGCGCAAGCTCGCCGCGGACCCCGAGGCGCGCGCGCTCGGGCAGAAGCTCTTCCTCAACAACTGCGCCCAGTGCCACGGCTCCGACGCCGCCGGCGGCAAGGGTTTTCCCAACCTCACCGACCACGACTGGCTCTACGGCGGCGATCCCGAGACGATCAAGACGAGCATCATGAACGGCCGCAACG
>Ga0187774_10000035_pt1 | contig 44445 bp, 41 predicted proteins | sample 0216_BV02_MP05_2_FD_133152 | JGI IMG/M metagenome (GOLD analysis project Ga0187774, IMG submission 133152) | Tropical peat soil microbial communities from peatlands in Department of Meta, Colombia - 0216_BV02_MP05_20_MG | ecosystem: Environmental > Terrestrial > Soil > Wetlands > Peat | place... | reverse complement strand
CGCAGCACCGTTCCCATGGTGTACATCTGCGCGTGGCAAGCGGCGCCGTTGGCGCCGCTTCGCTGTATCTCCTCGAGCACGGCCGCGGCGGCCGTGAGGCCGAGGCCCGCGCCTCCGTATTCTTCCGGGATGAGGCACGACAGCCAGCCGGCCTTGGTGAGGGCGCGCACGAACTCGGTCGGGTAGCGCCGCTCGCGGTCGGTTGCGCGCCAGTAATCCATGGGAAAACCGGCGCACAGTTTCGCCACCGCATCGCGGATCTCCCCCAATTCGTGCTCGCGAACGGACATTTCGCCTCCGGCTCGAAAGGTTATCATAGCGGCCAATTCGAACCGCGCCCCCGCCTTCCGACATGCCCCACCTGCCCGCTTCCACCGCGCTTTCGCGCTTTCGCGTTCTCGATCTTTCGCGTGTGCGCGCCGGGCCGAGCTGCGTGAGGCAGCTGGCGGATTTCGGCGCCGACGTGATCAAGATCGAATCGCCGCCCGGGATGGAGGCGCCCATGGGCGGCCCGAGGGACGGCCCGGACTTCCAGAACCTGCATCGCAACAAGCGCTCGATGACGCTGAACCTGAAGGCGCCGGAGGGGCTCGCGATCTTCATGAAGCTCGCGAGGAACGCCGACGTCGTGGTCGAGAACTTCCGCCCCGACGTCAAGGACAGGCTCGGGATCGACTACGACTCGCTCGCGAAGCTCAATCCCCGGGTCATCCTCGCCAGCATCTCCGGATTCGGACAGAGCGGTCCCTACCGCGACCGGCCCGGCTTCGACCAGATCGCTCAAGGGATGGGCGGCTTCATGTCGATCACCGGGCTGCCCGGCCAGGGGCCGGTGCGCGCGGGCACTGCGATCGCGGACATTTCGGCGGGACTGTTCGCCGCCCTCGGCGTCCTCACGGCGCTGCTCGAGCGCGAGGTATCGGGGCGGGGCCAGTGGGTGCAGAGCTCGCTCCTCATGTCGCAGATCGCCCTGCTCGATTTCCAGGCCGCGCGCTTCCTGATGAAAGGCGAAGTACCCGGGCAAGCGGGCAACGACCATCCGACCAGCATGCCCACTTCCGCGTACAAGACCCGCGACGGCTACATGAACATCGCCGCGACCGGCGAGGCGATGTGGCGGCGCGTGTGCGAGGGCATCGACCGCAAGGACCTGCTCGAGCGCGAGGATTTCAAGGGCGAGGCGAACCGCTCGAAGAACCGCGCCGCGCTGAACGACGAGATCAACAAGTCGCTCGGAGGGCGCACGACCGCCGAATGGATAGAGATCCTGAGCGCCGCAGAGGTGCCGTGCGGTCCGATTTACGGCATCGACCAGGTATTCGCCGATCCGCAGGTAAGGCACATTGGGGCGGCGGCGACGGTGAAGAGCCGCAAGCTCGGCGAATTCCGCATCGTCAACCAGGCGGTGGGACTTTCGCGCACGCCGGCGACGGTCGCCAGCGCGCCGCCCGAGCTCGGCGAGCACACCGACGAAATCCTCGCCGAGCTGGGCTACGACAAGGCGGCGATCGATGCGCTGCGGCAGAAGAAAGTGATCTAGGTCACTCCCCGCTCCACTTCGGCGGGCGCTTCGTCAGGAATGCGTCCAAGCCCTCCCGGAAATCCCGGCTCATGTAGCACATGAGAATGAGGTCCTCGCCTTCCTCGCGGGACAGGCGCTGCTGGAGGCGGCGCAGCGCTTCCTTGGTCGCGCGCAGCGTGAGCGGCGCATGGCCGGCGATCAGCCGCGCGAGCTCATCCCCGCGGCGCTGAAGCGACGGCAGGTCTTCGACGACCTCGTTCAGCAGGCCGAACCCGAAGGCCTCCCCTGCGTCCAGCAATCGCGCGGTGAAGATGAGGTCCTTTGCGCGCGCCGGGCCGATCAGCGCCGCGAGCCTGCTGAGACTGGCCATCGACAGGCAGTTGCCGAGCGTCCGTGCGATGGGAAATCCGAACCTCGCGTCCCGTGTCGCGATCCGCAGGTCGCAGCAGGCCGCGATCGCCGCGCCGCCGCCGGTGCACGCGCCGGCGATGGCGGCGATCGTCGGGACGCGGCATTGCTCGAGCGCGGTGAGGATCCGGTCGATTCGCGCTTCGTAGTCGAGCGCATCCTGCGGCGTCTTGAAGTCGCGAAACTGGTTGATGTCGGTGCCGGAGGCGAACGCCTTGTCGCCCTGACCCGTCAGCACCAGGGCCTTGAGCGAAGCATCGGCATTCGCCGCCTCGCAGATCTCCTTCAGGCGCTCGTACATCCCGAAGGTGAGCGCGTTTCTCGCCTGGGGTCGGTTGAAGGTCACGCGGCCGATACCGTCGAGCACCTCGTAGAGAAGATCGCCTTCCGCTGCTCCGCCCCGACGGGGCGTCTGCGATTGCGTCATGCGGACGTCCTCGCGCTCACGACTTGGCTCCCACAAGCATTTCGCGCAGGCGTCCGAAGCCTCCCGAGATCGCTGGCCAGAAGAGCAACACGAGCGCGAGCGTGCTAATCGAGCCGACCAGGCCGTTTGACCAGAAGACGCGAAGGTCCCCGCCCGAGCCGATCATCGAGAGGCGGAACGAATCCTCGGCGCGGTTCCCGAGCACCAGAGCAAGCGTGAGCGGCGCGAGCGGGATGCCGATCTTCTTGAACACATAGCCGACGACCCCGAAGAGGAGCATCAGCCAGATGTCGAACATGGCATTCTGGATCGCGAAAGCACCGACGGCACAGGACACCACGATCATCGGCGCGATCGCCGCGAAGGGCACGCGCAGCACGGCGGCGAAAACCGGGACGGTGGAAAGGACCATCACCAGGCCGACGATGTTGCCGAGATACATGGACGCGATCAGGCCCCAGACGAAGTCCTTGTGCTCGACGAAGAGCAGCGGGCCTGGGTTGAGTCCCCACACCATCAGGCCGCCGAGAAGAATCGCCGCGGTTCCGGACCCTGGGATGCCGAGCGCAAGCATCGGCAGGAGAGCGGACGTACCGGAAGCGTGCGCCGCGGTTTCCGGAGCGAAGACGCCTTCGATGCGACCCTTGCCGAAGCTCTCCTTGTGTTTTGAGAATCGCTTCGCCAGGTTGTATCCCATGAACGAGGCGGCGATGGCGCCGCCGGGCGTGATCCCGAGCCAGCAACCGATCGCCGAGGAGCGCAGCAATGTCACCCAGTAGCGCGGCAAATCCTTCCAGACGCGCAGCACGACGCGCGGGCTGATCGCGGCCGCATGCCCGCGCAGCGCGAGCCGCTCTTCCATCGTCAGCAGGATCTCGCTGATGCCGAACAGTCCGATGACCGCGACCAGGAAGTTGATGCCGCGCAAGAGGTTGTCGGAACCGAAGGTCATGCGCAGCTGCCCGGATACCGTGTCCATGCCGATGCCGGTCAGCAGAAGGCCGAGCGACATCGAGATGATGGTCTTGTGCTTCTCTTCGCGGCCCAGGCCGACGAAGGAGCAGAAGGTCAGGAAGTAGACGGCGAAGAACTCGGGCGGCCCGAAGCGCAGCGCGAACGAGGCGATGCCGGGCGCGAGGAAGGTGATGAGCAGGACCGCGACCAGCGACCCGATGAACGAGGACGTGAATGCCGCGGTGAGCGCCTCGGCCGCCTTGCCTTGCTGCGCCATCGGATAGCCGTCGAATGTCGTCGCCACCGACCAGGCTTCGCCCGGGATGTTGAATAGGATCGAGGTGATCGCCCCGCCGAAGAGGGCCCCCCAGTAGATGCACGAGAGCATCACGATCGCCGAGGTCGGATCCATGGTGAACGTAAGCGGCAGCAGGATCGCCACGCCGTTCGGGCCGCCGAGGCCCGGCAGCACGCCGACGAAGATGCCGAGCACCAGGCCCACTATCATCAGGGACAGCGTCTTGAAGGTGAGCAGCACCTCGAAACCGTGCAGCAGCAGGCCGAGCGCCTCCACGTGCTAGAACCCGAGCAGGGCCTCGAGAGGGCCCTTGGGCATGATCACGTCGAACGCAATGTCGAAGGTCACGAACATCGCAACAGCGAACAGCAGGCTCGTCAGGACCGACTTCCACCACGCGATCTCGCCGACCCAGCGCATGAAGCCGGCGATGAGCAGGAAGCTCGCCACGTACAGGCCGAGCCATTGCGTGAAAAGGCAGAAGAGGAAGGTCGGGACCAGCACCTGCATGACGCGCCGCAGCTGGTCGCGGTTGACGAAGGGCGAGCCTGCACCCGCGCGATGGAGGATCGCCTTGACGAGGCCGTAGACGCTGGCCGCGCCGAGGAGGAGCGAGAGGTAGAAGGGAAAGTAGCCTGCCTTGGGGCCGTCGCTCGCCCAGCCGGCACCGCTCTTCCAGTTGTCGTGCGCCATCAGGGCTGCGAAGGCGGCGAGGAGGAGCGATACCACGACCTCGACGCCGCGCACGCTCGCGACCGCGCGCTCTTCCTCCGCTGACGCGGGCGACTGCCGGGAGGCGCCCGCGCTGTCGGATCCGGCCATTCAGTTGGCGAATCCCGCTTCGATCATCAGGTTCTTGTTGAGCACATCGTCCTCCTCGAGGAACTTGAGCATCGCATCGCCGGTCAGGAAGACCGGCTTGAGCGCCTGCTTCTCCATGTAGTCCTTGTAGTCGGCGGTCTGCGACACCTTCCTGAAGAGGTCGACGTAGAACTGCTTCTGCTCTGGGGTTGCCTTCCCCGGAAGGAACATCGCACGCAACATCAGGTACTGCACGTCAAGGCCCTCTTCCTTGCAGGTCGGGATGTCGTTCCAGGATTGCGAGCCGGCGACCTTGGCCTTGTACTGGATGCGCTCCTTGTCGAAAACGCACAGCGCGCGCACCTGTCCGGCGCGCCACACTTCGAGATTCTCGGAGGGATTGTTGACGTTGGCCTGGGTATGGTTGCCCACGAGTTGGGTCGCCGCCTCGCCGCCAGACTTGTACGGCAGGTAGGCGAACTTCGCGCCGGTCTTCTTCTCCATGAAAACCGTCAGGACCTGGTCCTCGCGGCGCGAGCCCGTGCCACCCATCTTGAAGGGCGGATTCGCGCTCTTCGCGGCGGCGATGAAGTCCTTGACGCTCTTGTAGGGCAGCGTGGTGTTGTCCCACAGCACGAATTGGTCAAGGGCGATCACGGCCACAGGCGTCAGCTCGCGCCAGTTGAACGGGATCTTGGCCGAGATCGGGAGCATGTAGATGAGCGAATACGCGATGAGAACCCGGTTGGGGTCGCCCGCGCCGGACTTCATGTACATGAGGGCCTCGGCGCCCGAGGCACCGCCTTTCAGCGACACCACCATCGGCTGCTTCATCAGCTTGTTCTTCTGGATCGCCGCCTGCATCATGCGCGCCATCTGGTCAGAGGCTCCCCCCGCCCCCGCGGCGACGACGATCTCGACCGGCTTGGTCGGTTCCCATGCATGGACGGGCGCAGCCGTCACTGCAAGCGTTGCGAGTGCGAGTGTGCTTGATCTTGCGAATTTCATGACTCCTCCTCGATGAAATGCCCCGTGGTCTTGTCCAGAGGTCCTGCGGATCCCCAAAGCAATCAGGCGGCCTTTCGCGGTGCGGCGCGCGCGGCCTCGGTCAGGTGCTCGAGCGCGGCGAGCACGCCGCCTTTCTTGTGCGGCACTCCCGCCAGCGCGAAACCCATCTCGATCCCGGCGAGCGTGCCCGAGAGCGCAAGGTCGTTGAAGTCGCCGAGGTGCCCGATGCGGAAGACCTTGCGCGCGAGCTTCCCCAGCCCCGTGCCGAGCGACATGTCGTAGGCCTCGAGGATGACCTTCCTCAAGACATCGGCGTCGTGCCCGGCCGGCATCATCACCGCGGTCAGCGTGTTCGAGTATTCCTCGGGGACCGCGCACAGGATCTCCATGCCCCAGGCGCGCACGGCGCGGCGCGTGGCCTCGGCGTGGCGCGCGTGGCGCGCGAAGACGTTCGCGAGCCCTTCCTCGGCGAGCATCCTGAGAGCCTCGCGCAGCCCGTAGAGGAGGTTGGTCGCGGGCGTGTAGGGGAAAAATCCGCCCGCATTGTTGGAGAGCATCTCCTCCCAGTTCCAATAGGAGCGGGGCAGTTTCGCCGACTGCGAAGCCTTGCGCGCTTTCTCGCTCAGCGCATTGAAAGAAAGCCCCGGCGGCAGCATCAGGCCCTTCTGTGAGCCGGCGACGGTCACGTCCACGCCCCACTCGTCGTGCCGGTAGTCGATCGAGGCGAGCGAGGAGATCGTGTCGACCATGTAGAGGGCTGGGTGGCCGGCGGCGTCGATCGCGCGGCGGATCGCCGCGATGCGGCTGGTGACGCCGGTGGAGGTTTCGTTGTGCACCACGCATACGGCCTTGATGTCGTGCTGCCGGTCTTCCCTCAGCTTCGCTTCGACCGCCGCCGGATCGACGCCCCGGCGCCAGTCGGTGGGGACGAGATCCACGGACACGCCCAGCCGGGCGGCCATCCGTTGCCACAGCGACGCGAAATGACCGGTCTCGAACATGAGCACGCGATCGCCGGGCGAGAGCGTGTTCACCAGCGCCGCCTCCCAGGCACCCGTTCCCGAGGCCGGGAAGATCACCACGGGCTGCCGGGTCTGGAACACCTCCTTGAGGCCCTCGAAGATTTCCAGGCCCAGCCTGCCGAACTCGGGGCCGCGGTGGTCGATGGTCGCGTTGTCCATCGCGCGCAGCACCCGGTCGGGTACGTTGGTCGGCCCGGGAATCTGCAGGAAATGCCGTCCGCTCCTGTAAGCCATGAAGATCTCGCCTGACTCGTGCTCGGGCGGTTAGTGTATCGGAAAAGCCCGGCGGCTCCATGATCTCGCTCGAGGCTGCGGTATCATGGCGGTTCGCCGGTCCTCCCGAAGGAAACCCCCATGACGCTTGCCATCGACATCATCTCGGACGTTGTCTGCCCGTGGTGCTACATCGGCAAACGCAGGCTCGAAGCGGCGCTCGAGCTCTACCGCCGGCGCGATCCGGAGGCTCCCGAGCCGCAGCTTGCGTACCACCCCTTCGAGCTGAATCCCGACATTCCGGCCGGGGGCATCACGCGCGCGGACTACATCGCGAGGAAGTTCGGCGCGCGCGGCTACGTCGCCCACGATCGCCTGGCGCAGGCCGGCGCGCAGCTGGGCATCCCCTTCGCCTTCGACAGGATCGAGCGGCAGCCCAACACGCGCTCCGCCCACGCCCTCATTGAATGGGCGCGCCGCCGCGGCGTTCAGGGCGCAGTGAAGGAAGCGCTGATGAAGTCTTTCTTCGTCGAGGGACTCGATCTCACCGACACGCAGACGCTGGTCGGCACGGCGGTCGGGGCGGGCCTCGACCGCAAGGAAGCCGAGGCCTGCATTGCCGACGAGGACCTGCGCCGCTTCGTTGCGGAGGAGGAGGAAAAGGCGCGGGGCATGGGCGTGCAAGGCGTGCCTTTCTTCGTCTTCAACAGCCGCCTGGCGGTCGAGGGCGCACAGCTGCCCGAGCTCCTGCTCGAGGCGATGCTCGAAGCCGAGAAGCAGCCCGCGACACCGGCGTGAAGCTTCTTCCCTGATGGATCGCGCACCGGCAAGCGTCGCTGCGATCTCGTTCCATCCACGCGCGGGCGACGGCGCGCTCGCGCGGCGGCTCAAGCGTGAGATCGAGGGCGAGGTCCTGTTCGACGCCGCAAGCCGCGGCCGCTATTCGACCGACGCGTCGATCTACCAGATCGACCCGATCGGAGTGGTCGTCCCGAAAACCGAGCGCGACGCGCAGATCGCGCTGCAGATCTCGGCCGAGGAGGGCATTCCGATCCTGCCGCGCGGCGCAGGCAGCTCGCAATGCGGGCAGACGGTGGGCGCTGCGCTTGTAATCGACGGCTCGAAATACCTCAACCGCATCGTCTCGATCGACCCGCTACGCACGACCGCGGAGGTGCAGCCCGGAGTCGTGCTCGATGGGCTGAATGCGGCGCTGCGCCCGCAAGGACTGTGGTTCCCCGTGGACGTTTCCACGAGCGCGCAGGCGACGCTAGGCGGAATGGCGGGGAACAACTCGTGCGGCTCGCGCTCGATTCGCTACGGAAACATGGTGCACAACGTGCTTGGGATCGACGCGCTTCTTTCCGGCGGCGGGCAATTCCACTTCGGCGCGGTGCCGGAGGATCCGGCGCGGCTGGCGGGACCCGTGGGCTACCTGGATCTCGCGAAGAAGGTCCGGTCGATCGCGCAGCGCGAGGCAGGCGAGATCGAGACACGCTGGCCCAAGGTGCTGCGTCGGGTGCAGGGATACAACCTCGACCTCGTCGCTCCGCGCGGCGAATGGAACTTCGCGCAGTTGCTGGTCGGCTCCGAGGGAACGCTCGCCTGGTCGAGGCGCATTCATCTGAAGCTCTCGCCCCTGCCGAAGGCGAGGACGCTCGGCGTCTGCCATTTCGCGACCTTTCACCACGCCATGGAGGCGCCGCAGCACATCGTGAAGCTCGCGCCGACGGCCGTCGAGCTGGTCGATCGCACGATGATCGGGCTCGCACGGGGCAACGCTGCGTTCCGCGCCACGGTGAATCAGTTCATCAAGGGCGACCCGGACGCGATCCTGCTCGTCGAGTTCGCCGGGGAGGAGAGAGGCGAGCCGCTGCGCAAGCTGAAAGCACTGGTCGAGCTCATGTCCGACCTCGGCCATCCGCAGGGCGTTGTCGAGATCGCAGACCCGGGCCTGCAGCGCGACGTGTGGGAGGTGAGGAAGGCGGGGCTCAACATCATGATGTCGATGAAGGGCGACGGGAAGCCCGTGTCCTTTATCGAGGACTGCGCGGTGCCGCTGGAGAATCTCGCCGAGTACACCGACCGGCTCACCCAGGTCTTCAAACGGCACGGCACCGAGGGCACCTGGTACGCGCACGCCTCGGTCGGCACGCTGCACGTGCGGCCCATCCTCAACATGAAAGCCGACGGCGCCAAGAAGCTGCGCGCGATCGCCGAAGAAGCCTGCGCACTGGTGAAGGCATACAAGGGCGCAGCCTACTCGGGGGAGCACGGCGACGGGCTGGTGCGCTCGGAATGGATAGAGCCGATTCTCGGCACGCGACTCGTGCGCGCTCTCGGGGAGATCAAGGACCTCTTCGATCCGAAGGGACTGATGAACCCGGGCAAGATCGTGCGGCCCTCGAAACAGGACGACAGGAGCCTGTTCCGCTACAAGCCGGGCTACGCGGTCGCCCGGATCGACGCCGCGCTCGACTGGAGCGAGTGGAGCGTGCCGGGGGCGGCGAGCGCCGGATTCGCGGCGGCGGTCGAGATGTGCAACAACAACGGGCATTGCCGCAAGTTCGACGCCGGCACGATGTGCCCCTCGTTCCGCGCCACCGGCGACGAGCGGCACCTCACGCGCGGGCGCGCGAACACCCTGCGCCTCGCGATATCGGGGCAGCTGGGCCCTCTGAGCGCAACTGAGGCGTTCACATCCGAGGAATTGCTGGAGACGCTCGACCTGTGCGTTTCGTGCAAGGGCTGCAAGCGCGAGTGCCCCACCGGCGTCGACATGGCGAAGATGAAGATCGAATTCCTGCACCACTATCACCGTCGCCACGGGTACTCGCTGAAGGAGAGGCTCATCGCCTATCTGCCTCGCTACGCCCCGTGGGCGGCGCGCACGGCGCCGCTCGCGAACGCGGCGCAAAGGGCTGGAAGGCGCTGGCTCGGGTTTTCGGGCAAGCGCTCGCTCCCGGCGTGGCGGCGCAAGACTTTCCTCGGCTCCCTGCGCAACTCGCGCAGCGCCGGACCGAAGGGCGAGGTGGTGCTGCTCGTCGACACCTTCAGCAACTACTTCGAGCCTGAAAACGCGCGCGCCGCGCTCGCCGTTCTGGATCGTGCCGGTTACGGGATTCATATCGCCCGGGCGGGCGGCGATGCACGCCCGCTTTGCTGCGGGCGCACTTTTCTCGCCGCGGGCATGGTGGACGAAGCGAGGGCCGAAGCGCGGCGGATGCTCGCCGCGCTGAAGACCCATGTGGAATGCGGCGTCCCCGTCGTCGGGCTCGAGCCCTCGTGCCTGCTGACGTTGCGCGACGAGTTCAAGGCGCTGCTCCCGGGCCCCGAGACCGGCGCCCTCTCGGAGCGCGCGCTCCTTTTCGAGGAATTCCTCGCGCGCGAGCGCGACGCCGGGCGCCTCGATCTCGAGCTGAAAGCGCTGCCGCAGAAGCGCGCGCTCCTTCACGGCCACTGCCATCAGAAGGCGTTCGGCGCCATGCCCGCTGTCGAGCGGACGCTCTCTCTCGTGCCGGGGCTGAAGGTGGAGACGATCGAGTCCTCCTGCTGCGGGATGGCGGGCAGCTTCGGCTACGAGGCTGCGCACTACGACGTCTCGATGAAGATGGCAGAGCTTTCCCTGCTTCCCAAGCTGCGTTCGGCAGGGGCGGACGCGCTCATCGTCGCCGACGGCACGAGCTGTCGCACTCAGATCCGGGACGGGGCGCAGGCGGAGGCGATACACGTAGCACGGGTACTGGCGCGGGCTCTTGCGTAAGGCCGCCGCCGCATGAGCCTGGAAGGCGCGCAGGCGGCATTCGCCACCGCGCCCATTGCGTTCGCCGGCGCGCTGGTCCAGGGATTGACCGGTTTCGGCTCGGCGCTCGTCACGATCCCGCTCGCAAGCTTCTTCGTGCCGCTGCCGTTCGCGCTCGCCGTGTTCGCGATCGTCGATTTCGTGAATGCCCTGCGGCTCGGTCTGGAGAACCCGCGCAATGCCGTCGCCGCGGAATGGCTGCGCATGGTTCCCTTCGTGATGCTCGGGATCGTCGCGGGAACCACGCTGCTCGTGAACCTTCCGCGCAGGGCGTCGTTGATCGCGCTCGGGGTATTCGTGCTCGGCTACGCTCTCTACAGCCTGTCGCGGCGGGGCGTATTCGCCACGGTAGGTCGCGGCTGGGCGCCCTTCGCCGGATTCTGCGGCGGGCTGTCGGGGACGCTGTTCGGTGCGGGCGGACCGCCGTACGCGATCTACCTCTCGCACAGGCCCTTGAGCAAGGAGCAATTCCGCGCGACGCTTACGCTGACGACGATCTTCAGCATCGGCTTCCGGCTGCTTGCGTTCATCGTGACGGGCCTCGCGCTGCAGGACGGCGTGTGGATCACGGCCGCTGCGACGATACCGGCCGGACTGGTGGGCATTTACCTTTCTTCGAGAATTTTCCGGCGAATCTCGCGCGAAGCGGTCATGCGCGCGGTGGGCCTGCTGCTGCTGGCGACGGGCTTTTCCCTGATTTTGCGCGGCGTGGGCTGAGCCGCCTACAAGCGGCTCAGGCTCGAATATCCGGATCGAGGCGCCGCTCTATCCAGGCGATCTGGTCCTTGAGGAGCAGCTTGCGGCGTTTCATTCGGGTGAGCGCGAGCTGGTCGTGCGAGGGATCGTCGGAGAGGCGGAGTATGGCGGCGTCGAGGCTGCGGTGTTCGAGCTGAAGCTCGTGCAGCTTCTGCTTCATCTGCGTCTGTTCAATTCCCGTCGTGACCATGGGGAGTCCCGTGAGCAACGCGGACGACATACATTCTAGACCTTCTGCTGTCGGCGCCAAGCCCAAAACAGCATGGCCGCCCCCAGCACGATCATGGGAAGCGAAAGCCACTGGCCCATCGACATGTTGAGCGCAAGAAGTCCCAAGAAATCATCGGGCTCACGGAAGTACTCGGCGAAAAAGCGGAACACGCCGTAGCCGAGGAGGAAGAGGCCGGAGACCGCTCCCGTCGGACGTGGCCGAGCCGAATAAATCCACAGGATCACGAAGAGCAGCACCCCTTCCAGCCCGAACTGGTAGAGCTGAGACGGGTGGCGCGGCAGTGGTCCCGCGCCCGGCGAGTGAAACACCATCCCCCACGGAACATCGGTCACCCGGCCATAGAGCTCGCCGTTGATGAAGTTGCCGAGCCGCCCGGCGGCGAGCCCCTGCGGAATCAGCGGCGCAAGGAAGTCGGTGAGCGCGAGCCAGGGCAGGGAGTGCTTGCGCGAAACGTACCAGACAGCGAGCAGCACGCCGAGCAAGCCTCCGTGGAAGGACATCCCGCCGTGCCACACCGCTAGGATTTCCAGCGGATCGTGGAAGTAATCCATGGGTTTGTAAAACAGCACATAGCCGAGCCTGCCTCCCAGCACCACGCCTAGAACGATGAAGAACAGCAGATCGTCGAGCATTGGGAGAGTGACGATCTTCGATTTTGCGACGCGTATCCGCCCGAGCCAGAACGCCATCGCGAAGGCGACGAGATACATGAGGCCGTACCAGCGTACGGCAAGCGGCCCAAGGTGAACCGCGACCGGATCGAAATTCGGATGGACGAGCATGGCGGAGTTGCGAAGGCTTTCGAGTAAAATTACGGCGCAAGCGTAACCGATCGGCAACCTTCCCGCATCAGGAGTCCCCGCGATGAGCGATAACTGGAGAAGCAAGATCATCACCCAAGGCCCCGCGCGCTCGCCCAACCGCGCAATGCTGCGCGCCGTAGGCTTCGGTGACGGCGATTTCGAAAAAGCCATCGTCGGCATCGCCAATGGCCACTCGACCATGAATCCCTGCAACGCGGGCATCCAGCCCCTGGTGGAGCGCGCGATCGCCGCGGTGAGGGCCGCGGGCGCCATGCCGCAGGTGTTCGGCTTCCCGACGGTGACCGACGGCATCGGAATGGGCACCGAGGGCATGAAGTATTCGCTGATCTCCCGCGAAGTGATCGCCGACTCGATCGAGACCGCGGTGAACGGCCAGCTGATGGACGGCGTCGTCTGCGTCGGGGGCTGCGACAAGAACATGCCCGGGTCGATGATGGCGATGGCCCGCATGAACATTCCCGGCATCTTCGTCTACGCGGGCACCATCAAGCCGGGATTCTGGAAAGGCGAGAAGCTCACGATCGTTTCGCCGTTCGAGGCGGTCGGCAAGCTCGCCGCGGGCAGGATCTCGCAGGAGGATTTCGACGGCATCGAGAAAAACGCCTGCCCGTCGGTGGGCGCCTGCGGCGGCCAGTACACGGCGAACACCATGTCTTCCTCGTTCGAGGGGCTCGGCATGAGCCTGCTCGGGTCTTCGCAGATGGCGTCGCCCGACGCGGAAAAAGCGGACTCCGCCGCCGAATCGGCGAAGGTGCTGGTGAATGCGATCCGCAGGAACATCCGCCCGCGCGACGTCATCACGAGAAAATCGATCGAGAACGCCATCGCGCTGGTGATGGCGACCGGCGGTTCGACCAACGCGGTGCTGCACTACCTCGCGATCGCTTCGGCCGCGGGGGTGAAATGGACCCTCGACGATTTCGAGCGCGTGCGCAGGAAAGTGCCCGTCCTGTGCAACCTGAAGCCCTCGGGTCCCTATGTCGCCACCGATTTCCACGCCGCGGGCGGCGTGCCGCAGGTGCTGAAGATGCTGCTTGCGCACGGCGCGCTGCACGGCGAGTGCATGACCATCACCGGCCGCACCCTCGCCGAAGAGCTGGCGGGCGTCCCGGAGGAGCCGCGCAAGGACCAGGACGTGATCCGCCCTTGGGACAGGCCGATGTATCCTCAGGGCCACCTCGCGATCCTCAAAGGGAATCTCGCAACGGAGGGCTGCGTCGCGAAGATAACCGGACTCAAGCAGACTTCGATCACGGGGCCCGCGAGGGTGTTCGACTCCGAACCAGCGGCGATGAAGGCGATTCTCGCGAGGAGAATCAAGCCCGGCGACGTCATCGTCATCCGCTACGAAGGACCGAAGGGCGGGCCGGGGATGCAGGAGATGCTCGCGCCGACCTCTGCGCTCATCGGCCAGGGACTGGGCGAATCGGTCGGCCTCATCACCGACGGGCGGTTCTCCGGCGGCACCTGGGGCATGGTGGTGGGGCACGTCGCCCCCGAAGCCTACGTCGGCGGCACGATCGCGCTCGTGAAGGAAGGCGACTCGATCACGATCGACGCGAAGAAACGGCTGATCCAACTCAATGTCTCTTCGAAGGAGCTCGCGGCGCGAAGGAAGAAGTGGAAGCAGCCGAAACCGCGCTATACGCGCGGGCTCATGGCGAAATACACGAAGCTCGTCTCCACCGCGAGCAAGGGAGCGATTACCGACGCGGGATAGCGGGTGCTCGTCCCAACCCGGTTCCGATTCGACTGCGCTAGTAGCGGAACGGACTCTCCATGAACGTCGGGGGCGGCGTGCGGCCGACGAGCGACTCGAGCAGGATGAGCTCGCTGTCGGTGTGGTTGGCCACGTTCGCGCGGACGATCGAGCGCTTGCGCCCGTCCCCGTAGATGTAGCGGGGCGACTCGTGGTGACGCGTGCTGTAGGAGTCGCGCGCGCCGCCCACGATCGCTGAGACTTCGGCAGTGCCGTAGCACAAGCAGAAATAGGTGCGCCTGGCCTCGGCCTCGATGTAGGCTCCGGTGCCGCGAATGCCTATCGTCGCCGTCGCGGTCACCAGGCGCCGCTCGGCTCCGCCGCCAAAAACGCCGAGCAGCTTCCCCGCGACCAGCTGCAGAACACTCACCAGCGCACCGCTCCCCATCAGCTCGGCGCGGCTGTTCTGGCGCATCAGAAACGCATCCTGCCCCACGACGAACGAGGCGAGCGCGCCTTCGCCGGTCGCGACGATGTCCCCCGCGTGGACTGCGCCGCCGGTTTCGATGGGCTTGTCGTTAACGCGGACGTCGCCGCGGACAGTACGCATGCCTTGAGCGGGCGATTGCGCCAGGGCGAGGCGCAGCGCGAGCGGCAGGCTGGCTCCCGTAGCGAGAGCGGAATGCAGCAGACGACGGCGCGAAAGGCGAAAGTCCATACGCGTTGTGCGGGAAAGTGCGCCAAGTGTACGCCGTGCACAGAGCCAGCGGTGCTACACTCGGCCGGCATCCTCCATCGCCATGCCGAATCGTCTGTCTAGAGAAACCAGCCCTTATCTCCAGCAGCACGCGAACAATCCGGTGGACTGGTACGCGTGGGGCGAGGAAGCGCTCAAGCGCGCTCGCGAAGAGGACAAGCCGATCCTGCTCTCCGTGGGTTACTCTGCCTGCCACTGGTGCCACGTGATGGCGCACGAGTCGTTCGAGGATCCCGCTGTCGCCGAAGTGATGAACCGGCTGTTCGTCAACATCAAGGTGGACCGCGAGGAGCGGCCTGACCTCGACCAGATCTACCAGCTTGCCCATCAGATGCTCGCCCGGCGGCCCGGCGGCTGGCCGCTCACCATGGTGCTTACGCCCGACGGCGCTCCCTTCTTCGGCGGGACCTACTTCCCCAGGGAGCCGCGCTACAACCTGCCCGGGTTTCCGCAGCTGCTCGAGCGAATCGCGGCGGCCTGGCGCGAGAGCCGCCGGGAGATCGGCGAGCAGAACCAGGCCCTGCTCGCCGCGCTGGAGAACCTGCAGCCGGCTGCGCCCGTGCATCAGTCCGAGCTTTCGGGAGCGCCAATCGACACGGCTTTGCGCAGCCTCAAGGCGAGCTTCGATTCGCGGCACGGCGGCTTCGGCAGCGCCCCGAAGTTCCCGCACCCGGCGGAGCTCGAGCTGTGCCTGCGGCGTTCGGCCTCCGCGGGCGACGGCTCGGCGCAGCGCGTCGCCACCTACACTCTGGAGCGCATGGCGCTCGGAGGCATCTACGATCAGCTCGGCGGCGGTTTCGCCCGCTACAGCGTAGACGCCGAGTGGCAGATTCCGCACTTCGAGAAGATGCTCTATGACAACGGGCCGCTGCTGCGTCTCTATTGCGATGCCTGGGCCGCGACGCGCAATCCGCTCTTCGCGCGCGTGGCGGAAGAGACCGCGGCGTGGGTGGTGCGCGAGATGCAGTCGCCGGAAGGAGGCTACTACTCGTCGCTCGACGCGGACTCCGAGCACGAGGAAGGCAAGTTCTACGTCTGGACACCCGAGGAAGCGCGAGCGCTGCTCTCTGCCGACGAATACGCGGTGCTCGCGCCGCACTACGGGCTCGACGGCCCCCCCAATTTCGAGAACGAGCGCTGGCACCTGCATGTCGCGCGTTCGCTGGAATCGGTGGGCGAATCGCTTGGCAGGAAGCAAGACGAGTGCGCGAGCCTGCTTGCCGCGGCGAGGAAAAAGCTCCTCGCCGCGCGCGAAAAGCGGATACGTCCCGGACGAGACGAAAAGGTGCTCGTCAGCTGGAACGCGCTCATGATCGCGGGGATGGCTCGCGCTGCAACGGTGTTCCGCCGCGAGGATTGGCTGCTGTCGGCACGGAGGGCTCTGGCCTTCATCCGCGCGTCGATGTGGAAGGACGAGCGGCTTCTCGCCACCTACAAGGACGGCCGAGCGCATCTCAACGCCTACCTGGACGACTACGCGTACCTGATCTTCGCACTCACCGAGCTGCTGCAGGCCCGATTCGATCGCGACGTCCAGGACTTTGCCGAGGATCTCGCGGAAGTCCTGCTCGAGCAGTTCGAGGACGGGGAGAAGGGCGGGTTCTTCTTCACCAGCCACGACCACGAAAGGCTGATCTACCGGCCCAAGCCCGGCTACGACAATGCCACCCCTTCGGGCAACGGCGTGGCCGCATTCACCCTGCAGCGTCTGCACTATCTCACGGGCGAGGTCCGTTACGCGGAGGCGGCCGAGCGCGCCCTGTCGCAGTTTCACCCGGCCTATTCGGAGCATCCCAGCGGCCACGCGACGCTCCTGATGGCCCTGGAGGAGCACGAGGCCCCAACGCGCACCGTGATCCTGCGCGGCCCGCCGGCGGAAAGGGTGAAGTGGCACACTGCGCTTGCCCAGCGCTACCTCCCGCACACGATGGTCCTTGCCATCGGTAGCGAGGAGCAGGCTCTGTCTCCGGTGCTCGCGAAGCCCGCCGGCGCGCAGGTCAACGCATGGGTGTGCGAGGGCGTTACGTGCCTTGCGCCCATCGACAGGCTCGAAACGCTCGTCGAGCAGGTATCCAAGCCGGGCAAATTCTAGTAGGATGGCGCCGAATTTTTTTACCCTCCAGGAGAATTCATGAAATCCGCAATTCCGTTCCTGACCGCCGTCGCAGTATCGCTCTCCGGCACCGTCGCGCTCGCCGCCACCGGGCCGCAGTTGCTCAAGGACAAAGGCTGCCTCGCCTGCCACACGCTGGACAAGAAACTCGTCGGCCCGGCCTACAAGGATGTCGCAGCGAAGTACAAAGCCCGCAAGGACGCGGAAGCCTACCTCTCGACGAAGATTCGGCAAGGCTCGACCGGGGTGTGGGGCGCAGTGCCGATGCCGCCCAACGGCACGGTCAACGACGCAGAAGCCAAGACCCTGGCCAAGTACATTCTCACCGTCAAGTAGCTCCGGGCGGCGTGCGCAATCGGGTGCGGTTGCGCGGGCCGATTCGAAATCGAAAAAGCCGGCCATGGCCGGCTTTTTTCTTTCCCGCCGCGAAATTGACAGCGCTCCGAGCCGTACGCATAATCAGCCGACTTTTCCCGCAGCGTCCCGGAGGTTGCCATGAACTGCTCCCGTTTCTGCCTTGCGGCGACCGCAGTCTTGCTTTTCCTCGGGATAGGCGGTTGTAGCGAGGACAAGAAATCCCAGCCCGCGCCGAAGGCGGGATCGGCGGAGATGAAGACGGTGGACGTGACGATCGGAGTCGTCGCGCCGCTGACGGGCCCTCAGTCGCACATCGGCAAGGACTTGGAAAATGCGGTGCGGCTCGCCGCCGAAGACGCCAATGCGGCAAAGATCTCCGTCGGCGGCAGCGTCCTGAAGTTCCAGATCATGGCGGAAGACGATCAGGCTGACCCGAAGATGGCGCCGGTGGTGGCGCAGAAGCTGGCGGACGCAAGGGTGAACGCCGTGGTGGGGCACTTCAACTCGGGAACCACGATACCCGCCTCGAAGATTTACAGCGACGCCGGGATTCCGCAGATCAGTCCGTCGGCAACCAATCCGAAGTACACCGAACAGGGTTTCAGGACCGCTTTCCGCGTGGTCGCAAACGACAATCAGCAGGGGAAGGTCGTAGGCGAGTACATCGCAAAGGATCTCAAGTCCAAGGCGCTCGCGATCATCGACGACCGGACGGCCTACGGACAAGGCGTCGCCGATGTCGTTCAGAAGTCCGCCACGGCGGCGGGCACCAAAGTGGTTGCCCGGGAATACACCACGGACAAGTCCACCGACTTCAAGGCGATCCTCACGAAGATCAAGAGCCGGAAGCCCGACGTGATCTTTTTCGGCGGGATCGACACACAGGCGGGTCCGATGCTCAAGCAGATGAAATCGCTGGGAATCAGCGCGCAGTATGTAGGCGCCGACGGCATTCAGAGCACGGAGCTCTTCAAGCTCGGCGGCGATGCGGTCGAGGGAACGCTCGCTTCTTTTCCCGGCCTGCCGCTCGATCGCATGCCGCAAGGGAAGAGCTTCGGCGAAAGATATCGGACGAAGTGGAACCAGGACGTCGTGCTCTACGCGCCTCAGGGCTACGACGCATTCAACGTATTCATCGAAGCGATGAAGAAGGCCGGTTCGACCGAACCCGCGAAGTTCCTCCCCGAGCTCGCGCGGATCGACTACGGTGGCATCACCGGGCCGATCCGCTTCGACGAGAAAGGGGACATCAAGGACGGCCCGATTACGATGTTCAAGGCCGTCGGAGGAAAGTGGGTGCCGGTCGCCACGATCGGTGGTCCTGCCCCCGCCGCGGAGAAGAAATAGCGGTCGAGGTCGGGCTCGGAATGGATTTGCGGAACGGCACCTTCGGGTGCCGTTTCCTTCTGCGCCGGGGCCCGCGCGAGTGAATGAGGGCACGTGGATATCCTGCTGCAGCAGCTGATCAACGGCATCACCCTCGGCAGCATCTACGCGCTTGTCGCGCTCGGCTACACCATGGTGTACGGCATCGTCGGGCTCATCAATTTCGCGCACGGTGAGCTCGTCATGGTGGGGGCGCTCACCGCGCTCTCGGTGATCCAGGCGCTGATGACCTCGGGTCTTGGGCTGCCTCCGGCCGTCATCGTGCTCGCGGGACTGCTCGTCGCCGTGCCCGTGTGCATGCTCCTCGCCTACGCGATGGAGCGCATCGCCTACCGGCCGTTGCGCGGCGCGCCGCGCCTGGCTCCTCTCATCACCGCGATCGGCGTGTCCATCGTCCTGCAGAACCTCGCGATGCTCGTTTGGGGGCGCAGCTACTTCAGCTTTCCCGGCGTAGTGAATGTCACGACTTACAGCGTCGGGGGCGCGGCGGTGACCGACCAGCAGATCGTGATCGTGCTGCTCGCCGCGGCGTTGATGGCGGGGTTGCTTGTCGTTGTGCATCGCACACGCCTCGGGCTTGCCATGCGAGCGACCGCGGAGAACTCGACCGTCGCGGGGCTGATGGGCGTAGACGCCAACCGTGTGATCGTCGCCGCGTTTCTGCTCGGCGCTGCGCTCGCGGCGATAGCCGGCCTCATGGTATCGGCGTATTACGGAATCGCGCACTACTACATGGGTTTCATGCTGGGCCTCAAGGCGTTCACGGCGGCGGTTCTGGGCGGAATCGGCAACCTCGCCGGCGCAATGCTCGGCGGCCTGCTTCTCGGCGTGATCGAGAGCCTCGGCGCCGGCTACATCGGCGATCTCACCGGCGACGTGCTTGGCAGCAACTATCAGGACGTTTTCGCCTTCTTCGTTCTCATCCTGGTGCTCACGATCCGGCCCTCCGGACTGCTCGGCGAGCGCATCTCCGAGCGCGCCTAGGCATGTCGCGGATTCCGGGTGGCAAACGGCTCGAGTGGGCGGGTATTGTGCTGATCGCACTTGCGCTCGCCGTGCTGCCCTTCGCGCTCGCGGCGGCCTTTGGCCAGACCTGGGTGCGCGTAGTCAATCTCGCGCTGCTCTACGCGATGCTCGCTCTCGGCCTGAACATCGTCGTCGGATTCGCCGGGCTGCTCGACCTCGGCTACATCGCCTTCTATGCCGTTGGTGCCTATCTCTACGCGCTGCTCGCCTCGCCACAATTCGGCGTGCATCTGCCGTTCTGGATCACGCTGCCTCTGGGATTTCTCGTGGCGGCCTTCTTCGGCGTGCTGCTCGGGGCGCCCACTCTCAAGCTCCGCGGCGATTACCTCGCGATCGTGACGCTCGGCTTCGGCGAGATCATCCGCATTTTTCTCAATAACCTGAACGCGCCGGTGAATATCACCAACGGCCCGCAGGGGATCAATCTCGTCGATCCGCTGAAGATCGGCGCCTTTTCCTTCAGCACGCGTGAAACCCTGCTCGGAGTCGATTTCACGGGGCCGCAGAAATACTACTACGCGCTGCTCGCCCTGACTCTGGGCATCATCGTCCTCAACACGCGCCTGCAGGACTCGCGCATCGGTCGGGCCTGGGAGGCGATTCGGGAGGACGAGATCGCGGCCCGGGCGATGGGCATCAACACGCGCAACATCAAGCTCCTAGCCTTTGCCATGGGGGCTTCGTTCGGGGGGCTTGCCGGAGGGCTTTTCGCCTCGATACAGGGATTCATCAGCCCCGAGAGTTTCAGTCTGCTAGAGTCCATCACGGTTCTCTCCATGGTCGTGCTCGGCGGCATGGGGAACATCGCGGGGGTGATCCTGGGCGCGGTGCTCCTGACGGCGCTTCCCGAAGTCATTCGCTTCACCGTTGTTCCCGCGCAGGAGGCCGTCTTCGGCAAGGTGATCGTCGATCCGGAAGCGATCCGCATGCTCCTCTTCGGGCTGGCGCTCATTCTTGTGATGCTGTTCCGGCCGGCGGGCCTCTGGCCGGCGACGCTTCGCAAGCGGGAATTCGCCCGATGAGTCCGCCGCTGCTTGCTGCAAGCGGAATCTCCAAGAGCTTTGGCGGGGTGCAGGCGCTCTGGGAAGTGTCGATCTCGATTCTGCAGGAGGAAATCTACGGCCTGATCGGCCCGAACGGCGCGGGGAAGACGACGTTCTTCAACGTGCTGACGGGGCTGTACCCGGCGGAGGCGGGGACCTTCGAATTCGCCGGCGCAGCGTTCAACGCTCGCGCCCCCCATGAAGCCGCGAAGCGCGGAATCGCCCGGACTTTCCAGAATATCCGGCTCTTCTCGAATATGAGCGTGCTGGAGAACGTCATGGTGGGCCGGCACGTCCGCACGCACGCGGGCGTCGTCGGCGCGGTGCTGCGGGGCTCCAGGACGCTCGCGGAAGAACGCTCGATCCAGGAGCGCTCCCTCGCGCTGCTCGAGTTTGTCGGCTTGAGGGAGCGCCGCGACGAGCCCGCGCGCAACCTCGCCTATGGTGATCAGCGCCGGCTGGAGATCGCCAGGGCGCTCGCCACTGAACCTCGGCTTCTCGCGCTCGACGAGCCCGCGGCAGGCATGAATGCCACGGAGACTGCCGCGTTGAGAAGGCTGCTGGAAGCGATCCGCGCACAAGGCATCACCTTGCTTCTCATCGAGCACGACGTGAAGCTGGTCATGGGGCTGTGCAACCGCGTAGCGGTGCTCGACTATGGACGAAAGATCGCCGAAGCGTCGCCGGCCGAGGTGCAGCGCGATCCTGCGGTCATCGAGGCGTACCTGGGTGGCGCGATCGGACAAGAAGCCGGGGCCGAGCGTGCTTGAGGTAAGGAACCTGCGCGTCGCCTACGGCGGCATCGTCGCGGTCAAGAGCGTCGATCTGGAAATCGGCCCGGGCGAGCTCGTCTGCCTGATCGGCGCGAACGGCGCCGGGAAGACCACCACCTTGAGGGCGCTTGCGGGGCTCATCCGCAGCGCGGAGGGGCGAATTCGACTCGAGGGCAAGGACATCGCGGGCCTTCCCTCCCACGAGCTCGTGCGCCGCGGCCTCGTGCTCGTCCCCGAGGGCCGCGGAATTTTCGGCCGGCTCACGGTGCGCGAAAACCTCATCATGGGCGCGTACCATCGCGCCGACGCCGGGGTCGCGCGCGATCTTGAGCGCGTCCATGCCCTCATGCCGCGGCTCGCCGAGCGCAGCGGCCAGACCGGCGGCACGCTGTCCGGGGGCGAGCAGCAGATGCTCGCGATCGGTCGGGCGCTGATGAGCCGGCCGAAACTGCTGCTGCTCGATGAGCCGAGCATGGGGCTTGCCCCCGCGATTGTTCAAAAAGTGTTCGAGATCGTGCTCAAAGCGGCCGAGGAGGGCGTGACGATCCTCCTCGTCGAGCAGAATGCGAAGGCCGCGCTTGAGCTCGCGCACCGCGCCTACGTGATGGAGAGCGGACGCATCACGCTCTCAGGCGACGCGCGCGAACTCATGGTCGATCCGCGCGTGCGCGGGGCCTATCTGGGAGAGGTCGCTGCCTGAAGCCGCGCCTCAGCCTGCCTTGTCGGCGGCAGTCGTGAAGGAGTCGGCGTAGAAGTCGTTCTCGGGCAGGCGGCACTGGGTCGTGAAATCGCGGCGCGCCGAGTCGACCATCACGGGCACGCCGCAGGCGTACACCTGATATGCCGAAAGATCCGGCAGGTCTTGCATCACCGCACGGTGCACGAAGCCAGTTCGCCCCTCCCATGCATCTTCGGGCAAGGCGTCTGAGATCACCGGAACGTACCTGAATCCGGGATGTTCAGCAGCCCAGCGCTCCGGCAGCGCGTTCAAATAGAGGTCCTTCGGACGCCGCGCGCCCCAGTAGAGCGTCATGGGTCGCGTCACGCCTCTTCTGAATGCGGCCTCGATCACAGCCTTGATCGGCGCGAATCCGGTCCCCGAGGCGACGAGCACAATCGGCTTTTCGGATTCCTCGCGCAGGAAGAAGGTGCCGAAGGGGCCCTCAAAGCGAAGGATGTCGCGTTCCTTCATGGCCTTGAAGACATGGTCGGTAAACGCGCCGCCTGGAACGTGGCGGATGTGAAGCTGCAGGAACTCGTCGTCGTGCGGCGCGTTCGCCATGGAAAAGCTCCTGCGCGTGCCGTCCTTGAGCAGAATGTCGATGTACTGGCCCGGAATGAACTGCAAGCGCTCGTTTGCCGGAAGCTTGAGGTGGACGATCATGACGTCGTCGGCGGCACGCTCGAGCTTCTGCACCCGGGCCGGCAATTTACGCACCTGGATGTCGCCGGCCTTGCGCACCTCGCGTGCCTCGATCACTACATCCGACAAGGGTCTTGCCTGACAGAAGAGGGCGAAGCCCTGCTCGCGCTCCGCGGCTGTCAGGACCTTCTCCGAGTAATGCCCGTAGTCGATCCGGCCCTCGATCAGCTTGCCCTTGCAGCTGCCGCAGGCGCCGTCGCGACAGCCGTAAGGAAGCACGAGGCCCGCATCCAGCGCGGCCTGCAGGATGCTTGCGCCTTCTTGTGCCGAGAATTGATGGCCGGTATTGCGGATGGTGACCTGATGCGTCATCGGCGTGCGGGGTAAGATTCGTCCGTGGAAGCTCTACTCATGGTCGGTTGCGGCGACATCGCGCGCCGCGCGCTGCCGGAGTTGCGCCAGCGCTACCGGGTCGCCGCGCTCGTGCGCACTCCCGAACCCGCGCTCGCCGCGTCCGGTGTCGAGCTGCTCGAAGGCGACCTCGACGACGCCGCGTCCCTTGCAGCGCTCGCCGGACGCGCGCAGCTCGTCGCGCATCTCGCGCCCCCTCCCGGGACCGGCGCACGCGATTCTCGCACGCGCAACCTCCTTGCGGCGCTCACCGCCCGCGGAGGCGGCGCCATGTTACCACGGCGATTCGTCTATCTCTCCACCAGCGGCGTGTACGGCGATTGCGCCGGAGAATGGGTCGACGAAAGCCGCGCGCCGCGTCCGCAGACCGACCGCGCGAAACGACGTCTGGACGCGGAAGGGGCGATCTCAGAATGGGGCGGGCGCAATCAGGTGGAGATCGTGATCCTGCGCGTCCCCGGCATTTATGCTTCGGACCGGTTGCCGCTCGAGCGCCTGGCTCGTGGGACGCCCGCCATCCTTCCGGAGCAAGATGTCTACACGAATCATATTCACGCCGATGATCTCGCTTCGATTCTCGTCGCCTCTCTGGAATCGGGCGCGGCACGCGGGGTCTACAACGCGAGCGACGACGGCCCCATGAAGATGGGGGATTTCTTCGACCTGGTCGCGGATCGCGCGGGATGCGCGCGTCCGCCGCGCGTCTCGCGCCGCGAGGCCGCCAGCCTGCTGCCGTCAGACCTGCTTTCATTCATGAGCGAGTCGCGGCGGCTTTCTAACCAGCGCATGAAAGCGGAGCTGGGGGTGCGGCTGCGCTATCCCACGGTCGCCGAAGGGGTTCCGGCAATCAGAGAGACCGCGTGATGCCCGTGGACGCTTATCTCGTCATCACTAACCTGCCCGACCGGGACAGCGCGGTCAAGCTCGCGCAGGCGCTCATCGAAAAACATGTTGCGGCCTGCGTCAATATTCTCTCGCCGTGCCGTTCCGTCTATCGGTGGAAGGGCAAGACCGAGGACGCCGAGGAGTTTCCAATGCTGATCAAGACCACGCGCGCGCGCTACACGGAACTGGAGGCGGCGATCCGGGCCGGACACCCCTACGAACTTCCGGAGATCATCGCGGTCCCATTGTCGGGAGGATTGCCGGCGTACCTTGAGTGGGTCGATGCGGAAACGCGGCTGCCCCAAATCGCATGCGACGACTGCTGATCATCGCCGCCCTGCTTCTCGCCGCTCCAGGCCTGCATGCCGCGAGCGAGGACGAACTGCTCGAGCCGAACAAGGCGTTTCGCTTTTCCGCGCAAGTGCTCGACCCTTCGACGGTCGAAGTGCGCTATGCGATCGCCGATGGGTACTATCTCTATCGCGAGCGCTTCCGTTTTGCGGCCGAGCCCGCTTCGGTAGCGCTTGGCGTGCCGCAGTTCCCCAAGGGCGAGATTCACGAGGACAAGTTCTTCGGCAAGCAGGAGACCTATCGCAGGGAAGTGCGCATCAGGCTTCCTCTCGAGGCGGGCGGCGCCGACCGCGTGAAGCTGCTGGTGACTTCCCAGGGATGTGCCGACATCGGGGTGTGCTACGTACCGCAGGAGCAAGGCGCCGAGCTGAGGATGGCTTCACTCGGCGGCCTGCCAGCCTCGATCCCGCGAGACGACGGTCGGTCGGTATCCTTCCCTGAAAGCGCCGCGGGAGCGGTGGGCGATGACGTTCGCTACGCGGGCGTGCTCGAATCAGGAAGGCTGTGGCTGGTTGTGATCGTGTTTTTCGGCGCCGGCCTGCTGCTCACTTTTACCCCGTGCGTGCTTCCGATGATCCCGATTCTCTCGGGAATTATCGTGGGTGAGGGGCGCCGGGTCACGCGCCGGCGCGCTCTTCTCGTGTCGCTCGCATACGTGCTGGGCATGTCTGCGACCTACACGGCGATCGGGGTGGCGGCCGCGCTTTCAGGAAACCTGTTGTCGGCAGCGCTGCAGAATGCCTGGGTGCTGGGCGCGTTCGCCGCGGTCTTCGTGCTGCTCGCTCTATCCATGTTCGGGTTCTACGAGTTGCAGCTACCCTCGGGATGGCACGCCCGGCTTGCCGAGGCGAGCAACCGCCTCTCGGGAGGGCATTGGGGGGCAATCGTGCTGATGGGAGTGTTCTCCGCCGCCATCGTTTCGCCGTGCGTTGCTGCGCCGCTTGCCGGGGCACTGCTCTACATCGGACAGAGCCGCGACGCGCTGCTCGGCGGCACCGCCCTGTTTTCCATGGCGCTGGGGATGGGTACCCCGCTGGTGCTGGTCGGCGTTTCGGAGGGCGTGCTGCTGCCGAAATCGGGGCACTGGATGCACGCGGTCAAGAGTTTCTTCGGCGTACTTCTCCTCGGCGTGGCGATCTGGGTCGTTGGGCCGGTGATTCCGGTGGCCGTCCAAATGGCGCTGTGGGCGGCGCTCCTGATCGGCTCGGGTGTTTTCCTGCGCGCTCTCGACCCCCTTCCGGACGAAGCGTCGGGGTGGACGAGGCTGTGGAAGGCGGTGGGTATTCTCGCGGTGCTGATCGGCGTCGCCGAGGGCTTGGGCGCCCTGTCAGGCGCTCGCGACCCCTTGCGGCCGCTTGCGGGCCTGGTCGGAGAACCTGCAAACGCGCGTCCGCTCACGTTCGAATCCGTCAGGACACTCGACGGCTTGAACGCACGGCTGCGCAACGCCGGGCCCGCCATGCTCGACTTCTACGCCGACTGGTGCGTAGCGTGCAAGGAGATGGAGAGATTCACCTTCGGCGATCCACAGGTGCAGGCGCGCCTCGCAGGGGTGACCCTACTGCGCGTCGACGTTACAGCGAATACCGCGGAGGACAAGATTCTCCTGAAGCGATTCAGGCTGTTTGGCCCGCCGGGGATAGTATTTTTCGATGCAACCGGGCGCGAGATCGAAGGCCTGCGCGTTGTCGGCTACCAATCTCCCGAGAGGTTCCTGCGGTCGCTCGAGCTTGCCGGGCTCTGAAGCCCCGCTCGGTCAGCGCGCTTCCTTCAGCCAAGCGGCGGCATCTAGTGCAAAGTAGGAGAGGATGCCGTCAGCCCCGGCGCGCTTGAATCCTGTCAGGACCTCGAGCACGCATTGCCTTTCGCTCAGCCAGCCGTTCTTGAATGCCGCCTTGAGCATCGAGTACTCGCCGCTGACCTGATAGACGTAGGTGGGCGCCTTGAACTCCTCCTTCACCCGCCGGACGATATCGAGGTAAGGCATCCCGGGCTTCACCATCACCATGTCGGCACCCTCCTGAAGGTCGAGTCCGACTTCCCACAGCGCCTCGTCGCTGTTGGCAGGATCCATCTGGTACGTGAACTTACTCCCTTTGCCGAGGTGCGCCGCGGAGCCGACCGCATCCCGAAAGGGGCCGTAGAATCCGGAGGCATATTTTGCCGAATAGGCCATGATGCGCGTGTGGATGAACTGCCTTTCTTCAAGCGCTGTGCGTATCCGGCCGATGCGCCCGTCCATCATATCGGAGGGAGCAACGATATCCACGCCCGCGGCCGCCTGAACGAGCGCCTGTTCCTCGAGTATCGCCAGGGTTTCGTCATTGAGGATGTACCCGCGCGAATCGACTAGCCCGTCCTGTCCGTGGCTCGTGTAGGGGTCCAGTGCCACGTCAGTCATGATTCCAAGCTCGGGAAAGCGCTTCTTGAGCGCGCTGACGGCGCGCGGGATCAGCCCCTCGGGGTTGACCGCCTCCCTTCCGTCGGGAGTCTTCAGAGAGGACTCGATCGCAGGAAAGAGCGCCATCGCGGGTACTCCGAACTTCAGGCAGCGCTCGCCCACCGCGAGCACCTTGTCTACAGTGAAACGCGACACGCCAGGCATGGACGGGACGGCCTGCGTGCGGCGTTTGCCGTCGATGACGAAAACGGGGTAGATCAAATCGTCTGCCGTGAGGACGTTCTCTCGCATCAGCCGTCGCGAGAACTCGTCGCGGCGCATGCGCCGCATGCGCACCGAGGGAAAGCCGCCGTGGATCTGCATGAACCCTCCTTTCTACAATCCTATCAATAAGTTGCTGAAGCCTGGGAGGCTGAGGACCGCATGAATCCCGAAGGCGCGGTCTGACGCGCTCTCCCTGCTCGCACTCGTGAGGCGCCCCGACGGAACCTTTTTGCCTCTGTGCCACTCCTATGCAATAGACGACTTCGGTCGTCTCCCGCTTCTCCTCCCTGAGCGGGTGCCTTAAACCTTAAGGCGTTTTGCCCCGGGCTGACTCCCCTTAGCCCGGGGTTTTGTTTTTCCGGCGGGCCATTTCACTACGTCGGCGCCGCAGCCGGTTGTCCGTCTCGGGTGTGCACCGGCTCGCGCGCATCCAACCAGCCTGAAAATACGGCGTCGGCTTCCTCGAGCCCGATTTTCTTGAGGCTGGAGAAGAGTTGCGCAGAGAAATTGGGCGCGAACAGGAGAAGCTCCGTCTCCACTTTGAACAGGGTTCGTCGAGCCGCAGCTCTGGAAAGCTTGTCGGCTTTGGTGAGCAGAACGTGTACCGGCTTTCCGGTGGGACGAAACCATTGAAGCATCCTTTGATCGAGTTCGGTGAGCGGTCGCCGCACGTCCATGATGAGCGCTGCCCCGCGGAGCGGATCGCGAGTTCGCAGGTAGGCGCCGAGCGTTTCCTCCCACAACGCCCGGGCGGCGACCGGAGCGTTCGAATAGCCATAACCGGGGAGGTCTACGAGAAAGCGACTCCCTCCCAAGGCGTAGAAATTGACGAGCTGTGTGCGTCCCGGCATCTTGCTCACGAACGCCAAGCGCTTGCCTGCAAGAGCGTTAATCGCGCTCGATTTTCCTGCGTTTGAGCGACCGACGAAAGCGATTTCACCCTGGCTCGCTGGAAGATCATCCAGTCTCGCTGCGCTCTTGAAAAACGCAGCTTCGCGAAATAGCGACATAGAGTCGAGGAAATCAAATTTGTTAGAATATCAGCTTTTTTCATAGCCACTCGGCGGAGAAGACGGATGAAACGAGCCTTGGCATTCCTCGGCTTCGCGCTTTGCGCTGGCCCCGCTTACCTTTGCGCGGGGCCCTCTGAGGGGATTGCCAAGGCCGACCCCGCAAAAGGCCAAAGCATCGCAAATCAAGTCTGCGCCGCATGTCACGGTGCTGACGGAAACAGCCCGGTCGCAAACAACCCGAAGCTGGCAGGCCAGATCCCGGAATATCTTCAGAAGCAGCTCGCCAACTTCAAATCCGTTGGCGTGGGACGGCCGGAACGGGAGAGTCCGGTCATGGCTGGAATGGTTGTGAATCTGTCTCCGGACGACATGCACAACGTCGCCGCGTACTACGCAGCGCAGACGGCAAAGCCTGGGTTGGCGAAGAACAAGGAGACGCTTGCGCTTGGTCGAAAGATCTGGCGCGGCGGGGACGCCGCGAAAGGCCTGCCGGCCTGCGCAGCGTGTCACGGTGCCGCGGGTGCGGGGTTGCCCGCATCCTATCCGCGTCTTGCCGGTCAGCACGCCGAGTATACCGAGACACAGCTAAGAGCTTTCCGTTCGGGCGAGCGCAGGAACGACGCCAACAGGATGATGCAGACGATTGCGGGGAGGATGTCCGATCCGGAAATCCGTGCCGTGGCCGATTTCATTGCGGGTCTGCGCTGAATAGCCGCCCGCCGGGTGTGCCAAAGCGCCCGGCACGATGCGGCGTTTTTCTCCGGGCAGCCCGTCTGCAACTGGAATAGGCCGGCCTGAGGGCCTGTTTACTTCCCCCTGTTTGAATTGCCAGGGCTTCGCGCGGGACCGGCGGGAGGTATCGAGGAATAAGTTCGGCGATTCGCGCGTTTGCGTCTTATGGGAGGCCATTTTCCAGGGACCCAAGGCGCCTCAAATCTGAGAGGTGTGGAATGCGTGCGTCAGTTCGTGACCGAGTTAGGCGACTCCTTTCCGGCTACCTCCGGCTCGCTTCTGCGGTGGTTGCAGCAACGCTGACTCTGGGCTGCGCCGGGATTTCCGGGACGAGCGCTGTCGTACCCGTGAAGGTCGAAAACGGCCTCTTGGTCAGTCTCGACGGCATGACCTTATATGTGTTCGACCGCGACCGCGCGGCGGGGCCTGGAAAGAGCGTTTGCCTAGGGCAATGTGTCGCACACTGGCCGCCCCTGGCAGCGGCCGAAGACGCGTCCCCGCGGGGGGACTATGGAATCATTGCCCGGGAAGACGGCAGGAAGCAGTGGACCTACAAGGGCAGGCCGCTCTATCTGTGGATCAAAGACCAGAAGCCCGGTGACAGGACCGGCGACGATCTCAACAGGGTCTGGCATGTGGTTACGCCGTAAAGGCGCGTGCCGCGTAGAATGTGCGGGTGGCGGACCGGCATCTCATCACCGAGCATATTCCCCGCTTGCGGCGCTACGCTCGCTCGCTCGTGGGCGATCGCTATGTGGCCGAGGACCTCGTGCAGGACACCTTGGAGCGCGCATGGAACAAGTTCTACCTGTGGCGCCCCGGGAGCGACTTGCGGGCCTGGCTCTTCACCATCATGCATAACGTGTTCGTCAACGAGGCGCGCCGTCGCCGCTACGAGATCGAACAGCCGATGGAAGAGGTGCCCTCGGTACCGGTCCGTGGAGCTCAGAGCGAGCAGCTCGAGCTGCGAGACGTGGATCGCGCGCTTCGCTCTTTGCCCGTCGATCAACGCGAGGTCCTGTTGCTCGTCGCCGTCGAGCAACTCACCTACGAGGAGGTCAGCAACGCTCTCGGGATTCCGATCGGTACGGTCATGTCGCGCCTATCGCGGGGGCGCGAGCGACTGCGGCAGTTGCTTGCCGGCCGGTCGTTGATGTCACTGAAGGTCGTGAAGTGAAGCAGGTAATGGAAGCCGATCTGCACGCGTACGTCGATGGGGCGGTAACGGAGGACGCGCGCGTGGAGATCGAGACTTGGCTCGCTTCTCATCCGGAAGACGCGGATCGGGTGCGTGCTTATACCGAGCAAAATGCCATGCTTCGTGCTCTGCACAGCCACATGCTCGACGAGCCGGTCCCCGCGGCACTGCTCGCCACGCGCTCGGTCGGGTGGTGGCGCTACGCGGCTGCGGCGGGGATTTTCGCGATCGGACTGGGATCGGGCTGGCTGACCCGGGGCATGGTCATCGTTCCGCAGATCGTGTCCCCGTCCTTGGCACGCCAGGCAGCGATTGCGCACGCAGTTTATGCTCCCGAGGTCCGCCATCCGGTCGAGGTAGGGGGCAACGAGGAGGAGCACCTTGTTCGCTGGCTCTCGAAGCGCCTCGGTACTGAGTTGAAGGCTCCGAGGCTGACGCCTCTCGGATACGAGCTCGTGGGCGGTCGCCTGCTTTCCGGATCGCAGGGACCGGTCGCCCAGTTCATGTATCAGGATGGGCGAGGGCAGCGCCTCACGCTCTATGTTTCCAGGCAGCGAGGGGAGCCGCGTGACACCGCTTTCCGGTTCAGCCAGGAAGACCGCGTGTCTGTGTTCTACTGGGTCGACGGCAACTTCGGGTATGCGCTTTCCGGCGAAATGAGAAGAGAGCAGCTGCTCAAAGTCGCCGACGTCGTCTATAAGCAGTTGAACCCGTAACAGCCTCAGGCGCTTCGCCCGGATTCCTTTCGTTCCGAAAACGCGCCGAGTCCCGGCGCGTGGCGGACATGGCGCCGCCGCGCGAGCCACTGCTGGAACTGCTCGAAGTAGACGTAAATGACGGGTGTGATATAGAGCGTCAGCACTTGGGACAGCAGTAGTCCGCCGACCACGGCAAGGCCGAGTGGCATGCGCGCGCCGCCCCCGGCGCCGAAGCCGATCGCGATAGGCAGGCTCCCCATCAGGGCCGACATTGTGGTCATCATGATGGGTCGGAACCGAATCAGTCCCGCGCGATAGATCGCCTCCTGCGGCGCTATGCTTTCCTTGCGCTGGGCCTCGATCGCGAAGTCGATCATCATGATCGCGTTCTTCTTCACGATACCGACCAGCATGATGATGCCGACGAAGGCATACATGTTGAGCTCAATGCCGAATGCCATCAGGGTGAGCAGGGCGCCGAGGCCCGCGGTGGGCAGCCCGGAGAGGATCGTGAGCGGATGGATAAAGCTCTCGTACAGGATGCCCAGGACAAGATAGATGACGACGATGGAAAGCACGAGCAGGATCCCCATGCCCTTCAGCGAGCTCTGGTAGGCCTGCGCCGTGCCCGAGAAAGTCCCGGTCAGCGTCGCTGGCACCTGCAGCTCACGCATGCCGGCTTCCACTTGGTCGATCGCCTGCGACAGCGCGACGCCCGGGCGCACGTCGAACGAAAAGGTCACCGACGTGAGCTGTCCGAGGTGCGTCACCTGCAGCGGACCAACGCCGTGCGTGAGCCTAGCGACGCTGTTCAACGGCACCAGGGCGCCCGTCGAGGAGCGCACGTAGAGCAGCGGTAGCGCCGAGGGGTCGGTCTGGTAGCGGGGCGCGAGCTCCAGGATCACCCAGTACTGGTTGGTCGCGGTGTAGATCGTCGAGACTTGTCGCGAACCGTAGGCATTGTTGAGCGCGAGCTCGATCGACTGTGCCGAGACACCGAGGGCGGAGGCTTTCTCGCGCTCGATCTCCACGGTCACCTGAGGCTGGGTGATCTGCAGATCGCTCGAGATGTCGACGAGCCCGGCGAGCGCCTTGAGCTTCTGCTCGATGAGCGGCGCCCAGTGATAGAGCTCATCGACGTTCGCGCCGCGCACCACGTACTGGTACGGGCTCTGCGTGAGCTGGCCGCCGATGCGGATCGCCGGGACGTTCTGCAGGAAGACCTTCGCGCCCATCACGCTGGCGAGCTTGGGCCGCAGCTCGCGCACCACCTGGTCTGCGGGCTTCCTTTCCTTGAAGGGCTTGAGCGTGATCACGATCCGACCGCGGTTGAGCGAAGGCGAAAAGCCCGTGGCGCCGACGAAGGACATCGCAGCCTCCACGTTGGGATCCTTCCGGATGATCTCGGCGACCTGCTGTTGCAGGGCCATCATCGCATCGAAGGAGATGTCCTGCGGGCCCTCCACGAAGGTGAACAGTTGCCCCGAGTCCTCGCTCGGTAGGAAGCCCTTCGGCGCGCGCGCGAAGAGCACACCCGTCAACACGCAGATCGCGAGGAACGCGATGAGGATCGCGCGCCGGTGGCCGAGCGTCCAGCGCAGCGAGACGTCGTAGGCGTTCCTCCAGGCATCGAAGCCTCGCTCGAAGGCCATATACAGGCGGCCGTGCCGCGCGTCGCCTCGATGCGGCTTGAGGATGCGGCTGCACATCATCGGCGTGAGGGTGAGCGAGACGAAGCCTGAGATGAGCACCGCGGTCATGATGGTCACCGAGAACTCGTGCAGGAGGCGCCCGAGGATACCGCCCATGAATAGCACCGGGATGAACACCGCGGCGAGCGAGATGGTCATCGAGATGATGGTGAAGACGATCTCTTTGGAGCCGTCGAGCGTAGCCTGTATGACGCTCTTACCCTGCTCGATGTGCCGCGTGATGTTCTCCAGCATCACGATGGCGTCGTCCACGACGAAGCCGACGCACAACGTGAGCGCCATGAGCGAGATGTTGTCCAGGCTGTAACCGAGCAGGTACATCACGGCGAAGGTGCCGATGATCGACATCGGCAGCGCGATCGACGGGATGATCGTCGCCGGGATGTTTCGCAGGAAGATGAAGATCACGAGCACTACGAGCATGAGCGCGAGATACAGCGTGAACTGCACCTCGTTCACCGAGGCGCGAATGCTGACCGAGCGGTCATATAGCGTCTGGATATCGATGGCGGGGGGCACTTCGGCGCGGAAGGTCGGCAACAGATTCTTGATCGAGTCCACTACCTCGATCGTGTTGGTGCCGGGCTGGCGCTGGATGGCCAGCACGATGCCGCGCTTGCCCTTGAACCAGGCGGCGAGCTTGTCGTTCTGCACGCTGTCGAACACACGGCCGAGCTCGTTCAGCCGGATCGGAGAGCCGTTCCTATAGGTGACGATGATCGGGCGAAAAGCCGCGGCGTCCTGAAGCTGGCCGGTCGCCTGCACGGCAAACATCCGGTCCTTCCCGTACAGCGTTCCCGTGGGCAGATTGACGTTGGCCTGCGCTACCGCCTGCTCGACTTCGTTGATGCCGACCCCGCGTGCTGCAAGCGCGTTCGGATCGACCTGGATGCGCACCGCATATTTCTGCTGTCCAAATACCTGCACCTGGGCGACGCCGTTGATGGTCGAGATGCGCTGCGCGAGGTAGGTCTCCGCGTATTCGTTTACCGTGGACAGCGGCAGTGTCTGCGAAGTGAGCGCGAGGTAGTAGACCGGGAAGTCGGCCGGGTTCACCTTCCGGAAGGCGGGGGGCGCCGACATCGTCGCCGGCAGCTGCCGGGCGGCGGAAGCGATCGCCGAGTTCACATCCTGGGCTGCTGCGTCGATGTCTCGGTCGAGGGAAAATTGAATCGTGATGCGCGTGATCCCCTGCGCGCTCACCGAGCTCATCTCGTCGATCCCGGCAATGGTCGAGAATTGCCGCTCGAGCACCGTCGCCACCGCCGATGCCATGGTCTCGGGGCTCGCACCAGGCAGCTCGCCGGTGACCTGAATCGTTGGAAAATCGACGTTCGGCAGCGTCGATACCGGGAGGAGCCGGTATCCGGCCAGCCCGAAAATGAGGATTCCGGCCATGACCAGCACCGTCATGACCGGGCGCCGGACGAACAGCTCGCAAAAATTCATGAAGCCTCGGGACCAGCCCTGCCGACCTGCACGCGTGTTCGAGGTCCCAGCCGCAGTTGTCCGCGTGTGACGACCTGTTCCCCCTTGTGAAGGCCGGCACTCACGATGGCCCAATCGCCGTCGCTGCGCTGCACGGTGATCTTGCGCACATCGGCGACCATATCCTTGCCGACGACGTAGACGTACTGGCCGTCCGGTCCGGTCTGGACTGCCTGCGACGGGATGACGATGGCGTCGGCTTGCTCGAAGAGCCGCAGGCTCACGTTGACGAACTGTCCAGGCCAGAGGGCGGCGTCGTTGTTGTCGAAGCGCCCGCGCAGCCGGATGGTCCCGGTACTGGGATCGACCGCGTTATCGACGAATATGAGCTGCCCCGCGATGCGAGGTGTGGCCGGATCCGGAAGGATGACTTCGACCGCCAGGGGTCCGGCAGCCATATATTTGCGCACGTCCGGCAGGTTCTGCTCCGGGATGGCGAAATTCACGTAGATCGGCCTGACCTGGTTGATCACGACCAACGGATTCACGTCGTTGGCCCGGGCAAGGTTGCCGGCTTGCAGCAGAGCCTTGCCGACGTAGCCATCGAGCGGGGAATTGATAGTGCAGTACTCGAGGTTGAGCCGCGCGTTCTCGAGCGCCGCTTGGCTCGCCTTCGCCGTAGCTTCCGCTGTTTCCGCGTTGGTGCGAATCTGCGCGTAGGCTTCCTTGGAGATGAAGTTCTTGTCGAGCAACTCCTGATAGCGCTTTGCCTGGGAATGCGCTTGGTCGCGCGCTGCAGCATCCCGAAGCGCGTTCGCTTCCGCTTGCCGCAATGCCGCCTCATAAGGTCGCGCGTCTATGCGAAAAAGGACCTCGCCTCTCTTGACGGCTTGCCCCTCCCGGAAGTTGACGGTGACGATTTGCCCGTCTACGCGCGCCTTAACCGATACTGTCGCATAGGCCTCGACATTGCCGATAGCCTGCAACCGAAACGGCATTATTTGCTGCTCGACCGGAGCGACGGAGACAGGTACAGCGGGAGATCCCTTGGCCGCTTTGCGCTCCTTCGCGAGGATCTCGGTGCCGAAGTAGGCGAGCAGCACCACGGCGACAACGATCAGCCCTGCTCCGCCGAACAGGAAGAGGCGTTTCGGCGAAGCGCCGCGGGTGGTCACGGGGAAATCCATGGCATCGCAAACGGCGGCAACCGACCGGCTATTCCGTCGAGAAATCGGTCGGTGTTACCGCGAGAACCCTCCGATCTACTGTCCTGCAAACGTTCAAATTTACGGCAAAAGACGCTCAGACGCAAAGAGACCCTGGGCCGATTCCCGCTCTCGGATCAGATGAACTGACTCCGAATCGACCATGACCTCCGGGGGGCGCGGCCGGGAGTTGTAGTTCGAGCTCATGCTCATGGCGTAAGCGCCCGCGGACATGACCGCAAGCAAGTCTCCCGCGGCAAGAGCCAGCGCTCGATGACGTGCTAGAAAATCGGCCGACTCGCACACAGGACCAACGATGTCGTACGCGACCGCTTGCGCTTGGCGCGGTACCACGGGCAACACATCGTGCCATGCATCGTAGAGTGCCGGGCGCAACAGATCGTTCATCGCGGCGTCGGTAACAGCGAATTTTCTGGCGGGGCCGTGCTTCAGGTATTCGACCCGTGTGAGCAGCAATCCGGAGTTGCCCACGATGGCGCGCCCCGGCTCAAACAAGATCCGAAGCTTGCGATCGCCAAGGCGTTGGAACAGCGATCCAAGATAATCCTTCAAGGGCGGGGGCTCCTCGTCCCGGTACCGGATGCCCAGGCCGCCACCCAAGTCGATGTGCTCAAACGACACTCCCATGGCACCGAGCATGTCGGCAAATTCCAGGACCTTGTCCAGAGCGGCGGCGAACGGCCCTATCTCGGTAAGCTGTGAACCGATGTGAAAATCGATCCCGGTCACGCGTATCGAGGGGAGCGAGGCCGCGCGGCGATACAGCCGGGGCGCCTCTTCGAATGGGACGCCGAACTTGCTCTCGCGGAGCCCTGTAGCGATGTAGGGGTGGGTGCGCGGGTCGACGTCGGGGTTGACGCGCAGTGAAACAGGGGCGACCTTGCCGAGCTCGGAGGCGAGGCGTGCGAGCCGCTCGAGCTCGCCCTCGGACTCCACGTTGAAGCATAGAATGCCGGCGTCAAGCGCCGCCCGCAACTCGGCTTCGCTCTTGCCGACTCCGGAGAAGACGATCTTTTCTGCGACTCCGCCCGCCGCAAGGACTCGGGTGAGCTCCCCCCCGGAAACGATGTCAAACCCCGATCCGAGGCGCGCGAGCAGGTTGAGTACTGCAAGATTGGAATTTGCCTTGACCGCATAACAGATCAGGACGTCGCGCCCGGAGCACGCCTCCTCAAACTCGCGGTAGGCCGATTCGAGCGCGGCGCGGGAATAGACGTAACAGGGCGTGCCGAATCGCGCCGCAACCGAGACAAGCGGCACTTTCTCCGCGCAAAGCGTGCCGTCCCGATAGGAAAAAAATTTCACTGGCGCGGCGCGGGTTTGTTATCCTGCTGCGGCTTCTGCTCCGGCGGGGGAAGGTAGAGCGCACCCTTGGTACCGCAAGCCGAAAGAACAAAGAGCAATACGATAAGACTCGCGGTGCGGTGCATAGTTGGAACGGACGTGAGCGATGACAAGTCTATCATGCCGATGACACCGAGCGAGTTCGACACGCTGGCGGACGCGGCGTTCGAGCGGCTTGTCCGGGCACTGGAGGAAAGCTCCGCCGACTGCGACTGGGAGCCGAAATCCGAAGGCGTGCTTGAACTCGAATTTGCCGACGGCAGCCGGATTGTCGTCAACCGCCACGCCGCCGCGCAGGAAATCTGGGTGGCGTCGAAATCGGGGGGTCAACACTTTCGCTGGAACGGCTCGAGTTGGACCGACACCCGCGATGGCAGCGAACTGTTCGCTGCGCTTTCGGCTCTTGTGAGCCGGCAATCAGGCAGCCAAGTCATACTTGGCGGAAAGTGATACGCGCCGGGGATGGGATTGAAATCTAAGCCTTGCTCCACCCCGGCTAGAACAGCTGGTTCTTGACTTCCTCCGGAGTTCGCGTTGTCGAATCCCCGGCGGGTTGCTGGGGCGGAACGTTCTCACGAAAAAAGAATTCGGGTCTGCCATCGGGCGCCTGAAACCCATTCTCGTTCACCTTGACGGACACGACGCCCTCCGGGGTGCGTTGGAACATTTCCGGGACCCCCTTCAGCGCTTTGGACATGTAGCTCATCCAGATCGGAAGGGCCGCAACTGCGCCGGTCTCGCCGGGGCCGAGCTTTTTCGGCTGATCGAATCCCACCCAGGCGATCCCGACCAAGGAAGGCTGATACCCGCTGAACCAGGCATCGATGTAATCATTGGTAGTGCCTGTCTTCCCTGCGAGATCCTGGCGCTGGAGAGCCGTGGCGCGCGCAGCGGTGCCGTAACGCATGACATCGTGCATCATGCTGTCCATGATGAAGGCGTTGCGGGCATCGATCACTCGCAAAGATTCGTCTCCTGCCACGGCCGGCTGGGCCTGCGACAGCACGGTGCCTCGATCATCGACCACTTTCTGGATCACGTAGGGCTCGGTGCGGTAGCCTCCAGTAGCGAATACGGAAAAAGCACGCGCCATCTGAAGCGGTGTCGCCGAGCCTGCTCCGAGGGCCATGGTCAGGTAAGGCGGGTGCCGGTCGGCATCGAATCCAAAACGCGTTATGTAGTCCTGGGTGTACTGCGGTCCGATCGCCTGAAGAATCCTGATGGACACCATGTTTTTCGATTTGGCCAGGGCCATGCGCATGCTCATTGGCCCTTCATACCTGCCGTCGTAGTTTTTCGGCTCCCACACCTGCCCGCCAGTGAGAGCCGCATCAATGACAACGGGCGCATCGTTGATGACCGTAGCCGGCGTGAATCCCTTCTCGAGCGCCGACGAGTAGATGAAGGGTTTGAAACCCGATCCCGGTTGCCGCCAGGCCTGTGTTACGTGGTTGTACTGGCTGCGGCTGAAATCGAAGCCTCCGACGAGCGACCGCACGGCCCCGTCCTGCGGATTGAGAGAGATGAAAGCTCCCTCGGTCTCCGGGATTTGAACGATCTGCCAGTTGCTGCCGTCCTTCTGTATCCGGATCACCGCTCCGCGCCGGATACGCCGGTTCTGTGGTGTACGGGGATCGAGCATGCGCTCGGCGAATCTGAGTCCCTCTCCAGAGAGGGTCACGGTCTCCCCACCCCGACGATAGGCACTCACACGCTTTGGGGTCGCCTCCAACACCAGAGCGGCAAGGAGGTCGTCGCTGTCAGGATAGTCCTGCAGGGCTTCCTCGTAATCTTCCTCCTTGGCATCCTTGAGGTCGACAAATCCCTCCGGGCCGCGGTAACCATGGCGCCGGTCGTAGTCGAGCAGCCCTTGGCGCAGCGCCGCGTAGGCTGCTTCCTGATCGGAGCGCTGTATCGTCGTGTAAACGCGGAAGCCGCGCGTGTACACCTCATCCGGGTAGCGTTCATAGAGCGTCTGACGAACCATTTCCGCGACGAACTCGGCATGAATCGCGTATTCGGGCGCTGATTCGCGCTTGACGCTGATCTGTGCCGCCTGGGCCTGCTCGTACTCCTCCTCATTGATTGCGCCGAGGTCGTGCATTCGCTTCAGCACGTAGAGCTGGCGCTGTCTCGCGCGCTTCGGGTTGATCACCGGATTGAACAGGGAGGGCGCCTTGGGCAGCCCTGCGAGCATGGCGATCTCCGCCGTATTCAGTTGCGCCAGATTCTTGCCGAAGTAGACGTTGGCGGCGGTTCCGAAGCCGTACGCCCTCTGGCCCAGGTAAATCTGGTTGATGTAGATTTCCAGGATCTGGTCCTTGGTGAGGCTATTCTCGATCTTGAAAGCGAGCAGCGCCTCGTACAGTTTGCGTGTCAGCGTCTTTTCGCGAGACAGGAAGAAATTCCTCGCGACCTGCATGGTGATCGTTGAAGCACCCTGGGTTGTGCCTCGGGCCAGCAAGTTGGAGTAGGCTGCCCGCAGCACCCCCTGATAGTCGACCCCGGTATGCTGGTAGAAGCGCTCGTCCTCCGCCGCCAGGATGGCCTGTTTCATGAGGTCCGGCACTTCGTCCATACGGACAAGCGATCGGCGTTCTTCGCCGAATTCCCCGATCAGCACCCCGTCGGCTGTATAGACGCGCAGCGGGATTTTCGGTTGGTATTCGGTAAGGGCTTCGATCGAGGGCAGATTGGGGTAGGCGAGCAGAACCGCGAATCCCGCCAGAGCAAGGCATGCCACGCCCAACCCGGCAAGCACCAGCACCGGGAAGGCGAACCGTCGGAGCCACATTCAGGGGATTTCCGGAAAAAAGTCGCTCATTATAGATAGGCTTCGGGAGCTGAAAGTTCGGGATAAGCGCCTAATATCACGCATGAAAAATTTACTTTACAGGGTGAGTAGTTGTTGCTAGCATTTAACGTAAATTATACCAATCGCGCCTAACCGGCCATACCTGAAGGGGAAATCCGATTTGCGGTTGAACTGGGACATACTGCAGGCAAAGTCTCCGCCGTTGTTCGGCATGGACATTTCTTCGTCTTCGGTGAAGATGGTGGAACTTTCCGACGCCGGCAGGGGAAACCCCCGCGTCGAGCGATACTCCATCGAGGCCCTCCCCAAAGATGCGGTACTCGACGGCAACATCGCCAATCTCGACGCGGTCGTTGACGCCGTCCAGCGCGGCTGGAAGAGGATGTCCACCCGCACGAAGAATGTCGCCTTGGCGTTGCCGACGGCGGCCGTGATCACCAAGAAGATCATTGTGCAGGCTGGGCTTCGCGACGAGGAACTCGAGGTCCAGGTCGAGACCGAGGCCAATCAATACATCCCGTTTGCGCTCGAGGAGGTCAACCTGGATTTTCAGGTCATAGGACCCTCGCCATCGGGGCCGGAGGAAATGGAAGTCCTGATTGCCGCATCGCGCAAAGAGAAGGTCGAGGACCGTATCGCCGTGGCTGAAGCCTCGGGTTTGAAGGCGGTTGTCATGGATGTCGAGTCGTACGCGGTGCAAGCCTCGTTCGAGCTTATACAGCAGCAATTTCCCGATCATGGAAAAGACCAGAACATCGCTCTGGTAGACCTCGGCGCAAATGTCACGAATATCACGGTGCTGCGCAACGACCAAACCGTCTACACGCGTGAGCAGGCATTTGGCGGCAGCCAGCTCACTCAGGACATCATGCGTCACTACGGAATGAGCCAGGAGGAAGCGGAAGCCGCCAAGCGTTCGGGCGGACTCCCGGAGAACTACGAAGCAGAAGTGTTGCGCCCATTCATGGAGAACGCTGCTCTCGAAGTCCAGCGCGCGATGCAGTTCTTCTTCACTTCCACGCAGTACACCTCCGTCGAGCACATTCTGCTCACCGGCGGCTCGGCGGTGATCCCGGGACTCGACGAAACGGTGCAGAGCCGCACGCAGATCAACACGCTGGTCGCCAATCCCTTCGCGAACATGGCGATTTCGCCCCGCGTGCCGCTGAAAAAGCTCGTTTCGGACGCCCCCTCGCTGATGGTCGCCTGCGGCTTGGCGATGCGGAGATTCGACCCGTGATCCGCATCAATCTGCTGCCGTGGCGTGAAGCCCGTCGCAAGGCGCAGCGTCAGCATCTGGGGGTGCTGGCGGGAATGGTCGGCGTGCTCGGCCTGCTGATAGTGGGCGCTGTACACCTCACGATCGCCGGGTACATATCTGTACAGAACGACCGCAATGAGTTCCTTAAGAGGGAAAACGTTCGGCTCGACAAGGAAATCGAGGAAATCAGGAAGCTCAGGACCGAAATTGCCGCCTTGCTCGCCCGAAAACAGATTATCGAGCGATTGCAGGCTGATCGGGCCCAAGCAGTGTATCTGCTCCAAGAACTGGTTCAGCAGGTGCCCGACGGCGTCTACCTCAAGTCGATCAAACAGACCGGCTTGAAAGTCAATTTGCTGGGTTACGCCCAGTCCAATGCGCGGGTGTCAACTCTGATGCGTAACTTCGCTGCTTCTCCGCATCTCGAAAACCCTGATCTGGTGGAGATCAAAGCGTCGACGGTCAGCAACAAGCGCGTGTCGGAATTCAACATGAATGTAAGCGTTAAACCGCTTCAGACCGAAGACTCTGCCAAGGCAGGCAAGGCCGCGCCCAAGGCGGCGGGAGCCAAGGGGTGAGTGGATATGAAGCAGCTTCTCGAACAGTTCAAGAACCTCAATCCGCGCGATCCGGGCGCGTGGCCGCCCCTGCCGAAGGGGGTGCTGCTTGTGGCCCTGCTAGTGGGCATCGTGGGGCTCGGCTACGTTGTCGACTGGCAGGAGCAGATGGAAACGCTCGATGCCGGGCGCGCCCAGGAGGCGAAGCTTAAGGACGAGTACATAGCCAAGCAGCAGCAGGCGGTCAATCTGGACTTGTACCGCCAGCAGCTGCGGGAGATCGACAGCTCCTTCGGCGCTCTGCTGAAGCAACTTCCCAACAAATCGCAGATGGACGCCCTCCTGGTTGACATCAACCAAGCGGGGCTCGGGCGCGGCCTGCAATTCGAGCTTTTCAAGCCCGCACCGGCCGAAACCAAGCGCGAGTTCTACGCGGAATTGCCCGTCACCCTGAAGCTTACCGGCAGCTATCATGACATGGGACAGTTTGCGAGCGACATTGGCCAACTCTCACGCATCGTCACGCTCAACGATATTGGGCTGACTGCTGCGAAAGACGGCAGCTTGACCATGGACGTGACGGCGAAGACGTTCCGATACCTCGACGAAGAGGAAGTGGCGGCCCAGGGTCGCGCCGCGAAGGGCGCCAAGGCGGGGAAGAGGTGAGAGCGCTTCTGGCCATGGTCGCGCTGGGACTTCTGCTGTCGGGCTGCGGCGGCGAAGAATTCGGCGACCTTAAAGCCGAGTTGAAGGAAAAAACCAAGGATATGCGCGGCAAGATCGCTCCCCTGCCGGTCGTCAAGCCATACGAGCCGGTCCCGTATACGGTGTTCGAGCAGCCCGACCCCTTCAGCGCGGCCAAGATCGAATTACTCACGAAATCGGCGGGCTCCGGGGGCGGTGGCCTCAAACCGGATTTCAACAGACCCAAGGAGCCGCTCGAGGCTTACCCGCTGGAGTCGCTGAAAATGGTCGGCGTGCTGCAGCAGAAGAAGGCCAACTTCGCACTGGTGAAGGCAGATACCGGCCTGTACCGGGTTAAGGTCGGGAACTACATGGGCCAGAACTTCGGCTTGATCACGACCATTTCCGAAAGCCAGATCCAGATTCGCGAGCTGATTCAGGACGCGACCGGGGACTGGACCGAACGCCAGAGCACCCTGCAACTGCAAGAAGTCGGAGGAGGTAAGTAATGTACAACGTCCTCACGCGATGGTTCCTTCAAACAACGATTTGTGCACTGGGAGTGCTCGCGCTTGCCCCGATCGTCAGAGCGCAAAACAGCATCGAGTCCTTCGACGTTACGCAGTCGGGCGGTCAGGTACTCGTGCGCCTGGCGCTGAAAAGCGCCCTCGGCGCGGCCCCGGGCAGCTTCACGATCGCCAATCCGCCGCGAATCGCATTCGACTTTCCGGGCACGAGCAACGGTCTGGGGCGAAACAGCCAGGAGATCGGTGAAGGCGTGCTGCGCTCGATGAACCTGGTGCAGGCCGGTGACAGAACTCGTCTGGTCCTCAACCTGCGCGCTCTGGTTCCATACGAAGCCAAGGTCGATGGCACCGGATTGCTGATCACGCTTGCGGCGAGCGGGGCGGCGGCGGCGCAGTCCGGCGGCACTGCGGCGCGATTTGCGGAGGGCAGGGCGGATCTCCAACACTCCGTCAAAGACATCAATTTCCGGCGCGGGCGAGCGGGCGAAGGCCGCGTAGTTGTCGACTTGTCGGACACCTCCACGGGCGTAGACATCCGGCAGCAGGGGCAATCGGTGATCGTGGATTTCCTGAAGACGAGCTTGCCGGAGGCTCTGCGCAAGCGTTACGACGTGGTGGATTTCGCCACGCCGGTGCAGACCATCAGCGTGTTCCCGCAAGGAGAAAACGTGCGCATGGTGATCGAGCCGCGTGGTTTGTGGGAGCACAACGCCTATCAGACCGACACCCAGTTCGTCCTCGAGGTAAAGCCTATTCAGTACGACCCGAACAAGCTGGTGCAGGGCACGCGCACCGGCTACACGGGAGAGAAGCTCTCGCTCAACTTCCAGAACGTCGAGGTGAGGAGCGTGCTGAACGTGATCGCCGATTTCACCGACCTGAACATCATTACGAGCGACACGGTGGGGGGCAACCTGACGCTGAGGCTGAAGGACGTTCCCTGGGATCAGGCGCTTGACATCATCCTGCAGACCCGTGGGCTTGACATGCGCAAGAACGGGAACGTGATCTGGATCGCGCCGCGCGACGAGCTCGCGACCAAGGAGAAGCTCGCACTCGAGTCGGTCGCGCAAATCACCGAGCTGGAGCCTTTGCGAACCGAGACGTTCCAGCTCAACTACTCGAAGGGCGACGATTTCCAGAAGCTGCTGACCAACCCGCAGCAGCGCATCCTGTCCAAGCGGGGTAGCGCAGTGGCTGATCAGCGCACCAACCAGGTATTCGTGCAGGACGTCGCGAGTCGGCTGGAGGAAGTTCGCAGAATTCTCGGGAAGGTTGACGTCCCCGTGCGCCAGGTCCTGATAGAGGCGCGGATCGTCGAAGCGAATGACACCTTCAGCAGGAACCTGGGCGTCCGCCTGGGCTACAACCAGCAAGTGCCAGGAGGCGACGGCGGCGGAAGGGTGCGCGTAACGGAGGGCGCCGCCCTGAACAATACAGCCCAGCAGACGATCAGCTCTACCGGTCAGCAGCTTCTCGCGGGAACACCGAACCTGATTCCGGACGGTCAGCAGGTGAATCTACCCGCTGCCGGCATCGGAGGGTTCAATCCCTTCCAATTGTCCGTCATCCTGTTCAACCAGGGTTTCACCCGTTTCCTCAACATGGAACTTTCGGCCCTGGAGGCCGATGGTAAGGGCAAGATCATCTCCAGTCCGAGGGTGATGACGGCCAACAACGTGGAAGCGCTCATCGAACAGGGGACCGAATTGCCCTATCAGCAGGCAACCTCCAGCGGCGCCACCTCCGTGTCGTTCCGCAAGGCGAATCTTGCACTCAAGGTCAAGCCGCAGATCACCCCGGACGGCAACATCATCATGACTCTGGACGTGAACAAGGACTCTGTTGGGCAGGTCACGGCAGCCGGTCTTGCCATCGACACCAAGCACGTGCAGACCCAAGTGCTGATCGAGAATGGCGGCACGGTGGTGATCGGCGGCATCTACACCCAAGCCCAGCAATCCACGGTCACGAAGATACCGTTCTTCGGGGATATTCCGCTTATCGGATTCTTTTTCCGCAACACCACGCGTTTCGACAACAAGACCGAGCTGCTCGTCTTCATTACTCCGCGCATTGTCGAGGAGCGGCTGGGGCTGCGCTGAGCACAGCGGTCGCGGGCAATCGAGGGCCGGCGCCGCCGGCCCTCTTGGT
>Ga0187774_10000033_pt1 | contig 45311 bp, 43 predicted proteins | sample 0216_BV02_MP05_2_FD_133152 | JGI IMG/M metagenome (GOLD analysis project Ga0187774, IMG submission 133152) | Tropical peat soil microbial communities from peatlands in Department of Meta, Colombia - 0216_BV02_MP05_20_MG | ecosystem: Environmental > Terrestrial > Soil > Wetlands > Peat | place... | reverse complement strand
TCGCCCTCACCGCCCTGGTGGCGGCGAGCCTGGCACAGTCCTCCGAGGCGCTGCGCGCCGTCTACCCCTCGCTTACCGATCTGCCGGTCGTGGTGCCGGTGGCCGCGGGGCTCGTGGTGGGGGCGGCCGCGGGGCTCGTGAACGGCACGCTGATCGCCGCCACCGGCATTCCTCCCTTCATCGCCACGCTCGGCGTGATGGTCACGGCGCGCGGCATCGCCAAGTGGTATACGCGCGGCCAGCCGGTGAGCATGCTGACCGATTCCTTCGCCGCGATCGGCAGCGGTGCCGTTCCGGTGCTGGTTTTTCTCGCCACCGCGCTGCTCTTCCACATCGCGCTGCGCTACACGCGCTACGGTAAGTTCACCTACGCCATCGGCGCCAACCGCGAGGCCGCCCGCGTCTCCGGTATCCGCGTCGGTCGCCATCTGATCATCGTGTACGCGATCGCCGGAGTGCTGTCCGGGCTCGCCGGCACCCTCACCGCGGCGCGCGCCGTCTCGGGTCAGGCAGGCATGGGTCTGATGTACGAGCTCGATGCGATCGCGGCCGCGGTGATCGGCGGCGCCTCGCTCTCCGGCGGCGTCGGGCGCATCACGGGTACGGTGATCGGCACGCTGATCCTCGGCGTGGTCACCTCGGGCTTCACCTTCCTGCGGATCGACGCCTACTACCAGGAAATCGTCAAGGGCGGCATCATCGTGACCGCGGTCGTCATCGACCAGTACCGACGGGGTCGATTGACGCGCGCCTGAGCGGCGCGACACGATAGCCACCATGAGCAACGACAGCTACCAGCGACGGGGCTTGAGCGACGGCAAGCCCTACGACCCGATGAAGGAGCCGCGCTTTACCGAGATCGCGACCTTCATGCGCTGCCCGCTCGCGGTCACGCTGGACAACGTCGACATCGGACTGATCGGCGTTCCGACCGACATCGCCGTCACCAACCGCCCCGGCGCGCGGCACGGTCCGCGCGAGATCCGCAATTCCTCGAGCCTGATGCGCGGCTACAACGTCGCCCTCGGTGTCAACCCTTACGAGCTCTGCCGGATCGCCGACCTGGGCGATGTGCCGATCTCCCACCGCTACGACCTCGAGCGGCAGAACGCGGAGATCGAGGCCTTCTACCGCAAGGTCAGGGCAGCCGGCATCCTGCCGGTGAGCGCCGGCGGCGATCACTCGATCACCTACCCGATCTTCAGGGCGCTCGGCGCCGAGCAGCCGCTGGGCATGGTGCACGTGGATGCGCATTGCGATACCTGGGGGGAGTTCTTCGGCTCGAAGTTCACGCACGGTGCGCCGTTTCGCCTGGCGGTCGAGGCGGGGGTGCTGGATCCCAAACGCACCATCCAGATCGGCATCCGCGGCGCGCAGAACTTCCTCGACGGCATCCAGTTCTCGAAGTCGCATGGCATGCGCGTCGTCTTCATGGACGAGTTCGCCGAGCTCGGCGTCGACAAGGTGATCGCGCTGGCGCGCTCGGTGGTGGGCGATGGCCCGACCTACATCTCCTTCGACGTGGACGGCCTCGATCCGGTCTATGCCCCGGGCACCGGTACGCCGGAGGTCGGCGGCATCACGACGCTCGAGGCGCAGCGGCTGCTGCGGGGCCTGAGGGGCCTGAAGCTGATCGGCGGCGACGTGGTCGAGGTCGCGCCGCCCTACGATCAGACCGGCAACACGGCGCTCGTCGGCGCCACGATGATGTACGAGATCCTGTGCCTGATCGCCGAGCGGAATTTCGCTCCGGCACGGCGCGCCTGAGGCTCACCCCGACGCGAGCGTGCGCTCGACGGCGCGGCTGAGACTCTCGACGAGCTCGGCGAGCTCAGCATCGCTCGCGTTGTAGGGCGGAGCGACGATCACGGTGTCGCCGGCCGTGCCACCGACGTTGCCGGCGCACGGATAGATGATCAGTCCGCCCGCGAACGCGCGCCGCCCGAGTGCCTGGCTGAAGGCGCGCTCGGCAGGCAGCGGCTCGCGCGTGGCGCGATCGCGCACGAACTCGAGCCCGATGAGATAGCCCCGGCCGCGCACATCGCCGACCTCGGCGAAGCGTGCGAGCGTGCGGCGCAGCTCGGCGAGCAGCACCGCGCCGCGCTCGCGCACGCGGGCGATCAGCGATTCGCGCTGAATGATGCGCTGAACCGCGAGCCCGGCGGCACACGCGGTCGTATGACCCGAGTACGTGTGTCCCGTGAGGATGGCACCGTGCGCGGCGAGGATCGTGTCACCGAGCTCCCGGCTCACGATCGTCGCCGCGAGCGGAATGTAGCCGCCCGCCAGCCCCTTGCCCACCGCCATGATGTCGGGAACCACGCCATCGTGCGCGAGCGCGCGCCAGGTGCCACAGCGGCCGGCACCGCACATCACCTCGTCGGCGATGACGAGCACGCCGTGGCGCGCGCACACGGCGTGCACCGCCTGCGCATAGCCCTCGGGAGCGGGCACCGCACCGCCCGCCGCTCCGACCACCGGCTCGAAGATGAAGGCCGCCACGCGCTCGGCGCCGAGCGCCCCGATGCTCTCCTCGAGCTCGGCGGCGAGCGCCTCGACGAGCGCCGCGCCCTCGAGCCCTCGCAGCGGCCGATAGGCGTTGGCAGCGGACACGAACGTCACATCGAGGAGGCTTCCCTCGAAGGGGCGGCGGCGCTCGAGAAAACCCGATACCGACAGCGCACCGAGCGTATTGCCGTGGTAGGAGCGCTGGCGCGCGATGAAGTGCTTCTTGGAGGCAAGCCCGCGGGCGTCCCAGTATTGCAGCGCCACCTTCAGCGCCGACTCCACCGCCTCCGACCCACTGCTCGAGTACACGATGTGCCCGAACTCAGGCCCGCAGAGTGACAGCAGCAGCCGGGTCAGCTCCTCGAGCGGCTCGCTGGTGAAGAGGTAACGGTAGCCGCAGGCCACCTGCGCGAGCTGCCCGGCGATCGCGGCGTTGACCTCGGCGTTGCCATGACCGATCGAGAATGCGGCCGGACCCCCCGAGCCGTCGAGATAGCGCCGGCCCGCGGCGTCATAGAGATAGCTCCCCGCGCCGCGCACGACGCGCGGCAGCGCGCCCATCCCCCAGCCTGCCGAGCGGTTTGCCGTCATGGTGCGGCTATTGTGAGGGCTTTGGCGTTATGCTGCCCGCCTCCCGGAGGCGGCGGAGGGTGCCAGTGCCGAGCGAGGCGGTTTTCATCACCTGTGCCGTCACCGGCTCCGGCGATTCGGTCCGCAAGAGTCCGCATGTTCCGGTGACACCGGCGCAGATTGCCGCGGCCGCGCTCGATGCGCACTCGGCCGGGGCGGCCGTCGTGCACATCCACGTGCGTGATCCAGCCTCGGGCGCACCGAGCCGCGAGACCGCGCTCTATCGCGAGGTCGTCGACCGCATCCGCAGCCGGAACGTCGAGGTCCTCCTCAATCTGACGGGCGGCATGGGCGGGGACCTGGTGCTGGGACCAGACGAGGCGCCGCTGCGCTTTGCCAAGGGGACCGATTTCGTCGGTCCCCGCGCGCGCATCGCGCACATCCTCGAGCTGTTGCCCGAGATCGCCAGTCTCGACTGCGGATCGCTGAACTTCGATGAGGCGCTCTACGGCACGACGCCGCGCTATCTGCGCGAGATCGCCGCGGCATACCGTGCGCGCGGCGTGCGCCCGGAGATCGAGGTCTTCGAGCTCGGGCACATCGAGCTCGCGCGGACGCTGATCAGCGAGGGCCTGATCGCGCAGCCCGCCCTGTTTCAGCTGTGCCTCGGCATCAAGTACGGGGCACCCGCCACGGCGCAGGCCATGCTGGCGATGCGCGACGCCCTGCCACCCGAGGCGGCGTGGTCGGCCTTCGGAGTCGGCCGCCTGCAGATGCCGATGGTTGCCCAGGCGGTGCTGCTCGGAGGCAACGTCCGGGTCGGTCTCGAGGACAATCTCTATCTGGAGAAGGGCGTGCTGGCGACCAATCCTCAGTTGGTCGAGCGCGCCGTCAAGCTCGTGGAGCTTCTCGGCGCGCGGGTGCTTTCCTCCGCCGAGGCACGCACGCAGCTCGGCTTGCGAGGGGGTTAAGCGCCGAGGTCGACCACCCGTCCGGTGCGCAGGCTCTCGCCGGCTGCTCCGGCGAGCCGCAGCGCCTCGAGGCCATCGGAGAAGTCCGGACTCATCGACCCACCCTCCTCGAGCGCGGCCACGAACGCATCCATCTCGGCCTCGTAGGCCTGGGCGTAGCGCTCGAGAAAGGAGTGCAGCACGACGTCGCGCGCGGCCGTGCGCTCACCGCTCCAGGCGGCAACCGAGGTCTCGTAGCGATTCCCGGCCTGCAGCATGCCGCCCGAGCCGAAGGCCTCGATGCGCTGATCGTAGCCGTACACGCAGCGGCGGCTGTTGGTGATCTGGATGAGCGCACCGGACCTGGCCCGCAGCGAGATCGCGCAGGTATCGATGTCGCCGAGCTTGCCGATCTCCGCATCGACGAGGTTCGCGCCGAAGGCATGCACCTTGGCGATATCCCCCGCGAGGTAGCGCGCCATGTCGAAGTCGTGGATGGTCATGTCGCGGAACAGGCCTCCGGAGCCCTGGAGGTAGCTCACCGGGGGCGGCGCCGGATCGCGGCTGGTGATGACGGCGAGCTCCAGGCGGCCGATCTCCCCGAGCTTCAGGCGCTCGCGCAGTGCCCGGTACGACGGGTCGAAGCGACGGTTGAAGCCGATCATCACGGTCGGGTTGTCGTGGGCGATCTCGCTCCAGCAGGCGCGCGCACGCTCGAGGCTCATGTCGATCGGCTTCTCGCAGAATACGGCCTTCCCGGCCTTCACCGCCGCGACGATCATGGGCACATGAGTGTCGGTGGGCGTGGCGATCACCACCGCACGGACGTTCCGGTCGTCCCACACTTCATCCACGGTGCGCGCGCTGCGGACACCGAGCTCCGCCGCGGTCTGCTGCGCCGGCTCGCCCGAGATGTCGAAGACCTGTGCCAGCCGTACGCGCGGGTGCCGCGCCAGATTGCGTGCATGCAGGCGGCCGATGCGCCCGCAACCCAGAACCGCCATGCCAAGCGTCGCCATGAGCCTTCTTTCCGTCAGCCTCGCGTCAGGAACTCGTAGCCCGGCGCGTAGCTGATGCGCCAGCGCCGCACCGGTCCTGCCATGACGTTCAGATAGTAGAGGTCGAAGCCATGCGGCGCGCTCACCGGATGGTGGCCGCGCGGCACCAGCACCAGGTCGCGGTCCTCCACCGCCATCGTCTCATCGAGCGAGCGGTCGTCCGTGTAGACACGCTGGAAGGCAAAGCCGCCCGGGCGCGACAGGCGATGGTAGTAGATTTCCTCGAGCTGACTCTCGCCGCCCCCGGCCCGGTCGTGCTTGTGGGGCGGGTAGCTCGACCAGTGGCCGCCGGGCGTGCGCACCTCGACCACCAGCAGAGACTCGCCCTCGGTACTCTCCGGCAGCACGTCGTACACATAGCGCGTGTTGGTGCCGGTGCCCCTGACCTCCTCCTTCACATCCCCGGGCCGGATCAGACGCGGCCGGAACCGGCCCTCGGCCGGTGCCGAGCCCACGGCGAGCTCGCAGTGGCTTTGCGCCGTGAGGCGCACCTGCGCCCGCGGCGGCACGTAGACCGCGAACGGCTTGCCGCCGAAGGGAGTCTCCCGAGCGCCGATCGCGCCGAAGTCCTCCTCGGCCACGCGCAGGGTCACCGTTCCTGAGAGCAGCACCAGACACTGCTCGCGATCCGGGAGCTCGCGGGTGAGCGTCTGCCCGGGAGCGAGATCGAGAACCTCGAGGCCGACATAGCGCCACCCCGCGCTCTCGGGCGTGACCCGGTGCACGTGCGCGGCGGTGGGCGAGAGATCCGGCTTGACGAGGAGTCTCGAGGTCACCGGACACCCTCCTCCGACACCAGGCGCTTGAGGTTGCGGTAGCCGAGCGTGGCGTAGGTCAGGGGATTGGCGATGCGCGGATCCTGCTCGGCTTCGAGCACCACCCAGCCTGAATAGTCCCGGAGCGCGGCGAACAGCGGCTCGAATGCCACGTCCCCGTCTCCCGGCACGGTGAAGACCCCGGCGAGCACCGCGCGCAGGAAGCTCCAGTTCCCGCTGCGCGCCTGTTGGACCACCGCAGAGCGCACGTCCTTGGCGTGCACGTGCACGATCCGCGCAGCGTAGCGCCGCGCGAGCCTCCCGGGATCGGCTCCCGCGAACGCCGCATGCCCGGTATCGAGCAGCAGCCCCACCTCGGGCCCCGTCGCCGCCATCAGTGCATCGATGTCCTCTTCGCTCTGTACCACGGTGCCCATGTGAGGGTGATAGGCCAGGCGCACGCCCTCGGCCGCGGTCGCCGCCGCCACTTCGGTGAGGCGCTTGCCCAACTCACGCCAGTCGCGCGCCGTGAGCACCGGGCGCTCCGACAGTGGACGGCCGAGATCGCCGTGCACCGCCTGGCTCACCTCGGCGAGCACCAGCACCGGGCTTCCCATGGCCTTGAGGAGCTCGAGGTGCGGGCGCAGCCGCGTCAGCTCCTCGCGCGCTCCCCAGACGAGGAGCTCCGCCGAGTGCCAGCCCGATACGCACTCCAGCCCATGGCGCTCGAGCACTGCGGCGAGCGCTCTTGGGTCGCGCGGAAACTTGTGCCCGAGCTCCATACCCTCGAAGCCCACCGTACGCGCCTGGGCGAGGCAGGTCTCCAGGGTGATGTCCGCGCCGAGCTCCCGAAGATCGTCATTCGACCACATGATGGGATTGGCGCCGAGGCGAACGTTCATGGCTCACTCTTCATCCGCACGCCGCCTGACCGCCGCGGAGTACTGCGCGCGCGCCGCCCGGATCTCGGCGCGCTCCGACAGCTCGGGCACCGGCACATCCCACCAGTAGCCCCCGGCGGTGGTGCTGACGGCGGGGTCGGTCTCGATGAGGATCACCGAGCTGCGATCGGCGCGCCGTGCGGTCGCGATGGCGCTCTCGAGCTCGGCCGTGCTCCGTACCCGGCTTGCGAGCGCTCCCAGGCTGCGCGCGTGCGCCGCCAGGTCAGGCGCCGGCGTGCCCTCCGGGCGCAGGTTGTTGAAGCTCGCGTTGCCGGTGGCGTTCTGCAGCCGCTCGATGCAGCCGAAGCCGCCGTTGTCGAGCAGCACGATGATGAGTCGGGCATTCAACCGCACCGAGGTGGCGATCTCGCTGTTGAGCATCAGATAGGAGCCGTCGCCCACCATGACGATCACCTCCCGCTCCGGGTGCGCGAGCTTCACGCCGAGCGCGCCGGCGATCTCGTAGCCCATGCAGGAATAGCCATACTCGACGTGGTAGCCGCCCGGCTGCTCGGCCTGCCAGTGCCGATGCAGCTCTCCCGGAAGGCCTCCCGCCGCGCACACGAGGATGTCGGAAGCCTCGGCGGCTCGCTGCACCGCACCGATCACCTGCGCGTCCGACGGCAGCGCGGCCGGAGCAGCCGCGGTGAACGCCGCCGCCGTCCGCAGCCACTGTCCGCGCTCGGCATGGGCGCGCTCGGTCCATTCCCGCGGCGCGCGCCAGTCCGCGAGCTGCTCGCTGAGGCGCGTGAGGCCCTCGCGCGCATCGGCGACCAGCGGCAGCGCCGCGTACTTGCCCGCATCGTAAGGTTGCACGTTGAGCGCCACGATGCGCCGCCCCCGGGCGCGAAACAGCGCGGCGGATCCGGTCGTGAAGTCCTGCAGCCGCGTACCGACCGCCACGATCACGTCCGCCTCCGCGGCGAGTGTGTTGGCGGCCGAGCTGCCCGTGACGCCGATGCCGCCGAGATTGAGCGCATGACTCCCCGCCAAGGCGGACTTCCCCGCCTGCGTCTCGCCGCTCGGCACGCCGTGCCGCTCACAGAAACCGCGCAGCGCCGCCCCCGCCTCGGAGTACAGCACACCCCCGCCGCAGACCACCAGCGGGCGCTGGGCGCCACGCAGTGCCTGCGCTGCCTGCGCAAGCTCGCGCGGGTCCGGCAGCGGGCGCCGCGGGATCCACATGCGTTCCTCGAACAGGCTCCGTGGCCAGTTGCAGACCTCCGCCTGCACGTCCTGGCATAGCGCGAGGGTCACCGGGCCGCAGCGTGCCGGATCGGTCAGTGTCTGCATGGCCCGCTCGAACGCCATCACCAGCTGCACCGGCCGCGTGATGCGATCGAAGTAGCGCGATACGGGTCGCAGGCAGTCGTTGGCGGTGGTGAGTCCGTCGCCGAAGTCCTCCACTTGCTGCAAAACCGGCTCGGGAACCCGGGAGGCGAATACATCGCCCGGCAGCAACAGCACCGGCAGGCGGTTGACGTGTGCCACCGCCGCCGCAGTCACCAGATTGGTCGCACCGGGCCCGATCGAGGTGGTGCACGCCATCATGCGGCGACGCCAGGAGGCCTTGGCGTAGGCGACGGCGGCATGGCCCATGGCCTGCTCGTTGTGAGCCCGGAGGGTCGGCAGAGCCGCCCGCGCCGCGTACAGCGCCTCGCCGAGCGCCGCCACATTGCCATGCCCGAAGATGGCCCAGACGCCGGCGAACAACCGCCGGTGCTCGCCGCCGAGCTCGGTCCACTGGGCCGCCATGGCCCGCACCAGTGCCTGCGCTACTGTGAGCCGAGTTGCCGTCAATGCCCGCCCCCGCGAATCCAGCCCTCGAGCAGTACGCGAAAACGCTCCGCAATCTCTGCGGTCACCGACTCGGCGGACATCTGCCCCGAGAACCACGCCGCTGCGAGGTCGGCGATTATGCTACCGCCGGCAATGAAGCCACGCACGATGGGGCTGGCAGCAGCTGTGGCCATCGCCGTCGCGGCCGTCTCCGCCGCATCGAGGACGACCAGGACGCCGCGGCAGTAGCGGTCATGCGCGGCGATGACCTGCGCGCAGCGCTCCCACGCGCCCGCCGCGTGCTGCGCCTCGAAAGCCCACCAGTCCGGTCGGATTCCGAGCCCGTAAACCCGGAGCATGGCCGCGGCGGCAGCCTCCGCGCTCCGCCCGCGCCCGCCGCCCGCGTCGATCTCGAGCAATAGCTCGCGGCCCTGCGCCCGGCAGGTGGCGGCGAGCGCCGCGAGCTCGCGCTCGCGCGCCGCCTGCAGCTGCGGCGGCTCATCGGACTGACACTGATATCGGCAGGCCACGGTGACGCCGCCCGGCCACTCCACGAGCTGCGCCGCGAGGCCCGCTTCCCGCGCGAGCCACAGCCCGGTTGCTTGGGCTTCGCGCAGCGCCACGGGGCCGGAGGGCCCTGCGAGCAGCACGCCACAGCCCTCGCGTCCGGCCGCGACCTGCGCGGCGGCTCGCACTGCCAGGACTCCCAGCGGAGGCTCCGCGCCCCCCGGCGCGGTGAGCGCCGCCCGCGCGGGCTGGATCGGCTCGGCCACGCTGAGCGCCCGCACCACGCTCGGCCCGCGCCTTTGCGTCGTGACCCAGTGCAGATGATTGAGCTCAGCGTCCGCGCGCAGCGCGTGCTCGCGGCTGCCATGCACGAGGTAGTGATCGAGCTCGGCGAGCGAGGGAAACTCGCAGGAGCACAGAAGGCGCGACACCGCAATCGCGCCGCAGGCGTTGCCGTAGCGTGCACTCGTCGCGTGGGGCTCATCGCGCAGAAACCCGAGCAGATACCCGGCGAGGAAGGCGTCGCCGGCGCCCAGCACGTTGTAGACCTCGACCGCCTCCCCGCGGACGACCAGCGCGTCCTCGATCCGCGCCGGGATCGCGCCCGCAAACACCACGCACCCCTGCGCGCCGCGCTTACACACGATCACGGCATCCGAGCGCGTGCGGATCTGGCGCGCCGCCTCGAGCGTCTGCTCGCGGCCGGCGGCGATGTGCAGCTCCTCCTCCGTGCCGACGATGAGGTCGCAGTCCGGGAGCACCGCGGCCAGCGTCTCGGTCACCCGGGCGGAGCGGGCATAGCGGCTCTCACCCGCGCCGTGTCCGCCGATCCCCCAGAGATTCGGCCGGTAGTCGATGTCGAGCACGACGCGGCGGCCATGAGCCCGGGCGACGTCGATGGCCTGGCGCTGGGCACGCGCGGCGGCCGCCATGGAAAAGTGCGTGCCGGTCACCAGCAGCGCACGCGCCGAGGCGACCAGACCCGCATCGATGTCCTCAGGGCCGAGCGCGCTGTCGGCGCAGTTCTCCCGATAGAAGATGAGGGGGAAGGTCTCCCGGTCGCGGACGCTCAGGAGCACCAGCGGCGTGAGACGCGCCTCATCGGTGCGAACGCCGCGGGTGTCGACGCCTTCGCGTGCGAGCTGCTCGCGCACGAAGCGACCCATGGGCTCGTCCCCCACGCGGGTGATCAGCGCGGCTTTGAGCCCAAGCCGCGCCGCGCCGATGGCGACGTTCGCCGGGCAGCCGCCGACCCCCCTGGCGAAGCTCAGGACGTCCTCGAGCCGGCTGCCGAGCTGCTGCCCGTAGAGGTCGACGCTGACGCGGCCGATCGCGACGAGGTCGAGTGGCGTGGTCACGCCGCCAAGAATAGCCTCCCGGCCCCCGGACCCGCCATCGGCGCGGGCCCCTGCCGCCAGGGGCTCCCGTAAATACCTATACCCCCTACCCTATCTGAGGGGCGCGAGCGCACTTGCCCCGCGCCAGGCGGCATCGTATCGTGCCGGACATGGCACAGGCGCATCATGGCGGACATCACCACCACGGCCACGGCGCTCACACCCATGGTGATCGGGGCGGCGAGCGCCGGCTCGGCGTCGCGCTGCTGGTTCTCGCCAGCTTCACCCTCGTCGAGGCCCTCGGTGGCTGGTTCGCCAACTCGATCGCGCTGCTCGCCGAGGCGGCGCACATGCTGGCCGACTCCGCCTCGCTCCTGCTCGCCATCGTCGCGATTCGCGTCGGCCGGCGACCGGCCAGTGAGCGGCGCACCTACGGCCACCGTCGCTACCAGCCGCTTGCGGCCTTCGTCAACGGCCAGGTGCTGCTGCTGCTCACTGCCTGGGTCGTTTACGAGGCGCTGCAGCGCCTCGCGACCCGCCCGCCGGTCAACGGGCAGCTGATGCTCGGCATCGCGCTCCTCGGGGGCGCGGCCAACCTCGCGGCCTTCCTCGCGCTCGCCGGCGCGCGCTCGCTCAATGAGCGCGGCGCGCGGGCGCACGTGCTGAGTGATCTGCTGGGCTCGGCGGCGGCGAGCGCGGCGGCGATCGTGATCCTCGCGAGCGGCTGGACGCTCGCCGATCCGCTCCTTTCTCTGGTGGTCTCGGCGCTCATCCTGCGCTCGGCGTGGAGGCTCACGCGCGAGTCCGCCCATGTGCTGCTCGAGGGTGCCCCACCCGGCTGCGACGTGAAGATGATCGAGGCGGAGGTCGTCGGGCACGTGCCCGGGGTCGTGGGCGTGCACCACGTGCACGTGTGGTCGATGACCGGCGAGCGCCCGACGGTGACGCTGCACGCCAACCTGGCAGCCGGCAGCCGGCACGGCGAGGTCATCGCCGCCATCCACGCTCGCCTCGAGGAGCGTCTGTGGGTCGAGCACACGACCGTGCAGATCGAGGAGGAAGGCGACTGCGAGACGCCGGGCTGTGGTGCGCACGGGCACTGAGCGCCGTGGGCTAGAATGCGCTGCCAGGGGGTAAGCCATGACTAGATGCGGACCCGCACTCCTTCGCTGTGCGGCACTCCTTTCCGTACCGGCGCTCTGCGCTCCCGCCTGGAGCGCGCCACCCGCGGGGGCGGAGTTGCGTGATGCAACCGTCGCGATCGGCTACGACGCCAAGGGGCGCTGCCCGGATCTGATGCAAGTGGATGCGCAGGACACCTCCGCGGCGCTGGTGCTGCTGGTGGTGGGCCCGAGCGGCGTACCCTCGCAAGCCTCGATCAAGTCCTCCTCCGGGTCGGAGAGCCTCGACGCCGCCGCAATCAAGTGCGTCATGAAGCTGCGCTTTCTCCCGGCGGTGCAGGCCGGTGAAGGGGCGGCGATGGCGTCGTGGCAGGAAATCGCCTGGAAATGGGGCCGCGGCCACGTCGCACCGGGCGCGCCCGCAGCCGCAACGGCGAGCGTACCCACAGCCGCAACCAGCGCACCCGCGGCCGCGGCGGCCACCGCGACGGCGGCCCTGGCCGCAGGAAGCACCGTGACAGCTCCGGCGGCCGCGCCTCATTCCGCGCCCGGCAGCGCCGAGGTGCGCGTCTGCGCTGATGAGAGCGGCACGCTCATCCAGGATCCGGCCATTACCCGATCCTCGGGCGACCCGGGCCTCGATGCGGCGGCGCTCAGGATCGCGAGGGCCGGGGCGCCCTACTATCGGCCCGCGGGCAGCGCCTCCGTGACGGGGTGTGCGCAGCTGGCGATACGGTTCGAGACGAAATGAGCGCCTCGCCGCAGATCTCCTCGGTGCAGAGCGACGCGCAGCGCCGCGCCCGCATCGATCTCGCCGCCTGTCATCGCCTGGCGGCGCACTTCGGCTACCACGAGGGCATCGACAACCACATGACGATGCTCGTGCCGGGCTTTGCCGACCGTTTCTATCTCGCGCCCTTTGGGCTCCTGTGGTCGGAGGTGAAGGCGAGCGACCTCCTCGAGCTCGATTTCGCGGCTAAGCTGGTCGGTGGACGGGGCCTGGTCGAGCACACGGCTCTCTATATCCACCTGTCGGTGCATCGGCTCGCACCGCACGCCCGCTGCGTTCTGCACACGCACATGCCCTACGCGACCGCGCTCGGGATGCTCGAGGGCGCGCGTCTCGAGACTGCCTCGCAGAGCGCCATCGGTTTTCATGACGAGATCGCCTATGCCGATTACAACGGCCTGGCGCTCGATTACGCCGAGGGCGAGCGGATGGCGCGCGCGCTGGGCAGCCGATCGGTGCTCATGCTGCGCAACCACGGCGTGCTGGTGACCGGCGCCTCGGCGGCCCAGGCCTTCGAGCGGCTGTACTTCCTCGAGCGGGCGTGCCACGTGCAGCTGCTCGCGCTGTCGACCGGCCGCCGCCTTGGCGTATTGCCCGAGCCGCTCGTGCGCGCGACGCTGGCGCAGTTCGTCGCCTGCGAGAACGTGGGTAGCGAGGACCGCGCGCAACTGCACTTCGAGGCGCTCAAGCGCCTCCTGGATCGCAGCGGCGCGGACTACGCGAGTTGACGCCGCCGCCCGCAGCGTCCGAGCTCGGCAGGGGCGCGCGCTGGTGGATCGTAGGGCTGCTGGCCGCGGCGCTCTTCATCAACTACGTGGATCGCGGCACGGTGCCGACGGCGGCGCACCTGATCCAGGACGATCTCGGCTTCTCCCCGCAGCAGCTCGGCCTGCTGCTCTCGGCGTTCTGGTGGTTGTACGCGCTGCTGCAATTCCCGGTCGGCTGGCTCGTCGAGCGTTTCGGCGCGCAGCGCCTCCTCGCCGCGGGGCTCGCGCTCTGGGCCTGCGCCACGATGCTGGTCGGTGTCGTGCATTCCTTCGCCGCGCTGCTCACCCTGCGCTTGCTGCTCGGCGTCGGCGAGAGCGTCGGTTTTCCCGCGGTGTCGAAGCTCCTGGCGACGGTCGTGCCGGTGAGGAGCCTCGGGCTCGCCAACGGCATCGTGGCCTTTGGTTACCTGTTCGGTCCCGCGGTGGGCTCGTTGGTCGGCGGCGTCCTGATGGCGAGCTACGGCTGGCGCAGCGCCTTCTGGGTGTTCGGCGCCCTGTCGCTGCTCTGGCTCGTGCCCTGGTCGCGCGTGCGGCTGCCGGCACGGCCGGTCACGCCAAGCGCGGGCGTCGATCCGCCGATGCGCGCGCTCCTCAAGCGTCGCGAGCTCTGGGGCACCAGCCTCGGGCTCTTCTCGGTCAACTACGCCTTCTTCTTCACGCTGACCTGGCTGCCGTTCTACGTGGTGCGCGAGCACGGTTTCTCGACCACGGAGATGGCGCGCTTCACCTTCCTGGCCTACGTCGTGCACGCACTCAGCGGACTGATCGCGGGCTGGCTCATCGACCGCGTCGTCGCGCGCGGTAAGCACGCCAGCCTCGCCTACAAGGCCGTCATGGGCGGCACCCACATCGGCTTCGTGGCCTGCATGGTGTGCATCGCGCTGGCACCCGCGCCCTGGGCACTGGCTGCGATCTTCGTCTACCAGATCCTCGATGGCGCCAACTCGCCCGGGGTGTTCGGAATACCACAGATCCTCGCGGGGCCGGGCGCCGCCGGCCGCTGGGTCGGAATCCAGAACGGCATCGGCAACTTCGCCGGCGTGATCGCCCCGGCACTGACCGGCTTTCTGGTCGGAGAGACTCATCACTTCACCTCGGCATTCCTGGTCGCTGCGGTCGTCAGCATCCTCGGGGTGGTCGGGTGGGTGTTCATGATTCCGCGGGTCGCCCCGCTCGAATGGCCCCGGCCTGATCTCCTCAGCCCCCTCGGTGCGACCGGGGGCGGCGCGGGGAGCTCGCCCTCGGTGGCGTAGAGGACGGCGGCCCAAATGCGGCGCCTCGCGTCCGTTCTCGACACGCTCGAGTCCTTCTACGGCAAGCAGACGGCGGGCTGGCCCACCGACCCCTTCCTCTTTCTCGTCTGGTGGCACTGCGGTTACCCGCCCAGCGAGGAGCGCTGCAACCGCGGGTGGGAGGCGCTGCGGGCGGCGGTCACCCTTACCCCCACGGCGCTCGCTGCCGCGAGGTCCGCGACGCTCGCGCGCGTGCTCAAGGCCGGTGGCCTGGTCCCGCAGCTGCGCGCGGCACGCCTGAACGGCATCGCACGCAGCGTGCACGCGGACTTCGCGGACGACCTGCACGCTGCGCTCGGGAGAGTCCCCGAGGCCGTGGCACGCAAGGCACTCAGAAAATTTCCGGGCATCGGCGCGCCCGGCGCCGACCGTATCCTCCTCTTCGGGGGAGTTGTGCCCGTGGCGGCGGTGCCGTCCAGCTGCCCGCATGTGCTGGTACGCATCCAGTCCGGACGCGAGGGGCCGAAGTACACCGCGACCTACCGGCAGGCGCAGCGGATGATCGAGGCGCAGTTGCCCGCGACGCTCGCTGCGCGCAGGCGCGCCTACCTGTTGCTGCAGCGGCACGGACGGCAGCTGTGCAAACTCAAGAGCCCGAGCTGCGGCGAGTGTCCGGTCTCCGGGAGCTGCGCGTACTTCGCGCGCCTGGCGCGAGGCGCCGCGGCGCGTGAGCCACGCGCTCGCGGGCGTTGACCGCTAGTGCCTCAGGATCGCTCCTTCGAGATCGATTAGACTGCCCGGGACCCTTGAGGAGCGCGCCATGATCCCGTTCCCCGAAGACATCTACACCGAGCAGGAAGCCGATCCCGACACGCTCGCAAACCTCGGTCCGCTGCGCCGCCTGGCGGGCACCTGGGAAAGCAGCGCCGGTGTCGACATCAATCCCAAGGCCGACGGGCCGCAGCGCCGCGAGTACCGCGAGCACATCGAGCTCGAGCCGCTCGACGCCCAGTCGAACGGCCCGCAGCTCTTTTACGGACTGCGCTACCACACCCACATCAACGCGCCGGGCGAGGACGCCACCTTTCACGATCAGAATGGCTATTGGCTGTGGGAGCCGGCGACCGGGCTGGTGCTGCAGACGCTCAGTATCCCGCGCGGCCAGGTTGCGATCGCCGCCGGGCACACGACCCCTGATGCCACGGAGATGGTGCTCACCGCGCAGCGCGGCCAGACCGAGTACGGCATCTGCTCCACGACCTTCCTCGAGTATGCCTTCCGCACCGATTCGTACCGGATCGAGGTGGTCTTCAATCCCGACGGCAGCTGGAGCTATGTGCTCGATACCATTCTCCAGGTGCGCGGGCGCGCGGAGCCCTTCCTGCACCGCGACCGCAATACGCTGGTGAAGGTCGCCGAGCCCAAGCCCAATCCACTCGCGCTGCTGCGCGCCCGGGCCGCGCGCGGCTGAGCGCGCCGCTTCAGCCCGGCGGGTTCGGGCCCGAGAAGCGAATCGCCGTGGCCCCCGTGATCGGCCCCGTGGTCGCCTGGTCGCTCACGTAAAGCTCGACCTGCCGCTCAAAATGCAGGTCTCCCTGCACGACCGCACCCGGCCCGATCACGATGCGCGGCTTGTGCACGCTGAAGTTGAACCACCCACCGCCGCCGTGCTTCACCACGATGCCCCCGTCGACGCGCGAGCCGCCGCGCACGTCGATGTCGCCGTCCACGGTACGCAGTCCGCCTGCGACGTGGGCATCGCTGAGCGCAATGCGGCCGTTCACGTTCGACACCGGACCGCCGACCTCGGCGCCGCTCTTCAAGATCATCGAGCCGTTGACGGTCGTCACATCGTGAGCGACGTGTGCGCCCTCACCGAGCGTGATCGAGCCGTTGACCGTGGCGACGGACTCCGCCGTCGCATGCGCGCCGAGTGCAACCGAGCCGTTCACGGTTCCGGCGCTGGCCACGGAGGCGTTCTCGTCGATGTGGATCGAGCCGTTGACGGTGCCGACTGCACCGCTGTGGGCGCCGGCAGGCACGTGGATCGAGCCGTTGACGGTGTTGGCGCCATTCGCATCGGCGGTGACATCGCCCCCCGGCATGTTGTAGCAGCCCGTAAGCGCAAGCAGCGTCGCAGGCAGCAGGTAGCGTGACATGGGTGCCCTCCTTCGCGGCAGGGGAAGCTACCGCCGCCGGCGCGAGGTGTCCACCCCCGTCGGCTGCCGGTGCCGCTCCATGCCGCGGAACTCGACGAACTGAGTGATGCGCGCCCACAGGTAGTCGCCGTAGAGGAACGGCGCGAAGCTCGCTTGCGTCTCGCCGGGCAGCGGGCGGATCAGGGCATCGGCGCGCGCCTCGTAGAAGAACGGGATCGAGCAGCGCTCCTGCGGTGAGCCGATCACCCGGTGCTCGGTCGCGCGGATGCGCCCGCCGCTGCAGCGCTCGAGCACCTGGCCGAAATTCACCGCGAGCGCGCCGTCCTCCCCGGGTACATCGACCCAGAGGCCGTCGCGGTCGCGGGCCTGCAGGCCCGATACGCCGTCCTGTGCGAGCAGCGTCAGAAAGCCGGAGTCCGTATGCGGGGCTCCGGTCAGGTAGCGCCGCTCCCCGCGGTGCTCGACCCACACGCCCGGGTCCGTACAGCTCGCGAGCTCGACGGCACTGCGTGCCGGGTAGCGCAGCAGGCGCAGCGTGGATAGCCCCTGGTGAAAAGCGCCGTCGAAGTAATGCTCCTCGAGCCCGAGGCCGCGCGCGATCGAGCGCATGAGCGTCCGGCTCACCCGTTCCATCGCCTGGTAGTAGTCTGCCGCGGCGGCCCGCCATCCGGGCAGCTGCTGCTCCTCAGGCAGCGGCGTCGGCTCGCGCAGCGGGTCCTCCGGGGCGGTGACCGCCGCTCCGTAGACCAGGTCGGGACCCAAGTCGATGCCCTCCTTGCTGGTCACGTTCCCTGGCTGGAGCGGAAAGAAGCCGCGATAGACGTTGGCGTTGGCAGGCTCGAACTTGCGCCGCCACAGGCAGCGCAACGCCGCCGCGTCGAGGGAGAAGATTCTGAGCAGCGCTGCGCGTGCCGCGTGACTCAAGGGCGCAGCCGAGCCGAGCCCGACGACGGTCAGGAAGCCGATATCCCTGGCAGCCGCCGCGATGGCGCGATCCACGGCCTCACGCGCGCGCCCCGCGGGTCCGAACAACGGGGCGACGTCGACGCGCGGCACCATGCATACGGATACTACGCCGCTCGATGCGCGACGCGCGACGCTGCGCACTATCGGTCGATCGGGACTCAGGCAGCGCCGGCGCTGCGACCGGGAACGGACTTCAGCGCGCGGAAGCGCCCGGTCGGCGACAGCTCGTCGTTACGGGTCTGCGCGTTCCACAGCGCGTTGCGGCGCGCCACGAACGGGCTCCTGGCCAGCTGCTCGAGCGAGCTTGCCCTGGCGAACAGGAATCCCTGCCCGGCGACGCAGCCGAGCGCGAGCAGCGCGGCCACCTGCGGCTCGAGCTCGATGCCCTCGGCCACCGTCTCGAGACCGAGCGTCTCGCCGAGCGTGATGACCGCGCGCGCTAGCTCCGGTCCGTTGTCGGAATTGGTCAGGCTGCTGACGAAGGAGCGGTCGATCTTCAGGATGTCGATGGGGAAACGGTGCAGGTAGGAGAGCGACGAATAGCCGGTGCCGAAGTCATCGATCGCAAGCCGCACACCGAGTGCCTTCAGGCTGTGGAAGCGCTCGAGGTTCGCATCCGTGTTGTACATGATGGTGCTCTCGGTGAGCTCGATCACCAGATTGCCGGGCTCGAGGCCGGACTCGGCCAGCGCCTGCGCGACGTCGTGCACCAGCTCCCCGTGCTGCAGGTGGCGGCCTGAGATGTTCACCGCGAGCCGCAGCCCCGCCCCGCCGGCAATCGAGCGGCGCCACGCGCACATGTCGCGGCACGCCTGCCGGAGCACCCAGCGGCCGAGCTTGACGATCTGACCGGACTCCTCGACCACCTGGATGAAGCGGCCCGGCATGAGAACGCCGGCCTCCGGATGGCGCCAGCGCACCAGCGCCTCGACCCCGAGCAGGCTCTTGGTGCCGAGATCCACGATCGGCTGGTACTCGAGGAAGAACTCCTGGTTGGCGAGCGCGCGCGAGATATCGGCCTCGAGCCGCAGCCGCTCGTGCAGCAGCGCCTGCATCTGCGGCTGGAAGGTCACGTGGCGATTCTTGCCGGCGGCCTTGGCGTGGTACATGGCGATGTCGGCATTGCTGAGCAGCGCGTCGGCTCCGTCCTCGGCCGCGGAGATCGCCACCCCGACGCTGGCGCCGACCCGCACCTCGCGGCCGTCGAGCTGGAAGGGGACGTTGAGGGCGGCGATCAGCGCATCGGCCACCCGCCCGACCTCGCTCGAGCGCTCGACGCCCTCCATCAGCACCGCGAACTCATCGCCCCCGAGCCGCGCCACGGTGTCCGAGGTGCGCGTGTTCTGCAGGATCCGGTGCGCCACCGCCTGCAGCAGCCGGTCGCCGGCGTCGTGCCCGAGGGAGTCGTTGATGTTCTTGAAGTTGTCGAGGTCGAGGAACATGACCGCGAGGGAGTTCGTGCCGCGCTGCCCGATGGCGAGTGCATGCTGCACGCGGTCGCGGAACAGATTGCGGTTGGCGAGCAGCGTGAGCGGATCGTGGAAGGCGAGCTGGCGCAGCTGCTCCTCGAGCGCCTTGCGCTCGCTGATGTCGCGGAAGTTGAGCGCCAGGCCCTGCACGGCCGGGTCCTCGGTCAGGTTGCTGCCGACGGTCTCGAGCACGTAGCGCTGCGCGCCGCGCTCGACCCGCAGCTCGACCGGGCCCACGGTGCCCGCAGGCGTCGCCGCCACCTCGGCAAGAAACGCCCGCAGTTTCTGCGCGTCATCGCCGGCCCAGAGATCGGGCAGGCACTTGCCGGTGATCTCGGCGGGCGAGAGCCCCAGCGTGCGCTCCGAGGCCGGCGAGGCGAAGCGCAATACGCCATCGGCCCCCACGATCATGATGACGTCCGAGGCATTGGCGATGAGCGAGGCGTACCGGTCCTCGACCATGCGCGCCGCGCGGCGCTCGCGCACCAGCGCATCGCCGCGCAGCACCACGCTCTGGCGCACCATGAGCAGCAGCGTCAGCGCAAACACGACCATGGTCATGAGGTTCGACGAGCCGCTCGCGTCGCCGCCGCTTAAGTACACCAGCATGAGGAAGGCGGCGAGCATCGCCACATAGGGCAGCGCGCGCGCCAGCGCGTCCGCGTTCTGCGAGGTCGCCGGCGGCGGCGCCGTCATCCACTTCAGCTGCACGCGCGCCGCGGCCGCCAGCGGCACGTAGCACACCAGGTACATGACTTCTCCCGTATCGCCCGGCTGATAGTAGCCGCGCACCTTGGCGAGCGACCAGATGATGTCGCCGGCAAACATCGTGGCGAAGCCAGTGAGCAGCAGCAGCGGCACGCGCTGCCCGCCGAGGTTCCCCGAGCCGGTGAGCAGCAGCACGCCGAGCATGAGCAGCAGGACGCAGTCGAGCGTGAGATAGGTCTGGCTCAGCACCTGCTTCAGGACCGAGGCCTCGTGCAGCTGCGCGGCCGGATGCAGCACCAGGAACCAGAAGAATGCGCCGAAGCCCACTGCGAAGATGGTCGCGTCCATGGACAGCTGCACCCAGGGCACGCGCACCGCGGCGGCGCGGATCAGGAAGATCGCCGCGGTCGGCAGGGCGAGGTAGAAGACAGGGTAGACAAAGTCCGCCGGGCCCGGGAAGGGGTCGATGTCATGCAGCCACGAAGTGACGCCGATGCACTCGCCGATCAGGTAGAAGCCCAGTGCGCAGGCGAGCGAGATCCAGGCGCGGCGCAGGTCTCCGGCGGGCGCGCAGCGCGCCGTGATCGCCGAGGTGACGACGGCAACGAGCCCTGCGGGCAGCGCCCACGTGAGTCCGATGTAGTGCGTGACGGTCGGCCCGAGGACACCGGTGAGCATGAAGGCGGTGCCGGCAGCGCTGTAAAGCACGAGCCCCACGAACAGCCGGTCCACCCAGCGCGTGGCGGTGTCGGGGAGGTTCGTGTGCGCAGCTACTTCTGTTTTGTCCACGGCCGATCTTTAGGTATCCCGAAGAAGCGCCCCGGCGCGCGGGCGCCGTGCATCCTGCCTCTCGCTAGAGAGTCGGCCACCCGAGGAGAAATTTGAGGCTAAATCGCTGCGGCGGCTAGCAAGAAATCCGCCGGCGTGACGCAGTTCACTTAACAATAAAAAGAACTGGGCTGCCCGTTCAATTTGTGCCTCGCGCGGCGAGCGAGCAGTGCCGCGACGAGCCCGCACAGCGCGGCGAACGACAGCCAGAGCCCCGGCACCGCCGGATTGTGCGTGCGGTGAATCAAGTAGGTGCTGATCGCCGGCGTGAAGCCGCCGAAGAGACTGGTCGCGAGACTGTAGGCGAGCGCGAAGCCGGTGGTGCGCACGTCTGGCGGCATGATCTCGGTCAGAAAGACCACCATGGCGCCGTTGTAGCTCGCGTAGAGGAACGAGAGCCACAGCTCCGCGGCCAGCAGCCCTGGGAAGCAAGGCGCGTGAGTCAGCAGGGCGAGCAGCGGATAGGCGCTCGAGAGCATCAGCAGCGTGGCGCCGCGGAGCAGCGGCGCGCGGCCGATCCGATCGGACCAGGCGCCCATGACCGGGAGCCACACGAGGTTCGAGGCGCCGACCGCGAGCGTCACGAGGAAGCTGTCGAGGCTCGAGAGGCGCAGCACCGCGGTGCTGAAGGTCTTCGTGTAGGCGGTAATCAAGCCCTTGCGGCCGGCCGGCGCGATCTCCGCCAGGTACACCGACACGCCGCCGAGCTCCATGCCGGCGGAGAAGCCCTGCAGCAGCCGTCCTGCGAGGACCAGGAGCGGCGCGGCCATGCCGATCGTCGCGTACCCCGGTGTGGCGGCGGTGATCAGGATGCCGACGCTCATGAGACTCAGGGTCAGCAGCAGTCCCGCGCGCCGCCCACGGCGGTCGGCGTAGGCCCCGAGCACGATGGCGCCGATCGGCCGCATGAGAAAGCCCGCGCCGAAGGTGGCGAGCGCGAGCAGCAGCGAGAGATAGGCATTGCCGGCCGGGAAGAACGCAGCACCGATCGCGGCCGCGTAGTAGCCGAAGACCATGAAGTCGTACATCTCGAGGAAGTTGCCGCTCGCGACGCGGATGACGGCCGCGAGCCTCGGCGGGAGCGACATGGCGGCGAGACTACGATGGCGGGGGTATCCATGCCATCATCGGGGCACGGAAAAGACGGAGGCCCCATGACCCGGCCACGGAGCTCGAGTGTGTCGCGCCGCGGATTTCTCGCCGCGGGTCTCGTGGCGGGCGCCGGCGCGCTCCTGAGCCGCCCGCTGCGCTCCGCCGATCCGCCGCCCGGCGGCAACAGCGCCCCAATCAACAATGGCCCGCCGCAAAGCAGCGCCCCGACGGCCTCGCCACGCCTCATCACCAAGGCGATCCCCTCGAGCGGCCAGTGGCTGCCCGTGATCGGCATCGGCACGGACTCCTTCCGCACCGAGGTGCGCGCTGACATCAAGGCAGAGCTCAAGCGCATGAGCGAGCTCGGGGCCACCGTCATCGACACCGCCGCCGCTTACGGCGACAGCGAGGCGCTCATCGGCGAGGCGCTCGAGAGCCTCGGCACGCGCGACCGCATGTTCCTCGCGACCAAGCTGGTCGGCGATGGCCCGTCCGGGCCCGCGGGAGCTGAGAGCTTCGCGCGCTCGCTGGAGCGCTTGCGGACCCGCCGCGTCGAGCTGCTGCAGGTACATAACCTCAGGGGCGTCGCCGAGGTCATGCCGCGGATGCAGGAATGGAAAAAGGAAGGAAGAATCCGCTTCCTCGGCGTCACCACCTCGCGCGTGAGTCAGCACGCCGAGCTGGCAGAGTGCATGCGCACCTACCGGCTGGATTTCGTCCAGCTGGACTACTCGCTCGCCAACCGCGAGGCGGCCGCAACCCTCCTGCCGCTCGCGCTCGAGCGCGGCATCGCGGTGCTCGCCAATCTGCCCTTCGGCCGCTCCTCGCTCTTCAAGCAGGCCGCGGGCCGGCCCTTGCCTGCGTGGGCGGCCGACATCGACGTCACGAGCTGGGCGCAGTACTTCCTCAAGTACGTCGTCTCGCACCCGGCGGTAACCTGCGCGATCCCGGGCTCGACCCGACTCGCCCACCTCGAGGACAATCAGGCCGCCGGCCGCGGCCGCCTCCCGGACGCCGCCATGCGCCGCCGCATGGAGGAGTACTGGGACGCTGCCTGAGGACCGCTCGCGCCCCCTCACGGGTACTTGTGCTGAACCACTCCGCGCACCGGCTGCGTGTCGTAGACCAGCACGATCGACTCGATCTTGCCGGTCTCGCGATCGAAGTTGAACACGTCGGCGCAGTCGAAGGCGACGTGCGAGCCATCCCGCAGCGTCCAGTCGTAGAGATAGTACGCCACGGCCCGCAAGTGCCCCTCGGCGCTCACCAGCACGTCGTAGACGGTCAGCTTCGAGCCCTGGGAGGCGCTCGCCACCTTGCCGACGAAATCGCGCACCGGGAGCTTGCCGAGAAACGGCGACTGTACCCAACCCTGGGGCACAAACAGGGCCGCGGCCCTCTCGGGATCACCCGCTTCGAGGGCCGCGAGGTACTTGCGCACGGCTTGCTGCATAAACCCTCCGGGACGAAAGCCCGCTTCAGGCTCACTTGATCGTGGCCGCGCCGGCCTTGCAGGCGACCTCGTCCTGCGAGCCGGTGCCGCCCGAGCAGCCGATCGCGCCGACCAGCTTGCCACCTTCGATGAGTGGAATACCGCCGCGCGAGCCGATGACTCCGTCGAGCGTCAGGAGGTAGTTGTAGCCGCTCTGCTGGATACCCGTCTCGAAGACCTTGGTCTCGCGGCGGAACGTCGCCGAGGCGCGCGCCTTGTGCTCGGAGATCTGCACCGAAGCGATTTGCGCGCCGTCCATGCGCTCGAAGGCGACCAGGTTCCCGCCCGAGTCGACTACCGCGATGCAGAGCTTCCAGTCGTGCTTGCGGGCCTCGGCCGCGGTGGCGGTGATGGCGGCTGAGGCGCGCTCGAGCGAGATCGGCGCTCCGTAGGGAACATCGAACGGCATCTTGTCCGGCACGTTGTCGAGCGGGTACGGCGTGGGCGCTGCGGGCGCCTGTTGTGCCCCGCTCGAGGCGGTGCCTGCCGCGACGACGATGAGCAGCACGGCGGTCAGCACGGGCCTTGAGGACATGGTAGTGCTCCTTTTTTTGGTTTGACGAGGGCGGTGAAGGACGAAGCTTGAGGTATCTTACCTCGATGACAGACCTCGCTCTCGGCTTCATCGGTCTCGGCAACGTCGGCGGGCAGCTGGCCGCCAACCTCCTGCGCCACGGCGTGGATCTCACCGTCCGCGACCTCGATCCCGCGCGCGTCGCGGCCCTGGTGGCGCGCGGGGCCAAGGCTGCCGGCTCTCCGCGGGAGCTCGCCGAGCGCGTCGATCTGGTGATCACCTGCCTCCCCTCCCCGGCGGTGTCCGCCGCGGTGATGGAGGCGCCGGACGGGGTGCTAGCGGGCCTCTCGCCCGGGAAGATCTGGCTGGAGATGAGCACCACCGATGCCGCCGAGGCGCGGCGGCTGGCCGCGCGGGTCGAGGCAGCCGGAGCGGTGGCCATGGACTGCCCGGTCTCCGGCGGCTGCCATCGGGCCGCGAGCGGCAACATCTCCATCTTCGCCGGCGGCTCGCGCGCGGCCTTCGAGCGCGTGCTGCCGGTGCTGGCGATCCTCGGGCGGCAGATCCTGCACACGGGCCCGGTGGGCTCGGCCTCGGTTCTCAAGGTGATCACCAACTATCTGTGCACCGTGCACCTGGCGGCGCTCGCCGAGGCGCTCACGGTCGCGAAAGTGGCGGGCCTCGACCTCAACATGACCTACGAGGGTATCCGCATCTCTTCGGGCAACTCCTTCGTCCACGAGACCGAGTCGCAGGTGATCCTGAACGGCAGCCGTGACATCAATTTCACCATGGAGCTGGTGGTCAAGGACGTCGGCCTGTTCGACGCGCTCGCGCGCGCTCACCACGTGCCGCTCGAGCTCTCTCCCCTGGTGCTTGGCCTGTTCGAGGACGGCGTGCGTCGCTACGGCCCGCGCGAGCACTCACCCAACATCATCCGCCGGCTGGAGGAGGCCTGCGGCGTGCGGGTGCTCGGCGAGGGTTTCCCGGCGCAGATCGTGGACGATGAGCCCAAGGTCGCCGGCGCCGAAGTGTTGCCGCACGCCCGCGGCGCGCTCCGCTAAAGGGGTATGGCCAGAGCTAAGCTCATCGAGACCCGCTCGATCGATTACGTGCCGCTCGCCGAGCGGCATGGCAAGGTGTGGCACCTCTGGCCGGTGTGGTTCTCGGGCGACGCGCACCTCGCGACGCTGGCCGTGGGGGTCCTCGGCATCACCCTCGGCGGAAACCTGCTGTGGACCGCTATCGCGGTGCTGCTCGGCAACGCGCTCGGCACCTTCTTCATGGCGTTCCACTCGACGCAGGGGCCGCAACTCGGGCTGCCGCAGATGATCCAGTCGCGGCCGCAGTTCGGCTACAGCGGGGCGCTGCTCGTCTGGGCGGTCGCCCTGGTGGCCTACGTGGGCTACAACGCCTTCAACCAGGTACTGGCCGCGCAGGCGCTGCACCAGCTGACACCGGCGATCTCCGCCACCTCCTCCGGCGCCATCATCGTGTTTGCGCTGCTCGCGGTGAGCCTGGCGGCCGTCGGCTATGACCAGATCCACCGCGCGCAGCGCGGCTTCGCCTACCTCATGATCGCGATTCTCACCGTGTTCTCGCTCGGGGGCCTCGCGCTGCTGCGCTTTCCGGCCGCGCAGTGGGCGGTGGGCGGCTTTCGCGCCGTGCCGTTCCTCGCGCAGATCTTCGCCGCGGCCTCCTACCAGCTGAGCTGGTCCATCTACGTGTCGGACTACTCGCGCTATCTGCCGCGCGACGTCGGCGTGCGCGAGTCGTTCTGGTGGACCTACCTGGGCGCCTTCATCGGTGGCGCATGGATGATGCTGGTCGGAACGGTCGCCGCGGCGATGGCGCCGCAGCTCGACGTGGCCGCCGCCATGGAAGCGGCCGCGGACGCGGTCATTCCGGGCCTCGGCAAGGTGCTGATCGCAGGAGCCCTGCTCGGCCTCGTCACGATCACGTCGCTCAACTTCTACGGCGCATCCCTCACGCTGCTCTCCGTCGCCGATACCCTCCGGCCGCTCAAGTGCACGGCGGCCAAGCGCCTGGCGAGCCTAGGGGTGGCGCTGCTCGCGAGCACGGTGCTGGCGCTCAATTCCTCCGGAAACTTCGTCGCGCGCTTCCAGGACTACCTGTCGCTGCTGCTATACCTGTTCACGCCCTGGACCGCGGTCAACCTGGTCGACTTCTACCTGGTGCGCAAGGGCCACTACTCGATCCGCGAGATCTTCAACTCCCGGGGGATGTACGGCCACTGGAACTGGCGTGGCCTCAGCGCCTACCTGGTCGGCTTCGTCGTCATGATCCCGTTCTTCAGCACGGAGATCTACACCGGGCCGGTGGCGCGCGCCCTCGGCAAGGCCGACATCGCCATGCTGGTGGGACTGCCCGCGGCGGCGGGCGTTTATCTCCTCACTTGCCGCTCCATGGACCTCGAGCGCGACCGGCGGCGGGCCGCGGCCGCGGATGTCGGTCTTGATCCCGACGACCGTGTCGGTGCGCCGGGGTAGTATCCCGCCATGCCCAAGATCGTCGACCATGCGCAGCGCCGCGATCAGATCGCGCTGGTCGCCTGCCGGGTGGTGGCCGAGCACGGCTTCGATCAGGCGAGCATGGTGCGCATCGCCCGCGAGGCGGGCTACACCACCGGCATGCTGGCGCACTACTTCGACAGCAAGCACGACATCATCATCGCGGCCTTGCGGCTCATCCTGCGGCGCATCGAGGAGCGGTTGCTGCGTCCGGCCCGGGGCGGCACGCCTCCGGACTTGCTGGCACTGCTGACCGAGGCGCTGCCGGTCGATGCGCACCGGCGCATCGAGTGCGCCCTCTGGACCACGTTCTGGGGGCAGGTGTCGGCGGACCGGCGCCTCAAGCGCATCAACGCCTGGGTGCACCGTGAGTACCTGCGCCTCTTCGAGCGCTGCCTGGCGCAGGGCTGGCCCGAGTACCGCAGCTGGTCCGCCGCCACGCGCGCGCACGTGCTGCGCTCGCTGGTCACTTTCATCAACGGACTCACGGCGAGCGCTGTCGCCAATGGCGGCGACTGGCCGCCGGACGCGCAGCTCGAGCAGCTCGCGCTGCAGCTCACACTGCTGCGCACCTGGGCGCAGGGCTCGGCCGCTGCCACGCGCGCGCGGCCGGCGGCGCGCGCTTGAGGGCTAGTTGCGCGGCGGCGCGGAGGATTGCGTGGCTGGCGCGCTCGCCAGGCGTTGCCGGTATGCCGCGAGCCGCGACTCGAAGGCGGCAGCCTCGGCGCGGCTCGCCTCGGTCGGGGCGTTCTCGCGCCAGGCGCCGGCGAACTTTGCCGCGCAGTCCCACTGCTGCGTCTGCGCGCACATGTGGGCGAGCGCGTAGGCGAGATTCCCGTTGCCCGGGTGTCGCTCCAGCGCCTGTGAGGCCTGCGGCAGCAGCGCCTGGGCCGCGGCGCGGTCGCGCCGGGCCCCGTAGAGACCGGCCAGCCCCGCCCAGGAGCGCAGGTCCTCCGGGTTGGCCGCGATGGCAGCCTGGTAGTACTGCTGCGCGTAACGCAGCAGCGTCGGCGCATCCACCGGGAGCGCCGCGTGGCCGCCGGTCACGGCGGAAGCCAGCACGGTGAGGATCGCGGCGCTCTCGGCCATGCCATCAGGGGAGAGCGCCGCGCGCGACAGCTGGTCCACGGCGGCAAACGACGCCCCGTAATCCCACTCCTCGAGCTGCGCCTGTGCCAGCACCCGCAGCGCGCGCTCGTTCGCGGGGTCGTCGTGCAGCGCGGCGCCCGCAAGCTGCCGCGCCTGTGCACGCCTGCCCAGCTGGAGGTTGACCAGGGCGAGACGTGCCCGCACCTCGGGCGGCGTGAGCTTGCGCGGGGAATCGCAGTCCGGGCTCTCATCCGTGGAGCTCGCCAACATGAACACATGCGACTGGGCGAGCCGGTCGTCGCGCAGCATCCGGTCCAGATCCTCGTAGCTCACATTGAAGCTCGCGGCGAAGGCGGCCCGCTCACTGCGGCCCTCATGCATGAGGCCCAGGTACTTGCCGAACTCGCGGCGGTAGCGGCCCTCGACCAGGATCTCGCGGGTGAGGTACCAGCTCTCGGCCGCATACATCTCGCTGACCGGTCCCGACTGCAGCTGCGGATCCTCCTCCTGCATGGCGAGGAAGGTACGCAGCGGGATCAGGGTTCCGCTGGCGACCGTGAGCGCATAGCCGGGAGCAATGCCACCGGTGCGGATGCGGTCCTGATCGACCTCGGTCGTGGCGAACACCTCCGGGACCCCGAGCCGGTACCAGTACGGGTAGCGCTGGGCACCGGCGCCGGCGACCAGGCTGCCGACATAGCCGAAGTAAACGCCCCAGTACCTGTCAGCGCTGCCAGTCCCCCGGCTCGCGATGACGGTGGCATCGTATCCGGAGCTGCGGTAATTCGAGTTACCGCTCGATCCCAACACCTCGATGATCTGCTCATCGGGGAGGACGTAGATGTGGGTCGGCAGGCGCGCATCGCCCTTGAAGCTCAGGACCCGGGTGAGCGCGGCCCCGAGCCGATCCGCGTTGCGCGCGACGCCGCGCGCGTATTCGCTGCTGCCGGCCACGGTCACATCGATGTTGCGGTACTGGCAGGCCCAGTAGTCCGCGGCCGCCGCCGGCGCCGATATCAGCAGCGCCGCAGCCAGGGCCCAGCGGGCCGTGCGGCTCACCTCAGCCGCTCCACCCCGACGCGCAGTGTCTCCACGGCACGCATCTCGGGATCCTGAAACGACGCCGGGTACCTGAGATAGTCGAGCGCCATGCCGAAGGCGTCGTGTCCCCAGAAGAGCTCCGTGCCGATCACCAGGGTCGGCACGCCGAACACGCCGAGCGAGATCGCCCAGTCGGTGTTCGCGCGCAGCTGCTGCTTGACCGCCGGGTCGCTCACCGCACGCTGCGGTTCGGCTACCTGGAGCTCGCGGGCGAGATCCGCGATCACCTCCGGGTCGGTCACATCGCGGCCGTCACGGAACACGGCCTCGAGAACCACGGAGGCCGCACGCCGGTCGCTCCCGGCCGCGACCACCAGGCGCAGCGCGGCGAGCGGGTTGAAGGGGTGCGCAGGCGGCAAGCGCAGCGGGATGCCCATCTGCCGTGCGCGCCACAGGACGAAGCGGTAGGTGAAGCGCCGCTTGGAAGGAATCTCGGCGGGACCCATCTGCCCGAAGTGCGACAGCATGCCCGCGAGCAGCACCGGCACGAACCTGAGCTCCACCTGCGCCGGCAGGCGCTCCAGATCGCGCAAGCCGAGATAGGCGAAGGGCGAGATGACATCGAACACCCACGAGACCGCGATGCGCTCCGCCACGGCCATGCTCAGGAGACCCGCACCACCCGCTTGCCGAAGTTCTCGCCCGCGAGGAGGCCGATGAGTCCGCGGGGCGCATGCTCCAGTCCCTCGATCACTTCCTCGCGGTAGTGGATGCGCCCGCTACGCAGCCACTCGCGCATGTCGGCGATGAAAGCCGGGAAGCGCGCGTAGTGGTCGAAAATGATGAATCCCTGAATCGTGATGCGCCGGCGCAGCACCGCCGAGAGCAGCGCCGGCGTGCGATCGACGCCCTCGGGCAGCTTCTCCAGGTTGTACCAGGAGACGAGCCCGCACAAGGGCATGCGCGCCCCGACGTTGAGCAGCGGCATCGCGGCGTAGAGCACCTCGCCCCCCACGCTCTCGAAATACACATCGATCCCCTTCGGGCAGGCCGCCGCCAGCCGCTCCCGCAGCTGCGGCGTGCGATGGTCCAGGCAGACATCGAAGCCGAGGCTCGCAACGGCGTAGTCGCACTTGGCCGCGCCGCCGGCGATGCCCACCACGCGGCAGCCCTTGAGCTTCGCGATCTGTCCGACCACCGACCCGACGGCACCGGTCGCCGCCCCGACGACGACCGTCTCGCCTGGCTTCGGCCGGCCGATGTCGAGAAGTCCCACGTAAGCGGTGAGCCCCGGCATGCCGAGCACGCCGAGCGCGTAGGAGGGCCGCTCGAGCCTGGGATCGATCCTCACCAGATCACGTCCGTCGGAAAGCCCAAAGTCCTGCCAGCCGACGTTGGCGACCACCAGCTCGCCGGCCTGGTAAGCGGGATTGTCGGAGGCCTCGACGACACTCACCGTCTGCGCGGTCATCGGCGCGCCGAGCGCCACCGGCGGGGCGTAGGACGGCGCATCGCTCATGCGCCCGCGCATGTAGGGGTCGAGCGACAGGAAGCGCGTGCGCAGCAGCACCTGGCCCGCCGCCGGCACCGGCACCGGCACCTCCTCGAGGCGAAAATCCTCCGCCACGGGCGCGCCCTGCGGTCGGCGCGCCAGCACGATGCGGCGGTTGCCGCGCTCCGCGCTCATCGCAGGAACTCCAGCTGCACGCCGGGCGGCGCCTGCAGCTCGCGCGCGATAAAGAGGTCCGCGAGCAGCGGCGCACCGGGCTCGACACTGTAGCCGCTGAAGTCGCGTACCCCCGCTTCGTAGAGCACGCTGTCGTCGATGAGGAAGCGCCCCGTGTACTCGCGCGCTGACCTCGAGAGGATCACGTGGGCTGCATCGGCGACGATCTCGGGCTTGCGCGAGCGGCGCATCATGGCCGGCCCGCCGAGCGCGAACTCCACCGCCGCGGTGGCGATGGTGGTGCGCGGCCAGAGGGCGTTGCAGGCAATGCCGGCTTCCGCGTATTCCTCGGCCATTCCCAGCATGCACAGCGACATCCCGTACTTCGACAGCGAGTAGGCGAGGTGCGGCGCGAACCACCGCGGGTTGAGGTCGAGCGGCGGCGACAGCGTCAGCACGTGCGGATTGGCGGCGCGCTTCAGGAACGGCACGCAGGCACGCGTGGTCACGAAAGTGCCGCGCGTATTGACCTGCTGGATGAGGTCGTAGCGGCGCATGTCGATCTGCTCGGTGGCGGCGAGATTGATGGCCGAGGCATTATTGACGCAGATGTCGATACCGCCGAAATGCTCGGCGCACTGGCGCACCGCGGCCGCCACGCTCGCCTCGTCACGCACGTCCACCACCAGCGGCAGCGCCCTGCCGCCGGCTCGCTCGATCTCCGCGGCCGCGGTGTGGATGGTGCCCGGGAGCTTCGGGTGCGGCTCGGCGGTCTTGGCGGCGACGGCGATGTTGGCTCCGTCGCGCGCCGCGCGCAGGGCAATCGCGAGTCCGATGCCGCGGCTCGCGCCCGTTATAAAGAGTGTCTTGCCTTTGAGACTCATGTCCGCCCGCCCTTGAGCTCGACCCGGTTGCCGTCCGGATCCTCGATGTAGATGGAGCGCCCCTCCCCCTCGGCGCCATAGCGCACGGCGCCCTCGCCGGCCTCGAGCCCGTGCGCGGCGAGGTGGGCGCGCAGCGCGCCCTCATCGAACGGCACGAGGGTGAGGCAGAAGTGCTCGAGGTTCGGCCCGCGCGCCGCCGCCCCCGACTCGCGCTGCCCGAGCGGCCCGTCCGCGGTCACGAGATCGATGAGGCTGCGTCCGGCCCGCAGCTGCGTGAGGCCCTGCGCGCGCTGCTCGCGCTCCACCGTACAGCCGAGCATGTCGCAGTAGAACTCGAGCGCGCGGCCGACGTCGCGTACCCGCAGCACGATGTGATCGATGCCGCTGATGCTGAAGCCTGGTGCAGCCACGCGGTGCGCATCCCGCTACGGCTTGGCCGCGTAGCTCCCGGCGAGGTAGTCGAGGATCTGCTGCGCCTCCTGGTCGGTGATCGGGGCTCCGAAGCGATCGCGCATCTTCTGAACGGTCTTCTGCCAGGTGTTGCGGTCCATCGCGGGCGCGTTGCTCTGCAGGTAGTCGAGGCTGTGGCAGGTGGCGCAGCGCGCCGCCGTAAGCTCGCGTCCGCTGCCATCGTGCAGCTGGATCGTCTCCTCGCCGGCGAACGCGCCCGCGCAGGCGCCTGCGAGCGCCGCCCACAGCGCCATGTCCGCGAGCGCGCCTCTCACCCGACCTCCAAGGTGAGGGTCTGCACGATGTTGTGGTGGTAGCCGGCGGGGTTCGCCGTCAGCTTGTCGGGCTGCGTCGTGCCGTCGCCGCTGCGCGCCCGCACCGCCACCACGAGCGCGCCCGGCTTCGAGGTATCGAGCCGGTATTGAAACTCGCGCCACGCGAAGCGCCCGAGGTCACGGCCGAGCGTCGCCGCCTGCCAGCTCAGGCGCCCGTCGGTGGAGATCTCCACCGCGGCAATTCTGGCGCCGCCATCCCACGCCTTGCCGGCGAGCTCGACCTTGGCGCCATGCTTCACGCGTGCGAGCGATGCGTGGCTCGTGACGAGCGAGTTCACCAGGATCTCGGTGATCGGGGTCGTCTCCGGCGTCTCCTGCGTCTTGAAGCGAACGCCGGGGAAGGCCCCGGTCGGAATCCGGTAATCGCTCTTCATCCAGAAGCCGTCGAACGGCGCGGTCTCGACGCGGATCTCCGTCAGGTGCTTCACCCAGTAGGTGCCGGTCCAACCGGGCACCACCAGCCGCGCCGGCGCTCCGTTCCAATGCGGCAGCGCATGCCCGTTCATCTCGAAGGCGATCAGCGTGTTCTCATCGAGCGCGCGCTCGATGGGAATGCTCTTGAGGAAGTCGGGAGTCGCGGGCAGCACCGGGACATCCGCCCCGTTGAGGACCACCTCGACGGCGTTGGCGGCGACGCCTGCGCGGTTGAGCACGTCGCGCAACCGCACGCCGCTCCACTCGGCATTGCCAATCGCGCCGTAGCCCCACTGCACACCCGGCACATGCGGAGTGAACAGTCCCCGGCGGTTCCCCGAGCACTGGTTGACGGCGGTCAGCGTGACGCGCTTGTAGTCGTGCTTGAGATCCCGCAGCGTGACGACGAGCGGCTTCTGCGCGCCGCTGCCGCCGATCTTCAGCCGCCAAGTGTCGACGTCGATCTCGGGAATGACCGCGAGGTGATAGCGCACGAAGAAAGCCTCGTTCGGCGTGAAGGCCGGCACGAGATCGGCGAGCGGCGTCTCGAAGTTCGGCGGCCGCCACGTGCGGCGGATCAGCGGCTTCTTCCCGGGAAGCGTTGCCAGCGAGTCCTGACGCTGATCGGCGTCGGCCGCGAGCGCGCGGCGCGCCGTGCCGCCCAGCAGCCAGCCGCCGGCCGCCGCCAGGAGCAGATCACGTCGACTCGCCACGCGTCCTTGTTAGGAGCAGGGCTTGCCGTGATCCGGACGCGCGCCCTGCGCCTTGGCCTGTGCCTCGGTCATGTACGAGCCCTCCTTGGTCTTGCCGTAATAGCGATCTCCCTGGCAGTGGTACACCTTGCTCGCGGTATTGACCCACACCATTCCGGGCCCGCCGCCCGGCGCCGCCTGTGCCGCGGGAGCGGCGGCGGGCGGCTTGGCGGGCGCTGCCGGGGCTGCGACAGCGGCAGGCGCAGCCGGCGCCGCGGGTGCCGCCGCGGCAGCGGGAGCCGCCGTCGCGCCGGCGGTGGAAGCGGACTTGTTGATCCCACCGTGACCGCTGCAGGCACCGCGGCCGCCGTGCGGCGAGGTAGTGCCGTCCTTGCAGGTCACCGGTCCGCTGGCCGCGCTCGAAGCGGCCGGCGCTGCCGCAGCGGATGCCGGCGCTGCCGCAGCAGGTGCCGGCGCTGCCGCAGCGGATGCCGGCGCGGAAGCGGACTTGTCGATGCCGCCGTGCCCACTGCAGGCGCCGCGGCCGCCGTGCGGCGAGGTGGTGCCGTCCTTGCACTTCACCGGTGTACTCGCGGCGCCGCTCGTTGCGGGAGCCGCGGTGGTCTGCGCCACCGTCACGGCGGGCATGGCAGCGAGCGCGGCGGCGCACAGCGCGCCGCAGATCAAAGCGTTGAGACTCTTGAGGTTCATGCGTCGCTCTCCCCGGTGAGTGACCGCTTTGTCGGACGAGCAGGCAGAATACCCCAATCGCCCCCCGCGCGGTACGCGCGGGGCTAGCGCACAGACAGCGCCGCCGGAGCTGGGTAGTCTATGGCTTTCAGGATCTGGAAAGGAGCGCAACTGATGATGAGATCGGCCGGTGCCCTCGTGAGTCTCACGCTGCTGGCGCTCGCCACGACGCCGGCCCGCGCCGCGTGGATCGACCGCACCGAGGCGATCATGGGCACACGTGTCTACGTGCAGCTCTGGGCCGACGATCCCGAGAAAGGCAACGCGGCGATCACGGCGGTGATGGAGGAGATGCGCCGCATCGATGCGCTCATGAGCCACTACAAGCCCGACAGTCAGGTGTCGGTCATCAATCAGCGCGCGGCGTTCGAGCCGGTGCAGGTGGACCCGGAGCTCTTCGAGCTGATCAAGCTGTCCACCCACTTCTCGGAGATCACGGCAGGGGCCTTCGACATCACCTATGCGAGCGTCGGCTACCTGTACAACTACCCGCTCCACGTCCATCCGAGCGAGGAGCAGATCAGGGCGGCCCTGCCGGCCGTCAACTGGCGCAACCTCGAGCTCGACGCCGCTCACCATACGATCCGCTTCGGCCACGCCGGTATGCGCATCGACCTCGGGGGGATTGCCAAGGGCTACGCGGTCGACCGCGGCGTCGCGATCCTCAAGGCCCGCGGCTTCCAGCATGCCCTGGTCACTGCCGGCGGCGACAGCCGCCTGCTGGGGGATCACCGCGGGCGCCCCTGGCTCGTGTCGATCGCGCATCCCGACGAGCCCCATAACGCCGACAAGGTGGTCACCAGGATCCCGCTGTCGGACGCCGCGGTCTCAACCTCGGGCGATTACGAGCGCTACTTCGATGAGGGCGGGGTGCGCTACCACCACATCATCGATCCGCACACCGGGCACTCGGCCAACAAGGTGCGCAGCGCGACCATCATCGGCCCCACCGCGACGCAGACCGACGGTCTGTCGAAGACCGCCTTCGTCCTGGGTCCCGACAAGGCCCTCGAGATCATCAACCGCATGCCGGATTTCGATGCGGTGTTCGTGACGCCGACTGGCCGGCTGCTCTACTCCAACGGGCTGCGGCCGCCCAAGCCGCGACCCGCGGGCGCTCCTGCGCCGGGCAACAACCCTCCCTCAGCCCACTGATCCCGGCGGGGAGGCGGTTCCCACCGGGTGAGCGCTACTGCGCTGCGCCGCCCGGCCCGAGCTTCAGCAGTGCGTCGACCTCGACCTCGGCGGCCAGCCAGTCCTCGGTCTCGTGCCCGGGCGCGAACCCACGCCGCTCGGCGCGCAGGTACGCCGCCTCCGCAATCATCGCGCGGCGGTGCTCAGCGGTGACGGGAGTGCGTTGCGTTGACTTGGTGCGCACACCCCGCGTCCCTCTAGGCTGCGCGCTGCGCGCGCGGGTCTCAGCAGTGGCGGGAGTCTCATCGGTTCGACGCGTGGCCATCGGCTCCTCCTTTGCAGCGGTCCCCTCCGTCCGAGTCACTTTGCGACGGCGGCAGGCGAGTGCGCAAGACCCGAAAGAGCCACGGTCGCGGCGGCGGGAGTGTCCGGCGGTGTCCGCTGCTGTCCGCTTCGCGAGGGCGGACATCTCTGACGCCCGCGGGGCGCGCGCACAGTGCACCTCTGCAACGGAAAGATTCTCAGTGCATACAGGCGCTTGAGGTTGGCGCGCCCCCACGCCTCGAACCATGGCATACGGTATGCAGCTCAGCGGGCCATGAAGCTCGCGCAACTGCGCAAGATCCCGGAAAGGGTCTCGGACGTGGTCGGCATCCGCGGCACCGAAGCGCAGGACACCGCCCTGGCGGCGCCCGCTTCGCCCTGGACCCGGAGGCGCCTGGCTCTGGCCGGCGGCGCGGCGGCATTCCTCGCGCTGCTCTTTGCCTGGCTCATCCACGGCTGGCTCACGACCGGTCAGGTCATCTCGCGCGAGCGGCTGCGCATCGCCGAGGTCAGCCGCGGGCACTTCGTGCGCGACGTCGCCGCCGACGGCACCGTCGTTGCGGCGGTGAGCCCGACCCTGTTCGCGATCGCACCCGGTACCGTGACCTACGCCGCGCGCGCCGGAGATGCGGTCAGGAAAGGCCAGATACTCGCGACCCTCGACAGTCCGGAGCTCACGAACGAGTTGCAGCGCGAGCAGGCCACGCTCGACAGCCTCGATGCGGCGCTCCAGCATCAGCAGATCGAGATCCGCCGTCAGATTCTCACCAGCAAGCAGCAGGCGGATCTCGCCGAGGTCACGATCAAGGCCGCCGAGCGCGAGCTCAAGCGCTCGCAGTGGGCCTGGGACCAGCGCGCCATCAGTGAGCGCGATTACCGCCGCGCCATCGACGATGTCTCGACCGCCCGGCTGAACTTCGATCACGCGCGCGAGACCGCCGATCTCGAGCGCGACAGCTTAGGCCTAGACCTGCGCACCAAGCGCCTCGAGCGCGACCGCCAGGCGCTCACCGTCGCCTCGCTCAAGCAACGCGTCGCGGAACTCAGTGTGCGCTCCCCGGTCGACGGCATGGTGGCGAATCTCGCACAGCCACAGAAGACCCTGGTACCGGCCAACGCTGCACTGCTTACCGTCGTCGACCTCTCGGCGTTCGAGATCGAGTTCCAGGTGGCGGAGTCTTATGCCGGCGCCATCAAGCCCGGCATGAGCGCCGAAATCACCGTCGAGGGGCACAGCATCCCCGGTAGCGTCACCGCGATCTCCCCCGAAGTGCGCCAGAGCCAGGTCACGGGCCGCGTCAAGTTCAGCGGTGGCCAGCCGCCGGGCCTCCGGCAGAACGAGCGCACCGCCGTGCGCATCGTTCTCGATGAGCGCGACAACGTGCTCCAGTTCGAGCGCGGCTCCTTCATCGACGAGACCTCGCGTGCGCTCTACGTCGTGCGCGGGGGGCGCGCGGTGCGCGTGCCGGTCACGCTCGGCGCCGCCTCGGTGGGCGAGATCGAGGTGGTGAGCGGTCTCGCCGCCGGCGACCAGGTGGTCATTTCCGACATGCGCGATGCAAACCAGGCGGCCGAGGTCGCCATCTCACGTTGAAGGCCTTACGAGGGATAAGACGATGCTCAAGATGCACGACATCAGCAAGATCTACCGCACCGACCTCATCGAGACCTACGCCCTGCGCAAGTTCTCGCTCGAGGTCGAGGCCGGGGAATTCGTCGCGGTCACGGGGCCCTCCGGCTCGGGCAAGACCACCTTCCTCAATGTCGCGGGACTGCTGGAGGAATTCGAGTCCGGGAGCTACCAGCTCGACGGCACCGACGTGCGTGCGCTCTCCGACGATGCGCGCTCGCGGCTGCGCAACCAGCGCATCGGCTTCATCTTCCAGAGCTTCAACCTGATCCCCGACCTGAACGTCCAGGACAACGTCGAGGTGCCGCTGCGCTACCGCGGCCTGGCCGCCGCCGACCGCAGGGAGCGCATCACCAGCGCGCTCGAGCTCGTCGGGCTCGCCTCGCGCGCCAGGCATATGCCGGCGCAGCTCTCCGGTGGCCAGCAACAGCGTGTCGCGATCGCGCGCGCGATCGCCGGCGACCCGGCGTTCCTGCTGGCGGATGAGCCCACCGGCAACCTCGATTCCCTCATGGCACGCCAAGTCATGGACCTCCTCGAGCAGATCAACGAGATGGGCACCACGATCCTGCTGGTCACCCACGACCCGGAGCTGGCGCGCCGCGCCCAGCGCAACGTCCATCTGATCGACGGCCAGATCTCGGATTTCCGGGCCTACGAGCCGCGCGCCGCCAGCGCCGGGGCAAGCACCGCCGGCGCCGCGCTCGGCTGAGGGGGGCACATGCAAGGCTACTACCTGCGTCTCGCGCTCAAGAGCTTCGGCCGCAATCCCGGCCTCACCGCGCTCATGGTGCTCGCGATCGCCCTCGGCATCGCGGTGTGCATCATGACGCTCACTGTCTACCACGCGATGTCGGGCAACCCGATCTGGTGGAAGAACGACCGCCTGTACACGGTCATGATGGACAACTGGGATCCGCTCCGCGGCTACCGCCAGAGCTTCAAAGGGCCGCCAGTCGAGATGACCTACAAGGACACCCGGTACCTGATGCACTCGAGCATTCCGGAGCGCAAGGTGGTGATGTATGCCACCAACGGCGTGATCAGCGCGGGCGCCGTGCCGGCCAAGAACGTCAGCGCCCGGGTGACGAGCGCGGACTTCTTCGCCATGTTCGAGGTCCCCTTCCTCTATGGTGCGGGCTGGAGCGCCGCCGCCGACGACCCGGCGCAGCCCGTGATCGTGCTGTCGCGCGAGGAGAATCAGAAGCTCTTCGGCGGCGCCAACAGCGTCGGCCGCAGCGTGCGCTGGGACGATCGCGAGTTCCGCGTCGTCGGCGTGCTCGATGACTGGTTTCCGCAGCCGCGTTACTTCGATCTGAACGGCGGCAGCTTCGGCGAGCCGGACGACGTCTATATTCCTTTCGGCTGGGGACCACAACTCGAGCTCCTCAACGGCGAGGAGACCGACTGCTGGGGGTCCGAGAAGCTCGACACGTTCAAGGACTTCATGGCCTCGGAGTGCGTGTGGCTGCAGATGTGGGTCGAGCTCCCCGACGCCGCGAGCCGCGAGCGCATGCAAGCGCTCCTCGATGGCTACTGGGCCGAGCAGCACAAGACGGGCCGCTTCCAGCGACCGCGCGATAACCGCCTGACCAACGTCGCCGACTGGTTGAAGTACAACAAGGTCGTCGATACCGACAACCGGGTGCTGGTGGGGCTGGCGTTCGCGTTCCTTGCCGTGTGCCTCATCAACACCGTCGGCCTGCTGCTCGCCAAGTTCCTCAACGGCGCCGCCGTGACCGGCGTGCGGCGCGCGCTCGGCGCGAGCCGCCGCCAGGTCTTCGCCCAGCACCTGGTCGAGGTCGGTGTCCTGGCGGTATGCGGCGCGCTGCTCGGACTCGGGCTTGCGACGCTCGGACTGCTGGCCGTCCATCACATGTACGCCGCCGCGCATGCCTACCTTCGCGGCGGCTACCAGGAGCTGATGCACGTCGATTCCGTCGCGCTGCTGTGGGCGGTGATCCTCGCCTGCGCGGCCACGCTCGCCGCCGGACTCTACCCGGCCTGGCGCGTCGGCCGGCTGCCGCCCGCCGTCTATCTCAAGAGCCAGTGAGGGACCGACCATGAGCTACGAAGTCCGCCCGATTCTGTCCGCGCTGCTGCGTAACCGCACCGGTGCGGTGCTGGTGGCGCTGCAGATCTCCATCGCCCTCGCCGTGCTGGTGAATGCGCTCTATATCGTGGTGCAGCGCGCCGAGAAGATGCGTCGCCCGACCGGCATCGACGTCGACAACATCATCGTGATCAGAAGCAAGGGCTTCACCGAGCGCTTCCAGTCGGTGCCCTCGCTGCAGGAGGACTTGCGGTATCTGCGCGGACTCCCGGGCGTCATCGCCGCCACCGCCACCGGCTCCATCCCGCTCTCCGACGGCGGTGACAACAATCCCCTGGTAGTGCGTCCCGACGAGCACCGCACCGACAACTACAACGACCTCGAGATCGACGAGCAGGGGCTCGATGCACTCGGCCTCACGTTGGTCGCCGGGCGTAATTTCCGTCACGACGAGATCCAGCCGGCGCTCACCACCAATGACGCCTCGCGCTTCGTGCCGGAGATCATCGTCAGCCGCGCGCTCGGCGAGCGCCTCTTCCCGCACCAGGATCCGGTCGGCAAGCAGGTCTACGATTCGCTCAACCAGGTCGCGACCATCGTCGGCGTCGTCGACCCGGTGATGGGCTGCTTCCCGTCCAACGATCATCCCGACTGGGTGTACTTCATGCCCCGCCAGCCCTACGGCTTCGGCGGCGGGATACACTACCTGGTGCGGACGAAGCCCGGACAGCGCGCTGCACTCATCCCCGAGATCGAGGCGCACCTGTCCAAGTCGAACCCGGATCGGGTGATCGGCACGGTGCGGCCGCTCAACTTCTACCGGGATCTCAGCTACCTCTCCGACCGTGCCATGGAGATCTACCTCATCACCGTCACGGCGCTGCTCATCGCCGTGACCTGTCTCGGCATCTTCGCGCTCGCGACCTTCAACGTGAGCACGCGCACCAAGCAGATCGGCACGCGCCGCGCGGTCGGCGCGCGCCGGCGCGACATCGTGCGCTACTTCCTGGTCGAGAACGGCCTGATTACCACCGCCGGCGTCGTCGTCGGCTGCGCGCTGGCGCTGGCGGCAGGCTACTGGCTGTCGCTCGAGTACTCGCTGCCGCGCCTCAATCTCTACTACCTGGTGGGTGGGGTACTGGTGCTGTGGAGCATCGGGCAGCTCGCCGCCTGGCAGCCGGCGCGGCGGGCCTCGGCGGTGCCGCCCTCGGTGGCGACCCGCACGGTGTAACACACGCCGGGCGCGGGTTAGGATCGCGGCCATGAGCGCCGGTCCGCACGGCTCGCTCGATGCGAGCCTCGCCCACCGCACCATCCTCGTCATCGACGACAGCGAGGCGGTGCGCACGGCCTTCGAGGTGCTGCTGACGCTGCATGGCGCGCGGGTGCTCGGCGCTGCCACCCCCGGCGCGGGCCTCGCGCTGCTGGCGCGCGAGCGGATCGACCTCGTGATCCAGGACATGAACTTCCTGCGCGAGGCGACCAGCGGCGCGGAAGGCATCGCGCTGTTTCGCGAGATCCGCGCACGCCATCCCCTGGTGGCGATCATTCTGCTCACCGCCTGGACGCACCTCGAGACCGCCGTCGAGCTGGTGCGGGCCGGCGCCGCCGACTATCTCGCCAAGCCCTGGGACGATGCGCGCCTCCTCACCAGCGTGCGCAACCTTCTCGATCTCGCCAGCGCGCGTGCCGAGGCCGAGGCGCTGCGCGCGAGAAGCCGTGAGGCACGGGCGAGCCTCGCGGCGCGCTTTGACCTGAGAGGCGTGATCTACGAGAGCGAGGCGATGCACACGCTCGTCACCATGGCCACCCAAGTGGCCCACGCCGACGTGCCGGTGCTCATCACCGGCCCCAACGGCGCCGGCAAGGAAGTGCTGGCCGACATCGTGCAGGCCAACTCCGAGCGTGCCGGGCAGCCCTACCTCAAGGTGAATCTCGGGGCGCTGCCAAACGAGCTCATCGAGGCGGAGCTGTTCGGCACCGAGGCGGGAGCCTTCACCGGTGCCCGCGCCCGCACCGGGCGCTTCGAGGCGGCGGACGGCGGGACGCTGTTCCTCGATGAGCTCGCGACGCTCTCGGGCAGCGGGCAGGCGAAGCTGCTGCGCGTGCTGCAGACGGGGGAGTTCGAGCGCTTGGGCTCCAACGCCACGCGCCGCACGCGGGTGCGCGTCATCGCCGCGACCAACACCAACCTCCGGCAGGCGATCCGCGCCGGGACCTTCCGCGAGGACCTCTTCTATCGGCTGAGCGTCATCGAGCTCGAGGTGCCGCCTCTCGGCGAGCGGCGCGAGGACATCCTGCCGCTCGCGCGTCATTTCCTCGAGCCCGGGTTCGGGCTCACTCCCGAGGCGGACGCGGCGCTCCTGCGCCACTCCTGGCCAGGCAACGTGCGCGAGCTGCATAACGTCATCAAGCGCGCCTGCCTGCTCGCCGGCAGCCGCTCGATCGGACCCGCCGCACTCAACCTGCCCGCGACCACGGCCCCACAACCGGAGAACGAGCCGGATCGGGCCGCGGTGGAAGCCGCGCTCGGGCGTGCCCGGGGCGTGATCGCCCAGGCCGCACGTGACCTCGGCCTGTCACGTCAGGCACTCTATCGGCGCATGGAGAAGCTCGGTCTCAGGACAGACGCATCACGGCCCGCCTCGGAGACCTGATGCGACGCTGGTCGTTCGCCGGGCGCCTCGCGGCTGCGCTGGCGCTCACCGCGATGCTCGCCGCGGCCGTCACCACGCTCGCGATGCGCTGGGTGCCGGCGCTGCTCGCGGCGCTCATCGGTTTCGCGGCGGCGCTGCCCCTGGCGCTATGGCTCGCCCGGCAGCTGCCGCGACGCTGGGTGCGGGTGCTGCAGGCGCTGCACGACGGCATCGTGAGTCTGCGTGATCGCGACTTCAGCGTGAGTGTGGCGGCGGTCGAGGATGCGGAGCTCAGCGGGCTCATCCAGGCCTACAACTCCCTCGGCGAGCTGCTGCGCCGCGAGCGGCTCGATCTCTACCAGCGCGAGCTGCTCCTCGACACCGTGATCCAGACCACGCCGCTCTCGATGGTGCTCACCGACGACGGGGGGCGCATCGTCTACAGCAACGCCGCCGCGCGGCAGCTGCTGCACGCAGGCCGCAAGCTCGAGGGGCTCAGCCTGGCCGCGGTGCTCACCGCGGCGCCGCCGGCGTTGGCCGCGGCCTTGAGTGCCAGTGGCGATACGCTCTTCACCATGGAGGTCGGCGGGGAGCCCGAGGTCTATCACCTGTCGCAGCGCAGCTTCGTGCTGAATGCGCGCCCGCATCGCCTGGTGCTCCTGAAGCAGCTGACGCGCGAGCTGGCCGCGCAGGAAGTGGCCATCTGGAAGAAGGTGATCCGGGTCATTGCGCACGAGCTCAACAATTCGCTCGCCCCCATCACCTCGCTGGCGCACTCCGGACAGCTGCTGGCCCGGGAGGCTGCCGACGCGCGCCTGGCGCGCATCTTCGACACCATCGGCGAGCGCGCCGCGCACCTTGCAACCTTCATCGAGGGCTACGCGCGCTTCGCCAAGCTCCCGCGGCCGCGGCCCGAGCCCGTGGCCTGGGCGCCGTTTCTCGCGCGCCTCGAGGGCACGACCCCTTTCCGGGTCGAGGGACCACTGCCGGGCGACCCCGCAAGCTTCGACGCCCGCCAGCTCGAGCAGGTGATGATCAACCTTCTGAAGAACGCGGCCGAGTCCGGCTCGCCGCCCGCGGAGATCACGGTCGCCGTGCGGCTCACCGCGCCGGGCTTCCGAATCGAGGTCGCCGACCGCGGTACGGGCTTGAGCGAGGACACGCTGCGCGATGCGCTGCTGCCCTTCTACTCGACCAAGCCGACCGGCACGGGACTCGGGCTCACGCTCTGCCGCGAGATCGTCGAGGCGCACGGCGGCCGGCTGAGCCTCGCGAACCGCGCGGGCGGCGGCGCGCTGGTGACCCTCTGGCTGCCGTGAGGTGCAGGCCTTCGAGGTATTTGCGGAACTGGGCCCCGAGCTCGGGATGACCGAGGGCGTACTCGACCGTGGCCTGGAGGTAGCCGAGCTTGCTGCCGCAGTCGTAGCGCTTGCCGCTGAAGCGGTAGGCGTACACGGCTTCCTCGCGCATCAGCGCCGCGATGCCGTCGGTGAGCTGGATCTCGCCGCCCGCTCCCTGGCCGATCTTCTCCAGGTGCTCGAAAATCGCCGGCGCCAGCACGTAGCGGCCGACCACGGCGAGATTCGAGGGGGCGTCGGCGGGCTTGGGCTTCTCGACGATGCTGCGGACGCGGCTGGTAACCGCGTTGTCGGCCTCGACCGCGACGATGCCGTACTTCTCGGTGTCGCGCCGTGCCACGGCCTCGACGCCCAGCACGCTGGCGCGCTTGGCCTCGTACACGCGTGCCATCTGCGCAAGACACGCGACCTCGCTCTTGATCAGGTCATCCGCCAGGTGCACGAAGAAGGGCTCGGCCCCGACGGCCGGCTGCGCGCACAGCACGGCGTGGCCCAGACCTAAGGGCGCCGGCTGTCGAATGTAGATGCAGGAGGCATAGGACGGCAGCACGCTGCGCAACTGCTTCAGCAGGTCGCTCTTGCCCTGACTCTGGAGCATGTTCTCGAGCTCCTGGTCGGAGTCGAAGTGATCCTCGATGGCGCGCTTGGCGGCGCCGGTGATGAACACCAGGCGCCGCGCGCCGGCGGCGAGTGCCTCCTCCACCGCGTACTGGATCAGCGGCTTGTCCACCACCGGCAGCATCTCCTTGGGACTCGCCTTGGTTGCGGGCAGAAAGCGCGTGCCGCGACCGGCCACCGGGAACACGGCCGTGCGGATCGCCGGCCTCGAGACAGTCATCGGGAATCTCTCCTCAGGAAGGGCGCGCGCTCTGATCGGCGCGCTCCGCCCACTTGAAAACGGCCGGCCGCAGGCTGTCCCACGAGCGGCATTTCGGACAGTGCCAGTACCAGCCCACGCTGTTCAAGCCGCAGTCCTCGCATTGATAGCGCCCGCCCGCATCGCCGATGCGCGTGAGCAAGGCGCTCAGCGAGGTGGCGTCCGCGACCGACTGCACGCCGGGGCCGAGCTCCGCGGCGATGCCCGGCAGGCGCGCTACATCACTGGCCGGCACCGCGGTGGCGAGCAGCCACGCAAGCTGCCGTGGGGTGACGCGGCCGCTCTGCCGGAGCCGCCGGCCGAGCTCCTGCAGGACGTCGCTGCCACCGGTGGCGCTCGCGATGCGCAGCACCGCCGGGATGATCTCGAGCGCGAGTCCCGGCGACATCTCCAGCGCCTGCAGATACAGCACCAGCGCCCCGTCGGCATCGCCCTCGCGCTCGGCGATGCGCGCGGTGAGGATGTCCGCGCGTGGCAGCTCCGGCTGATGGGTGCGTGCCTGGCGCAACAGCGTACGCGCCCGCTCCGGGTCGCCCTGCAGCAGCGCGTGCTCGGCGAGCTCGCACAGATAGTGCGCCGCGACCCGCCGCCGCTCGAGCTGCACGCTCGCGGGCAGGGCGTGGAAGATCTTGAGCGCCTTGGCCCAGTCCCCCTGGGACTCATAGATGCGTACCAGGTGATCGAGCGCCGCGTTGCGGTACTCGCGCGAGGCGGCGAGCTCCTCGAGCACCTGCTCGGCGCGATCCATGAGCCCCGCGCTCAGGTAATCGAGCGCCAGCGCGAACGCCGCCTTGTCGCTGACAGTGCCGGCGCCGTGATCGCGCAGCCGCGAGTGGATGGCGATGGCACGCTCGACCTCGCCGCGGCGGCGGAACAGGCTCCCGAGCGCGAACTGGATCTCCGCGGCATCGCCGTCGGCCTCGGCCATGCGGGCGAAGATCTCCGCCGCATGGTCGAAGCGGTCGTTGATCAGGTGCTCGAGGCCGACGTAATAATCGCGCGGCAGCCGCACGGTGCGTGCGGCGCCGTTGCGGCGGCCGAGAAAATAGGTGGCGAGACCCACCAGGACGAAGGCCAGCGCCAGGAAGACCGGAGGCAGCTCGAACACGCCGCTGACGATAACAGGTCCACGGGGCCAGGGATAACCATGGCCCCGCGCGAGCGTCTCAGTCGCGGATTGGCCGGCCGGCCCCCTCGTTGACGCGCTCGCGCAGGTCCTTGCCCGGCTTGAAGTGCGGCACGTGCTTGCCCGAGAGCGCCACCGCCTCGCCGGTCTTCGGGTTGCGCCCCTGGCGCGGCGGGCGGAAGTGCAGCGAGAAGCTGCCGAAGCCCCGGATCTCGATGCGCTCCCCCTGCGAGAGCGCGTCGCTCATGATCTCGAGAATCTGCTTCAGCGCCAGCTCGACGTCCTTGGCCGGCAGGTGCTTCTGCTTGGCGGTGATGATCTCGATGAGCTCGGACTTCGTCATGGCGCTCAGCCGCCGCGCTCGCCGCCCGAGCCGATCTGCTCCTTCAGGAGGTCGCCGAGGCTCGTGCCGCTCGGCACGGCCTCGGAGCGGTAGCTCTGCACCGCCTCGGCCTCATCGTGTGCTTCCTTCGCCTTGATCGACAGCGAGATGGTGCGCGACTTGCGGTCGACGCCGGTGAACTTGGCCTCGATCTCGTCGCCCACCTTGAGCACCGCGCGCGCGTCCTCGACGCGATCGCGGCCGAGCTCGGAGGCGCGCAGCTGTCCCTCGATGCCGTTGCCGAGATCGATGACCGCGCCGCGCGCGTCGACCTCCTTCACCACGCCCTTGACGATCGTGCCCTTGGGGTTGTCGGCGATGTAGGCCGAGAACGGATCCTTGGCGAGCTGCTTGATGCCGAGCGAGATGCGCTCGCGCTCGGGGTCGATTGACAGC
>Ga0187774_10000031_pt1 | contig 45740 bp, 38 predicted proteins | sample 0216_BV02_MP05_2_FD_133152 | JGI IMG/M metagenome (GOLD analysis project Ga0187774, IMG submission 133152) | Tropical peat soil microbial communities from peatlands in Department of Meta, Colombia - 0216_BV02_MP05_20_MG | ecosystem: Environmental > Terrestrial > Soil > Wetlands > Peat | place... | reverse complement strand
CGGACGCTGCTCGCCTGGGTGCGAACGGGAACCTCGCTGATCACCTTTGGGTTTGCGGTCTATAACTTCCGCCGGGTCATCACGGCAGCCAATGCGGACACGTTCGAGTTTGCGTTCGTTCTGGTGGCGATTGGACTGTTCGCAGTGTTGTTTGCCGCCCTGGAATATCGGCACGACATCCGCATACTCGCCGCACAGTGCTCCGAGATGCCGCAGTCTCGATTACCGCTGAGGGTCGCCCTGTTGGTTTCGATATTGCGGATCCTCGCCCTGGCGACGATGCTCCTGAGACGATAGCACATGACTGAATTCATCGAGGTAGCGCGACTGGAGCAGGTACCCCCGGGCACAGGGGCGACCTTCACCGTGGCCGACAAGCAGGTGGCCATTTTCAATGTCGGCGGAACGATCTATGCGATGGCAGACGGGTGCTTACACCAGGGCTCCTCGCTCGGCAGCGGCAAGCTGGAAGGCAAGATCGTCACCTGCCGGTCTCACGGCTGGCGATACGACGTGACGGCGGGCAACACCCTGCACGTCCCGGATTACGGGGTGGCTTCGTACGCGACTAAGGTAGTGGAGGACAAGATCCTGGTGTGTCTCAGCTGATTCAGACGCGACACCCAGCATTCGTGTCTCCTTCATGTCCCCTCAGCAACCGCTAAACTCCCGGAATGCGCAGAAATCCCGCAGAAACACCTGAATCGGAAAAGCCTACGAAAATAGGCCTTTCAGACGATTTTTCCCGCGGAAAGATCGATCGGAGAGTCTCGGTCGCTCCCATGATGGATTGGACCGACCGCCACTGCCGCTACTTCCTGCGCGGCTTCTCCTCCAGCGTGCTGCTCTATACGGAGATGATCACCGCCGCGGCCATCCTGCGCGGCGACCGGTCGCGGCTCCTCAAGTTCGACCCCGAGGAGCATCCGCTGGCGTTGCAGCTCGGAGGCAGCGAGCCGGGCGAGCTCGCAGCCGCGGCCCGTGCCGGCGAGCAGGCTGGTTATGACGAGATCAATCTCAATTGCGGCTGCCCGAGCGAGCGCGTCGCGAGCGGCGCCTTCGGCGCGTGTCTCATGCGCGAGCCGGCGCTGGTGGCCGAGTGCGTGGCGGCCATGAGCGCGGCAGTGCGTCTGCCGGTCACCGTCAAGATGCGCATCGGTGTCGTGACTGCGGGCGGGAGCGACGCCCGCCGCGCCGTGCTTGGCTACAGCGAAGCGGACTTCGAGGCCCTGTGCCGCTTCGTCCGCGCGGTGGTTGGCGCCGGATGTCAGGTCGCCATCGTGCACGCACGCAAGGCCGTGTTGGGTGGGTTGTCGCCGAAGGACAACCGCGAGGTCCCGCCGCTGCGCTATGACGTGGTGCGCAGGCTGAAGGCGGCATTTCCCTCGTTGCCGATCGTGGTCAACGGCGGGCTGCGCGACGCGCACGCGGTGCTTGCCGCGCTCGCCTGGTGCGATGGAGCGATGCTCGGACGCGAGGCCTATCACCGCCCGTTCGTGCTCGCCGAGTTGCAGCAGGCGCTCGCACCGGACGCGCGCGCGGCGCCATCACGCGCGGCGCTCATCGAGCGCATGGCCCGCTACTGCGAGCGCGAGCTCGCCGCCGGCGAGCGCCTCGGCGCGATCACGCGCCACATGCTCGGGCTCTACAGCGGCGAGCCGGGCGCCCGGGACTTCCGCCGCACGCTCAGCGAGGGAGCGCGGGTGGCAGGGGCCGGCGCGGAGCTGCTGCGGCAGGCGCTTCCGGGAGCCGCGCGGGACTAAGGCGTGCCCGCGAGGTTGGAAGCAGGCCGGTTGCTAGCGGCCCGGGGACCAACGCGTATAATCGTCCGACACTCATGGGCAAGGACATCGAGCTCGCCATACTGTTTGCCGACGTCGTCGGATCGACCCGGCTCTACGACACCATGGGCGATCTGCGGGCGCGCGACATGGTCGCCACCTGCATCGATGTGATGCGCAGCGCCACCGAACAGCGCCAGGGCACGGTCATCAAGACGATGGGTGACGAGGTCATGGCCACGTTCCCCAGCGCCGATGCGGCCCTCAACGCCGCGGCGCAGATGCAGCAGCAGATCTCCACTCACGCGCAGCTCAAGGTCGACGGGCAGCCGGTCTCCATCCGCATCGGCTGTCACTTCGGTCCGGTAATGCTCGAGAACCGCGACGTCTTCGGGGCTGCCGTCCACACGGCCAATCGCATGACCAGTCAGGCCAAGGCCGGACAGATCGTGACCACCGCCGCGACGGTCGAGAAGCTCTCGCCCGAATGGCGCGCGGCGTGCCGTCAGATCGACGTCGCAACCTTGAAGGGTCAGGGCAGCGAGGTGGTGCTCTACGAGGTGCTGTGGCAGACCGAGGACGTCACCAGCATGGTGCCGGGGATCGCCGGCGAGGCGCGCCCCGCGCACCCGATGCGCCTGCGGCTGCGGACCGACGACCGCGAGCTGCTGGTGGACGAGCGGCACTCGAGCGTCACCATCGGGCGTGCCGAAGACAACGACGTCGTCGTCAAGGGCAATCTCATCTCGCGTCTGCACGCCCGCATCGAGATCAGCCGCAACAAGTTCGTGCTCGTCGACCAGAGCACCAACGGCACCTTCGTGCAGACCGCCGACGGGGAGGAGGCCTTCGTCCGGCGTGACAGCCTCCAGCTCAAGGGTCAGGGAATGATCGGTCTCGGCCGGCTGCCGGAGCAGGGCTCGCCGCAGACCATCCGCTTCAACTGCGAAGAAGCCTGACGCGCCGCTCAGCCGAGCCGTTGCTCGCTTGCCTTGAGCTCGGCGAGCAGCGCCGCGGGCAGCCGACTGCCATAGCGGGCGAGATACTCGCGCATTTCAGCGAGCTCCTTGCGCCACATGCCGGCATCGATCGAGCAGAGCGCGGCGAGCGCTGCGGCGCTGACATGCAGCCCCTGGGTGTTGAGGTCCGAGGGAATCGGCAGCCGGCCGATCGCGGACTCGGCCGCACCGACCCTGCCGGCGCAGCGATCGAGCATCCACGCAAGCACGCGCAGGTTCTCGCCGTATCCCGGCCAGAGGAACTTGCCCGCGGCGTCGCGCCGGAACCAGTTGACGTGGAAGATGCGCGGCGGCTTGGCGAGCTTGGCGCCGATGTTGAGCCAGTGCTGCCAATAGTCGCCGAAGTTATAGCCGCAGAAGGGCTGCATCGCCATGGGATCGCGCCGCACGACTCCGACCTGGCCCACGGCTGCGGCCGTGGTCTCCGAGGCGAGCGAGGCGCCGACCAGCACCCCGTGCTGCCAGTCGCGCGCCTCGTACACGAGCGGCGCGACCTCGCGGCGCCGGCCGCCGAACACGAGTGCGGTAATCGGTACGCCGTCGGCGTCTTCCATCCGCGCGGAGTAGCTCGGATTGCGCTTTGCGGCTACGGTGAAGCGCGAGTTCGGGTGGGCCGCCGGTCCGCGGGCTGGGTCGTAGGGACGCCCCTGCCAGTCGAGCATCGGCTTACCCGTCGTGAGTCCCTCCCACCAGGGCTGATTGTCGGCGGTGAGGGCGACGTTGGTGAACAGCGTGTCGCGCCGGATCATCTCGTAGGCATTGCGGTTGGTCTGCGGATTCGTGCCCGGCACCACCCCGAAGCAGCCGGCTTCCGGGTTGATCGCCCACAGCCGCCCGTCGGCTCCGGGATGCAGCCAGGCAATGTCCTCGCCGATCGTGAGAACGCGCCACCCGGGCATCGATTCCGGCGGGACCAGCATGGCGAGATTTGTCTTGCCGCAGGCGGAAGGGAAGGCGCAGGCGATGTAGTGCGTCTCGCCCTGCGGACTCTGCAATCCCACGACCAGCATGTGCTCCGCGAGCCAGCCCTCGGTGCGCGCCTGCCAGCTCGCGATGCGCAGCGCGTGGCATTTCTTGCCGAGGAGGGCATTGCCGCCGTAGCCCGAGCCGTAACTCTCGATGGAAAGCTCCTCGGGGAAGTGCATGATGAAGCGCCGCTCGGGGTCGAGCTCTCCGATCGAATGCAGTCCCTTGACGAAGCGGCCGTCGCGAGCAATGAGCTCGAGCGCGGCGCGCCCGGCGCGCGTCATGAGCAGCATGTTGAGCACGACGTACGGGCTGTCGGTGAGCTCGACGCCGCGGCGGGATAGCGGCGAATCGAGCGGGCCCATGCAGTAGGGGATGACGTACAGAGTGCGCTCGCGCATGGATCCGCGGAACAGGTCGCGCATCTTGGCGTGCGCCTGCTGCGGACTCATCCAGTGGTTGTTCGGGCCCGCATCCTCCTGCGAGGGCGTACATATATAAGTGAGATGCTCGACCCGGGCGACGTCGTTCGGGTCGGAACGATAGAGGTGGCAACCGGGGAACTCCTGGCTGTTGAGTGCCGTGAATTCCTTGCTGCGCACCAGCTGCGCCGTCAGCTCGCACACCGAGGTCACCCACTCGGCGACCGCACGGCTCACCTGGGGCAGGGCAGTCATCTTGTGCGCAGGCGCGGCCATCCGGCTGTCCTCTCAGCGGGCGATCCCCTAAACAAATAAGTATATCCTGACCCCGGGAGGTCCCCTGTTACAGTAGCGCCGGGGTGGGAAGGCCCTGGGCACTCTTTGCAGCAAATTCAGCAAGATATGCGTCTCGACGCCGGCCGTACGGCTCGCCAAGCTTTACCCCCGCCGGCGAGCGCCTTTTAGTTGCCATGCTCGATCTTGAGGACATATTCGGCGCGGCGGGACCCCTGATGCGAGCGCTGCCCGATTTCAGGGTACGGCGCGAGCAGCTGCGCATGGCGGAGCGGGTCGCAGCGGCGCTCGAGGCGCGCGAGACTCTCGCGGTAGAGGCGGGTACCGGCACGGGTAAGACCTTTGCGTACCTGGTGCCGGCGCTGCTCTCAGGCGCCCGCGTGCTCATCTCGACCGGCACGCGCACGCTCCAGGACCAGCTCTACTCGAAGGATCTGCCGCTGGTCGGCGCGGCCCTCGGCCGTCCAGCGCGGGTGGCGCTCCTCAAGGGACGCGCGAACTATCTGTGCCGCTACCGCCTCGCCGCAGCCGTTGGTGCGCCCGAGCAGCTCGCGATGACCGCCGCACCCGGGGGAAGTCCGCGCGCGAGCCGGGCCATGCTGGCGCGCATCGCCCGCTGGGCGCGCACCACGAGGAGCGGCGATCTCGCTGAAATGCGCGGGCTCTCCGACTCGCATCTCGTGTGGACGCAGGTCACCTCGACCCGCGAGAACTGCCTGAGTCAGCGCTGCCCGGAGATCTCGCGCTGCCACGTGGCGCTCGCTCGCCGCGAGGCGCTCGAAGCCGACATCGTCATCGTGAACCACCATCTGCTGCTCGCGGACCTCGCTTTGAAGGAGGACGGATTCGGCGACCTCCTGGGATCGGCCGACGCGGTGATTCTCGATGAGGCGCATCAGATCCCGGACCTCGCCACACAGTTCTTCGGGGCCCAGGTCGGCAGCCGCCAGATCGAGAGCCTCCTGAAGGATGTGCAACTCGGGCTGCGAGGAGCCGCGCCCGGCTCCGTCGCGGCCGCGCAGGCGCCGGCGCTCGCCGGGTTCCTCGAGTGCCTGCCTGCGGTCGAAGAAGGACTGCGCGCACTGCGAGCCGCGGCGCCCGTGGCTTCCGGGCGCGGGGCGGGCGCGATCCGCCTCGGCTGGACGGAGCGCGATGCGCACCTCAGCCGTGCGGCGCAGGCGCTCGCGGACTCGCTCGCGGGACTTGCGGAGGCGCTCGCTGCGCTCGGGGACGAGGCTGCGGTCGTGCAGCTCGGCGCGCGTGCCGCGGACCTTGCCGCAGGACTCGAGCGCATCGCGGCACTCGATGAGCTCGAGGGCGCGCGCGCGGTCGAGGTGAGCTCGCGCGCCATCACCCTGAGCCTCATGCCTTTTGACATCTCGGCGCGTTTTCGGGCGCTGATCGAGGCGCGGCGGGGAGCCTGGATCTTCACCTCCGCGACGCTCTCCCTGGGCGAGGAATTCGGGCACTTCACCGGAAGGCTCGGCATTACCGAATGCTCCACCCTGCGCATCGACAGTCCCTTCGATCACGAGCGCCAGAGCGTGCTTTACCTGCCCGAGAGAATGCCCGACCCGCGCTCGCCGGATTACGTGGCCGCGGTCATCGATACGGCGCGTCCCCTGATCGAGGCCGCGGGAGGCGGCGCGTTCGTGCTGTTCACCAGTCACCGCGCTCTGGCACGGGGCGCGGAGCTGCTGCGGGCGCGCTGGGGTGAAGCGCTGCCTCTGAAGCTCTTTGTCCAGGGTGAGGCGCCGCGCGAGCGGCTGCTGCAGGAGTTTCGCAACGACGGCAATGCCGTGCTGCTCGGCACCGCGAGCTTCTGGGAAGGAGTTGACGTGAAGGGTGAGGCGCTGCGCCTCGTCGTGATCGAGAAGCTGCCGTTCGCCTCACCGGATGATCCCCTGGTGCGCGCGCGCATCGAGCACTTGAACGCGACGGGCGCCAATGCCTTTCGCGACTACCAGCTCCCGGAAGCCGCGCTCGCGCTGAAGCAGGGAGCCGGGCGCCTGATTCGCAGCGAGGATGACTACGGCGCGGTCGTCATATGCGATCCGCGCCTGCTCGGGCGCAGTTACGGGCGTGTGCTGCTCGCGGCGCTGCCGCCGATGACCGTCACCCAGGACCCGGAGGAGGTGCGGCGCTTTCTGCGCAGGCACGCACCGCGCGCTGCGCCCCGCCTGGCGAGCGCTCCGTGAGGATCCTCGCGCTCGACACCGCGACCGAGAGCTGCTCCGCGGCACTCTTCCTCGACGGGCGGCTCACCGTGCGCGAGCGGCTGCTCGAGCGCGGTCATGCCGAGTGCATCCTCGGCATGATCGATGAGGTGCTGGCCGAGACCGGCACCGCGCTCGCGGGTCTCACCGCGATCGCCTACGGCCGCGGGCCGGGCTTCTTCACCGGTGTGCGCCTCGCGGCGAGCGTCACCCAGGGGCTCGCGTACGGCTCGGGCGTTCGGGTGGTGCCGGTGTCCGACCTCGCGGCGGTGGCGCAGAGAGTCCTCGGGGACGATGCGACCGCCGAGCGGGTGCTGGTGTGCAACGACGCGCGGATGCACGAAGTGTACTGGGGGTGCTTTGCCCGCTCGGCGGCGAATCTGGCCGAACCCGTCGGCGCCGAGCGGGTGAGCAGCCCCGCGGAGGTGGCACTGCCCCCCGCGTGGGGCTCGGGTCAAGGCCTTCGCGGTGCCGGGACGGGCTTCGCCGCCTACCCGCAGCTTCGGGGCAGCTTCTCCGGGATCCTCTCCGCGAGCCGCGCAATCCATCCCCGTGCGGCCGAGATCGTGCTGCTGGCGGTCCCCGAGGTCACCGCCGGCAGACTGCTCGACCCGGAGCGGGCCCTACCGGTCTATCTGCGCGATGACGTCGTCCGCGAGCCGGCGGCCGGTCACTGAACTGAAACAAACGCTTGCAGGCTTGTCACGAATCTGCAACACAGTACCCCTGTAATACTTGCGCGCCAGCTAGCGGAACACTGCTGAGAAATGCCCGCCAAACAGGTTCTCATCGTCGAGGACGAGCGTCCGATCCGGGAGATGATCGCATTCGGATTGAAGCGCGCCGGCTTCGAGGTGCGCGAGGCGGAGGACTGCCGGTCCGCTCGCGCCGCGCTCGCGGATACGCGCCCCGACCTCGTGCTGGTCGATTGGATGCTGCCCGACATGAGCGGGCTCGAGCTGACTCGCGCGCTCAAGCGCGACCGCGAGACACGCGAGCTGCCGGTCATCATGCTGACCGCGCGAGCGGAGGAGGGCGACAAGGTCGCGGGCCTCGAGGGCGGCGCCGACGACTACGTGACGAAGCCCTTCTCGCCCCGGGAGCTCCTCGCCCGCATCAACGCCGTGTTGCGCCGCTCCACTCCGAGCGGGGTGGATGAGCTCATCGAGTTCGAGGGCCTGGTGCTCGACCAGGGGAGCCACCGGGTCATGGTGGGCCCGCGGACCGTCGGGCTCGGCCCCACCGAATACCGCATGCTCGAGTTCTTCATGACGCATCCGGAACGCGTCTACACCCGCGATCAGCTGCTCGATCGCATCTGGGGTGGCAACGTATACGTGGAGGAGCGCACCATCGACGTGCATATCCGCCGCCTGCGCAAAGCGCTCGAGGAATTCGGCTACGATCGCTTCGTGCAGACCGTCCGGGGCTCGGGCTATCGGTTCTCCGCCCGCACGGTCTAGCGGCGGGCACGACGGCGCGCCCGGGCGGCTGAGGGAGGGGCCGGGCATCGATGCAGCCCGCGACACAAATGTGGTGGTTTACCTTCGGGCGCGTGCTCGCCACGGTGCTGGTGGGCCTCGCCGCCGGCTGGCTTCTGGGAAATCTCTGGGCGGGACTCGCGTGTGCGCTGGCCCTGCATCTGGGTTGGGTGCTGGCCAACCTGTTTCGACTGGAATGGTGGCTGCGGCACCGCAACTTCGCTGATCCGCCCGACGTCGGTGGCGTGTGGGGCGAGATCATCGCGCAGGTGGTGCGCTTGCACCGGCGCAAGCGCTTTCACAAGCAGCGCTTCGTGCAGCTCATGCGCCAGCTGCAGCGCTCGACCGCCGCGCTTCCCAACGGCGTGGTGATCCTGAACGCCCAGCGCGAGATCGTCTGGTTCAACCGCATGGCGGCGCGGCTGCTCGAGCTGCGCAGCACCGCGGATCTCGGCCTGCGGATCGACAATCTGCTGCGCGAGCCCGAGTTCCTCCGCTATCTCACCCGGCAGGACTACTCGAATCCCGTGGTCATCCGCCCCACGATGGGGGAGGACTCCTATCTCTCGCTGCAGGTTGCCCCCTACGGCGACGGGCAGCTGCTGCTGCTGGTGAGCGATGTCTCACGGCAGATGCGGCTCGAGGCGGTGCGACGCGACTTCGTGGCGAACGCCTCGCACGAGCTGCGCTCGCCGCTTACGGTCATCTCCGGCTACCTGGAGACCCTCGGGCAGGACCCGGCCCTCGATCCGGACCTGCTCGCGCCCGTGGCTGAGATGCGCCGGCAGGCCGAGCGCATGACCGGCATCATCCGCGACCTGATCGAGCTCTCGCGGCTCGAGGAGACCGACGAGGTCGTGGGCGGCGCCCCGGTCGACGTGGCGGCTATCCTCGCGCTGCTGCGCAAGGACGTACTGGCACGTCCGGTGCACCCGCACGAGGTGCGCGTGCGCATCGAGTCCCCGGTGCAGCTGATCGGCGATGAGCCCGAGATCCATTCGGCCTTTTCGAATCTGGTGGATAACGCCGCCAAGTACACCCCGCCCGAGGGTTCCATCGAGATGCGCTGGTGGACGGACGCGGAGGGTGGGCATCTGGCGGTCACCGACACCGGCTTCGGGATTCCCTCCGAGCACATCCCGCGGCTCACGGAGCGCTTCTACCGCGTGGACGCCGGGCGCTCGCGCGCGACGGGGGGCTCGGGGCTCGGGCTCGCCATCGTCAAGCACGTCCTGCAGCGCCACGGCGCGCGCCTCGAGGTGCAGAGCACCCTCGGCGAGGGCAGCTCCTTCATCTGCCATTTCCCCGCTGAGCGCCTGGCGCGGGCGGTGGCGAGCCCCGCCAATACAGAGATGGTTTAGGTTTCTGCTGCAACTATCTAATTCGTAAGAAATCCTTAGCCTTGCTGTCATGCTTAAGACACATGGGCGTCCGACCCTAGGCGCGTCCTTAGGACTTTCGTGGGTGAGCGTGGCATGGCAAGCGGCAACACGAGACGCTCAGGCAGGACGCGGGTCCGGACGCTGTTTCTCTCCGACATCCATCTGGGCTACCGACACGCGCGCGCACGGGAGCTGAATGAGTTTCTCGCCGGCGTCGAGGCCGAGAGCATCGTGCTGGTCGGCGACATCGTCGATGCGCTCTCCCTCGGCCGCCGGGTGTTCTGGTCGGCCGAGCACACCCAGGTGGTGCGCACGCTGCTGGCACGCGGCCGCGCCGGCACGCGGCTCGTCTACATTCCGGGCAACCACGATGAGAGTCTCGGGGTGTTCGCAGAGATGCTGCAGGGACAGTTCGAGGTACACCGCGAGTGGGTGCATCGCACCGCGCGCGGCGAGCGGCTGCTGGTGCTGCACGGCGATCAGTTCGACGGCAGCGTCAATTGCTCGCCCTGGCTCACGCGGCTCGGGGATGCCCTCTACGAGCTCACCGTACGCCTGAGCGACGGCGTCAACAACCTGCGCCGCGCGCTGGGCCGGGCCTACTGGCCGCTCGCCGAGCGGCTGAAGCTCAGCATCCCCACCAGCGTCCGCTACATCGAGAGCTTCGAGCGCGTGGCGGCGGATCACGCCCGTTCCCAGGGCTACGACGGCGTGGTCTGCGGTCACATTCACCGTGCCAACCTCCGCCATATCGAGGGCGCGCTCTACTGCAACACCGGCGACTGGGTCGAGTCCTGCTCCGCGGTCGTCGAAGCCCCGGGAGGGGAGCTCAGGCTCCTGCGCTGGCCGCATGCCGTCGGCTCCTCGCGCCGTCGCGCCGCGGCGCTCGTCGCCGACGCGGCGTGAGGATCGTACTCGCAACGGACGCCTGGACGCCGCAGACCAACGGCGTCGTCACTACGCTCCAGGCGACCGCGGAGACGCTCGCGCGCTTCGGCCACACGGTGAGGGTGCTCTCGCCGCAGGGCCTCGCCTGCATCCCGTGCCCGAGCTATCCGGAGATCCGCCTCGCCATCAATCCGGGAGCCTACGTCGCACGCGAGCTCAAGGCGTTTCGCCCGCATGCGATCCACATCGCGACCGAGGGCACGCTCGGGCTGGCGGTGCGGCGCTATTGCCGGCACCGCGGCGTCCCCTTCACCACCTCCTATCACACGCGTTACCCGGAGTACGTAGCGGCGCGCTGGCCGATTCCAGTCGCGGTGAGCTACGCCTGGCTGCGGCGCTTTCACGGGGCGGCGAAGCGCACTCTGGTGAGCAGCCAGACCCTCGAGCGGGAGCTGGCGGCGCACGGCTTCGCGCATCTTCACCTCTGGCGCCGCGGCGTGGACCTGCGACGGTTCCGGCCGCGGGAGGCGTCGCACCCCGAGCTCGAGCATCTGCCGCGTCCGCTCATGGCCTACGTCGGCCGGCTCGCCGTCGAGAAGAATCTCGACGCATTCCTCGGCCTCGAGCTCCCCGGCACCCAGCTCGTGATCGGCGATGGACCGGAGCGCGCGGCGCTCGCCGCCCGCTTTCCGCAGGCACGCTTCACCGGTTACCGCCACGGTGAGGAGCTCGCGGCATTGCTCGCTGGCTGCGACGTGCTGGTGTTCCCGAGCCTCACCGACACCTTCGGACTCGTGATGATCGAGGCGCTCGCCTGCGGAGTTCCGGTCGCGGCCTTCCCGGTGCCGGGTCCCCTGGACGTCATCGAGCCCGGTGTGACGGGCGCGCTCAGCGCCGATCTCGCCGTTGCCATACGCTCGGCGCTGCGGCTGGATCGCCGCGTGTGCGCCGCGCGCGCCGCCACGTTCAGCTGGGACGCCGCCACCTCCCAGTTCCTGGCCGGCCTCGCCCCGATTCCCGCGGCGTTGCGCGCCACGCTGGCCGTTGGCCGCAGTTCCGTTATCATCGCTCGTATGAGCGCGCGCCTGACGGCGCGCCGGCTCGCCGAGTGAAGCCGGAGACGGGAAACAGATGGAAACCGCCGATCTCAGTCACCACATCTCGCGTCGTTTCAACGAGGACCTCGAGCGCGTGCGCAGCAAGGTGCTCGGCATGGGCGGCTTCGTCGAGCAGCAGCTGCACAAGGCGATCACCGCGCTCATCGAGGGTGACAGCTCGCTCGGGGAAGCGGTGGCGATGGACGACTACCAGGTGAACAACATGGAGGTCACCATCGACGAGGAGTGCAGCCGTATCCTCGCGACCCGGGCTCCGGCGGCCGGTGACCTGCGGGTGATCGTGGCCATCATAAAGACCATCACCGACCTCGAGCGCATCGGCGATGAGGCCGAGAAGATCGGCTACATCGCCTCCCGGCTCGCCACCATGGAGCGGCCCGCCGACAAGTACCGCGAGATCAAGCATCTCGGGCGCGTCGTCTCGGAGATGGTGCATGATGCGCTCGATGCCTTCGCGCGCATGGACGTTGACTCGGCGCTGCGGGTCGCGCGACAGGACCGGCTGGTGGACGAGGAGTACGAGGCGATCCAGCGCCAGAGCATCACCTTCATGATGGAGGACCCGCGCACGATCCGCCGGGCGCTCGATGTGATGTGGGTGGTGCGCGCGCTCGAGCGCATCGGCGATCACGCCAAGAACATCAGCGAGTACGTCATTTACATGGTGCACGGCAAGGACATTCGCCACACCTCGCTCGAGGACGTCGAGCGCGAGCTGCGCGCCGGATCGAGCCCCGCGGGCGCAGCGCCGTAATCCATTGGAAAAATCCCGCCGCCTCGCCAATCTCGCGGGCTTTCTCGTGTGCGCGGGGCTCGTGGGCTACGCCTTGTACGCGCAGTACGCCCTGGGACTCGAGCCCTGTCCGCTGTGCATCTTCCAGCGCATCGGGATCATGCTGATCGGAGCGACGTTCCTCCTCGCGGCGCTGCACCACCCGCGTGGCAGGGGTCGCTATGTGTACGGGGTGCTGCTGGCGCTGTTCATGCTCTTCACGGCGGCAATTGCGGCGCGCCAGCTCTACATCCAGAGCCTGCCGCCCGGCACGCTGCCGTCCTGCGGTGCGCCGCTTGCCATGATGCTGCGCTTCATGCCGGTTGCCGAGGTGATCCGCAGGGTGCTCACGGGCAGCGGGGAGTGCGGCGAGGTCAACTGGACCTTTCTCGGGCTCGCCATGCCCGCCTGGGTCCTGATCTCGGCGCTGCTGCTCGGCGGCACCGGCATGCTCGTCAACCTCAGGTCAGAAGCTTCCGCAGCACGTTGAGGTATATGCGCTCGAGGGCGTCGACATCGGCGGCCCGTACGCACTCATTGACCTTGTGGATGGAAGCGTTCACCACGCCGAGCTCCACGACCTGGGCCCCGAGCGGCGCGATGAAACGGCCGTCGGAAGTGCCCCCGCCGGTCGAGAGGCGCGGCCTCGCTCCCGTCACCTCGGCGACCGCCTCGGCGACCGTGTCGGACAGGACTCCGGGCGGGGTATAGAAAGGCTCACCGGATACGTACCACTCGATCGTGTAGCGTACGCCGTGCCGGCTCAGGATTTCCTCCACGGTGCTCTTCAGTCTCTCGAGCGTCTGCACCGGGGAGTAGCGCAGGTTGAAGCGCGCCTTGAGCTCCCCGGGGATCACGTTCGGGGCGCCCGTGCCGGCATTGAGGTTCGACACCTGGAAGGTCGTCGGCTGGAAATGCGCGGTGCCCTCATCCCAGACGTGCCGGGTGAGCTCGGCGAGCGCCGGCGCGAGCGTGTGCACCGGGTTCTCGGCGAGCTGCGGGTAGGCCACGTGACCCTGCACGCCGTGCACCGTGAGCCGTCCGCTCAAGCTGCCGCGCCGCCCGACCTTGATGGTGTCCCCGAGGGTGACTTCACTCGAGGGCTCGCCCACCAGGCACCAGTCGATGCGCTCACCACGCCCGGCGAGCGTCTCCGCCACGCGCTTGGTGCCATCCACCGATGGGCCTTCCTCGTCACTGGTGATGAGAAAGGCGATCGAGCCCCGGTGCTGGGGATGACCGCGGACGAACTCCTCGGTGGCCGTCACCATGGCCGCCAGCCCGGTCTTCATGTCCGCGGCGCCCCGTCCGTAAAGGAGCCCCTCGCGCAGCGTCGGTACGAAGGGGTCGGTGCGCCACTCCGCGAGGGGGCCCGTGGGGACGACGTCGGTGTGTCCGGCGAAGCAGAACACCGGTCGGCCCGCGCCACGCCGTGCCCAGAGATTCTCCACATTGCCGAAGCGCAGCGGCTCGAGCGTGAACCCCACTGCCTCGAGGCGCTCGCCGATCAGCTGCTGGCAGCCCTCGTCCGCCGGGGTCACGGAGCGGCGTGCGATCAGGCTCTCGGCAAGCTCGACGGATCGGGACATCGGTGGTAGCGGCTTCAGGGCGGTTCGCGTTTATACGGTGGGGCGGTCCGGCGGGCAAGCCGCAGGCTGTCACGACCGTGAAAACTCCCCCGGCAAGACTAAGCGGCGGCCACAGGATGATGGCCGCTAAGGCCCTGTCATCGAAGCGTCACATTATTGTCATCTAATGCGCGCGATCGGTGGGCTGCCTCTTGAACGGAGGGCGGAGCCCTCCAGGCCGGGGTCAGGCGAGCGTCCCTTGGGTTGTAGGAGTTGAACATGAATATGCAAAGAATCCAGCGAGTCCTGTGCGCGGTGCTCGGTGCCGTGGCTTGCGTGGGCGCCGTGCAGGCGGCCGACATCTCCGGCGCGGGAGCGACCTTCCCGTATCCCATCTATTCAAAGTGGGCCGATGCCTACAAGCAGCAGACCGGAATCGGCCTGAACTACCAGTCGATCGGCTCCGGCGGCGGCATCAAGCAGATCAAGGCGAAGACCGTCACTTTCGGCGCCAGCGACATGCCCCTGAAGCCCGATGATCTCAAGGAGGCGGGCCTGGTGCAGTTTCCGATGATCATCGGCGGCGTCGTACCGGTCGTGAACATCAAGGGCGTGCAGGCGGGCCAGATGGTACTCGATGGCCCGACCGTCGCTTCCATCTACATGGGCGAGATCACCAGGTGGAACGACCCGCGGATCCAGAAGCTGAATCCGAAGCTGTCGCTTCCCGCGACCAATATCGCGCCGATCTACCGTTCTGACGGCTCCGGGACGAATTTCCTCTTCTCGCACTACCTCTCGCAGACGAGCCCGAAGTTCAAGGAGACGATCGGCGAGAACACCTCGGTGCAATGGCCGGTCGGGATCGGCGCCAAGGGCAACGAGGGAGTCGCCAATATGACCACGCAGACCGACGGCGCGGTCGGCTACGTCGAGTACGCCTACGCCAAGCAGATCAAGATGACGTACTGCGCTCTGGTCAACTCCGCCGGCAAGACCGTTGCCCCGAGCAGTGAGTCGTTCCAGGCCGCCGCCGCCAGTGCCGACTGGGCGCACGCGCCGGGGTACTACCTGATCCTCACCGACCAGCCGGGGGCGGGCAGCTGGCCCATCACCGGCGCAAGCTTCATCCTGGTCTACGGCGTGCCGCCCGATGCGGCGGCGACCGGCGAAGCGCTCAAATTCTTTGACTGGGCGTACCGCAACGGTGCCAAGATGGCCGCCGATCTCGATTACGTGCCGCTGCCGGAGAGCCTGATCAAGCAGGTGCGCGCGACCTGGAAGGCGGAGATCAAAGGTGTGCCGGCCATGGCCAGCGCATCCGACAGCAAGCGGATGTAGTCTGTACCGCACCCGATGAATACCGCGGCTGCCATCGATCCGCGACACGCGGCGGGGCAGCGGCTGCGCGAGCGCCTGTTCCGCGCCGCCACGTTCGTGGCGGCGCTGCTCGTGCTGACGCTCCTCGGGGGCGTGGCGCTCTCGTTGCTGCACGGGGCGTGGCCGGCGCTTGCGCACTTCAAGCTCGCCTTCCTCACCAGCGAGGTCTGGAATCCGGTCACCGAGCGCTTCGGCGCGCTGGCGGCGATCTACGGGACACTGGTCACGTCGTTCATCGCACTCCTGGTCGCGATCCCCGTGAGCTTAGGTATCGCCATCTTTCTCACCGAGCTCGCGCCCGCATGGCTCAAGCGCCCGGTGGGCATCGCGATCGAGCTGCTGGCAGCGGTGCCGAGCATCATCTTCGGCATCTGGGGACTGTTCGTGCTGGCGCCGATCCTGCAGCGCCACGTGCAGCCCTGGCTCATCGACACGATCGGCCCCCTGCCGATCGTCGGCAGGCTCTTTCAGGGTCCACCCTTCGGCATTGGCGTGCTCACCGCCGGCATCGTGCTCGCCATCATGGTGGTGCCATTCATCTCCGCGGTCATGCGCGATGTGTTCGAGACGGTGCCGGATGTGCTCAAGGAGTCCGGCTACGGGCTCGGTGCCACCACCTGGGAGGTGATCTGGCAGGTGGTCGTGCCCCATGCGCGCACCGGCATGATCGGCGGCGTCATGCTCGGCCTCGGGCGCGCGCTAGGTGAGACCATGGCGGTGACCTTCGTCATCGGCAACGCGCACCGCATCGGCTCCTCGCTCCTCGCCCCCGGCACTACCATCTCGGCGTCGATCGCCAACGAGTTCACCGAGGCGGTGGGCGATCTCTACACCTCCTCGCTGGTGGCGCTCGGAGCGCTGCTGTTCCTCATCACGTTCTCGGTGATCGCGGCGGCGCGCTTCATGCTGCTGCGTCTCGAGCGCCGCGCGCTCTCCTCGGTATGAGCCGCCGCCTGCTGCGCAAGCTCACCAATCTCGTGGCGCTCGGCCTGTCGGGTCTCGCCACGGCGATCGGTCTGTTCTTTCTCGGCGCGATTCTCTGGACGCTCCTCGGCCGGGGGCTCGCCGGCATGTCGGGGACATTGTTCACCGCCATGACGCCCCCGCCCGGCAGCGGCGGGGGGCTCCTCAACGCGATTTACGGCAGCGTCGTCATGACCGTGATCGCTATCCTTCTCGGCGGTCCGGTCGGCATGCTCGCCGGCACCCACCTCGCCGAGTACGGCCGCAATTCGCGCCTGTCCGCGGTGATCCGCTTCGTGAACGACGTGCTGCTCTCGGCCCCCTCGATCATCGTCGGCCTGTTCGTCTACGAGCTGCTGGTTATCCGCATGGGACACTTTTCCGCGATCGCGGGCGCGGTGGCGCTCGCGATCATCGCCATGCCGGTGACGGTGCGCACGACCGAGGACATGCTGAACCTCGTGCCGCAGGGGATGAAGGACGCCTCCACCGCGATGGGTGCCTATCCCTGGCGCACCATCACCAACGTCATCTACCCCGCGGCGCGCAGCGGCATCGTGACGGGACTGCTGCTCGCCATCGCGCGCATCAGCGGCGAGACCGCGCCGCTGCTGTTCACGGCGCTCAATAACCAGTTCTGGAGCACCAACCTCAACGCGCCGATGGCGAACCTTCCGGTCGTGATCTTTCAGTTCGCGCTGAGCCCATACCCCAATTGGCAGCAGCTCGCCTGGTCGGGAGCGCTGCTCATCACGCTCTCGATCCTGATCCTCTCGGTCGCGGCGCGCTTCGTGGTGGCGCGGCTCGGTCCCGGGGGACAACGCTGATGGGCGCGTCTGGGGCCGAGCTCGCCGTGCCGGCCGTCGCGGAGGGCGCTGCGCACGCGGTCAAGTACGAGGTACGGCACCTGAACTTTTACTATGGCGAGTCGCAGGCGCTCAAGGACATCAACCTCACGCTCGAGGACCGGCGCATCACCGCCTTCATCGGCCCCTCGGGCTGTGGCAAGTCGACGCTGCTGCGCGTCTTCAACCGCATGTATGCGCTCTACCCGGGGCACCGCGCGACCGGGGACGTGCGGCTCGACGGCGAGGACATCCTCGCGCCCTCGGTGGACGTGGCGGCGCTGCGCTACCGGGTCGGGATGCTGTTCCAGAAGCCCACGCCCTTTCCGATGTCGATCTTCGACAACGTGGCCTTCGGGCTGCGCCTGGCGCGGCGTATCTCCCACAGTGAGCTCGCCGACCGGGTGGAGGAGGCGCTGCGCGATGCGGCGATGTGGGACGAGGTGAAGGACAAGCTGCACGAGGACGGCCGTGGCCTCTCGGGTGGGCAGCAGCAGCGCCTGTGTATCGCCCGTACCCTGGCGGTGCGACCGGAGGTTATCCTGTTCGACGAGCCGACCGCGGCGCTCGACCCGATCTCGACGCTGCGCATCGAGGAGACCCTGCAGTCCCTGCGCGAGAGATACTGCATCGCCATCGTGACCCATAACCTGCAGCAGGCTGCGCGCGTGTCGAACTTCACCGCCTTCATGTACCTGGGCGAGCTCATCGAGATGGGACCGACGGAGCAGCTCTTTACGGCACCGAAGAGCCGTCGCACGGACGATTACGTCACCGGAAGATTTGGCTGAGCCGGACACTCATGAGCGAGCCTCCCAGGGAGAATCCGCAAGCGTCCGGGACGAGCGGCGCATCGCCGGGCGCGGCCCGCGGCAACGGTGCGGCGGCGGCCGCCGCTTCCACGGCCGCGGAGGGCGGCAACGGGTCCGCCGGTGAGCCCGTGACCACGCCGGGGGTCGTCGCCGCTCCCGAGTCTTCCGGCCGCCACGTCGGCGAGAGCGGCCTCAATCTGAAGCCGAGCGGGCGCGTGCACGTGGCGGTGGCTGCCGGGTTGAGCGCGCGCGCTGCACCGCTACAGGGCGCCGTCGAGGATCCGATCTTCTCCTGCCGCGATGTGAACGTCTACTACAGCGGCAAGCAGGCGCTGAAGAACGTCACGATCGACGTCGGCAGGCGTCAGGTGCTGGCGATGATCGGGCCTTCGGGCTGCGGCAAGTCGACGTTCCTGCGCTGCCTCAATCGCATGAACGACACCATCCCGGGCGCACGCGTCACCGGCAGCATCACGCTCGACGGCAGCGATATCCACGATGAGCGCCGTGACGTCGTGCAGCTGCGCGCCCGCGTCGGCATGGTGTTCCAGAAGCCGAACCCTTTTCCGAAGTCGATCTACGACAACGTCGCTTACGGCCCGCGCATTCACGGGCTCGCGCGGAGCCGCGCGCATCTCGATGACATCGTCTGCACCAGCCTGACGCGTGCCGGCCTCTGGGACGAGGTGAAGGATCGGCTCGGGAGCCCCGGCACCGGCCTCTCCGGCGGCCAGCAGCAGCGCCTGTGCATCGCGCGCACCATCGCGGTGCAGCCGGAGGTCATTCTCATGGACGAGCCCTGCTCGGCGCTCGACCCGGTGGCGACGGCCCGCATCGAGGATCTGATCGATGAGCTGCGCGAATCCTACGCGATCGTGATCGTCACCCATTCCATGCAGCAGGCCGCGCGCGTCTCGCAGCGTACCGCCTACTTTCACCTCGGCGAGCTGATCGAGGTGGGCGACACCGATCGCGTCTTCACCAACCCGCGCCACCGGCTCACCGAGGACTACATCACGGGCCGTTTCGGCTGAGCCCGCGCGCGGTTCCCTGCGCGCACCCGGCCCGGGCCTCCCAAAACGACAGGGCCCGCTCGCGCGGGCCCTGTCGATTCATCCGTGTCCGTAAGCTTCAGAACTTGAAGCGCAGACCGGCGGTCGTGGCGATGTTGGTACGGTTGATGTAGCCGTTGGCGAGGCCATCCTGCACCTCCGTGTAGAACGTGCCCGCGTAGACATCGAAGCGCTTGGACAGCCGGTAGTCGAACAGCAGCGACAGCCCGGTCTCGGTGCCGCTGCAGCCCGCGTTCGCGGTCGTGCTGCAGCCCGCGCTCGCGCCTGTGGCGAAGGCGTTCTGGCTGTAGCCGTAGTACGCCGCCGTCATATCGAGAGCCGGCGTGAGACCCCACTTGACGCCCGCCCAGTAGACCTCGAGGACCTTCTGGTTGACGTAGGCGGTGTTGTTCGTGAAGGCGAGGACGTAGCCCCCAATGGTTTCCGTACCGGGGGGCAGCGGATTGTTCGGATTGTCGAAGGTGACGCGCTCATAGCCGCCGGACACCTTCACCGTCGATCCCGGGATGGCGTACAGGACCATGACCGAATAGGTCTGGTTGTCCGAGACCGTCGCCGCGAGGGAATTGTAGATGGACCAGCACTGCGGGGTTGCCGGCGGCGCCGCCGTGCAGCTGCCGGCCTGCAGGGTTGCCACCTGCGCCGCGCTGAGCGAGCCGACGGAGATCGCGTCGTACTTCTTCATGTAGTACCCGTCGATGGAGAACCCTGCATACTCGGCGCCGAGCTCGAACTGGAAGCCCGTGTTCATGCTGCCGCTCGCGCCGCTGAACTGGTACAGGGCCCCGAGGTGCAGCCAGTCATACTTGCCGTAGTACTTGAGCGACTGATCGAGGCGGCGGTCCTCCGTATCACCGCCGCCCGCGGCGGTGCCCGAGTACCCGATGATGGAGAAAGCCTGTGCGGCGCCCATGGGGTCGTACTTGGCGATACCGTCGGCAAGCAGCGTGACGTTGCGGCCGAAGGTGAAGCTGCCGTAGGTCGGTGAGCTGAAGCCCGCATAGGCCGCACCGGAGAACAGCTGGCCGGCGACGCTGCTGTCGACGCCCACGGTCTGAGCCGTGAGCGCCTTGCCGTTATTCAGTGCGACGGACTTCAGAGCGTCGGAGATGTTGCCCGAGCTCGGGTTGAAGAAGGTCTCGAACCGGAACACGGCAGCCCAGTCGCCTCCGATCGGCTCATTGCCCGAGAGGCCGATGCGCGACTGCGAGAGGTTGTTCGAGGTGAGCCCCGTGGGCGAGTCGTAGTCGTTCTTCTGAATCAGCGAGCCCGACGTCGCCGGGAAATAGTCGCTGAAGGGCGCGCTGTGGGTGTCGTATTGAATGCCCACGTCGACGATGCCGTAGAGGGTAATCCCCTTCCAGGTGAGGCTGCTGTCGTCAGCCTTGGTCGCCGGCGCCGGCGTGGACGGCGCAGTCTGTGCCTGCGCCAAGCCCGCCGCCGCCAACGAAGCCGTCAAGAGACAGGCACGAATGGATGTCATCTGCAGAATTCCTGTTGGTGTTGAAAAAAACCCGACGCGGCGGCGTGGACCACTACACCCGATGAGACCGGGCATGCAGTGTTGCGGCGCCGCAACCTCTCACAATCAGCCCACCCAGGGCTCACTCTGGTTCAGTCGCACGGCACTTGTACCGCAGTCAGATGGCATTTTTGTTACCGGGCCGAGCTTTCTGGCGTCTATACCCGCCTCCGACCGCAGGCTCCCAAGCTACATGAGCTTCCCTGAAGGCAGCGAAACTCTTCCATATCAAGACGTTGAATGCAACTTCTATTTTCTGAATGGTTTTTAATCGCACATTGGCCCCCGATTAATGGTCGTATGCTCCACTGAGCATTTTCCAGCCAGCTGTCAGGAGGCTTCCCGGCCGTGCGAATGCTCCTCGTCGAGGATGAGAAGAAGGTTTCCGAGCTCGTGGCGCGCGCGCTGCGGCAGGAAAGCTACGCCGTGGACGTCGCCGACGACGGCACGCGTGGCTGGGAGCTCGCCCAGGCCTACGACTACGATCTCATCATTCTCGACCTGATGCTCCCCGGGCTCCCCGGCGAGGAGCTCCTGCGGCGCATCCGCCGCCGCAGCCACCAGGTGCCGATCCTGATCCTCACCGCGCGCGATGCGACCGAGGAGAAGGTCCACAACTTCGAGGCGGGCGCCGACGACTACCTGACCAAGCCCTTCGCCTTCGCCGAGCTCGTGATGCGCGTGAAGGCGCTGCTGCGGCGCGGACCCATCGCCCGCTCGAGCGTGTTGCGCGTTGCGGATCTCGAGGTCGACCGCTTCAGCAAGCAGGTGCGCCGCGGCGGGCGGCGGATCGAGCTCACGCCGAAGGAATACGCGCTGCTCGAGTACCTGGCGTCGAGTCCGGGGCGGGTATTCTCCCGCACCATGATCATCGAGCACGTGTGGGACCAGAGCTTCGAGGGCCTCACGAACATCGTCGACGTGTACGTCCGGCACCTGCGCAGCAAGGTCGATGACCCGTTCCCGGTGAAGCTGATCCGCACGGTACGCGGCGTGGGCTACGGCCTGGGAGCCGGCCCCGAAGCATGAACGCGCGCTCGCTGAGCTTCCGCCTGGTGGCGTGGTACGCGGGCGTACTCACGATCGTGTTCGTCCTGCTCGGGCTCCTCACCTTTCTCTTCCTGCGCCACTACCTCGAGGCGAACCTCCTCGACATCCAGGCGCGGCGCGCCCGGCAGATCGCCGGCACGCTCGTGGCGCAGGCGCGCCGCGACAGCGAGGAGGTCATGAGCCGCGAGGTCGAGAAGCTCTATTCGCCCGAGATCAACGGCCGATTCATCCGCATCACGCGTGCCGACGGCGAGGTGGTGTATGCCTCCGGCGCGCCGCGCGACGAGCGCTTCGACCCGGCGAGGGTGCCGCCGCTCGCTGCGGACGCCCCGCGGAGCTCGACGCGCAAGGTGCCGCTCGCCGGAGGGTCGCTGTTGATCGCGGCGGTTGCCGCGAGCGGTGCTGATGGCACGCGCTATTGGGTGGAGGTCGGTACCTCGGGCGCGCCGGTCGAGGACACGCTGGCGCAGGTGGTCATCATGCTGGCCGTGGGGCTCCCGATCGCGGTCGCGGTGGCCGTGGCGGGCGGGTTCGTTCTGGTGCGGCGTGCGCTCGAGCCGGTCGAGCGCATGGCCCTCAAGGCCGAGGAGATCACCCAGCACAACCTGAGCGAGCGCCTGCCGGTGGTCGAGAGCGGCGACGAGCTCGAGCGGCTCTCGGTATCGCTCAACCATATGATCAGCCGTCTGGAGGATGCGCTGCGCGGCTCGAAGCAGTTCGTCGCCGACGCGAGCCACGAGCTGCGCACGCCGCTCACCGTGATGCGCGGGGAGCTCGAGAGCCTGGCGCAGGACGAGCGGCTCGCGCCCGACACGCGCGAGTCCCTCGGCAGCGTGCTCGAGGAGGTCGAGCGCCTCGCCGAGATCGTCGAGAGCCTGTTTGCGCTCTCGCGGCTCGACGCGGGCGAGGCCGGCGGCGCCTGGCAGAGTTTCGACCTGGCGGAGCTCGCGACGACGACCGCCGAGCAGATGAGCCTGCTCGCCACCGACAAGGACATCCGCGTCGATTGCGAGTCCGCCCCCGGGGTGACCGTGCGGGGCGATCGCGCGCGCCTCAAGCAGGTGATCGTCAACCTGCTCGACAACGCCATCAAGTACACCCCGCGCGGCGGCCGCATCGCCCTGAGCGTCCGGCGCGAGGGCGCGGATGCGGTGCTCGATGTCACCGACACCGGCGTCGGTATTCCCGCCGATGCGCTGCCGCACGTCTTCAAGCGCTTCTACCGCGTCGACGGCTCGCGCTCGCGCGAGCAGGGGGGCGCGGGACTCGGTCTGTCGATCGCCAAGTCGATCTGCGCCGCCCACGGTGCCGAGCTCGAGGTGTTCAGCCATGCGGGCCGCGGCAGTACCTTCCGGGTGCGCCAGCCGCTGGCGCCCGAGTCAGCCTCGCGGGCGGATTGAGGCAAGCGCGCATGTCACTGGTGCAATACGTCCTCAGGCGACCCTATACGGTCGTCGCCATGCTGATTCTCATCGCGCTAATCGGCATCGGCGAGGCGTTGCGCATGCCCGTGGACATCTTTCCGCGGATGGACATCCCGGTGTGCAGCGTCGTGTGGACCTACGCCGGCATGAGCGCCACCGACATCCAGAACCGCATCCTGACGCTGCACGAGCGGCAGATGGCCTCCCTGGTCGATGACATCGCGCGCATCGAGGCGACGAGCTACGAGGGCGTGGGCGTCGAGAAGGTGTATCTGCACGAGGGTGCCGACGTCACGCGCGCGATCTCGCAGCTGGCGAGCAGCGCGCTCGTGGTGCTCAAGTACATGCCGCCGAACATCACGCCGCCGCTCGTGATCCGTTACGGCGCCACCGACGTGCCGATCATCCAGCTGAGCCTCGCGAGCAAGTCGCTCCCCGACACCGCGCTCAACGACCTCGGGCAGAACATCATCCGGCCGGCGCTCGCGGTGGTGCACGGCGCCGAGGTGCCGTACCCCTACGGCGGCAAGCCGCGCGTCATCATGGCGGATCTCGACCAGCAGGCCCTGCAGGCGCGCGGCCTCACCCCCGCCGACGTGAGCAGCGCGCTCCAGTCCCAGAACGTCATCCTCCCCGCGGGCGACGTCAAGATCGGCAGCCAGGACTATCTGCTGGCGATGAACAACAGCCCGGGCGTGATCGAGGCGATCAACGCTTTCCCCATCCGTCAGGTGGCCGGCCGCGAAGTGTTCATGCGCGACGTGGCGCACGTGCACGACGGCTTCCAGGTGCAGACCAACTCGGTATCCGTCGACGGAGTGCCGGGGGCGCTGATGACCATCCGCAATACCGGCGGCGTCTCCACCCTCTCGGTCATCAACGGCATTCGCGCGGTGCTGCCGGACATCCGCCACATGGTGCCGGCCAGCGTCAGCATCAAGCCGATCTTCGACCAGTCGGTGTTCGTCAAGGCCGCGCTCGACAGCGTGGCTCTCGGCGGCTGCATGGCCGCGGCGCTCACCGCGCTCATGATTCTGCTCTTTCTCGGCAACTGGCGCCTGACGCTGATTATCCTGGCGTCGATCCCGCTGTCGATCATCACCGCAGTGCTGCTCATGGGCGCTGGCGGTGAGACGCTCAACACCATGACCCTCGGGGGCTTTGCGCTGGCGGTCGGGATCCTGGTCGATAACGGTACGGTGGTGATCGAGAACATCGAGCGCCACGCGGCCCTGCACGAACGCATGGCCGATGCGGTCGTGCACGGCGCCGGCGAGGTCGGTACCCCGACATTCCTCGCCACATTGTGCATCTGCATCGTGTTCGTGCCGGTATTCCTGCTCCAGGGCACGGCCAAGTACCTGTTCTCGCCCCTCTCGGTGTCGGTGATCGTCTCGCTGCTGGCGAGCCTCGCGCTGTCCTTCACCATGGTGCCGGTGTTGTTTCTGTATCTGATGCGCTCGCAGGCGCACGCGGCACAGCCGCTACCGGCGGCACGGCCCGCGCGCCGGCCGGCGGTCGCACGGCTCGCCGCGGTCTTGCACGGCGTGCACGTGGGCTTCGAGCGTGGCTTCCAGCGCTTCCGCGAGACCTATCGCAATGCGCTCGCGTGGGCGCTCTCGCAGCCCAGGTCCACGGTGCTGGCCTTCATCGGCATCATGCTGGTCTCGCTGCCGCTGTTCCCGCTCCTGGGGCGCGATTTCTTCCCCGACGTGGACGCCGGCGAGATGCGGCTGCACGTGCGGGCGCCGCCCGGCACGCGCATCGAGTCGACGCAGCAGTACTTCGCGCAGGTCGAGGCCTCGATCCGCGAGCTGGTCGGCCGCGGCCAGATCAGCGTGATCCTCGACAACATCGGCCTGCCTTACAGCGGCATCAACATTGCGCTGAGCGATTCAGCGACCGTGGGACCGATGGACGGCGAGATCCTGATCTCGCTGAAGTCTGCGCATGAGCCGACCGCCGACCTCACCGCCATGCTGCGTCGCGAGCTCCCCAAGCGCTTCCCGGCACTGCAGTTCTTCTTTCAGCCGGCGGATATCGTCGACCAGGTGCTGAATTTCGGCCAGCCGGCGCCGATCGACATTCGCGTCACCGGGTCCGACACCGGGAGCACCTATGCGCTCGCGCAGCGTCTGACGGGTCTCATCGCCCGCATCCCCGGCGTGGTCGATGCGCACGTGTTCCAGGTTCCCGATGCCCCGGCCCTGTCGGTCGACGTCGATCGCGCGCTCGCGACCCAGATCGGCCTCACGCAGCGCGATGCCGCCAGCAACGTGCTGGTCACCACCAGCTCGAGCGCCCAGACCGCGCCCAACTTCTGGGTCGACCCGCGCAACGGCGTGAGCTACCCGCTGGTCGTGCAGCAGCCGACCTACGACATCGCCTCCGCGCAGGACCTGAAGACGATGCCGGTGGCGAGCGCCGAGGGGAGCTCGCAGCTCCTCATGAACATGACGTCGTTGGGGCGGCAGAGCGTGCCGCTCGTGACCTCGCAGCTCAACATCCGGCCGGTCTTCGACGTGCATGCCAACGTGCAGGGGCGCGATCTCTACTCGACCTCGCGCGCCATCGACCGCGTGATCGCGGCCAACCAGCCGCCCGCGGAGCAGGCCATGCACGTGATCCTGAGCGGCCAGGTCGAGACCATGCGCGAGAGCTACACGGGGCTCTTCACCGGGATCGCGCTCGCGGTGGTGCTGGTCTATCTCTTCCTGGTGATCAACTTCCAGAGCTGGATCGATCCGCTCATCGTGCTGATGGCGACGCCCTTCGCCCTGAGCGGAGTCATGTGGATGCTGTTCCTCACCCAGACGCACCTGTCGGTGCCCGCGCTCATGGGAACCCTGATGTGCATCGGGCTCACCACCGCCAACAGCATCCTGGTCGTCACCTTCGCCAACCAGCGGATGGACGCGGGCGACAATCCCCTGGTCGCGGCGGCCACTGCCGGCTTCACCCGCCTGCGCCCGGTGCTCATGACCGCCGGTGCCATGATCCTCGGCATGGTGCCGATGGCGATCGGCGTGGGGGAGGGCGGGGAGCAGAACGCGCCGCTGGCGCGCGCCGTCATCGGCGGTCTCCTGTTCGCGACCTTCGCGACGCTGGTGTTCGTGCCCACCATGTACCGGCTGCTGCGGCGCACGGCCGCCGGCGTCATCGAAGCGCATACTGCGCCAGGGGTCTGAGAATGGCAGGAACAAGCATGGATCCACAAGGCGACATTCGGGAGACCGACTATGCCGCCGAGGTGGCTGCCAGCGAGTCGCACGCCGTGTCGGCGCATTTCGATCCCGATACCGGCGCGCGCCTGAGAAAGGCGGCGATCATCTTCGCCGTCGTGCTCGGCGTCGCCTTTCTCGCCGTGAGCATCGAGCGCTATGTCAAGGCACGCGGCATCGCCCGCGCCACCGCGGCGGCCGCCGGCGCGCCGCCGCTCGTCGACGTCGTGGTGGCCCAGCCGGTAGGGGCGGTGCAGCGCCTGGTGCTTCCGGGCCAGACGGCCGCGTGGCATGCGAGCACTATCTACGCCCGCGTCAACGGCTACGTCGGCAAGTGGTTCGTCGACATCGGCGATCGGGTGAAGAGTGGCCAGGTGCTGGCGCTCATCGAGACCCCCGAGCTGGACGCCGAGCTCGCCGCAGCGCGCGCGCAGCTTCGGGCGGCCCAGGCGCAGGTTCTGGTGCGCCAGGCCGAGATACAACTCAGCCGCACGACCTACGAGCGCTGGCGGGATTCGCCCAAGGGCGTGGTATCGGAGCAGGAGCGCGAGGAGAAGAAGGCGGACTACGAGAGCGCGGTCGCGCGGCTGAAATCCGCGCAGGCGGACGTGGCGCTCGATCAGGCACGCGTCAACCAGTACGCGGCGCTCACTGAGTTCAAGAAGGTCACGGCGCCCTACGACGGCATCATCACCACCCGCGACATCGACATCGGCAACCTGGTGACGGCCGGCAGCACCTCGGCCACCACGCCGCTCTACGTGATGACGCAGAACGACCCGATCCGCATCTTCGTCGATGCGCCGCAGAGCGCGGCCGGGGATCTGCTCAACAGCAACGCGCCGGTTCAGGTTGAGACCAGCAGCGGAGTGGCGCGCGACTACGCCGGCAAGGTCACCCGCACCTCCCAGGCCCTGAATCCGCAGGCACGCACCTTGCGGGTGGAGGTGGACATACCGAACCCGCGCGAGGAGTTCGTGCCGGGAATGTACGTCAAGGTGGGCTTCGGGCTCCCGCCGCGCGGGCTCGTGCAGGTGCCGGCGGCCGCGCTGGTGTTCCGCGCCAGCGGTCCGCAGGTCGCGCGTGTCGATGCATCGGGCCGGCTCCGGTTTTGCAGCGTCACCATCGGTCGCGACGATGGCAGCGTCGTCGAGCTCGCTTCCGGTGTCTCGGCGGGTGACAGGCTGGCGCTGAATGTCAGCAGCCAGATCAGTGACGGCGAGCTGGTGCAGGTGCAGCGCACGGAGTCCGGCACTCCGGGGCCGACGACGGCGCAGCGCTGAGGATGAGGATCCGATGAGCCGCTGGCGCACCGGCCCGATGCCGCTCTTCGCGACGCTGCTCGCCGGCTGCGCGGCCGGCCCGGATTACCACACGCCACAGCTTCCGGTCCCCGAGCAGTATGCCGTGGCCGCGCCCGGCGGCAGCATGGGCGGTGCCGCCCAGGCGGACCAGCCACAGCCAGGCGCGCCCGCGAAGGTCGACCTCGCGCTCTGGTGGCAGGCGCTCGGGGATTCCGAGCTCAATTCACTGATCGAGCGCGCCGTCGCCGGCAATCCCGACCTGATGATCGCGCTCGACCGGCTGCAGGCCGCCCGCACCTTCGAGGCCGCGGTCATCGGCACGGTGCTGCCGGAAGCGGGAGCATCCGCCGGCGCAGGCCGCGGCACCGGCAGCGATCTCACGCGCAGCCGGGCGGCACCGGCGCTGATCTCCGCCGACAACACCTCGGGCCTTCAGCACCTCAACGAGATCGGCGGCTTCGATGCGATCTGGGAGCTCGACATCTTCGGGAAGTACCGGCGCGAGATCGAGGCAGCGCGCTACGACGAGCAGGCCACGCGCGCCGCGCGCAACGCCGTGCTGGTGGCGGTGGTCGCCGACGTGGCGCGGGCCTACGTGGATCTGCGCGGCTTGCAGGTGCGTGCCTCGGTACTGGCCTCGGCCATCGGCGTGCTGCGCGAGTCGCTGCGGATCGTCAGCATCCGCTACGAGCGCGGCATCACCAACGAGCTCGACGTGACGCTGGCGACGCGCGAGCTGGCGACCCTCGAAGCCCAGGCCGCGCCGGTCGATGCGCAGGTGCGCGCGGCGGAGTATGCGATCGCGACGCTGCTCGGCGCGTACCCGGAGGATCTGCTGAAGGAGTTGAGCGCCAGCGCCATGGTGCCCACCGTGCCGGGCGCGGTGGACACGGGCGTACCGCCCGAGCTGCTGCGGCGCCGCCCGGACATCCAGGAGGCCGAACGGCAGCTCGCCGGAGCGACGGCACGCATCGGGATCGCGACTGCCGATCTCTTCCCCGCGCTCGGTATCAGCGGGGCGATCGGCTTTCAGCGCCAGGCTCTCCAGGGCGAGCCCGCCATCGGTCAGCACATCTGGTCGCTGGGGCCCGCGGCGGTGTGGCCGCTTCTCGACTTCGGCGCGCTCGATGCGCAGGTCGAGATCGCGGACCTCGAGACCCGCGCGCTCCTCGTTCACTACAAGCAGTCGATCCAGGAGGCGGTGCGGGAGGTGGACACGAGCTACGGTCTGTATTCCGCCGAGCAGCTGAGCCTCCTCAAGCTCGGCACCGCTCTCGTCGCCAGCCAGCGCGCCGTCACGCTCGCGAACGAGCGCTACGAGCGCGGCGTTACGGATTTTCTCAACGTCGTGGACGCGGAGCGCCAGGAATACGAGATCGAGGAGCAGTATACCGACGCCCAGGTCGCCGCCGCGGAGCAATTTATCGCGCTCTATCGCAGTCTCGGCGGCGGCTGGGAGAACTACCAGAGCCTGCCGCCCATCCACCGCCCGGAGCCGGCGATCATCGCGGCGTTCCAGCGGGTGTTGAGTCATAACGACCCGCTGAAGTGAGGCGCGCTAGACGGCCTCCGGCAGCACGATGCGCACCAGCAAACCCCGGGGATGGCCATCGAGAAGATCGATCGTGCCGCCGTGCCCCAGGATTATGGAGCGGGCGATGGACAGACCAAGACCCATCCCCTGACTGTCGACGTCTCTGGCGCTGTCCGTGCGGTAGAAGGGCTCAAACACCCGGCACTTCTCGGCGTTGGAGATGCCCGGTCCTTCGTCCGCAACGTCCACTACGAAACCGGAGCCGGCAGCCCGCGCCAGCGTGACGCGGGCGCATTGGCCGTACTTGGCGGCATTCATGATGACGTTGGTGAACGCGCGCAGCAGGGCCTGCGGCTTGCAGTGGTAGCGGCTACGAACGGCGCCGACATACTCGACGCTGCCGCCGAGATCGCTGACCGCGTCGCAGGCGGTCTGCAAAAGAGAGGCGAGATCCACGGCGTCGTGTGCTTCGGCATCGTCGACTCCACGGATGAAGAGGATGGTCGACGTCAGCATGTTCTCCATCGATTCGATGTCGCCCAGCATCTTGTGTTTTTCGGTCCCGGCGCGATCGGTTTCCACGCGCAGGCGCAGGCGGGTCAACGGGGTCCGCAGATCATGGCTGATCGCTCCCAGCATGAGCGTACGGTCGGTCAGAAAGCGCCGCAGGCGCAGCTGCATGTCGTTGAACGCGCGGATCACGCGCTGCAGCTGCGCCGGACCCTGCTCGGCCAGCGGCGGGGCGTTGATGTCGACGCCCACGCGCTCCGCCGCCTGCGCCACCCGCGTCAGCGGCACGTTCACCATCAGCGTGAGCCAGATCCACAGCCCCACCGTCGCGAACACCAGGAACGCACCCAGCCCAACCTGCGCGACCAGGCCGAGGCGGTGCTCGAGTCCGATGGCGGTCGCTACCTCGAGTATGCCGCCGCCACGCAACGCGACCGCGACGGCAACGGAATCCGCCGTTCGTGCTGCGGCACCGGCGCGCACCTGGATCTGCGCAGACGCCCGGCTGAGCTGCGCGGCGATCTGGTCGCGCAAGGCGACGTAACGGGGGGCGGTAGCCCGGTCGGCGGCCGGGCGCGGGTCGGCGAACTCGTAGCGCAGCCGGAATCCCTCGTCGCTGCACAGCTGTGCAAGCTCCGGCCGTCGGGCCGGCTCGACAGCCTCGAGCAGCCGCACCACCATCCTGATACGGGTCGCGGCTACGTCGGGGCGGAGCTCGGCCTGCCATCCCGGCAGCAACACGACGTACAGCAGCGCTGCCATCAATTGCGACAGCGCAAGCCCCAGGAACAGAATCCCGGCGACCTGGCCCCGCAGATCGGCAGGCAGAAGCCGCCGCAGGCCGAGGGTCATTCGAGGCCGACTTCGGCGGTGAAGACGTAGCCGCCGGAGCGGACTGTGTGGATCAGCGCAGGGTCTTTCGGGTCCTTCTCGATCTTGCGCCGCAGCCGGCTCACCTGGATGTCGATGCTGCGATCGATCGCGGCGGGGGCCCTGCCACGCGTGAAATCGAGCAACTGTTCGCGCGTCAGCACCTTGTTGGCGTGCTCGCAAAACGCCACCAACAGCTCGAACTCACCGCCAGTGAGCGGCACGCGGGTACCGTCGCGCGAGTACAGGCGCCGCGCGATGAGGTCGAGCCGCCAGTCCGCAAAAATCAGCACCGAGCGCCTGCGGCTGTGCTCTTCCGGGGGCACGTAGCGCGAGCGACGCAGCAAGGCGCGAATTCTCGCCACCAGCTCGTGGGTGCTGAATGGTTTGGAGAGGTAATCGTCGGCACCTATCTCCAGGCCGACGACGCGGTCGAGCTCGCTGCCGCGTGCGGTCAACATGATGACGGGCAGGTTGCTGGCGGCGCGCACGCGCCGACACAGGCTGAGTCCATCCTCCCGGGGCAGCATGATGTCGAGTATCAGCAGGTCGATGGCGTTGGCCGCCAGTGCCCGGTCCATCTCCTCGCCATCCTGGGCAACCGTCACCGTGAAGGCGTTTTGCCGAAGAAAATCGGCTACCAACCCGCGGATCTCAGGGTCGTCTTCCACAAACAGCACGTGGGCGGCGGAATCCATGTGCGAATTCAGCGTGACAGCAAAGCGAGACGGGCCTTTTTCATACTAGCACGCGCTCGGCCGACCGGCGGCGGCGCGGACCCGCAGCGTGCCGCCACAGTGATACAGGACGTTACCGAAGCAAACCCGTAGTTACGCTGGCAATACGCGCGCTGGTCATCGGCAGATCCAGCCGCTGAGCCTGCGGAGTCCGGACACCTGTAACGGCAGACGGCGCAGCAGCTGCCAGCCGCCGGGAGCGGCACGGAGCACCAGCACGTCGCGCCCCGAGTTCTGCCGGCGCTTGTGCTCGAAGGTCCAATCGAGCTGCCAGCGGTAGCTGATGATGCCGATCGCGCCCATGGAGCGCCCCGTGAGATCGGTCGCGTTGTACTCATGTACCTGCGCGCCACGCATCATCGCGCGCACGTGCGCCAGCACGGCCCTGCGTCCCGCGAGCCAGACTCGCAGTTCCGGTGACAGCAGGGCGACGTCGGCGGCGAGCTGACGCTCGAGCGCCGTCCAGTCGCAGCCGAGCCAGGCGGCATCGTAGGCCTGCAGCCAGACGGCAGCCGCGAGATCGTCGAGCGCGCCCGGAACGGGATCGGGCGGCTCGCCTCGCGGTACGAGTGCGAGTTGCTCCTGCAGGGCATTGCGCCGCGTGTCGGAAGTCAACACGTTATGGGACCTCCGGGGCCGTATCGCCTCTCAGGTCGCGCTCGTCGGGTCAAGCGCCGGCAGACTCTGGCCCGCGCCGCCAGCACGTCGCAGCATGCGCATGCTCGGCGTGCCCCCGGCGAGCGCGACCTCAGAAGCGATGCGAGTGCCATTGTCACCTCTCTCGTACGATGCCAGTGATCCTCACGAGTAACGACCAAGCACTTCACGGATCGTTCCGTTGTCGTGTATCACGCGCGCCGCGCAACGCCGATTGCAACAGCGTGGAAACCTGCGGTCATGAGGCGAAACGCCGCGTCATGGGTTATGTCGGCGGCAGTTGCAGTGCGCGGCAGGACTGATTGCCTCGCGCAGGGTTCCAACAACCCAACTGAACCCGCGCACGCTGCGCGTTGTCAGTTAGCGGCAAGTCACACGCAAGGAAGGAGTACCATCATGCAACTTCCCAGTCGTCTGTCTCTGTCGGGTCTCATGGCAATCAGCGCTTCGCTGGCCGCATGCACCACCATCCCGAGCGGCCGTACCGGAGTTGAATGGACCCCAATGAAGGGAACCATCGACCACTCGCTCAACGAGGGCCTGCACGTGGTCTCGCCCTTCAGCAGGATCTACCTCGTCGACCTGCGTGAGCAGCAGCAGGACATCGATCTCGACGTGCTGGCGGACAACGGACTCGAGATCAAGCTGCGGACCTCGATCCTCTATCAACCGGTCGCCACCGAGGCGGCGCAGCTCATCAGAGAGACTGGACCGGACTACTACGCAACCCTCATCGGTCCCAACGTCCGCTCGAGCGCGCGGCGGGTGGTCGGGCGCTACAGTCCCGAGGAGATCTATTCGAGCAAGCGCGAGCAGATCGAGCGTGAGATCCGCGAGAACGTGGCGGGCAAGCTCGCGGGTGCTCACCTGCGCGTCAACGCCATCCTGATCCGCGAGGTGCATCTGCCCGAGGTGGTGCAGAGCGCGATCCAGGCCAAGCTGGAGGAGGAGCAGAAGGCGCTCGAGATGCGCTTCGTCCTCGATCGCACGCGGCAGGAAGCGGAGCGCAAGCGCATCGAGGCGGCCGGTATCGCCGACTACCAATCGACGATCAGCCGGGGACTGAGTGACCGGATCCTCGCCTGGCAGGGCATCGAAGCCACCGAGAAGCTCGCCGAGTCGCCCAACGCCAAGGTCGTGGTCATCGGCTCCGGCAAGGACGGGCTGCCGCTGATACTCAACGCCACATCCTCGGCCGCCCCCGCCGTCGCGAAGAACTCGCAGTAAGCGCGTGAACGCGAGCTCCGTCAGTCCCGGCGTAGCCGAGTTAGCCGCGAGCGACTCGCGCTACTCGGGACTGACGACCCAGGAGGCGCGCGCCTGGCGCGCGGGCTTTGGCCCCAACATCGTGCCCGAGAGCGAGTCCCCGGCCTGGCGGCGGGCCCTGGGGAAGTTCTGGGCGCCGGTGCCGTGGATGCTCGAGGCGGCCATCCTGCTGCAATTCATGTTGCACGAGTACGTTGAGGCAGCGGTCATTGCGCTGCTGCTGGTGTTCAACGCGGTGCTCGGTCAGCTGCACGAGGGGCGAACGCAGGCGACGCTCAAGCTGCTCAGGTCCCGGCTCGCCCTGCGCGCCGCCGTGCGTCGCGATGAGCGCTGGCAGATTCTTCCGGCCAGCGAGCTGGTCCCAGGCGACATCATCAAGCTCTCCCTCGGCGGCATCGTGCCCGCGGACGTGCGGGTGATCGGCGGGGATGTGCTGCTGGACCAGTCGATGCTCACCGGCGAGTCTCTCCCGCTGGAAGCAGGCGAGGGCGCGCACAGCTACTCCGGAGCGCTGGTGCGGCGCGGCGAAGCGCTGGCGGAGGTCACCGCGACGGGCGCGAATACCAAGTTCGGCCGGACCGCGCAGCTGGTGCAGTCGGCTCAGGCGCCGAGCTCGCAGCAACGGGCGGTGCTGCGCGTGGTGCGCAATCTGGCCGCATTCAGCGCCGCGATGGTCGCAATCCAGGTCATTTATGGGAGCGTGCGCGGCTTACCGGGATCCGAGATGATCCCGCTGGCTCTGACGGCGGTGCTGGCGGCGATCCCCGTGGCCCTGCCCGCAACTTTCACGCTCGCCTCGGCGCTCGGTGCCCGCGCGCTGGCGGCTCGCGGCGTATTGCCCACGCGCCTCTCGGCGATCGACGAAGCCGCGACGATCGACGTGCTGTGCTCCGACAAGACCGGCACACTGACGCAGAACGAGCTCACCGTGACCGCGGTGCACGCGGCGCCGGGCACCGAGCAGCGGCGCGTGCTGGCGCTGGCGGCCCTGGCCAGCGCGACGCACGGGATGGACCCGGTCGATGCCGCGGTGCAGGCGGCGGCCGCCCCGGCCGCCGGCGCGGGTGAGCGCTGGGTGCTCTCGAAGTTCGTGCCCTTCGACCCGGGCAGCCGGGTTGCGGAAGCGGAGCTCCACAACGCGCTCGGCGAGCGACTGCAAGTGCTCAAGGGAGCCTTCGCGACGGTCGCGGCGCGCGTGAGTGCGCCCGCAGGTGCCGAGACCCTGGCCCGTTCACTTGCCGGACTCGGGCACCGTGTTCTGGGCGTCGCCGCCGGTCCGCCGGGGCAGGTCGCGTATGTGGGATTGATCGCGCTCAATGATCCGCCGCGGCCGGATGCGCGCGGCTTGATCTCCGAGCTGCGCTCGTTGGGTGTGCAGACGGTGATGGTCACCGGCGACGCCGCATCCACCGCAACCTACGTGGCACGGGCCGTGGGGATTGACGGAGCGGTCTGCCCTGACGGCCCGGTGCCGAAGCGGGTGCAGCCCGGCGACTACGCCGTGTTCGCGGGTGTCTTCCCCGAGGACAAGTTCGACCTCGTGCGCGCGTTCCAGTCCGCGGGGCACGCGGTGGGCATGTGTGGGGATGGCGCCAACGACGCGCCAGCCCTGCGGCAGGCACAGATGGGCATCGCCGTTTCCACCGCGACCGATATCGCCAAGTCGGCCGCCGGCATCGTACTCACGCAGCCCGGACTGGGAGGAATTGTCGCGGCGGTGCGCTGTGGTCGCGAGACCTATCAGCGCATCCTGACCTACATCCTGAGATCAGTCGCGACCAAGGTGAGCCAGATGCTCTTCCTCACGGTCGGCCTCGCGATGACCGGACATGCGATCCTCACGCCGATGCTGATGGTGCTGCTGATGATCAGTGGGGATTTTCTGGCGATGTCGGCCACGACCGATCGCGTTTCTCCCTCGCCACAGCCGAACGCCTGGCATATCGGCCGCGTGACGGCCGGTGCCGCCGCGCTCGCGGTCTGCAACGTGGCGTTCTGCAGCGCCGTGCTGGAGCTCGGAAGGCAGCGTCTGCACTTGGCCGACAATCACGGGCTGCGGAGCCTCGCCGCGCTGACACTGGTGCTGAGCGGCCAGGCCCTGTTCTACGTCGTGCGCGACCGGCGCCACCTGTGGAGCTCGCCGCCGAGCCGCTGGATCGTGCTGTCCTCGATGCTCGACGTGACCATCATCGCGATCCTGGCCGGACGCGGCGTCCTGATACACGCGGTGCCCTGGTCAGTCATCGGCGCGCTGCTGCTGGCAACCGCCCTTTTTGCGCTGGTGCTCGACGCGGTGAAGTCAATGATATTCGCGCGCCTGCGCGTGGCGTGAGGGTCCAGGTATCCGTGCTGAAACCTTGTGAACGACACCGATACGCACGGAAAGGTGCTGTTACACGGATCGTCGTCGCGCGCCTGGACGCACCGAAAAATTAATGTTTCGTTAGCCATCGGCTCATGTTGCCGCGGTACTCTTCCCATTGCACCGCGCACGGCGACTACGTGGCTGTCGCGGATGCAAGGCCGGGCTCTTTTCCCCGAGTACACCCCTGTGTCCGGCCATTCGGCGGCGCCTGCCCGGGAGGCGCCGCCTTTCTCACCGACGGCGCGCTAGTCGACGCTGCGCAGCAGCTCGTTGATGGAGGTCTTGGCGCGCGTCTGCGCGTCGACGCGCTTGACGATGACCGCGCAGTACAGGCTGTAGCGCCCGTCGGCCGCGGGCAGGGTGCCCGAGACGACCACCGAGCCCGCCGGGACGCGCCCCTGCAGGATCGTGCCGGTCGTGCGGTCGTAGATGCGGGTGCTCTGGCCGATGAACACCCCCATGGAGATGACCGAGCCGGCTTCCACCACCACACCCTCCACGACCTCGGAGCGCGCGCCGATGAAGCAGTCGTCCTCGATGATCGTCGGGCCCGCCTGCAGCGGCTCGAGCACGCCACCGATGCCGACTCCGCCCGAGAGGTGCACGTTGCGTCCGATCTGCGCGCACGAGCCCACGGTGGCCCAGGTGTCCACCATGGTGCCCGCGCCCACGTAGGCGCCGATGTTGACGTAGCTCGGCATCAACACCGCGTCCGGCGCAATGTAGGCACCGCGGCGTACCACGGCATGCGGCACGATGCGCGCGCCGCCGGCGCGCAGCTGCGCGTCGCTGGCATGCGCGTACTTGAGCGGCACCTTGTCGTAGAAGCGGGTGTAGCCGGCGTCCATGACACGGTTGTCGTGGACGCGGAAATAAAGGAGTACGGCTTTCTTCAGCCACTGGTTGACCACCCAGGCGCCTTCCTGCGGCTCGGCGACCCGTGCCTGCCCGCTGTCGAGCAGCGCCAGGCACTCCTCCAGCGCCTCGCCCAGCTCGCGCGTCAGGTTCTTCGGCGTGAGCTCGGCGCGCCGCTCGAAGGCAGCCTCGACGATCTCCCGGAGGTGACGGACGTCGCTCATCGTGTCACGCGCGCGCCGCGCTCCGCACGCAAGGCCTGCTGTTCGCGGTCGAGCGCCGCCACCATGCGCTCCTTGAGACGCTCGGCGGCGTCGCCGCTGAGCGGCCGGTTGTCGAAGTCGGTGAGGTAGAACACGTCCTCGGCACGCTCGCCGACCGTCATGATCTTGGCGGCGTGCAGCTCGACGCCCTCCTGCATCAGCACCTTGCCCACGTCGCACAGGAGACCCGGACGGTCGCCGGCGGTGAGCTCGAGCACCGAGCGGTGATTGCGCTCGTCCACGCTGAGCGCGATCTGGGTCGGGGTGTTGAACATGCGCGCCTGGCGCGGTGCGCGCCGCGACACCGAGAGCGGCGCGTCCTCCGGACCCTGCACCGAGCGCCACAGCGCCTGCTCGATCTCCGTCAGGCGGTCGCTGTCGGTGATCGCCACTCCGTCATCCTCGAGAACGTGATAGAGGTCGAGGCTGAAGCCGTCGCCGGTTGGCGTGATGCGCGCATCGACGATGTTGAGCCCGAGCTGATCGAGCACCGCGGTGGTGCGGGCAAAGCCGTGACGGCGCGGACGCGCGAAGATCAGCACGGCAGTCGTGCCGCGCACGCTGTGTGCATCGACCGCGACCAGCGGCTCGTCCGAGCCCGCATCGCGCTCGGCGAGCAGCCGCGTGTGCCAGGCGACCTCCTCGGGGGAATGCTGCAGGAAGTAGCCGGCCGAGAAGCGCGTCCAGGCGGCGGCGGCATCGCGCTCGGCGACGCCGCGCTCGATCAGGATGCGCCGCGCCGCCTCCTGTGTCTCGCGCACCAGGTGCTCGGGGTCGATCGGGCTCTCGAGTCCGCGGCGCAGCGCGTGCTTCACCCGCTGGTAGAAATCCTTGAATAGCGAGGCCTTCCAGGAATTCCACAGCTTGGGATTGGTGCCGCGCACGTCCGCGCAGGTGAGCACGTACAGATAGTCGAGGTGCGTCTCATCGCCCACCTTGCGCGCGAAGGCGTTGATCACCTGCGGATCGCCGATATCCTGCTTCTGCGAGGTGATGGAGAGCTCGAGATGGTTGCGCACCAGCCAGGCGACCAGGCGGGCGTCGTAGGGCGAGAGACCCTGCTCGAGACAGAAGGCCTCGGCATCCACGGCGCCGAGCTCGGAGTGGTCGCCGCCGCGGCCCTTGGCGAGATCGTGGAACAGCGCCGCGAGGTACGCGATCTCCTGGCGCGGCAGCTGCTGCATGACGCGCGAGGCTTCCGGCAGCTCGTGATCGTAGCGCGGGATGGCGAAGCGCCTGAGGTTGCTCACCACGAAGAGCGTGTGGGCGTCGACGGTGTAGGCATGGAACAGGTCGTACTGCATGCGCCCCACGACCCGCCCGAAGGCCGGGATGTAGCGCCCGAGCACCCCGTAGGTATTCATGCGCCGCAGCTCGTGGGTGACGCCGACCGGCGAGCGCAGGATCTCGAGAAAGAGGCGGTGGTGACGCGGGTTCTGCCGGAACTCCTCATCGATCAGCCAGAGATTCCTCGCCACGGCGCGCATGGTGGAGGCGCGCACGCCGCGGATCTCGGGGTTCTGCTGCAGCAGCACGAACAGCTCGAGCAGCGCCGACGGGGTGCGCGCGAACACCTCCTCGTGCACCGCCTCGAGCGAGCCATTGCGCACCTGGAAGCGCGCGTTCAATGGCCGCGGCGGCTCGCTCTCACTCAGGATCGCCTCGCGGAACAGCTGCAGCAACAGCTCGTTCAGCAGGCTCACGTCCATCACGGTGCGGTAGTAGCGCTGCATGAACTGCTCGACCGCGAGAGTGTAGGAGGCATCCTCGTAGCCGAAGGCGAGTGCGAGGCGGATCTGGTGATCGAACAGCAGCCGGTCCTCGCGCCGCCCGGTGAGGGCATGCAGCCCGAAGCGCACGCGCCAGAGGAATGCCTGCGCCTGGCGCAGCCGGCGCAGCTCCGGCGCGGTGACGAACCCATGGGTGAGGAGCCCGTCGAGCGTGTCGGCGCCGAAGTGGCGCTTGGCGACCCAGGCGATGGTCTGAATGTCGCGCAGCCCCCCGGGACCGGTCTTGACGTTGGGCTCGAGGTTGTAGGCGGTGTCGTTGGCCTTCAAGTGCCGTTCGGCCTGCTCGCGCACCTTGGCCTCGAAGAACTGCTTCACGGGCCAGAGACGCTCGGGCGCGAGTGCGGCGCGCATCGCGGCGAGCAGCGCGGCGTTGCCGGCCAGCAGTCGCGCCTCGAGCAGCGTCGTCATGACACCGACGTCGCCGACGCACTCCTCGGCGCACTGCGCGACCGTGCGCACGCTGTGGCCGATCTCGAGTCCGATGTCCCACAGAAACGTCACCAGCTTCTCGACCGCGGCGACGCCGGCTGGATCGGGCGGCTGCGGCGCGAGCAGCAGCACGTCGACGTCAGAGCACGGATGCAGCTCTCCGCGGCCGTAGCCGCCGACCGCCACCAGCGCCCAGGTGGCGCACGGTGCATCGCACAGCCGGCGCCACGCCTCGCGCAGCACCACGTCGATCAGCGCGGCGCGCGCGTGTACCAGCTCCTCCACGGGCTCCTCGGCGAAGAAGCGCGCCTTGAGCTCCTCGTGCGCCTCGCGCAGCAGCGCGCGCCAGACAGCCGGATCACCGCCGCCGGCGGCCAGCCGTTCCGGGAGCGCGGCGAGCAGCGGCCAGGGCGCCGCGGCGGGTATGGCCGGGAGCGATTCCTCGAGCAGCTCTGTGTCGGAGGCTCCCATTCTTACTTACTAGTGCGGCGCGCCGTCCGCGCCGAGGGTCAGCACATCGACCCCGGTCTCGGTCACGAGCACGGTGTGCTCCCATTGCGCCGACAGCGAGTGATCCTTGGTGATCACGGTCCAGCCGTCGCCGAGGAGGCGCACATGGCGCCTGCCGGCGTTCACCATCGGCTCGATGGTGAAGGTCATTCCGGCCTTCAGCTCGAGGCCGGTGCCGGCCTCCCCGTAGTGCAGTACCTGCGGGTCCTCGTGGTAGACGCGTCCGATGCCGTGACCGCAGTACTCACGCACCACGGAGTAGTCGTTGTCCTCGACGAAGCTCTGGATGGCATGGCCGATGTCTCCGAGATGCGCCCCGGGCCGCACCGCGCCGATGCCGCGCCACATGGCGGCGAAGCAGGTGTCGCTGAGACGCTGGGCGTGCGGCGCAGCCTTGCCGACCGAATACATGCGGCTGGTGTCGCCATGGAAACCGTCGCGGATCACGGTCACGTCTATGTTGACGATGTCGCCGGCCTTCAGGCGCTTGTCGTTCGGGATGCCGTGGCACACCACGTGGTTCACCGAGGTGCAGATCGTCTTGGGGAAGCCGCGGTAGTTGAGATTCGCCGGGACCGAGCGCTGCACGTTCACGATGAAGTCGTGGCAGATGCGGTCGAGCTCCTCGGTGGTGACGCCCGGGACTACGTGCGGCCCGATCATGTCGAGCACCTCGGCCGCGAGCCGCCCGGCAACGCGCATCTTCTCCTGCTCCTCGGGGGTCTTGATCGTGACGTGCATGTTTCAGGAAATGGGGCCGGCCGGGCCCCCCGCCAAGGGGTAACGGCGGGTGTCGTAAGACATTGTTCCGACGAGGTCTTCATGGTATAAAGCGCGGCCTTTTTTGGCAACGCAACCCACACGCGCATCGTATACCCGCTGACTGGGTGTTCCCGCTTCGGCCGCTGGGCCGCCGGGGATGGTCACGGGGATGCGCGGAGGCTCAACCCGCACAGGAGTCTTTGTCATGCCCGGCGTGTCCATGCGACAGATGCTGGAAGCGGGTGTCCATTTCGGACACCAGACCCGCTTCTGGAACCCGAAGATGGCTCCCTTCATCTTCGGTGAGCGAAACAAGATCCACATCATCAACCTCGAGAAGACGCAGCCGATGTACGCGGAGGCTGCGAACTTCGTCAAGGGCGTGATCGCCGACGGCGGCACGCTGCTGTTCGTCGGCACCAAGCGCTCGGCGCGCGACTCCATCCAGAAGGAGGCCGAGCGCGCCCGGCAGCCCTTCGTGAACCAGCGCTGGCTCGGCGGCATGCTGACCAATTTCAAGACCATCCGCCAGTCGATCAAGCGGCTCGGGGAGATTACCGAGCTGGCTGCCTCGGGCGCACTCGAGAAGCGCGGCAAGAAGGAGGCGACCCAGCTGCGGCGCGAGATGGAGAAGCTCGAGAAGAGTCTGGGCGGCATCAAGCACATGGAGTCGCTCCCGGATGCGCTGTTCGTCGTGGACGTAGGCCACGAGAACATCGCGGTGCACGAGGCGAGGAAGCTCGGCATCCCGGTGGTGGCGATCGTCGACACCAACTGCTCCCCCGACGGTATCGACTACGTGATCCCGGGGAACGACGACGCGATGCGCGCGATTCAGCTCTATACCGCCGGGATTGCCGATGCGGTGCTCGAGGGCAAGGAGTCCGTGCCGCAGGTGGCGGTCGGCGAGGACGAGTTCGTCGAGCTCGACGAGGCCGGACATCCGCGCAAGAAGGCTGCGCGTGCCGGCCGGCGCCACCAGCCGGCGGTGCGCAAGAAGGCCCCGGCGCGGCGGCGTCCGCTGGCCGCCCCCGCCCCGGTGGCGTTGGGCGCCGAGCCCGTCGCCGAAGACGTGGATGCGGACCTCGACGAGGCCGATAGCGCCGAGGTCGAGTCGGTCGCCGCCTCCGCGCCCGCACCGCGGCGCGCCCCGCCGACCGCGAATCGCCGCAAGGGCCGCGACGACGCGGCGAGCGAGTGAGGCCAGGGAGGCAGTCATGAACATTACGGCAGAGACGGTCAAGCAGCTGCGCGAGCGCACCGGCGCCGGCATGATGGAGTGCAAGAAGGCGCTGGTTGAGACCAAGGGTGATCTGGACGCCGCCGCGGAGCTCATGCGCCGCCAGGGCCTCGCCAAGGCCGACAAGAAGGCCGCGAGGATCGCGGCCGAGGGCGTGGTGATGATCGCCAAGGGGAGCGATGCACGCACCGCCGCCATGGTCGAGGTCAACTGCGAGACGGATTTCGTGGCGCGGGGACCTGATTTCCGCGCTTTCGCCCAGGCGGTGGCCGAGAGTGCGCTCGCGGCGCGGCCGGCGGATCTGGCGGCGCTCGCCGAGGCGCGCCTGTCTTCGGGCGAGAGCGTCGAGCAACGCCGCCGTGAGCTGGTAGCCAAGATCGGCGAGAACATCAGCGTGCGGCGCTTCGTGGTGATGACCGCACCCGAGCAGCTCGGCGCCTACGTCCATGGCACGCGCATCGGTGCCCTGGTGGCGGTCAGGGGCGGCGACGCCAGTCTCGCCTACGACCTCGCCATGCACGTCGCGGCCAGCAATCCGCGGTACTTGAGCGCCGCGCAGGTGCCCGCCGATGTCGTGGCCAAGGAGCGCGAGATCCTCACGAGCCAGGCGCAGGGCGAAGGCAAGCCGCCGGAGATCGTCGCCAAGATGGTCGAGGGGCGGCTGCGCAAGGCCTTGAGCGAGATCTCGCTCACCGGACAGGCGTTCATCAAGGATCTGGACGTGACCATCGAGAAGTTGCTCAAGGGCGCGAAGGCCGAAGTGGTCGCGTTCGAGCGCTTCGAGGTCGGCGCCGGCATCGAGAAGAAGGCGGACGACTTCGTCGCCGAGGTGATGGTCGCCGCCAAGGGCGCGGGCTCCGCGGCCAGGGTCTGAGCGGCGCGCCGTTGCCGCCAAGCGCACAGGAGCCAGGGAAAACCCCGCCGCGCGCGGGGTTTTTTCCATCGGCGGAGGTGAAAGATGACGCAAGCGAAGGCCCGTTGGTCGCGCATCCTGGTGAAGCTCTCCGGTGAGGCGCTGCTGGGCGACGGCGACTACGGCATCGACCCGACGGTGCTGAAACGCATTGCCGCGGAGCTCCAGGACATCGTCGCCCTGGGCGTGCAGGTGGCGGTCGTCATCGGCGGCGGCAACATCTTCCGCGGCGCGGGACTGGCGCGCGCGGGCATGGACCGCGTCGCAGCCGATCACATGGGAATGCTGGCGACCGTCATGAACTCGCTCGCCCTGCAGGATGCGCTCGAGAGCCTGGGGCTGCACGCGCGGGTGATGTCCGCGATCCGCATCAATGAGGTGTGCGAGGATTACATCCGGCGCCGCGCGGTGCGCCACCTCGAGAAGGGCCGTATCGCGGTGTTCGCCGCCGGGACCGGCAATCCGTTCTTCACCACCGACACGGCGGCGGCGCTGCGCGCCATCGAGATCAACGCCGACGTGCTGCTGAAGGCGACCAAGGTGAACGGTGTCTATTCCGACGATCCGGTGCGCAACCCGTCCGCGGTGCGCTACGCCCACCTGACCTTCGACAAAGTGCTCGCCGACAAGCTCAGCGTGATGGATGCGACTGCCATCGTCATGTGCCGCGACAACCGCTTGCCTTTGCGGGTCTTCAATCTCAACAATCCGGGCGACCTCACCCGCATCGTGCGCGGCGAGGACGTCGGCACGGCGGTCACCAACGAGTGACCGGCTCGGCGCCACGAGGAGACACCATGCTCGAAGAACTGAAAAAGGACGCCGCCACGCGCATGGCCAAGTGCGTCCAGACCTTCCAGGCGGACCTGAAGAAGCTGCGGACCGGGCGCGCGCACCCGAGCCTCGTCGAGCATCTCAAGGTCGACTACTACGGCAGCGAAGTGCCGCTGCAGCAGGTCGCGAGCATCGCGGTCGAGGAGGGCAGGACGCTCGTGATCTCTCCCTGGGAGAAGAGCGTGGTGCAGGCGATCGAGAAGGCGATCTTCAAGTCCGACCTGGGACTCACGCCCATGACCGCCGGCACCGTGATCCGCATCCCGATGCCGCCGCTCACCGAGGAGCGGCGCAAGGAGATCACCAAGGTGCTGCGCCACGACGCCGAGAACGCCCGCGTGGCGGTACGTAACGTGCGCCGCGACGTCATGAACGAGATCAAGCACAAGATGAAGGACAAACACCTCTCGCAGGACGACGAGCGGCGCGCGGAAGCCGACGTGCAGAAGCTCACCGACAAGCACGTCGCTGACATCGATGCAGCGCTCGCCGCCAAGGAGAAGGAGGTCATGCAGGTCTGATGGCTCACGCCAGCGCCAATTTACCCAGGCACATCGCCATCACCATGGACGGCAACGGCCGCTGGGCCGCCGCGCGTGGCGTGGCGCACGCCGCCGGCCACAAGGAGGGTCTGAAGCCCGTGCGCATGTGTATCGAGGAGTGCACGCGCCTCAAGGTGGAAGCGCTCACCCTGTTCGCGTTCTCGAGCGAGAACTGGGGCCGTCCCGCCGAGGAAGTCGGCAGCCTCATGAACCTCTTTCTCGAGGCGCTCGACCGCGAGGTCGCGGAGCTCGACGAGAAGGGAGTGCGCCTGCGCTTCATCGGCGAGCGCAGGAATCTCTCGGTGCGGCTGCAGTCGCGCATCGCCGCCGCCGAGGAGCGCACCGCCCACAACCGCACGCTGGCCCTGCAGGTGGCGGTCAGCTACGGCGGGCGCTGGGATATCGTGCAGGCGGCGCAGTCGCTCGCACGCCAGTGCGCGAGTGGCGCGCTGCGCCCGGACGAGATTGGCGAGGCGCGCTTCGCGGAGAGCCTCTCGCTGCGCGGACTTCCGGATCCGGACCTGCACATCCGCACCGGCGGCGAGCATCGCATCAGCAACTTCCTGCTGTGGCATCTGGCCTACGCCGAGCTCTATTTCACCGAGCGCCTGTGGCCGGAGTTCAGCGCCGCGGATCTCGCCGCGGCGCTCGCCTTCTTTGCCGGGCGCGAGCGGCGCTTCGGCCAACGCCCGGCGGCCGTGAGCGCCGCGCGATGAGCGAGTCGCTTCGCGAACGGGTGCTGACCGCGGTGGTGCTGGCTGCGGCGCTGCTGGTGATCGTGCTGTGGCTGCCGCCGGTGGCGACCGTGGTGGCGCTCACCGCGCTGCTGCTCGCGGGCGCGTGGGAGTGGTCGGCGTTCCTGCGCCTCTCGACCGCGACGCGCCGGCTGACCTACGTCGCGCTGGTGGCGCTGCTGCTGCCGCTCGCATGGCGCGTGTCCGCCGATCCCGGCGGCCGCGGCCTGATCCTGCTCGCCGCGGTGCTCTGGTGGCTCACCGCGTTCATGTGGATCGCGTTCGCGCCGCGGCGCGTGGCGCCGTGGGCCGCCGGGGTGGCGGGCGTGCTGGCGCTCGTGCCGTCGTGGCTCGCGCTCGTGTGGCTGCGCCTCGCGCCGCCGCAGGGCCAGTGGGTGCTCTTTGCCCTGATTCTCGTGTGGATGGCCGACATCGGCGCTTACTTCGTCGGCCGGCGCTTCGGCCGGATTCGCCTGGCACCGGAGGTGTCTCCGGGCAAGACCTGGGAAGGAGTGCTGGGAGGCATGGCCCTGAGCGCCCTGGTGGCCGTCGGCGGCAGCTGGTGGTTTCACGTGCCGCTCGGCGTGTTCCTGCCGCTGTGCCTGGCGACGGTGGCGTTCTCCGTCATCGGCGATCTCACCGAGAGCCTGCTCAAGCGCTTCGCCGGCATCAAGGACAGCGGCACGGTGCTTCCCGGGCACGGCGGGGTCATGGACCGCATCGACAGCCTCACCGGCGCCGCTCCGGTGCTGCTCCTCGGCCTGAAAATTCTGGGAGTAGTGGCGTGATCGGCGTCGCCGTCCTCGGCTCCACGGGCACGGTGGGGGAGAGCACGCTCGACGTCCTAGCGCGTCACCGGGAGCGCTACCGCCTCGTCGCCGTCGCCGCGCACCGCAACGCGGCCAAGCTCGCCCGCCAGGTGCGCGAATGGCAGCCGGCCTACGCCGCGCTTGCGGATGAGGGCGCAGCGCACGAGCTGACGGGGCTCCTCGGCGGCGACGCGCCGCGCACCCGCGTGCTCGCCGGCCCCGGCGCACTCGAGGAACTCGCCGCGCTGACCGAGGTGCAGTGCGTGATGGCGGCGATCGTGGGCGCCGCGGGGCTGCGCTCGACCCTCGCCGCGGCGCGTGCCGGCAAGCGCCTGCTGCTCGCCAACAAGGAATCCCTGGTGATGGCGGGGCCGCTGCTGCTCGAGGCGGTGCGGACCGCCGGAGCGACGCTCCTGCCGATCGACAGCGAGCACAACGCGATCTTCCAGTGCCTGCCGGCCGGCGCGCGCCCCGGGGTTGCGCCGCCGGGCCTCAAGCGCGTGCTGCTCACCGCTTCGGGCGGGCCCTTCCGCGACTCACCCAGCGAGGCGCTCGCCTCGGTGACGACCGAGGCCGCCTGCGCGCATCCCAACTGGGTCATGGGCCGCAAGATCTCGGT
>Ga0187774_10000029_pt1 | contig 47989 bp, 49 predicted proteins | sample 0216_BV02_MP05_2_FD_133152 | JGI IMG/M metagenome (GOLD analysis project Ga0187774, IMG submission 133152) | Tropical peat soil microbial communities from peatlands in Department of Meta, Colombia - 0216_BV02_MP05_20_MG | ecosystem: Environmental > Terrestrial > Soil > Wetlands > Peat | place... | reverse complement strand
TGCGCAGCTGGCTCTTGCGGTACTCGCCGACGCCCCAGGTGCCGAGCGCCGAGAGCAGCACGAGCGCCGCGAGCCCGAGAGCGGCGCCCCGCGTGAGCGCTCCGCGAGCGCCTCCGGCCGCAAGGATTGCTCGCGGGAATTTCATGCGCGCTAGGCTAGCAAGCGAGGCTGGACCGGTCAAACCGCCCCATGCTCTAATGGCGCCTGCCGAGGGAGACCCGATGGGCGTGCTGCAGGTCGTCCTGTTCCTGATGCTGTTCGCCGTGGCGCTGGGCTGGATCGCGCGCCATTTCAAGTTTCCCTATCCGATCGCCCTGGTGATCGGCGGCGGCGCCCTCGGCTTCGTTCCCCGTCTGCCTCAGCCCCAGTTCGATCCGCAGTTCACCCTGGTGCTGGTGCTGCCGCCCATCCTCTATCAGGCGGCGCTGCTCACGTCCTGGCGCGAGTTCAAGGCGCACACCCGCCCGATCGGGCTGCTCGCGATCGGGCTGGTGCTCGCGACCACGCTCACCGTGGGGGCGACGCTGAAGCTCCTCATCCCGGACATTCCCTGGGCGGCCGCTTTCGTGCTCGGCGCGATCGTCTCGCCTCCGGACGCGGTGGCGGCCACGGCGATCCTGTCGCGTCTCAACATCCCGCGCAGCGTGGTCACGGTGCTCGAGGGCGAGAGCCTGGTGAACGACGCCACGGGGCTGGTCGTATACAAGTTCGCCGTCGCCGCGGTGCTGACCGGCGTGTTCTCGCTGTGGCAGGCGAGCCTGGAATTCGTCGCCGTCGCCGCAGGCGGCGTGGTGATCGGCTTCATCATGGGGCAGCTGTTCGTGTTCATCCACCGGCACCTCGGGGACGCCTTCATCGAGGTGCTGACTACGCTCGCCGTGCCCTACGTCGCCTACATCCTCGCGGAGTCGGTGCACGCCTCGGGCGTGCTCGCGGTGGTCGCCGCGGGCATCGTGCGCGGGCGCTACTCGCCGGAGATCGTCTCCGCCGAGATGCGCATCATCGCGCGCTCGGTGTGGAACCTGCTCGTGTTCGTGCTGAACAGCCTGGTGTTCATCCTCATCGGGCTGCAGCTCTCGGCGATCGTCCACCGGCTCACCGACTACACCATCGCGCAGCTCTTCTTCTACGGCACCTTCGTCTCGGCGGTGGCGATCGTGGTGCGCTTTGCCTGGGTATATCCGGCGATCTACCTGCCGCTCGTGTTCCGGACCATGGTCGGCCAGCAGGTGCCGCCGCCGCAGGAGGGCGAGGTGTTCATCATGAGCTGGTGCGGCATGCGCGGCATCGTGTCGCTCGCGGCGGCGCTCGCCCTGCCGCAGGTGCTGGTGGACGGCAGCCCCTTCCCCGAGCGCGACCTCATCATCTTCCTCACCTTCGTCGTGATCGCGGTGACGCTCGTGATCCAGGGCCTGACGCTGAAGCCTCTGATCCGGCGCCTGCGCGTCGGCAAGGACTGGAGCTTCCAGGAGGAGAACCAGCGCGCCCAGATGTCGCTCGGCAAGGCGGCGATCGCCGCGATCGACCAGGTGGTCGCGAAGGACGGCATCCCGAACGACCTCGCCGAGCGCATCCGCGCGGAGTTCGCCGAGCAGATCACGCTCGCGATCCCCGACGGGCTGGTGCTGCGGCATTCCGGCGCCGACGACGCGAAGCGGCTGCGCGCCGCGGCGGTGAAGGCCGAGCGGCACGAGCTGATCCGCCTGTGGCGCGAGAACCAGATCAGCGACGAGGTGCTGCACAAGATCGAGGAACACCTCGACTACCAGGAATCGCGCATCTAGCCGCAAAAGGAGGTCTCATGACCCGCATCGCGCTTTTGGCGCTCGCGCTCATCGCATCGCCCGCTCTCGCCCAGTACCCCGACCGTCCGGTCACCATGCTCGCGGGCTTTCCGCCCGGAGGCCTCGTCGACATCGTCGCGCGCGTCGTCGCCGACGGGATGAAGCCGCAGTTCCCCAAGGGCCTGACTGTCATCAACAAGCCCGGGGCGGGCGGGGCGGTCGCGGTCGAGGAGCTCGTGAGAGCGAAGCCCGACGGCTACACGATGCTGCTCACGCCGCAGTCGTCGCTCGTGATCGCGCCGCAGATGAACCCGAAGCTCACCTACAAGACGCCGGGCGACTACGACGCCGTGATCAACACGGTCGCCTACTACCCGCTCCTGGTGGTGAACGCGGACGCGCCGTGGAAGACCATCCAGGACTTCGTCGAGGATGCGAGGAAGAACCCGGGAAAGATGCGCGTCGGCACGCCCGGCGAAGGCACCGCGAGCCACCTGAACCTCGAGGAGTTCATCTACCGCACCGGCGCGAAGATGACGCCGGTGCCCTTCGCGGGCTGGGGGCAGTCCTCGCCCGCGCTGCTGGGCAACCACATCGAAGCGGTTGTCGCTCAGCCGGGCGAGGCAAAGCCCCAGGTCGAGGGCAAGCGCATGAGGGCGCTGGTCGTGTTCCAGGAAAGGCGCCACCCCGCCTTCCCCGACGCACCGACCGCGAAAGAAGCCGGCTGGGACGTCGCGAACGGCGTGTGGTACCTCATCGCCGTGCCCAAGGGCACCCCGGCGCCGGTCGTGAAGCACATCCACGACGCCGCCAAGGCGGTCGTCGACAGCGCGGACTTCGCGAAGACCATGGACGCGCGCGGCGTGGACGTCGACGACCGCGACGGCGAGGTGCTGAAGGCGGCGCTGTGGAAGGAGTACAGGCTCAACACCGAGATCCTGAAGAGGATCGGGCTGGTCAAGTAGGCCTAATCCACCTTCGCGCCCGACTGCCTCACCACCTTCGCCCATTTCTCCATCTCGGAGCGGATCACCGCATCGAACTGCTCGGGGGTCGACCCGATCGGCTCCATGCCCTGCTGCTTCATTCGCTCGGTGAGGTCGGAGCTCCTCACCGCCTTCGCGATGTCGGCGCTGATGCGGTGGACGAGGTCTTTCGGCGTCGCGGCGGGGGCGACGAGGCCGACGAGCGACAGCGCGCTCACGCCGGGCACGGTTTCTGAGACGACGGGGTACTCGGGCGAGTCGGGCGCGCGCTGCGGCGAGAGCAGCGCGAGCACCTTGATCTTTCCGGACTTGATGAGCGGCTGCACGGCGTAGAGCACGTCCATGAGGATCGGCACGCGCCCGGCGACGACGTCCTGGTCCGCCGCGGCGCCGCCCTTGTAGGGCACGTGCACGAGGTCGATGCCGGTCGCGGTCTTCAGGAGCTCGACCGAAAGATGCATCGCGGTGCCGCTGCCGGGCGTGGCGTAGGCGAGCTTGCCCGGCTCTTTCTTCGCGAGCGCGATCAGCTCGCGGATGTTGTTCGCGGGGAACCCTGGGTAGGCGGCCATGACGAGGTGCTGCACCGACACCTGCGTCACGCCGGTGAGGTCCTTCAGCGTGTCGTAGGGCATGTCGCTCCGCAGGCTCGGGTTGATCACGTAGGCGGTGACGACGAAGCCCAGGGTGTAGCCGTCGGGCGCGGACTTGGCGACGAACTCGGTGCCGACCACCGTGCCCGCGCCGGGCTTGTTCTCGATGACGACCGGCTGGCCCCACACGTCCTGCATCTTCGCCGCGACCAGGCGCCCGACGATGTCGGTCGCACCGCCGGGCGGGAACGGCACCATGAAGCGGACGGGACGGGTCGGGTAGGTCTGTGCGCCGGCTGAGAGCGGGAGAAGCGCGGCGAAGGCGAGGGCGAGGAGCTTCTTCATCAGCGCGTGCGCGCCGCTTCGCCGTCCGTGATCCTGAGGTCGGGCACGCCGCCCGTCGCGACCGGGTCGTCGCGGTAGAGCTTCCTGAAATCGAAGGTCGCGCGCCGGCCTTCCTGCTTCGGGATGCCGTTCTCGGCGAACAGGTTGAACTCGCGCGGCACGTCGCGGAAGCCCTCGGCGTCGAACCACAGCCGCACCAGGCGCCGCTGCCGCTCGGGCTCGGGGAAGTTGGTAAAACGAGTTCGCGCGTGCATCACCGTGTAGTTGTTGATGACGATCATGTCGCCGCGCTCGAGGAAGAACGCGAGGCGGTTCTCCGGGGCCGAGGCGACCTCGTCGAAGCAATTCAGCGCCGCGATGTCGTTCTCGTCGAGCGGCACGCCGCGCTCGCGCATGCCGCCGGCGATTCCCGCGCGCTGGTAGCGGCACGAGACCTGCCCGTTGCGGTTCGCGAACACGGGCATGCGGTAAGGCGTCGCGGTCTCCTCGCCCGGACCTTCCTCGCCGAGGCGGTGGTAGTGGTAGCCGCGGTAGAGCGGCGCGAGCAGCTGCGGCGCGCGCGCGCGCATCGCGTCGTGCACGGTGACGCCGGAGACGATGATCGAGGCGCCGCCCGAGGCCGATTTGTGCCAGCACGCGAGCGCGATCATCGCGGTGACGTCGGTGTGCGGGCGGAGCTCCAGGCTGCTGCGGTACATGCGCGGGGTCGCGTCCTCGCCGCTCGCGTCGATCACCGAGGTGACGAGCTCGCCTTGGGCGTTCTGCGACAGCGCCCGGCCGAAGCGGGTGCCGATCCCCCACGCGCAGGCGGTGTACTGCTCGAGCGACAGGCCCTCGATGGGCAGGCCGCGCAGCACGACGAAGCCCTTCCCGGAACGCACCTCCTCGTAGGCGCGGTCGAGCTTCTGCCCGAGATCCGTGAAGCCGAAGTCGCGCTTGGAGAGCGCGTGCACGGGCTCGAAACGCCCGCGGCGCTCCAGCGCCTCGAGCGCTCCGAGCAGCTCGCCGCGGTCGTCGCTCGTCAGCTCGACCGTGTAGTCGGAGGGGTGCTTGAAGCTCGAGGCCTTCCAGGCGAAGGATTGGGAGGCGTGCTCGTACATGGCGGCCATTGTAGCGCGCCGCAAACGGCCAACGGGAGGTAGAATCCCGGCGCGTGAACCCGATCAGGCCCGTCCTCGCAATCCTCGCCGCCGTGCTGCCGGCGGTCGCCCAAGCCCAGGGCGCGCCAGCCTCGGGCGAGAGCAACCTCACCGTCTACGGCGGCTATCGCTTCGGCGGCGGCTTCACCGACGTCACCACGGGCAAGACCTGGGAGACGACCGACGGCCCGGCGTACGCCATCGCCGCCGACTTTCCTATCGACGGGCGCACGCAGTGGGAGGTCTTCGTCAGCCATCGCAGCACCGCGCTGAGGGCGAGCGGCTTCTCGCCGAGCACCGACAATATCGGCCTGGGGATCACCTACGTCCACGTGGGCGGGACGTATTTCTTCGACCAGCAGGTCGGGCGCGGCGGCTACGCGGTCGGCGGCCTGGGCCTGACGAATTTCAGCCCGAGCTTCTCGGGCGCCAGCTCCGAAACCCGCTTCTCGTTCAACATCGGCTTCGGCTACATGGTGCCGCTCGGAAAATATCTGGCCTTGAAGCTCGAGACGCGGGGCTACGTCACGCTGGTCGACAGCACCGGCGGCTTCTTCTGCAGCGGCGGGTGCACCGTGCAGGTCAAGGGGAGCACGTTTACTCAGGGCGAAGTGCTGGCCGGGCTCTCTGCGCGTTTCTGAGCGCATGCAGCGGGAGATCCTCATCGTCGGAGGCGGCATAGGCGGCGTGGCCGCGGCGCTCGCCTTCGCGCGCCGCGGCTTCCGCTCGCGGGTGCTCGAGAAGCAGCCGGAGTTCGGCGAGATCGGCTACGGCATCCAGCAGGGGCCGAACGCCTACCGCATGCTCGACTGGTTGGGGGTGATGAAGGACCTCGAGTCGCAGGCGGTATTCACGAAGAACCTCATCCTCATCGACGCGCTGACCGACAGGGAGCTGACGCGCATCTCCTGCGGCGAGACCTTCCGCAAGCACTTCCGCGCGCCCTACACCGTGGTCCACCGCCGCGATCTGCACGGCGCGCTGCTCGAGGCGTGCCGCAAGCGCGACGAGATCACGCTGCACGTCTCCAAGGAGCTGACCGAATTCGAGGACCGCGCCGACGGCGTCGTCGCGCGCTTCGCCGACGGAACGGAGTACGAAGGCCGCGCGCTCATCGGCGCCGACGGGCTGCGCTCCCGCGTGCGCGAGATCGTGATCGGCGACGGCGCGCCGCGCCCCGCGGGGCACGTCACCTACCGCGGCGTGGTGCCGGTGGCCGAGGTGAAGGACCAGTCGCACTTCGACGACATGGTGATCTGGATCGGGCCGAACCTGCACCTCGTGCAGTACCGCCTGCGCGGCGGCACGGTGATGAACAACGTCGCCACGGTAGCGAGCCGGAAATTCCAGAACGGCGAGCGGCAGAGCTACGGCGGCCCGGACGAGCTGATGGAAGTGTTCTCGCGCACCACGCCCGCGGTGCAGGAGATGCTCTCCTACGTCGGCAAGGACAAGAACTGGGTGCTGCACGACCGCGAGCCGCGCCCGGGCTGGACGCGCGGCAACGTCGCGCTGCTCGGCGACGCCGCGCACCCGACGCTGCAGTACCTCGCGCAAGGGGCGTGCATGGCGATCGAGGACGCGGTCGTGCTGTCGGGGCTGATCGCGAAGGCCGGCAACGAAGTCCCGGCCGCGCTCGCCGAGTACGAAAAGCAGCGCTACCTGCGCACCGCGCGTGTCACCGTCACCTCGCGCATCTTCGGCGCCATCATCCACGCCGACGCCGGCTCGCGCGACCTGCGCAACCACCTGCTCGCACAGCGCACGCCCGACACCTTCTGGGAGATCGACTGGCTGTACCGCGGGATCGAGCCCTAGAAAAGAAACGGGGCGGCCGAAGCCGCCCCGTCTGTGGCCAGTACTAGTTCACTGATTTCCGAACAAGCCCGTCCGGCCGTCAAACTGCCCCGGAAACAACGGGTGCGCCTGGGCCTGGGCGAACACGTAATCGCGCGAATTCTCGAGCTGCCGGCGCAGGTTGTCGAGGTTCACATCCAGCAGCCCGCCCTTCCACTTGCGCACCTTGCCGGCGACGATCACCGTCTCGACGTTGGTTCGATCCATGAGCGACACCACCGCCCCCGGCACGTTGTTGAGCGGCGCGACGTTGATGCGCGTCGGGTCGAGGATAAGGATGTCCGCTTCCTTGCCCGGGGTGAGCGAGCCGGTCTTGTGATCGAGCCTCAGCGCCTTAGCGCCGTTGATGGTCGCGTAGCGCAGCACATCGCGCGTCGTTAGCAGGGGTGGTGTGCCGGCGGCCGGCGTCGGCCACTGGTTGGGTGGATAGAAATTACCCTGCTCGAGGATCATCTGGTTCACGACCATGCGCTGCATGTTCATGCAGACGCGCATCTGGGTGAAGAAATCCGCCGTCATCGTGCATTCGACGTCCACCGAGAGCGACGGTTCCATGCCCAGCTGTTGCATCTTGATGATAGGCGGCTGGCCGTGGCGCATGTTCATCTCGATCGGGAAAGCGATCGAGACCTGCGCGCCGACGTCCTTGACCCTCTGCCAAGCGGCATCAGCCATCCCGGTCATGTGGATGAACAGGTTGTCCGGCCCGACGCCGATGTGGCCGTTGCCGCCCGTCGGAGGTACGGCGGTGAGCCTGTCAAAAATCGGCCGGATGCTGAACGGCGAGAGAATGTGCGCCGCGATCTGAAGGTCGAGCTGCCGCCCGATCGTCCACGATTGGTCGGTCGTCGGATCCCCTAGATAGACCTCGCCGCCCATGATCATGTGAACGAGCTGGTCGCTCGAGGAGAACCATTTCTTCTTAATGCGGACCGCGTCCTGCGGATAGGCATATCCAGGCGTGTTGATCACCACGCCCTCTCCGGCGCCCTCGAAATAGCCGAAGGCGGCTCGGCGCCCGGTTTTGAACAGCGCGTCGATGGCGGCGTCCGAATGTTCGGGCGAGTGATGGATCTGCGACACGTCGTGCACCGTGGTGACGCCGTCGTCGAGCTGCGAGAGGCCCGCGAACAGCTCGTTGATGTGCACGTCGTGCGGACGGTATACCGGGGCGAACGTGAGCAGGATGTACTCGTAGTACGTGGTGCTGCCGCTGACCGAGCCCGACTGGTCGTTGATCAGCACGCCGTCGGCGAGGAAGCTGCGCAATACCGTCTCGAACTGGTGATGGTGGGTATCGATGAAGCCGGGCATCACGATCTTGCCGCGCGCGTCGATCTCGGCCGCGCCGCCCGCGGAGAGGTTCGGACCGACCGCCTTGATATGCTTGCCTTCGACCAGCACGTCGGCAACAGGGAACTCGCCCTTATTCGGCATGCTCGGGTCCATGGTCATCACCGCGCCGCCGCGGATGATGTAGCGCCGGCCGCGCTTGCCCGTGTCCTGCGGGCAGTCGTCGTCGCCCGCCGCAACGGGCCGCGTCGCGAACAGACCCAGCCCGGCGGCGGTTCCGCCCGCCGCCGCCGTCTTCAGGAAATCCCTCCGCCCCAGACCTGAATGCTTCTGAGGAAATCCCTCATCGCAAAGCTTGCACATTTGGTTTTCTCCCCCGATGGTCGAGCCGTCCCCAGTGACGACTCCTGGCTCATTCTCGCGCCGAACTACGGCGCTGTACACCTCACGCCAGCCCAACGATTGCTGCGATGCGACGAGCGAAAGTGGGACGGCGGTGGGACGGGGAAGAACCGGGGCGAGGTCGTGCCCCGGGTGCTGGGAAGCTGCGGTGGCTACTCTTCTTTCTTGTCGGCCTTCTTTCGCCAGACCATCCAGGCGAAGCCGACGCAGAACCCGACGAACAGCACGATGAAGACTATCGTGCCGATCGGGTGGGGTTCGAGCGGGGGTTCCGCGGCCGCCGCATCTATGGCGTAGGCGCCGACGGACTGAGCCAGAGCGATCGAGCCGAAAAGCAATCGTTTCATGTCACACTCTCCAGATGGGCGCGAGCCCGTGAAGTGCGCCCACTGTGGCATCAGCTTGCTTGCGGGGAACTGACGCCGCTCTTTCAATTCGCTGTCGGGTCGAGCCACGATCATGCAAAATCCGCAGAAGAAGGTCGATAGGAGACTGGTCGCCTGCGCTCTCGCGCTTGCGTTGCTGGCGCCCGCCATGGCGCAGACCCCGCCGGCAGGCACGGCGCAGACCTGGCCCGACCGGCCGGTCAAGCTCGTCGTCTCGTTCGCGCCGGGCGGCGTGCACGACACGCTCGCTCGCGTGCTCCAGCCGAAGCTCACCGACGCGCTCGGCCAGCCGATCGTCGTCGAGAACCGGCCGGGCGCGGGCGGCAACATCGCCGCCGAGGCGGTCGCGAAGTCGCCGCCCGACGGCTACACGTTCCTGGTCGCGAGCGAAGCGATCGCGACCAACGAATACCTCTACGGCAGCCTGGCCTACGACCCGTACAAGGACCTCGCTCCGGTCGCGAAGCTCGCCGACTATCCCATGGCGCTGATCGTCAATCCCGCCGTGCCCGCGACCACCGTGAAGGAGCTGCTCGCGGTCGCTAGCGCGAAGCCCGGCTCGCTTTCCTACGGCTCGGCGGGCATCGGCACCTCGGGCCATCTCGCCGGCGAGCTGCTGAACAGCGCGGAGAAAGTGAGCCTCGTGCACGTGCCCTACAAGGGCGGTGCGCCGGCGCTCGCCGACCTCGTCGCCGGGCGCATACAGGTGATGTTCCTGTCGGTGTCGCTGTCCGCGCCGCAGGCGAGGCAGGGCCGCATCCGCGTGCTCGCGCTGACGGGCGACAAGCGCTCGGACAAGCTGCCCGGCGTGCCGACGACCGCCGAGCAGGGCTATCCCGAGGTGCAGGCGCTGCTCTTCTCGAGCCTGCTCGCGCCCGCGGCGACGCCCGAGCCGATCGTCCGGCGCATGAACGCCGAGGTGGTGCGCGCCTTGCGCAGCCCCGAAGTGGAGAAGCGGCTCGAGGAGCTGGGCGCGGTGCCCGCGCCCAGCACCCCGGAGCAGTTCGCCGCGATCCTCAAGCGCGACGGCGAGACCTGGGGCAGGCTGATCCGAGAGAAGCACATCCGCGCTGACTGAAGGAGCAGACGTGACCGAAGGCGCATTTCCCGAGAGCCCGCTCGAGTTCGGCATCTTCGACTGGATCGAATGGTCCGACCGGCCGCCGGGCGAGATCTTCGAGCACAAGCTCGCAGTCGCCGAAGCCGCCGACCGCGCCGGCTTCTACGCCTGGCACGTCGCGGAGCACCAGGGCACGCCGCTGTCGATCGACGGGTCGCCGTCGCTCGTGCTCTCCGCGGCGATCCAGCGCACGAAGCGGCTGCGCCTGGGAGCCCTCACGTTCTGCCTCCCCTGGTACAACCCGTTCCGCTTCTACAACGAGGTCTGCATGCTCGACCACATGAGCGGCGGGCGCATCGAGCTCGGCGTCGGGCGCGGGGTGTCGCCGATCGAGTCCGCGTATTTCGGCATGAAGAGCATCGACGAGTCGCGCGAGCGCTACCGCGAGACGCTCGACATCTTCTTCGCCGCCTGCGGCGGCAGCAGACTCGACTACGCCGGCAAGTATTACGCGTACCGGGACCTCGATCTCTACATCCACCCGAAGCAGAAGCCCTATCCGCCGCTGTGGTTCCCGAGCAGCGACCGGAACTCGATCGAGTTCACCGCGAAGCACGGCTACCACACGGTGCTCAACACGACTGCGGAAGAGGCGGGCAGGCTCTACGCGCAGTACCGCGAGGTGTGGGTGCGGCACTGCGGCGACCCGGGGCGCCACAACGCCCACGTGCCCGCGCCCAAGCTCGGAAAATCCCAGCACGTCTTCGTCGCCGAGAACGATGCCGAGGCGAAGAAGATCGGCGAGGCGGCGTACCAGGTGTGGAGCGAGCACCTGACTCACCTCACGCGCAAGCACGGGAAGCCCGACCTGCTCAACGTCAGCCCGGCCTCGCCCGCCGCCGTGGCCCGGCTGGTCGCGGGATCGCCCGCGACGGTAACGCGGGAGCTGGCCGGCATCGTGCGCGAGTCGCGGATCAACTACCTGTTGCTGGTGTTCTCCTTCGGCGACCTCGCGCCGGAGCGGGCGATGCGCTCGATGGATCTGTTCGCGCGGGAGGTGATGCCCGCCCTGCACTCCAGTTCACCCTGAAACTAGGCGCCCTTGCCCTGACCTGATCGCCCGGACTACCATACCTTCCCCGCTCGAGGAGGCGCACCATGGCCAAGGCGCTGAAGAAGGTGAAGGTCTCCATGATGAACGCGATCCACGACCTGCCCCTCCTGGTCGCGCGCGACGAGGGATTCTTCCGCGACGAGGGCCTCGACGTGGAGATCCTCAGGACGCCGGGGTCGGGCCAGCGCGACTCCGACCACCAGGCGCTGCGCGAGAACATCTTCGAGCGGACCATGGAAGCGCTCTACGACCAGGGCCAGTGCGACCAGTTCCGCATGTGCGAATGGGGCGTGATGAAGCGCGCCGTCGAGATGGGCAAGACCGGCCACCGCCCGGCGAAGATCGTCGCGCTCGGCTCGGCGATGTCGACCTTTGCCATCGTCACCGATCCCAAGTCCAGGATCTACGAGCCCGAGCAGCTCAAGGACCGGCCCATCGCCGTGAGCCCCTACAACGGCTCGCACTTCACCACGCTCAAGCTCCTCGAAGGCTTTCTCGAGCGCGACCAGATCAAGTGGACCTTCGCGGGAACCATGAAGGAGCGGCTGGAGGCGCTCGCCAGGGGCGAGGTCGCGGCGGCGAGCCTGATGGAGCCCTGGATCAGCATCGCCGAGAAGCGCGGCATGCGCGTCCTGATGGAGTCGCATTCGACTCGGAGCGAGGCTGCGGGCGACGAGCTTGACGGGCCGACGCTCGCGGCGATGTTCCGCGCCGAGGCGCGCGCAGCCGAGGCGATCGACCGCGATCCGCGCAAGCACTCGCGCTACCTGGTCGAGGAGGCCGGCGGGCTGCTCGACGCAGGAGAGCTGAAGCTCTCGCGCATCCTCAACGCCCCGCCCGTGCCCTACACGCGCGAGCGCTTCGACCACACCTATCAATGGACGCTTGGCTGGGGCCTGGTGCAGGCGGGCGCGACCTACGAGAACACGGTCGACAACCGAGCCTGGCAATAGATTCTTTCTCAGGAGGAGGGAACATGGGCAAGGCAACACGGGCGGCATTTGCCGCGGCGCTGGGATTTGCTCTCGGGACGGCGTGCGCGTCCGCCCAGACCATCAAGATCGGCTTCATCAGCAGCTACTCCGGGTTGAACGGCAACCTCGGTCCCTACATGGAGCGCGGCGCGCGCCTGTACCTCAAGGAGCACGCCAAGGAGCTTCCGCCGGGGGTCAACGTCGAGTTCCTCGTCCGCGACGACACCGGGCCCAACCCCGACAAGGCCAAGCAGCTCGCGCAGGAGCTGATCGTGCGCGACAAGGTGAACCTGCTCGCGGGCGTGATCTTCACGCCGAACGCGATGGCGATGGCGCCGCTCGCGACCGAGGCCAAGGTGCCCTTCATCATCATGAACGCCGGCACGGCCGTGATCACGACGCGCTCGCCCTACATCGCGCGGCTGTCGTTCACGCTGTGGCAGTCGTGCTATCCGCTCGGCCAGTGGGCGGCGAAGAAGCACTGGCGCGTCTACACGATGGTGAGCGACTTCGGCCCGGGGCACGACTGCGAGGACGCGATCGTCAGGGCGGCCAAGGAGGCGGGCGGCGAAGTCGCCGGCACGGTGCGCGTGCCGCTCCAGAACCCCGACTTCGTTCCCTACATGCAGCGCGTCAAGGACGCCAGGCCGGACGCGCTCGCCGTGTTCATCCCCGCGGGCAAGACCGCGACCGCGGTGCTCAAGGCCTTCGGCGAGCTGGGTCTCGCCGCCGCCGGAGTGAAGCTGATCGGGCCCGGCGACGTCACCACCGACGAGGAGCTGGAGAACATGGGCGACGCCGCTCTGGGCGTGCTCACGGTGCACCACTACTCCGCCGCGGCGACGCGTCCCGCCAACCAGGCCTTCGTCGCCGCATGGAAGCGCGACTACGGGAACGAGATGCCGCTGCCGAACTTCGTCGCGGTCGGCGGCTGGGACGGCATGGCGGCGATCATGTACGCGATCAAGGAGCAGAACGGCAAGCTCGATCCCGACCGCACCATGGAGATCCTGAAGCATTTCAAGGACCCGAACAGCCCGCGCGGGCCGATCTCGATCGACCCGGAGACGCGCGACATCGTGCAGAACGAGTACCTGCGCGAGGTGCGGCGGGTGAACGGCAAGCTCGCCAACGTCGAGCTCGAAACCATCGGCACCGCGGTGAAGGATCCCTGGAAGGAGCTGAACGCGAAGAAGTAGCCGCGCCTTGTCGCGGTGCGCCACGGCGCCGCTTCGTACCGTCCCAGTGCACGCCCGGCTCGATCAGGGCGTGCCGGTTTTCAATCTAACGAACTGTATTGCCGAATAAATATGTGTTAGTGGGCGTTCTCCCCTCCACCCGGCACGAAGGTTGCAACAGGGAGGGCGTGAAGACCAAGCTCAAAGTGCCGATCGCGTTTCTCCTGGGCGTGCTCGCCCCCCTTGCGCTGCCGGCCGGCGCCGCCGAAGCCGTCGTCGGCGCGGTCGCGGCAATCGGGGACCTGCATATCATGGAATTCGCGGTCACGGCGAACGCGCTGACGATCGTTTTCTAGGCGCTACATCTTCAGCAGCCGCTTGCAGTTGCCGGAGAGGATCTTGACGCGGTCCTCGAGCCCGAGCGGCAGGTCCTGCATCCACTTCGTTCCCGGCGGGTTGGCCACGAAGGGGTAATCGACCGAGAACAGGATCCGGTCCACGCCCATCTCCATGATGCAGCACATCAGCGCCGGCGTGCAGAAGTTGCCGCTCGTCGTGATCCAGAAGTGCCGGTTGAAGGTCTCGCGGAAGGTGCTCGGCTGGCCGCCGCGCGACAGGCACATGTCGATGCGCCAGGCCGAGAAAGGCAGCGACTCGCCGAGGTGGCCGAGGATGATCTTGAGGCCCGGATACTTCTCGAACACGCCCGAGAGCACCATGCGCACGCCCTGCGTCGCGGTCTCGACCGTGTAGCCCCAGGCCGCGGTCTGCAGCTGCGGATACCTGTCGAGGTAGTCCCGGTAGTAGGCGTCGACGACCGCCTTTACCGGCATCGACGGGTGCAGGTACAGCGGCACGTCGAGCGCCTGCGCGCGCTCGAAGATCGGCCAGAAGCGCTTGTCGTCGAAGAACACGCCGTTCGTCGGGCCGTGCACCATCGCGCCCTTGAAGCCGAGCTTGTCGACAGTGCGCTCGAGCTCGTCGGCCGCCGCCTTGGGGTCGGCGGTCGGCAGCGCGGCGAACGCGGCGAAGCGGTCGGGATGGGCGCGCACCGTCTCGTTGAGCCGGTCGTTCGCGCGCTTCGCGAGCGGGATCGCGGTCGCCGCGTCCATGCGTTGCGTCGAGGGCGCCGCGTGCGACAGCACCTGGACGTCGATGTCAGCTTCGTCCATCTCCTTGATGCGCAGCGCGCCCGTGTCCTCGAGCCGCTTGCGCAGCTCGGGGCTGCGCGCTTCGCCCGCGTCGAAGGTCTTCGAGACCTCCGCATCCCAATAGTGCTCCTCGAGGGCGATGACGAAGGGTCGGTTCTGGCTTGCCATGATTGCTCTGTCTCCCGTTGAAAAGTCCTAGACGGCCGCCTTGGCGTACTTGCCGGTGAGCTGCGGCGTGCGCCCGGTCAGCCCCTTCTGCTCGTGCTCCAGGCGCGTGTCGCGCCCCCAGGTGCGCTTGAGCTTGTCGCGCACCTTCACGCGCAGGCTGCCGACGCGCTCGACCTCGAGCTCGACGCGGTCGCCGTCCTGGAGCGCGGACAAGCCGCGGTGGTTGGTCCCCGTTGCGAGCACGTCGCCGGGCTCCAGGGCGTGGATGGAGGAGACCCACTCGATGCAGCGCGGGATCTTGTGCGCCATGTCGCTGGTGTTGAAGTCCTGCTTGAGAACGCCGTTTACCCGCAGGCGGATCTGCAGCTTGTGCGGGTCGGGGATCTCGTCGGCGGTGACGATGAAGGGCCCCATCGGCGCGAAGGTGTCGCGCGACTTCGCTTGGTAGAACACGTTGCCGGGCGGCGGCAGGTCGCGCGCCGAGCCGTCGATGAAGCAGGTGTAGCCGAAGACGTATCGCATCGCCTGCGCGGCCTTGACGTGGCTCGCGTGCCTGCCGATGACGACGGCGATCTCGGCCTCGCCCTCGAAGATCGCCGCGGGCACGTCGGGCAGCTCCATCGTGTCGCCGTCGCCGATGACCGCGTTCGGCGACTTGTGGAAGGCGTTGATCGGCGCGGGCTCGGCCCGCGTGCCGTCCTCCATGTAGTTCACCGCCATGCAGTCGATGTTCACCGGCCGAGGCAGCGGCGGGCGGATTCGCACTTTCTTGAGCGGGATGCCGCGGCCGCTTGCCGCTGCCTTCTCCAGCTTCTTCCGGTAGTCGGCAAAGCGCTCGATCAGGCCGCTGATGAGGTTGTGCGGGCCGGTGTGCGGAATGCCTTTCACCACCTTGGTCACGTCGACCACAGCGTCGCCTTTGAGGACGCCCAGCTTGAAATCATTGAAATACAGCAGCTTCATAAGTCTCCCCAGATCGTATCTTCGATAGGCTGCGGCGAAGATAGCACGTAAGTGCGCCGCCGCTCATTGACCAATCAGCGAGTATTTGGCGTAGCATGTCACCGCAGGTCCAAACGAATCGCAGAATTCGGTCCAGGCCCGCAAGGAGACTACACCATGAACCTCAATCGGACGGCTGCACTCGTCCTGAGTGCGGCACTGGCGGTTTCTTCATGTGGTGGTGGCGGCGGCGGTGGCGACGGTGGACCGACCCTCGCACTCTTCGTAGGCGAAATGGACACGCCGGATGCGGTCGACGGCATCGGGACGGCTGCGCGCCTGAATCACCCTCAAGGCATCGCCAGGGATGGCACAGGCAACCTCTATGTCGCCGACACCGGAAATCACACCATTCGCAAGGTTACCCCTGCGGGGAGTGTAAGCACGTTTGCGGGGACGGCAGGAATTGTCGGAAGCGCCGACGGCACGGGGCCGGCCGCAAGCTTCTTCGCCCCAACGGGTATTACGATCGACCCGGTGGGAAATCTGTTTGTCACCGACAGGGGCAATCACACCGTTCGCGTGATCACGCCTCAGGCAGTCGTGACCACGCTCGCCGGTGCAGTGGGCTCCCCCGGGAGCCACGACGATACCGGAACGGCCGCAAGCTTCCGCTTCCCCAGCGGTATCGCGACCGATAGCGCGGGAAATCTCATCGTCGTTGACACCGGCAACCATACTATTCGCATGATTACACCCCAAGGCGAAGTCAGCACTCTCGCTGGCGCGGCTGGCCTTACCGGGAGCGTCGACGGCTCCAGAGCTTCGGCACGTTTTCATTTCGATCTGTCTAGCTTCAGCGGCGTGGCTCTGGACGGCGCGGGCAATATCTACGTCGCCGACTTCAATAATCATACGATCCGCAAAATCACTGTCGGCGGTGATGTCACGACGTTCGCCGGCGAGGCCGGCGTTCCGGGCAATGTGAGCGGGACCGGTGCCGACGCGCGCTTGTGTCAGCCGATGGGTGCCGCAACCGACAAGACCGGGAATTTTTACGTGGTTTCGTGTGCCACGGTTCGCAAGATAACGCCCGCTGCCGCAGTGACCAGCGTGGTCGGGTCCTTCCCCGACTGGCAGCCGGGTCCCCTTCCGGGCAAGCTGCCTTTTCCTGTGGCCGTGGCCGTGGGTGACACCACTCTGCACATTACCTTTCTCAGCGCGATCGCGATCGTTCAGGGGCGTCCTTAGGAGAACTGCGCGACGCGACTTCGCCGCGTTTCACGGCGTATCGCATCCTCCCGAAGCGCACCCGGGGAAGCCTGACCCCGGCTGGATCCTCTCGGGTTTGTCCCAGATCAAACCTCCGACGTTCTTGGGCGCATATCGTCTGCTCAAAGGCCCCTCCTGCCAGTCTACTTTCAGCCATATGACAGTCGGCGTCAGCGGGGCGAAAGCAACGCACGGCTATGGTGTCCCCCTCGGTCATGCAAGCCCTTCCCCTCTCACGATGGATCGCAGTCGCTCTGGCGGCCTGCGCGCTGATCTGGTTCGTCGGCCTCGAATACCGCGGTCTCTTCATGCCCGACGAAGGGCGCTACGCCGACATCGCCCGCGAGATGCTCGACTCCGGAGACTGGGTGACGCCGCGGCTGAACGGGCTCAAGTACTTCGAGAAGCCGCCGCTGCAGTACTGGGCGACCGCCGGCGCGTTCGCCCTGTTCGGCTTCGACGAGTGGACTGCGAGGCTGTGGCCCGCGCTCACCGGCCTCCTGTGCGTCGCCTTCACCGCGTTCGCCGCGTTCCGGCTCGCCCCGGGCTCGTCGTGGATTCTCGCCGCGCTCGGGCTCGCGGGATCCTTCGGGTTCTTCCTCGGGGCCCAGTTCCTGACGCTCGACATGGGCCTCACGTTCTTCCTCACCGCGGCGATGCTCGGCTTCGCGCTGAGCCTGCGCGCGACCTCACCCCCGCGCGCGCAGCGTAACTGGATGCTGCTCGCGTGGGCGGCGACCGCCTGCGCGGTCCTCAGCAAGGGACTCGTCGCGATCGTCATTCCCGGGCTCGCGCTCGCCGTATACATGGCGGTCGAGCGCGACCTGTCGCCGCTCAGGCGCATGCACTGGATCCCGGGTCTCGCGCTGTTCGCGGCGATCGTGCTTCCCTGGTTCGCGATGGTGCAGGCGAGGAACCCGGAGTTCTTCCGCTTCTTCTTCATCCACGAGCACTTCGAGCGCTACCTGCTGCCGGAGCACCACCGTCCCGGCCCGTGGTGGTACTTTGTTCCGGTGCTGCTCGTCGGGCTGCTGCCGTGGACGCCCGCCGTGCCGTCGGCCCTCGTGAGAGGCTGGAAGGCCCCCGCGGAGGAGGGCTTCCGCCTCGACCGCTTTCTCGTGATCTGGGCGGCGGTCATCGTGGTGTTCTTCAGCGCCTCGCGCTCCAAGCTGCCGGGCTACATCCTGCCGGCGATGCCCGCGATCGTGCTCGTGTTCGCCAGACACTACGCGGCGCTGGGCGAGCGTCTGCGGCTTTCGCCGGCGCTCGCGTGCCTCCTGTGCGGGGGCGCGCTCGCGCTGCTCGCGGCGGCGCTCCCAGCGCTCGCCGAGCGCTTCGCGTGGACGACGTTCGAGCCCGCGTACTCGTTGTGGCTCTTTGCCGCCGCCCTGATTCTGTGGGGGGCGGGCGGGCTCGCGGTCGCCCTGCAGGAGCGCGCGCTTCGGGAGCCGGCGTTCGCGGCGGTCGCCGTGGGCAGCCTGCTCGCCGCGCAGATCGCGATCTCCGGGACGCATGTCGCCGACGAGCACTATTCGTCGGAGCGGCTCATCGAGCAGATCACGGGCGACAGGCTTCAGTTTCCCCGCGACCCGCCGTTCTACAGCGTCGCAAGCTACGACCAGAGCGTCCCGTTCTACCTGGGTCGCCCGGTCACGCTGGTCGCCTACAAGGACGAGCTCGCGCCGGGCATCGCGGCCGAGCCGGAGAAGTACGTGGGCTCGGTCGAGGAATTCCTGGCGCTCTGGCACGACGAGCGCGGCGACGCGTACGCGATCATGAAGCCGCCGCTGTACGAGAAGCTGAGCGGGGAGGGGCTGCCGGGGCGCGTCCTTGCGCGCGACGCGCGGTGGATCATCGTCGCGCGGCGCTGATCACTGCGGCTCGATCTTGGCGAGCCTCGCGTAATTGCCCCACTGGTCGATCTCGGTGCGCAGCAGCGCCGCCATCGACTCGGGGCTGCCCGGGAACGGATCGGTCGCGAGATTCTCGAGGAACTTGCGCGTTTCATCGCTCGTGGTGATCTGATTGAACCAGGCCGCGAGCCTGTCGACGACGGGCTTGGGCGTGCCCGCCGGAACCACCACGCCCCACCACGGCGCGAGGTCGTAGCCGGGGAAGCCCGATTCCACCATGGTGGGCACGTCGGGCAGCGCGGCGCGGCGCGTGGCCGAGGTGACGGCGAGGATGCGCACGCGCCCCGCGCGCGCCTGCGGCACGAGAAAAGTGATGTCGTAGGTCATGAAGTCGACCCGGCCCGTGATCGTGTCGGTGAGCGCGGACATCGTCTCCTTGTAGGGAACGTAGGTCGTGGTGAGCCCGGCCATCTCCTTGTACAGCTCGCCGGTGACCTGCCCGGTGTTCGACCCGGTGGCGTAGCTGCCGTGGCCCGGCTTCTTCTTCAGCGATTCGGTCAGCTCGGCGATCGAGCGGATGGGACTGCTGCCATCGATCGCGATGGCGAAGCTCAGCTTGGCGAGCGTGGTCACCGGGACGAAGTCCTTGTCCGGGTCGAACCGCAGCTGCTTGAACATGTAGCGCGCCGCCGCGAGCGTCGAGCTCGCCGGCGTGATCATGATGGTGTAGCCGTCGGGCTTGGAGTGCGCCACGAACTCGGTGGCCAGCGTTCCCTGCACGCCGCTGCGGTTCTCCACCACGACCGGCCTGCCGGCGAGCTTGGCGAGCCTCTCGCTGTAGTAGCGCACGACGATGTCGGCGCCCGACCCTACCGAGAAATTGCAGATCGAATGGATCTCGCGCGCGGGATAGTCCTGGGCGATGGCCGGCATTGCCGAGGAAGCAAGCGCGAGCCAGAGGAGTGTCCTCACGTGTCGAGCTCCGGATAGTGTCTGAAGATGCCGTGCTGGTTGAACGGAATTCGCCGCGGCGACGCGAGGTAGGCGGCGATGCGCGGGCGCGAGGCGACGCGGTCGTGCAGCGCTGCCGAGCGCGGATGTTTGGGGGCGAGCTTGTCCATGGCGCGGGGAAAAGCATAGCGCAAGCCGGCGACCATCTGGAAAAGCGACAGGTCGACGTAGGAGAAGGTCCGCCCCAGGATCCATCCGCCCTTCTCCTTCGCGAGCAGGCGCTCGAAGTAGCCGAGGAACTTGGGCAGCCGCGCGCCGGTGAAGTGCGCGGCGCGGCGCGCGGATTCGGGCTTCTGGTCCTCGTAGTAGAACGCCCCGCCGACGGGATGATGCGTGTCGTGCGCCTCGACCAGCCAGTCGGCGACGGTGAGCTGCAGCTGGTGGGCCCACACGCGGGCGGCCTCGCCCTTCGGCACGAGGCCGTGGCGCGGGGCGAGCCAGGCGAGGATGTTCGCTGTCTGCCCGATCATGAGCTTGCCCGCCTTGAGATACGGCGGGGCGAACGGGACGCGGACGAGACCCTTGCCTTCGAGCATGGGTGTTATCGCCGCGGCGCCGCGCTCGCGCGCGACGTCGACGTAGCCGGCGCCGGCCTCCTCGAGCGCGAGCCTCACGAATTCGCCGCGCCCCTGTATCGAGGGCCAGTAGTAGAGCTCGTAGCGCATGTCTCCTCCCGTCAGGCGGCCTGTGCGGCGAGGCGCCGGGCGCGCGCCAGGAGCACGAGGGCGATGGTCGTCGTGACCAGGTTCCAGGCGATGCCGTTCGCGAAGGCGGCGCGGTACGAGCCGGTCAGGTCGAAGATCCAGCCCGGCAGCCAGCCGCCCAGCGCCATCCCGAACAGCGTCGCCATGATCACCGTGCCGGTGCGCACGCCCGCCTCTCGCGGCGCGAAGTACTCGCGCACGATGATCGGATAGGAGGGCACCAGGCCGCCCTGGAACAGGCCGAAGAGCGCCGAGATCACGTACAGCGCGGCGAGCTGCTGGAACGGCAGGAACAGCGCGAGCGCCACGGCCTGGAGCACCGCGCCGAGCAGCAGCGTGCGCAAGCCGCCGATGTGATCGACGATCCAGCCCGATAGGAGGCGGCTCACGATGCCGAAGCCCAGCATGAGGGAGAGCATCTCCGCGCCGCGCGCGGCGGGATAGCCCAGGTCGCCGCAGTACGCGACCATGTGCACCTGGGGCATGGACATGGCGACGCAGCACGAGACGCCGGCGATGCACAGCAGGGTCTGGAGGGCGCCCGGCGTGAATCCCAGCGGCCGTTCCGTGTCGTGCTGCGAGCTCGCCGCCCGCGCGGTGCGCTCGCCCGAGATCGCCGGCGGCTTTCCCTTCAGCGCCAGCGCGAGCAGCGGCATCGCGACCGCGCAGAACACGCCGGTCCCGATGTAGGTCGCGCGCCAGCCTGCGCTGTCGATGAAGTGCTGCATGAGCGGCGGCCAGACAGCGCCGGCGAGATAGTTGCCGCTCATCACGACGGCGACCGCGATGCCGCGACGGCGGGTGAACCACAGCGCGATGTCCGCGACCAGGGGCACGAAGGTCGCCGAGGTGCCGAGCAGCCCGATCAGCAGCCCCTGGGCCGCGGAGAACTGGAGGAGGCTCTGCGACGAGCCCGCGGCGACGAAGCCGAGCGCGAGGCACACCGCGCCGGTGAATACCGGCGCCCTGACCCCGAAGCGGTCGGAGAGCCTGCCCATGAGGATGCCGCCGACGCCGAATCCGATCATGGTGAGGGTGTAGGGAAGCGAGGCGAGGCTGCGGTCGATGCCGAATTCGGCCTGCAGCGGCGGCAGCGCCACCGCCATCGAGTACATCCCCGAGCCGCCGATCGTCATCAGCGCGAGCGCGACCGCGAGGCGGATCCAGGCGTACGCGGATTCGCCGTGGGCGGATGCGCTCGTGTTAGTCATGGCCGGCTTGAGAAGGCGAGCAGGGCGGAGAGGATCGCGAGCAGGACCATGGCGGAGAGCGCTAGCGACCAGTGTATCCCGATCAGGCCGCCGATGACGCCGATCGTCACTCCCGAGAAGGCGCGCATGCCCAGGGCGGACAGGATGTAGAGGCCGATCACCCGGCCGCGCTCGGACTCCGGCGCGCGCAGCTGGACCAGGGTCTGCGCCATGGCGTTGAACGACAGCTCGAGGAAGCCCACCGCGAAGAGCAGAGCGAGCGCGAGCGGATAGATCGTGCATGCCGCGAATCCGCCGATCGCGGCGCACCACAGCATGGCGAGGATGAAGGCGGTGCGCGGCCGGGCCTGCAGCAGCCCGCGGCTTTCGAGGATCACGCCGGCGAACAGGGCGCCGGCCGCGTCCGCGGCAAGCAGCATGCTGTAGGACAGGTCGGCGTCGCCGTGGCCGAGGTCGTGCGCGAATTCCGGCATTTGGGGCTGGTAGCCGTTGCCGATGAAGAGCGACGCCAGGCCCGCGAGCAGCGTCATCGACGCGACGGTGCGGTTGCGGGCGACGCCGCGAAGCGTCGCGAAGATGTCGGCGAGGCCCTTCACGGCCCGTGACGGCGAGGCGCCCCTCCTGAAGCGCGGCCCGTAGGGCGCGCGCCACAGCCACAGCGTGAGCGGGAGGTAGATGAGCACGTTGGCGAGCAGGCCGTACGCGGGCCCGAGGGCGAGGAGCAGCGCGCCGCCGACGGCGGGACCGAACAGCAGCCCGAGATAGCGCGCCGTCGCGGAAAGGCGCACCGCGCTCTGCAGGTTGGCGGTGCCGACGATATCGTGGATCAGCACCTGGGCCGACGGGTGCCAGAACACGCCCGCGAATCCGTGAACGAGGAGCAGCACCACCGCATGCCACGTCTCCAGCGCGCCGGCGAGGAACAGCAGGCCCCAGCCGAGCGAGGCCGCCATGAACAGCGCCATGCCGACCTGGATCAGGCGCCGCGGGTCGAAGCGGTCGGCGAGCGCGCCCGACCACACCGAGAAGAACAGGAACGGAAGCCAGTGCGAGAGGATGGCAAAGCCGCCGAGCGCGGGCGAATGGAACTTCTGGAAGATGATCCAGTAGCTGATGACGTGCTCGACCGAGTCGGCCATCATCGCCAGCGCCGAGTAGCTGAAGTAGGCGCGGTAGCCGGAATGGCGTAGGGCGGCGAAGGACTGCGGCGGGACGGCCGCCGCCTGGCCGTGCGGTGCGGTCAAGCTCGGGCTTTCGGGGATTTCGCGGAGCGCAGGCGCATTCTACGCGCCCGGCCCGAAACCCGCGGAAGCTCAGTCGGGTTGCGCCTCGAGCAGGATGTGGCGGCGCAGCTCGCGGTAGCCGGCGTCGCCCATGCTGCCGAACAGCGGATCGCGCCCGGCGGGCGCCGCCGCCGCAACCGCCTCCCAGTCCTTGTCGGTGAGGAGCTTCTTGGCGCGCGGCAGCACCTGGCGCTCCTCGTTCGCGATGTGGTGGCGGTAATACACGAGGTAGACCGCCCCGATGGACTCGACCGCGGCGCGCGCGATCATCGCGTCGGATTCCACCTCGTTGAGCGCCTTGAGGAGGTCCTCGCCCGCCGCGGCGATCACGCGGTGCTCCTGCTGCAGCCGCGAGAGCGCCAGCTTCATCGCGGGATCGTGCCTGGCGAGCAGCGCGAACGCGGCGTCCTCGCGCGGGTGGTGGTGCAGGCCGGGGTAGTGGCGCAGGTAGCTGACGATGTCGACCATCAGCTCATAGTTCGGCTTTTCGCCGGCGTGGAACGCGTCGAGCTGCTTCTCGAGGATATCGAGGAGCCGCGAGAAGTTCGCGTGCTCGGCGTGCCAGTGCTGGACCGGGTCCTTCATGCGCGAAGCATGCTCCGGCGAGGACCCGTCCGTTTGATCCAGATCAAACGGGCGATACCGGGCACAATAGGACCATGGCGATCGCGATTCCCGAGAGCGAGATCGAGCTCACCGCGGTGCGCGCGCAGGGGGCCGGCGGGCAGAACGTCAACAAGGTTTCCAACGCGGTGCACCTGCGCTTCGACATCCGGGCCTCCTCGCTCCCCGGCCCGGTGAAATCGCGGCTGCTCGCCTCGCGCGACCAGCGCATCACCCGCGAGGGCGTGCTCGTCATCAAGGCGCAGCAGCACCGCAGCCTCGAGCGCAACCGCGAGGAAGCGCTCGCGCGCCTGCACGAGATCGTCGCGCGAGCGGCGCACGTGCCGAGAGCCCGCAGGCCGACGCGCCCGACGCGCGCGTCGAAGGCGAGGCGCCTCGAAGGCAAGGTCCGGCGCGGAGAGATCAAGCGGCTGCGCGGGAGGGTGCGCGCGCCGGACTGACTAGGCCGCGAGCTCTTCCAGCTTCCGCTGCAGCTCCAGCCACTCGGCCTCGATCTGCTCGAGCTCGCGCGCGGCGTACGCCTGGTCGAGGATCAGGGCCTTCAGCTCGTCCTTCCGGTCTTCGGCGTAGATGGCGCGGTCGGCGAGCCGGGCGTCGATCGCGGCCTTCTTCGCCGAGAGCTTTGCCATCTGCTCCTCGAGCCGCTTCGAGCGCGACTCGAGCGGCTTGCGCGCGGCGGACCGGGCCTGGCGGTCCTCGGCTTCCCGGCGCTTCTGCGCGCGCGGGTCCGGCGCCGGCTTCTGCGGGAGCGGGACCGGCTGCTCTTCCGGGGCCAGCTTCGTCCGGAACAGCCAGTCGCGGTAGTCGTCGAGGTCGCCGTCGAACGGCGAGAGCCTTCCGTCGGCGACGATGAGGAACTGGTCGGTGGCCGCGCGCAGCAGGTGCCGGTCGTGCGAGACGAGCACCAGCGTCCCCTCGAACTGCGCGAGCGCGACGGTCAGCGCCTCGCGGGTCTCGAGGTCGAGGTGGTTGGTCGGCTCGTCGAGCAGCAGCAGGTTCGGCCGCTGCCACACGATGAGGGCGAGCGCGAGCCGCGCCTTCTCCCCGCCGGAGAAGTGCTCGATGGCGCCGGTCGCCATGTCGCCGGGGAAATTGAAGCCGCCGAGATAGCTCCGCAGGTCCTGCTCGCGGACGCCTGGAGATATCCTCGCGAGATGCCACAGCGGTGACTGATCGTCGCGCAGCATCTCGACCTGGTGCTGGGCGAAGTAGCCCACTTCCAGTCCCTTGTTGAAGGTCGCCTGGCCCGCGAGGGGCGGAAGCGCTCCGGCGATGGTCTTGATGAGCGTCGACTTCCCCGCGCCGTTCACGCCGAGCAGGCCGATGCGCTGGTCGGACTGGAGGGAGAAGGTGATCCCGCGCAGCACCGTCTTTTCCGGATATCCGGCGCTCACGTCCTCGAGCACGAGCAGCGGGTTCGGCGCGCGCAGCGGCTCCCGGAACTCGAAGGAGAAGGGCGCCGAGACGTGCAGCGGCGCGAGCTCCTCCATCCTCGCGAGCATCTTCATGCGGCTCTGCGCCTGGCGCGCCTTGGTTGCCTTGGCGCGGAAGCGGTCGATGAACGACTCCAGGTGCGCGCGCTCGCGCTGCTGCTTCTCGTACTGGGCGGCGGCGAGCACCACCGCGGCGGCGCGCTGCGTCTCGAAGGCGGAGTAGTTGCCGGAATAGCGCCGCAGCTTGCGGTTGTCGATGTGCACGACCACGCTCACCACGCCGTCGAGGAAGTCGCGGTCGTGCGACACCACGAGCAGCGTCCCCGGATAGCGGCGCAGCCAGTCCTCGAGCCACAGGATGGCGTCGAGGTCGAGGTGGTTGGTCGGCTCGTCGAGCAGCAGAAGGTCGGAGGGGCGCATCAGCGCCTGCGCGAGGTTGAGCCGCATGCGCCAGCCGCCGGAGAAGCTCGAAACGGGTTCGGCGACCTGCTCGCGCGAGAACCCGAGGCCGTGGAGCAATTGCTCCGCGCGCGAGCGCACCGTGTACGCGCCCGCGTCGCCGAGCTGCGCGTGCAGCTCGCCGATCCGGTGGCCGTCGTTCGCCGCCTCCGCCACAGCAAGCTCGGCTTCCAGCTTCCTCAGAGTCGTGTCGCCGTCGATCGCGTATTCGAGCGCGGGACGATCGAGCGCGGGCGTCTCCTGCGCAACGTAGGCAATGCGCCACTGCTTCGGGAAATCGACCTCGCCGCGGTCTGCGTGGATCTCGTCGCGCAGCAGCGCGAACAGGCTCGATTTCCCCGAGCCGTTCGCGCCGATGAGGCCGATGCGGTCCCCGGGGTTGAGCGCGACGTCCGCGCCTTCCAGGAGGACCTTGGTGCCGCGGCGGAGCGTGACTTGCGAGAGGCGGATCATGGTCGGTCTAGCGCTTCGGCCTGATGTGTCGCCGGATCCAATCCGCGAAAGCCTCCTCCTTCATTGTTCCCCCGGCGACGGCGAGAAGGCACATGACGCAATCGGCATCGCCTGCCGCCAGCTGGTATCCGTTCAGCGCGAGGAACAGCTCCAAGGCCAGAAACGCGATTCGCTTGTTTCCGTCCACGAAGGGGTGGTCGGCGGCGAGCGCGTAGGCGTACGCGGCTGCGAGCTCGGCCGCGTCCGGTTTGCCGTAGACGGCGCGATTGAGCGGTCGCGCGAGGGCGGAATCGAGCAGGCCCGGATCGCGGTTCCCGGGACTACCGCCGTGCTCGGCGACCTGCTCCTCGTGCGCGGCGAGAATGACCGAGCGCTCGATCCATACCCATTTCCTCACTTCGCGAGCTCGCGCAGCACGGCGCGGCGCTTCTTGGCGATCCGCCGTACGTGCTTCATCTGGGCTTCGAAGCGCGGGTCGTGAGGCGTCAAGCGGAGACCGTCGGGCGTGTCGGTCACGTGCAGCGTGTCGCCCTTGCCGACCTTGAGGCGCGCGAGCAGCTCCTTCGGCAGGATGAGGCCGAGCGAGTTGCCGATTCGGGTCAGCTTGAGAGCGGCCATGGCGCGTCCTTGTTATAACGGCGGTTATAATACGCCGCGGTTTCGCGCCTTGCTATAGACTGTCCGCCCGGTGGGTTTCGTCCTCTACAACGCGCCGCAATCGACCTGCAGCCAGCGGGTGCGATTCGTGCTGAACGCCAAGAAGCTGTCGTTCGAGGAGGTCAAGCTCGACCTGCTGGCCGGCGACCAGCTCAAGCCCGACTACCTCGCGCTCAACCCGAACGGCGTCGTGCCGACCCTGGTGCACGACGGCGCCCCGGTGATCGACTCGTCGGTGATCATCGAGTACCTGGATGAAGTGGAGCCGCAAGGGGAGAGCTTCACGCCTGAGGACCCGGTTGAGCGCGCGGCGATGCGCGCGCTGATGCGCTTCATCGACGAGATGCCCGCCGCCGCGGTGCGCGTGCCGACCTTCAACCTCGCGTTCCTGCCGCGGTTCGCCGCGATGAGCGAGGAGGAGTTCGTCGCCTTCGCAGAGTCCAAGCCCCTGCGGAAGGAATTCATGCTGAAGATGGGCCGCAAGGGGTTCCCGGAGAAAGACATGAACGAAGCGCTCGACCGCCTCGGAAGAACCCTGGTGCGCATGGAGTCCGCGATCCGGGCGAGCGGCGGACCGTGGCTACAGGGCGAGCGCCCGACGCTCGCCGACGTCGCGGTCATGCCCGCGATCGTGCGCATGGCGGACCTCGGCCTGGACACGATGTGGAAGCAGAAGCCGCTCATCGCGCGCTGGTTCGACGCGATCCGCGCGCACCCGGCGTTCAAGCCGACCTACTACTTCGGCTCGCTCCTCAGCGAGAAATACCCGCATCTCAGGAAGCGAGGCTAGATCGAGGTCAACCAGCGCGCGCGAAATTCAAAGATTGCTGGACCTCACCGCGAAGGTGCGACTGTAGGAAGGAACTCCCGGGCGGCTTTCAGGATGAACGCCAATACCAGAGGGACACCGCGAGAAGCGCGCCGAGCAGCGCCACGGCGGCGTTGACGATCAGGCCCCACCTGGCCGCGTAGCCCGGAGGAAATTCCGCTGGGGTCAGCGAGCGCAATACGACCGCGTACTGGCGCGCCGAGTACCCCGACGCGAGCGCCCCCAGGGCGATGAAGGCCAGGCCGAGCCAGAACGTCAAGGTCAGCTGACCCGCGCGAACGGCTCCGGGCGAGATGGCCTGAACCAGCGCTCCCGCGCGCTCGACGACGAAGCCGAAGGCGATGAGCGAGAGGCCCGTGCGGTTCCAGGCGAGCAATGTCCGTTCCGCGGCGAACAGGACCCGCGGATCCTTCAAGTCGGACACGAGCCCTCCGGCGTCACTTCTTCGGCGCCGGGTGGATGTTGTCCACCCAGTGCACTTCCTCCGGCTTCTCGACCGCGGGGATGTCGAGGTTCACCACCACCGGCTCCTGCCCGCTGCGGCACAGCACGCACGACAGCGGCTCGGTGTCGCTCGCATTGATCTCCTGGTGCGGGACGTAGGGCGGCACGTAGATGAAGTCGCCCGGACCGGCTTCGGCGACGAACTCGAGCCTGTCGCCCCAGCGCATGCGCGCGCGGCCGCTGACGACGTAGATCACGCTCTCGACGGGTCCGTGATGGTGCGCGCCGGTCTTCGCCTTGGGATGGATGACGACGGTGCCGGCCCAGAGCTTCTCGGCGCCGGCGCGCGCGTGGGTGATCGCCGCGGCGCGGTTCATGCCGGGCGTCTGCGGCGTGTTGATGTCGAGCTCGTTCGAGTGCACGACGCGGACGCCGTCGTGCTTCCATTTGGATTCGGTCGACATGGCGGGTATTGTATGCCGAGGGCCCCGGAACGAAGGAGCGGCATGGAAACGCCGACGCGAGCAGCCTGGAAGCTGGCGCTGAAGTGGGCGCTCGGAATCTTCGTCGGCCTGATCGCGCTTTTCGTCGCGATCAATTCGTTCGACGAGGAGCTCTCGCCGGAGGCGAAGGCGCTGCGTGTCCCTGCGCCCAACCCGTACAGGCCGGAAGACAATCTGTACTTGGCCTTGCTCGGATTTGACGGTCCGAAGGGCGCCTCACCGGTCGCAGCGGGCGAGAAGAAGCTCGCCGCATACGAGGACGAGGTGGCGGCGGCGCTCAAGGATCCGCAGTACCGGTTCTCCGACTTCACCAGCTGGGGAGAGAGGCTCTCTTTCCTTGGCAAGATCGACTTCTGCCAGCCACTGACGCGGTCCTGCCTGCCGGAGGCGGGAGCCCGCAGGGCGGAAGTCGGGCGGCTTCTCGGGGACAACCGGGAGCTGATGCAGCGGTATTCCCGGCTGCACGCATTCAAGGGATACCGCGAGACCGCGACGCCCAGCATCTATCTCCTTCCTGCCTTCGTGCCGACCGCGGTGCGGCGGCTGTATTTCGCGGACGTCGCCCTGCAGGTCACGACGGGAGCGCGCACGCGACAGAAGGCGGCCCTCGCGGGCCTCCGCGACGACATTCGGACGTGGGAGAAACAGCTCGCGGCGAGTGAGTCGCTGGTCTCGAAGATGGTCGCCGTCGCCAATCTTCAGGGGGACCTCGCGATGCTCGCGGACATCATCGCGGAACCTAAGCTCGACTTCGCGGGCTCCTCGATGGAGATCCGCGCGGCGCTCGACCTGGTGCCCGAGAGCGACTGGAAGATAGACAGCGTATTCGTCCACGAATACCGGGTGAGCGCGTTCATGCGGGACCAGGAGCGGGCCGTGCGAGGCCTACGCCCCATGATCTTTGCCGGAGAGGCGCGGTGGTGGGAGCGCCTCTTCGATCGGCTTGCAACGCCGTTACTGAAGGTGAACGCGACGCAGAACCTCCAGGCCGAGGAAGCGGTTCAGCGCCAGCGGATGGGCGCCGCGGCGCCGGAAGCCTTCCTTGCGGCGCGCGACGCCTACCGGAGCTGGCACGAGCACAGGTTCGCTTTCGGGCCGGCGTACGTCAACAACCCGGCCGGCAGGGTATTTGTCGGTATGGACTGGACTCTCTATGACGGCTATGCGTTGCGCGCCTACGACGGCGCGGCATTCCTCCGGCTCGCGCGATTGGGATACGAAATACGGAGTCGAAAGATCGGGGACGCGGCGATTCCGGCGTTCATGCGGGATCACCCCGAGTGGGCCTCGCACCCCGTGGATGGAAGGCTCTTCCTCTGGGACGGGAACAAGCGCGAGATTGCGATTCAGACCCTAGGCGATCAACCCAAGGACCGGCGTTTCGCCATCCCGGTATGGAGCGCCGGGCAGCGCCCGGACTAGCCCGCCGGCGTTCCGACGATGCCGTGCGACAGGTCCTTAACGGTGAAGAACACGAGGTCTTCGTCGGGAAGCACCTCGACCGAGTGGACGACGTTCGCCGGCGAGTAGATCAGCGTGCCCGGCGAGGCGAGCGTCTCGGCCTGCCCGGCGACGTGGACGCGCGCCTTTCCCTTCAGGACGTAGGTCCACTGCTCGTTCGGGTGCGAGTGCGGCTGCGACGCCGTCCCCCGCGGGATGGTGATGAGGCCGACCTGCATGCGCTCGCCCTCGACGACGGGGCCTTCGGCGGGCGAGTACGCTCCGCCGACCTTGATGCGCTGGAGCTTGCCGAGATCGAAGACGAAGCGGCCGTCGCCCGCCTTGGTCGCGCCCTGGTTCGTTGTCTTGCTCATTTGACCTCCGGCCTATTTCTTCAGCACCGCCTGCGTCTGGATGGTAAGCGAAAGCAGCTTACCCGACTCGTCGGTCACCCGCGTCTGCCACACCATTGTGCTCCTGCCCTTGTGCAGCGGCGTCGTCTCCGCGCGCAGGGTGCCGCTTCTTCCCGCGGCGAAGAAGTTGGTCTTCGACTCGATGGTGGCCGTTCCTACGCCCTCGGGCAGGTTGATGAGCGTCGCCGTGCCGCCGGCCGCGTCGGCGAGCGCCATCAGCGCGCCGCCGTGGACCGTCCCCTGCAGCGTGCGCAGATGATCGCGGATCTCCATTTCGGCGACCACGCGATCGGGTCCGGTCTCGACGAAGCGCATGCCGATGTGCTCGACGAGCAGGCCCTTCCACATCCGATTGACGGCGTCGGGGTCTTTCATGTTCCGGCCTCCGGAATCCGGGTATCCTTGCGCGACAAACAAACCAGCGAGGAGGATGTTAAATGAGGAATCTGCTTGCCGCACTGGCCTGCGCCGCGGCCCTGCTTCCCGGCGGCGCGTCCGCCCAGTACCCCTCGAGGCCCGTGCACCTGGTCGTCGGATTTCCGGCGGGCGGTCCCGCCGACATCTTCGGCCGCACGTTCGCGCAGGCGCTCTCCGCTGGACTCGGCCAGCCGGTCGTCGTCGAGAACAAGAGCGGCGTCGGCGGCGTGCTTGGCATCGACGCGGTCGCCAAGTCCGCGCCCGACGGCTACACGCTCGGCTTCAACAACCAGGGCTCGGTTGCGATGGCGCCGTTCGCGCTCGCCAAGATGCCCTTCAACCCGAACAAGGACCTCGCGCTCATCACGACCGTGGTGAAAGTCCCCGAGGTCGTCGTAGTGAATCCCTCACTGCCGGTAAATACGCTCGCCGAGCTGATCGCCTATGCCAAGGCGCACCCGGGCAAGATCGCCTTCGGCTCCGCAGGCGCCGGCGGCATCACCCATCTCGCCTGCGAGCTGCTCAAGTCCGAGGCGAAGATCGACGTGCTCCACGTTCCCTACAAGGGCGCCGCGCCCGCGGTGAGCGACCTGCTCGGCGGCCAGGTGCAGATGGGGATCTTCGACGTGCCGGTGGTGCTGCCTCACATCAAGTCGGGCAAGTTCAGGGCGCTCGCCCTGACGAGCGCGAAGCGCGCGCCCTCGCTCCCCGACGTTCCCACCACGGCGGAAGCGGGCTATCCGCGGGTGATCTCGGACAACTGGTACGGCCTGGTCGCGGCCGCGGGCACGCCGCCCGCGGTGTTGAAGCGCATCCACGAGGCCTCGATGGCTGCGCTCAAGTCGCCCGCGCTGATCGAGCAGTTCGCCAAGGTGAGCGGGGTTCCCGCCCCGATGACCCCCGAGGAGTATTCGACCTTTCTCGGCGAGGAGCAGCAGCGCTGGGGCACCATCATCAAGGCGATCGGCTTCAAGGAAGATCTGTGAGATGGGAGAGCCGAAGCCGTCGTACCTCGCTTCGCCGAGCAAGCCGAAGCTGAGGCTTCCCGCCGGCGCGTGCGACACGCACGTGCACGTATTCGGTCCGGCGAAGGTGTTCCCCTACGCCGACGGCGCGCCCTTCATCCCCGCCGACGCGCCCAAGGAGAAGCTGTTCGCGCTGCACGCCATGCTCGGCATCGGGCATTGCGTGATCGTGCAGTCCACCTGCCACGGCTACGACAACCGCGTGGTCGCCGACGCGATCGCGGCGAAGCGCGGCGACTACTGCGGCGTCGCGCTCGTTCCGCCTTCGGTGGACGATCGCGAGCTCGCGCGGCTCGACAGCCAGGGCTTCTGCGGCGTGCGCTTCAACTTCATGAGCCACCTCGGCAAGGCCCCGAAGGTCGAGGACGCGATCGCGCTCACGCCGCGGCTGGCGAAGCTCGGATGGCACCTCCAGGTGCACTTCGAGGGCGCGCTCGTCGAGAGCCTCGCGCCGCACCTCAAGCGCTCCGCGGTGCCGGTGGTGATCGACCACATGGGGCGTGTCGACGCGTCGCTCGGCGTAGATCAGCCGGCGTTTCGGAGCCTGCTCGACCTCATGCGCGATCCGCGCTTCCGGGTCAAGGTGAGCGGCTCCGAGCGCATCTCGCGGAAAGCTCCGCCGTGGACGGACGCGCGGCCGTTCGCGCGCGCGCTCGTCGCCGAGTTCGGCGACCGCTGCTTCTGGGGCAGCGACTGGCCGCACCCGAACCTCGCGGCGATCCCCGATGACGGCGTGCTGGTCGACCTGCTCTCGGAGATCGCGCCCTCGGAGAAGGAGCGCCGGGCGCTGCTCGTCGACAACCCGCGGGGCTTCTACCGCTTCAAGCGATGACGCGCCGCCTCGAGGGCAAGGTCGCGATCGTCACCGGCGCAGGCTCGGTCGGACCCGGCTGGGGCAACGGGCGCGCGACCGCGGTGCGCTTCGCCGAGGAGGGCGCGAAGATCTTCGCCGTCGACCGCGACGCCGAGCGCCTGCGCGAGACCGTGGACGGCGTGAAGAAGGCGGGCGGCGAGATCAGGACGCATCTGTGCGACGTCACCAGGGGAAGCGAGGTCGCCGCGATGGTGGAAGCGTGCGTGAAGGCCTACGGCCGCGTCGACATCCTGGTGAACAACGTCGGCGGCTCCGCTCCGGGCGGCCCGGCGGAGATGTCGGAGGAGACGTGGAACGCGCAGGTCGGCTTCAACCTCACGAGCGTGTTCCTCGGCTGCAAGCACGTCATCCCGGTGATGGAGAAGCAGGGCGGCGGCGCGATCGTCAACATCGCCTCGACATCGGGCATCCGTTTCACCGGCAGCCCTCAGGTCGGCTACGCCGCGACCAAGGCCGGCGTGATCCAGCTGTCGCGCGTGGTCGCGGTGCAGTACGCGCCCAGGGGGATACGCGTGAACACCGTCGTCCCGGGCCAGCTGCACACGCCCATGGTCGAGGCGCGCCTCGCGCGCCAGCGCGCGGGCGGCGACGTCAAGGAGCTGCTCAAGCAGCGCCAGAAGCGCATTCCGCTTCCCGCCGAGGGCGACGGGCGCGACACGGCGAACGCGGTGCTGTTCCTCGCCTCCGACGAGGCGCGCTTCGTCACCGGAACCGAGATCGTCGTCGACGGCGGGATGAGCGTGCGCTGCGACTAGGGCCGCGGCGCCTCACTGCAGCTCCCACGGGTAGCCGATGAAGATCGCGGCGTTGAAACCTTCCTTGCCGTGCGCCACGTCGGCGCGGAACACCACCCCCGAGCCGGTCACGATGCGGAACCCCGCTCCGTAGGAGTCGCGCCACTCGCTGCGCCGGTAGAGGTCGTCGCGGGAGTCCGAGGTGACGCCGGCCTCGTAGAAGAAGGCGAGCTGGATCGCGGTGCGCACGTCCTTCATGACGAAGATGTCGAAAGGCGTCGCCTCGTCGGTCAGGTTCCAGCGGTACTCGGCGCCGAGGAACAGGGTATGCGCGCCCTTGAACCGGCCCTGGGGGTAGGAGCGCAGGCGGTTGAAGCCGCCGAGCTCGGTGGCGGTGCCGAACTGGTTCGCCGCGGCCGTGGTGGCGATCACCTCGTTGCAGGTCTGCTGCTGGGCGGGGTCCGTGATGCTCGCGCAGTCCAGCCCCAGCTGCGCCTGCAGGACGGCGGGATCGGTCTCTCCCTGGCGCGTCACGAACGCGTCCGAGCGCAGCAGGTTGATCGCGACGGTGTTCCTGCGCGCGACCGGAACGTAGCCGGTGACGCTGTAGTCCATGACGAAGAAGTCGGCCCCCGAGCCCTTGGGCGGCGACTGGGTGCGCGAGACGTCGGCGCGCAGCCCCCTGCGCGGATCGGCGTAATCGTCGGTGAGATCGAAGCGCGTCCCGAAGATGGTGGTGTGGCCGCGGTCGCGGGGCGGGTCCTGCGCCTCGATGATGAGGTTGCCGTCGTGGTCGCGGATGCTCTTCAGCTTCGAGGCGCTCGCGAACCAGGCGCTGTAGAGCTCGAAGCGCCGCTCGAAGAACGTCGCGGTGAGGCGCCCGCCGAAATAGTCCGAGTCGGCGACCTCGGCGATGCTGAAGTCGTTCTTCCCCGTGTTCATGCCGCGCTGGCTGTAGCTCTGGAACGTCGCCCGGCTGAGCGAGCTGTAGCCGAAGTCGAGGATGAGCGTTCGCGGGATCAGGTGCAGATCGCCGACGCCCGCCGCGCCGCCCTTCACGTCGCCGCCGAACGCGATCCCGTAGACGTCCGTATAGGAGTCGCCGATGTTGAGAGCGCCGGCGACCAGGCTCAGCCCCGAGCCGATTCCCGGAAGGCTGTAGGGGTAAGGGAAGATCGCGTAGCCGAATCCCTTCGGGAACTGGTCGCGGCGCCGCTCGGGAGCGCTCAGGCCTTCAGCGCCGGGATCGGCGTACGCCGCGTGGGCGAGAGCCAGCGCGAGGCAAAGGACGACAACGAGCTTCATTCAACCGGCGTACCCCGCGAGCCGCGGCAGACCGAGCACAAGCGAGGGCACGAGGATCAGCAGGAACAGCACCGCGACTAGCGCCGCGATGAAGGGCAGGAGCTCGCGAACGATGTCCTTCACCGGCGCGCCCGAGAGTCCCGAGAGGACGAACAGCAGCACGCCGTAGGGCGGGGTGAGCAGGCCGATCATCATGTTCACGACGATCACCACCCCGAAGTGCACGAGGTCGACCCCCAGGGCCTTGGCCGCGGGCAGCAGCAGCGGCACGAGCACGAGCAGCAGCGTCGTGGTGTCGAGCAGGCACCCGAGCACGAGGAAGACGAGGTTCGCGACGATGATGAAGCCGAGCGGACCCACCTCCAGCGAGGCGAACCACGCGGCGACGCGCTCGGGGACCTGCTCGGTCGCGAGCACGTAGTTGAGGAGGAATGCCCCGCAGATGATGACGCTCACGACGGCGGTGGAGCGCGCGCTGTCGGAGAGGACGGCGAGCAGCCCCTTCCAGTCGAGCACGCGGTAGACGGCGAGCGCGAGCGCGAGCGCGTAGAGCGCGGCCACCGCCGCGGCCTCGGTCGGCGTGAAGGCGCCCGAGTAGATGCCGCCGAGCAGCACCACCGGCATCAGCAGGGGCAGCAGGGTCCGGATGAACACGCGCGGGATCTCGCGCCAGGGAACCGGCGCCTCCATCGGGAAGCCGCGCTTCCTCGCGATCCGCACGATCACCAGCATCATGGACGCCGCCATCAGCAACCCCGGCACGATGCCGCCGATGAAGAGCGCGCCGACCGACGCGCCCGACACGAGCGCGTACAGGACCATGGGGATCGACGGCGGGATGATGGGCCCAATCGTCGCGGAGGCCGCGCTCACCGCGACCGCGAAGGGCCGCGAGTACTTGCCGTCCTTGCACATCATCTCGATCTCGATCATCCCCGGCCCGACCGCGTCGGCGATGGCGCTGCCGCTCATGCCGGAGAAGATCACGCTCGCGAGGACGTTGACGTGCGCCAGGCCGCCGCGGAAGCGTCCCATGAGCGCGTGCGCGAGCCCGTAGATGCGCTCCGAGAGCGACCCGACGTTCATCACGTTCGCGGCGAAGATGAACATCGGAACGGCAATCAGCACGAAGCTGCCGAAGAGGCTGTTCAGGATCTGCTCGGCGACCAGGCCCATGTCGCGCCCGGTCACGCCGAGGTAGGCGATGCAGCCGGCGATCATCGCGAGGCCGATGGGGGCGCGCAGCAGCGCGATGGCCACGAACACCGCGATCATCAGCCAGAACGCGGCGCTCATGGCCGCGGGCGGACGAGCTCGCGCAGTATCCCGGCGGCGCAGCGCAGCACCACCATGACCGCCGCGGCCGCGAACACGCAGTAGACCGCGCCGAAAGGCAGGTCGAGCACCGGAGTGCGCTCGCGCAGCATGAAGCGCAGGTAGTCTGCGACGCCCGGAAGCGCCCACAGGAAGAGTCCGGCGAGCGCGGCGAGCCCCAGGGCGTACAGCGCGCGCCGGACCGGGGGCGGGAACCGCGGCACGACGAAATCCACCGCGACGTGCGCGGCGAGCGGCACCGAGAACGCGCAGCCCCAGAAGATCACCCAGACGTAGGCGATCGTGGCCAGCTCCTCGGTCCAAGCGGCGGGCTTGCCGAAGAGGAAGCGGAAGACCACCTGGAGGACGAGGGCGAGAAACATCGCGGCGAACAGTGCCGCGCCGATCAGATCGGCCGCGCGGCCAAGAAAGCCGGGGACAGACCACGTTTTAGGGGAAAACGTGGTCTGTCCCCGGTTCTCTTTACCTGACCGCGTTGATCCGCCCAAGCAGTCCCCGCGGCCACTGCTTTGCGTACTCGGAATTCAGGTAGGCCGACTGCACGGTCTTCCGGAACGCCTCCACGTCGGGCGTGGTCACGGCGATGCCCTGGGCGCGGAAGAACTCGACCAGCTCGCGCTCCTCGCGCTCGCGGTTCTCGTCGTTGAACCTCGCCGCGGCAGCCGCGGCCTTCTTCACCTTGTCGTGATCCGCTCCCGGCAGCGCGCTCCAGGTCTTGCCCGCGATCGCGAGCTGCAGCGAATCGACGAGGTGCGAGGTGAGCACGATCTGCTTCGTGACCTCGTAGAACTTCGCCGACTTGAGGGTCGGCAGCGGGTTGTCCTGGGCGTCGATGGTGCCGGTCTTGAGTCCCAGGTAGACCTCGGTGAACGCGAGCGGCGTCGCGCTCGCGCCGAGCGCCTGCCCGAGGAAGAGCCACTCCTTCGACCCCGGCATGCGCAGCTTCACGCCGGCGAGATCGGCGGGCGTCTTCACGGTGCGGGGCTCCCTCAGGCTCAGCTGGCGCGTGCCGAGGTACACGACCTGGAGCAGCTCGATCCCCATTGCCTGCGCGACCCGGCGGCGAACCTCGTCGCCGATCGCCCCGCCCCAGACCTTCTGCAGATGCCGCGGGTCGCGCATCAGGTAGCCCGCGGTGAAGATCGAGTATTCCGGGAGCTGGCGCGCGATGTCCTGCATCGACAGCAGCGCCATCTCGAGGTTGCCGCGCTGCATGGCGACGACCTCGGCGCCCTGCCGGAAGAGCGTCCCCGAGTGATGCACCTGCACGTCGAAGCGGCCCGGCGCGGTCTTCGCGAGCTCGTCGCGGAAGACGTAAAGCATCTTGACGTGCCAGTCGTCGGGGACCGCGGGCGTCGAGATGCGCAGCAGCGTCTGCGCGGGCGCCGGCGCAGCGAGAAGCGCGAGAACCAGGCAGAGGCAGGATTTCGACGCGCGGGCCATGGCCGCGAATCCTAGCATCGAATGGTCCACGTGGCCTTTTCACGTTGCCGCCCGCGCGCGTGAAGTAGAATTGGCGGATGCCGGTCAGGAAGATTCTCATCGTCGACGATTCGGCGACCAACCGCCACGGCCTGAGCGAGATGCTCTCCCGGCACGGGTACCGGTGCAGCCTGGCGGCGAGCGGCAAGGAAGCGATCGAGAAGGCGAAGTCGGAGAAGCCCGACATGATCCTCATGGACGTGGTCATGCCCGACATGGACGGCTTCCAGGCGACGCGCGCTATCACGCGCGACGAGGAGACCAAGCACATCCCGGTCATCCTGTGCACCAGCAAGAACCTGGAGACCGACCGCATCTGGGGCGTGCGCCAGGGCGCGAAGGACTACGTCCTCAAGCCGGTGGACGAGAAGGACCTCCTCTCGAAGATCACGAAGCTGCGTTAGCCGGGATGACGTCCATCGCGCGCGTCGTTTCGGGAGCGGTATGCCTGGTGGCGCTGCTCGCCCCGGCGGCGTACGCCGCCGGCGTGCGTCCGGTCGTGGTCGCGGGCTACGACGCCGGCGGGGATCCGATCGCGACCATGACGTATACGAGCGGCCGCTCCGACTCGATCAAGGCCAACGAGGGCCTCTACCTCGGGGGTGGCGTTTCCGTGCTGAACGAGGCCGGGAACATCGAGCTCCTCGCGGCGCTGTCGGTGAAGTACCAGGGGCTGCACGCGGACAACGGCGACATCCGGTGGACCCGCTTCCCGCTCGACGCGCTGCTGTTCTACCGCTGGCCGAGCTTCCGCCTGGGCGGGGGCCTGACCTACGTCATGGAGCCCAGGGTCAAGGGCAGCGGGGCGAGCTCGAACATCGACGCGACCTTCGACAACGCGACCGGCGTACTGCTGCAGGGGGACTACCTGTTGGACGGCTTTGCCCTTGGCCTGCGCGCCACGCTGCTCGACTACAAGTTCGCCGGCAGCACGGTAAAGGCGAGCGGCGTGGGCGTGTCCTTCGGATTCACCTTCTAGCCGCGCGCCCGCTAGACCTTGCGGGTGCGCTCGCGCGCGATGCTGATCGGCGGGATCCAGGGCCTGTCTGCCCACGCGACTCCCGTGCGTGCGACCTGCGCGTCGACGAGGTACGGCTTCCCCTCCACCGTGGCCTTGCGGGCCCGCGCGAGCGCGGCGCGCAGCTGGTCGGGCGATTCGGCGATCTCGGCGTCGACGCCGAAGCCCTTCGCGATGCTTGCCATGTTCATGTCCGGGCTGCCGAGGTAGTCGTGCACGAACTGGCGCTTCTGCACCATCTTGCCGCCCGCGGTCTTCTCGATCACGCGGCTGTGCGGACCGCCGTAAGCATGGTTGTTGTACACGACGGTGATCACGGGCAGCTCCAGGCGCGCCATGTTCCACAGCGCCGTCGGCCCGAACACGAAGGAGCCGTCGCCCACCAGGCAGATGACCTGCCGGTTCGGACGCGCGAGCTTCACGCCCGCGGCCGTGCCGACGCCCGACCCGAGGTGCGCGCCGTAGTAGAAGAATAGCTCCCGGCCTCCGTTCGGGTCGAAGTCGAACCCGTGCAGCACCACCGAGCCCGCCTCGTGGACGATGATCGCGTCCCTGTCGGCGAAGCGCGCGACCTCGAAGGTCACGCGGTCGGCGAGCATGGGGCTCCTGTCCCACTCCGGGTTCTTTGACACCAGGGCGCGCAGCGTCTTCGCCCGCTCGCCCGCGCGCCGCACTTCCCGCGCCCTGTCCTGGGAATTCTTCCTGAGCGCTGGCGTCATCAGCCCCTCGACCGCGGAGGTGAGATCGTCCAGCCCGTACGCGACGTCGGCCACCAGCGGCACGTCGGTCGTCATCACGTTGCCGATGCTGCCGGAGTCGATGCGCATGTCGATGAATTTCGCCTCGCGCCCGACGATGGGCTGCGGGCTGCTGTGCTGCAGCTTGTTGCCCACGTTGATGACGACATCCGGGTTCCTGGGGAAATCGAGCGACGCAATGCGCGCCGCCGGCGGGCTGCCGACCCAGAGTGGATGCGTCTCCGGAAAATTGGCGTAGATCTGGCGCACCTGCGTCACCGGCATGCCGAGCAGCTCGGCGAGCTTCGCGGCCTTCGCCGTCGCCTTCGCGGTCGTGATCTCGTCGCCTGCGATGAGGAGCGGCATCTTCGCCTCGACGAGCAGCTTCGCGGCGCGCTCGACCTCCTGTGGATTCGGGCGCACACGCATGCGCGGGTCGACCTTGTCCTGGGGGACGATCTCGGCGTAGGCCTTCTGGTCGTTGAAGTCGGAGTGCCAGGAGATGTAGGTCGGCCCGTGGGGCGGGGTCCACGCCGCCTTGAAGCCGCGTCGCACCGTCTCGGGAATCATGTCGGGACGCCGCGCGAGCCACGAGTACTTCGTCATGGGCTGGACGATTTGTTCCTGGTTCGCGACTTCCTCGAAGCCGTCGCGGCCGGCGCGCCCGCTCTGGTCGGTGCGGTAGCTGTAGAAGACGAGCGGCGTCTGCTCCTTGTAGGCGTTGAACATCTGTCCCATCGCGTTCACCAGGCCCACCACGGCTGCCTGCATCACGATCGCGGGCTCGCCCGAGGCCTTGACGTAGCCGGCGGCCATCGCGGCCCCCGGGCCTTCGTGCGGGGTGAGGATGTACTTGAGCTGCGGGCGGTCGACGAGCGCCTCGTAGAAGTGCGCGTCCTCGCTCGCCGAGTTGCCGAACACGTACTTCACGCCCGAGGCGATCAGCTGCTCGGCGAATACCTCGCCTCCGGTGCCCTCGACCATCCTCACGGATTCGGGCGCGGCGGTCTGCGCCTGCGCGAGCGGCACGAGCGAGTCGAGGATGGATTCGGCGGCGGCGAGCGACACGCCCGCGGCCGTCATGCCCTTGAGGAAGCCGCGTCGCGAGATGTTGCGGGACAGGTAGCGCGCGACGAGCTCTCTCATGGCGAATCCTTACTTCTTCGGGTACGCGCTTGCGAGGTACGCGGCCATGGTGTTGATCTCGTCCTCGGTCCACAGCGCGCCGCGCCCGACCATGCGGTAGAGCACGCCTTCCCAGCCGCGGCGGTCCTGCCGGTGGTCCTGCCACATCGTGGGGGCGTGACACTGGAAGCACTTCGAGACCAGGACGTCCTTGCCCGGCGCGTCCGGGAATCCGACGGGCTTCTTCTGCTGGGCGAGCGCAGGAGAAAGCCAGAGCAGGCCGCAGGCGAGGATAAGGGCGCGCATCGCGGCTACTCAGGCTTGATGCCGGCCTCCTTCACTACTTTCGCCCACTTCGCCGTCTCGGCGGCGATGAATTTCCCAAAGTCGTCCGAGCTCATCTGTATCGCCTCGCCGCCCTCGGTCTCGAAGCGCTTCCTGGTCTCGCTGGTGGCGAGGACGGCGGAGAGCTCGCCGTGCAGCTTGTCGATGACCGCCCTAGGCGTGCCGGCGGGCGCGACGATGCCCCACCAGTTCGTCGCCTCGTAGCCCGGCACGCCCGCTTCCGAGATCGTCGGCACCTTAGGCAGCGCGGGGACGCGCCTGGCGCTGCCGACGCCGAGGATCTTCAGGCGCCCGGAGCTGATCTGCGGCAGCATCTGGATGAGCGAGCCGATCACGATCTGGGTGTTGCCGGCTACCACATCGGCCATCGCGGGGCCGCCGCCCTTGAACGGGATGTGCACGATGTCGAGGCCCGACTGCAGCTTGAACAGCGCGCTCGCGAGGTGCTGGAAGCTGCCGATGCCGGCGGTGGCGTAGTTCAGCTCGCCCGGCTTCGCCCTGGCGAGCGCGATCAGGTCGGCGAGCGAGTTCACCGGGAGCTTGGGGTTCACGCACAGCGCGACCGGCCCGCTGCCGAGGATGGACACGGGCGCAAAGGCGCCGATCGGGTCGTACGGCAGCTTGTACATCGAGCTGCCGAACGCGTGGGCGACCGAGATGAGGAGCAGCGTGTAGCCGTCGGGTGCGGCCCGCGCGACGGCCTCGGTGCCGATGATTCCGCCCGCCCCACCCTGGTTGTCGACGACGACCGACTTGCCGATGCGGTCGGCGAGCTGGAAGGCGATCATGCGGCCGACCACGTCGTTGCTGCCGCCCGGAGGGAAGGGGATCACCAGGCGCAGCGGCTTCGTCGGGTAGGTCTGGGCGTGCACCGCGCAGCTGAAGAACGCGGCGAAGAGGGATAAGACGATTCTTCGAGTCATCGTTTCACTCCGGTTGAATTCCGGCGGCCTTGATGAGCCGTCCGTACTGGTCGATTCCGCTCTTCAGCATGGCGGAAAACTGCTCGGGCGTGCTGGCGATCACGGCCATCGCCAGCTCGTCGATCTTGTGGTGCACCTCCGGGTCCTTGAGCGAGGCGACCAGCTCGTCGTGGAGCTTTGCGGTCGTCGCGGCAGGCAGGCCCGCGGGGCCGAACAGGCCGAACCACGACGCGGGCTTCTCGAAGCCCGGCAGCACCTCGCGCATCGACGGCACGTCGGGAAGCCCGGGGTAGCGGTTCGCCTCGAGCACCGCGAGCACCTTGAGCTTGCCCGAGCGCAGGTGCGGCAGGACCGACGCGAGCGAGTTGAAGCCGATCGCGACTTCGCCGGCGATCACGCCCTGGAGCGCGGGCGAGGCGCCCTTGTAGGGGACGTGGACGATGTCGACGCCCGCGCCGAGCTTGAACAGCTCGCCCGACATGTGGAAGACGGCGCCAACGCCGGGGCTGGAGTAGTTGAGCTTCCCCGGGTTCGCCTTGGCGTAGGCGATCAGCTCCTTCACCGAGTTCACCGGGAGCGAGGGATTGACCGTCATCACCGTGACCGGCTCGACCGCGGCGGTGATCGGAGTGAAATCCCTGATCGGGTCGTAAGGCAGGTTCTTCGAGAGGAAGATCGCGGTGACATGCGTGCTCGGCGAGGTGAACAGAATCGTCGTCCCGTCCGGCGCGGCGTGCGCCACCGCCTCCGCGCCGATCTGGCCGTTCGCGCCGCCGCGGTTCTCGACGATCACCGCCTGCCCGGTCGCCGCGGTCATCTTCGGCGCCATGAGGCGCGCGAGGATGTCGGTGCCGTTCCCGGGCGGGAAGGGGACGACGATCTTGAGCGCGCGCGGGGCCTGCGGGAACGCGCTAATAGGGGCGAGCGCCGCAGCGAGCAAGATCATCAGACAGGGCCGCGCAAGCGTCGTCATACTCGTCTCCCTCCTCGGGCGCATCTTACTATGCCGACTATCCGGCGACGGCGCGGCGAGGCAGAATGGCGTCCTCAGGATATGGACAACCAGAAGAAGAAGAACGCCGTAGCGGGCGCAACCCTCGTCGGGATGGCGCTGTCGTTCGCCGCCCTCTACTACGCAGGCGACCGCCTGGGGGTGGACACGTTGGGGCCGTCGGAGATCGCGCGCGCGCCGGACGGCACGGTCTGGGTCGCCAGCCATGGCTCCCTGCACCGCTTCACCGAGGCGGGCGGGCGCAAGCAGGTGCTCGCGCTCGGCGCGCTGGGCGTGGGGCCGGTCCTCTCGGAGCTGCTCGCCCTTTCGGACGGGACGCTGGTGCTCGCCGAGGCGGTGCCTTCCCGAGCGTACCGATGCAACCCGGCGACGCAGAAATGTGTGGCGATGACGGCCATGTTCGGCCGCATCGGAGCGCCGGAGTACGCCCTCATGGTCGCGGTCGACGAGCAGCGCGGGCGCTGGTACTTCTCGGACAACGCGAAGCACCGGCTGATCCTCACCGACGCCGACGGCAACGTGCTCGACGTCTCGGCTCCCAGGCGGGTGATGCATCCGAACGAGCTCGTGGTGGAGAAAGCCGGGGAGCTCATGGTCGTCGACACCGATCATCGCCGCCTCGTGCGCATCCCGGTCGAGCGCGACGTCTTCGGTCCCGACCTGTGGGAGATGAAGACCGACTCGCCGTTCTCCAGGCCCGGCCGCTACCTGCCCATGGATCTTGCGCAAACGCCCGAGGGCAACTGGTGGGTGCTGGTCGCCAGCGAAGGCATGAAGGACTCGGACCTGATTCTCTTCGGAAGCGACGGCAAGGCGCTCAAGCGCGTCGACCTCGGCCCGGACTCCGACCCCACGCGGATCGTTTCCGTTCCCGGGGGCCTGCTCGTCGTCGATCCGACCCAGGCCACCGTGACTCGCGTCTCGGCGAAGGACGGGTCGGCCTCGCCTTGGGGCGACGCGGCGTTCCAAGCGGAGCTCGACGGAGTTCGCGCTTCGCGCTCGCTGTGGCGCAACCTGCGCCTCGCGGCGCAGGGGCTGATCGTCGTCATTCCCCTACTCGGCATCCTCGCGCTGTGGCGCCTCGGCGAGCGCCTTTCCGCTCCGGGCCAGGTTGGCGTGCCCGGGACCCCGCAACCGGTGTCGGGCGCCATCCGCTGGCTGGAAGTGCGGCCGGAGTTCAGAAAGCGCGCCCGACGACTCGCGATTACCATGCTCGTGGTGATCGGAGGAACGTCGATCGCGATGCTATACGCGTTCACGTCGGTGTTTCAGGGCCTTCCGCAGCCCTTGCAGCTTTTCGGCTTGGCGATCCTCGGCCTCGCGGCGCTGGTGCCTGTCGTCCTGCTCGTTCGCCCGCCCAGGGCCTTGCGGACGCGCCTCGGCACGGACGGCAAGCGGCTTCTTCTCGACCTCGGCGACGGCAAGGTGCGCGGATATCCTTTCGAAGCGGTCTACGCGTCAGGCGATCGCCAGTTGCTGGCCGGCCGCAGGCTGATCCCGCTGCGCCTCGGGCACAAGATCGAACCCCTGTTCGACGAAAAGGAGCTGGCCGGCTACGTCCTCGCGCGGATTCCACCCCCCAACCGAGTCAGTGCGCTCGAGCTTTCGATGCGCGCCCTGCGCGCGGGCAACCGCGAAACCCGGTGGGCCATTCTGATCATTGCAATCGTCCTTGCGCTTTTCGTGCTCTCGGAGCTGTTTCCCGAGGTTCTGGCAGACCTGAAGAAAGCGGCGCTCGATTTTCTCAGCAAGAAGTGATCGGCGCGAAGCCCTTGCCGGCGGCATGAGAATCTGGAGACTGGGAGAGCGCCTGACGATAGAATCGATCGCCATAACGCAGGCCGATCAGCCTTCTGCCGGCAAGAAGGTTCAGTCCCTTCTCCGACTGGGTTCTTTCCGTCTCTTCCTGCGCACGCTTCGTCAGGGCAACCGCTTCATCTGGTCGGCGCTGATTGCGATCGTGCTCTTGGGCGTGCTTATCCCTTTGACACATCAACTTCTTGGTTTGCCCTGACGTCGAGGGACGAGACCGATCAGCGCGGGCCCAGCTCGATGAACGTGGTCATGCCGGGACTTCCCCTCTCACGCACCATGCACGCGCCTTGAGGGCGAACGGGCCGTCGCCGCGACCGCCGAGCAGGCGCTTGCGCATCCTTGACTCTAGCTGGGCTCGGCGATCCTCGGAAAGCGACACCACGTAGGCGCCGCCTGGTCCCACGCCCTTTGTGAACGGATCCCAGAAGTCGTCGAACGACGAGAACGCCTGGTCGATCGTCAGAGGCTTCTCGAGGACGTTGACCAGCCCCGCGCTCTTCCACAGCGCGGCGAGCTGTCCCTCGTGCGAGAGCTTCATATGGCGCTCGTCCTTGGGCTCGCTCGACGGGTCGATGGCCACGGCTTCGTCCCAGAAGAACCTCAGCATCTGCATGCCCTCGTTGTAGTCCCAGACGCAGGCGCTGACGACGCCTCGTGGGCGGGTGACGCGGCGCATCTCCACGATCGCCTTGTCGTGGTCCGGGACGAAGTTCATGACCAGCAGCGCCAGCGTGCTATCGAAGGACGCGTCCTCGAACTTCAGCGCCTGCGCGTCGCCGACCTCGTAGCGCGCCCGGTTCGACTTGGAGTTCTTCCGCGCGAAGGCGATGAAGCCCTCGGAGGGATCGATGCCGACGACGCGGCTGGAAGGCATCCGCGTCTCGATGGCCGATCCCAGCGACCCGGTGCCGGTGCCCACGTCGAGGACGCGATCGCCGTCCTTCAGGCCGGCAAAATCGATATACCGGGGCGCAAGCGCCTGGCTCCACCGACCCATGAAGCGCTCATACCCGGCGCTAGCCGAAAACATTCTTGCTCCGAATCAGCGCAAGGCGAGATACGCCCTGGCCTGCTGCAGCTCCGGACGGCGGCTGCCGGTCTTCGCGGCGAGTTCGGTGAGGCGCTCGTAGTACATCTTCGCCTTGGCGCGGTCGCCGGATTGAGCCGCGGCCTGCGCCGCCCCATACAGCCCACGCAGGCGGTTGGGCTCGCGTTGCGCAGCAGCCTCGAAGGCGGCGAGCGCTTCCCCGGGGTGTTTCGTCTCGAGCAGCATCTCCCCGAGCAGCTCGCGCGCCGGCACGATCGGCGCCGGCGTGACGATGTGCTTCTCCATCGAGTCCTCGAGGTCGGCGGAGGCACGCATCGTCGAGAGCGCTTCCGCTTGCGAACCCCGGGCAAACGCGGTCCACGCGGACACGGCGAGTCTCTGGACTTCGGTCTGGCTCGCCCAGTAGGCGTTCTTCTGCTCCTTCAGCGCGTCGCGTAGCACCGTGAGCTTGTCCGCCTCCATTTGCGCCGAAGCGGCGTCACCCATTCGCGCAAAGCCGAGCCCCCGCGCGAAGTGCGTGATCGCCATCGTGAAGGCGAAGCGGCTGGGGCGTTCCTGGAGCGCCGCGGCGTCCTTCCACGAGCGCCGCTCCAGCGCATAGCGTGCGGGCATGGCAGCCTGCCCGTAGGGACCTACGAAAGCCGGCGAGACGACTTCGATCTTCTCGCTCTCGGCCACGACGCGCTGCGCCTCTGCATCCTCGCCGAGCTGTAGGTGGGCGTAGACCATGTAGTCCATCGCGTGCACCTGTTCACCGCGGTTGCCTTCGTCCCTGGCGGCCGCCGCGGAGCGGGCGTTGGTGTCGATCGATTCCTGCCACGCTCCCAGGCGGGTGAAGATGTGCGAGGGCATGTGCAGGGCGTGCGGATTGTCCGGAGCAACCTGCGCATAGCGGCGCGCGGCGTCCCGGCCGCGATCGGCGATCGCCGGATAGTCGTAACTGTGGATCAGGTAATGCGCGATGCCCGGATGCTCGGGCTGCAGCCTGTTCAGCCTCTCGAGGATCGCCGCGGCCTTGAGCTGGTTCGCGTAGGTCTTGTCCGAGAGATCCGCGGTCATGTCGAGCGACAACGCGTAGAAGATCTCGGCCTCGGTGTCCTGCGGGTAGCGCTGCGACAGTGCCTCCATGGCCTTTTCATACGCCAGCCGCCGCGCGCGGAACGGTGTCTTGTCTGCGTCCCGGAAGACCAGGTCGATCGCGGCGAGATAATCGCGTTCGCGCTGCGTCTTCGCGCCGATCGTCCTGGCCTTGTCCAGGGCGGCGAGCGCGTCGCGCAGGGCGTCGGCATTCGGCTCCTGGCCGGTCAGCGGATTGCCCTGCAGGGACATCGCGATGCCCCAGTAGGCCACTGCGCATCCGGGATCCTGCTTGAGGACGTAGTTGAAACCCTCGATCGCGTCCTTCACCCAGAACGAATGCAGTAGGGCGATCGAGACGTCGAAGTATTTCGCGACCGCGGCGCTGCACGAATTCTCGAAATGTACCTTGCCGAGCCGGGCGCGCGCTGCGGAGCCGGGCTCGTCGTCGTGCGCCAGCGCCGCGTGAATGGCGGCGAACAGGGTTGCGGCGAAGGCCGCGGAGCGGATGAAGGTCTTCATGACGCCTCCTGGGGGTCGAGAGGCGCCAGTTTCAGTCATTCGCTGATGTAAATAAATGTGGCTTCCCGCAAGAAACTATTGCAGAGCATGAAGTAATATTCCGCCATGGACAAGCTCCAGGCCATGAAGGGTTTCGTGCGCATAGTGGAGAAGGGCAGCCTTACTGCGGCCGCGGCGGACCTCGGCACTTCCCTCCCCTCGATGGTGCGCACGCTCGCCGCGCTCGAGCGCGAGGTGGGCGTGACTCTGCTTAACCGGACCACCCGCAGGCTCCACCTCACCGACGAAGGCAGGCAATACCTCGAGCACTGCCGCATCATCCTCGGCCAGGTGCGCGAGGCGGAGGCCGCGCTCAAGTCCCGCCGCGCTAAGCCGCAGGGAAAGCTGACCGTCACCGCCTCGGTAATGTTCGGCCGGCGTCATATCGCTCCGCTGGTCGGGGAATTCGTCGAGGCACACCCGGAGGTCACCGCCGAGTTGCTCTTCGTCAATCGCGTGGTGAGCCTGGTCGAGGAAGGCGTCGACGTGGCGGTTCGCATCGGCCAGCTCGCCGATTCCTCGCTGGTGGCGATCCCGGTCGGCGAAATCAGGCGCGTGGTCTGCGCCAGTCCCGCCTATCTGCGGCGCCGGGGAACGCCACGTCGCCCCGGCGACGTCAGGCAGCACCGCTGCATCCGCTTCACGGGCATCTCGCCGCGCAGCGAATGGCCCTTCCGCACGGACTCGCGCAACGTCGCCGTTCCGATCGCAAGCGTGATCAGCTGCAATCAGGCGGATGCGGCGATCGATGCATGCGCGGAGGGGCTCGGCCTCGGCTCGTTTCTCTCGTACATGGTGGCGCCGCTAAGGCGGTCCGGTAAGCTGAAATACGTGCTTGAGGATTTCGAGCCCGAGCCCATGCCGGTACACGTCGCGTATCTTCACTCGCGGCTGCTGTCCGCGAACGTGCGGGCCTTCGTCGACCTGTGCGTGGAGAGGCTGAGAAAGAGCGAGTTCGACTGAGCCCGGGTCAGCGCGGTCCCAGCTCGATCAACGTCGTCCTCTCGAGGTCGTCGCCGAACCACATCTTCAGCGCGGCCTGGCGCTTGCCGATGTAGGTAATCTTGCCGTCCTTCTGCGTCATGGGAAGGTCGTGGCCGGGAATGAGGACGCTTCCCGGGCGCTTCTTCCACAGCTCCCAGATGCGCTCGATCGACTTGGTGCTGAGCGCGGCGTCGTAGGAAGCGTCGCCCTTCCG
>Ga0187774_10000028_pt1 | contig 51116 bp, 48 predicted proteins | sample 0216_BV02_MP05_2_FD_133152 | JGI IMG/M metagenome (GOLD analysis project Ga0187774, IMG submission 133152) | Tropical peat soil microbial communities from peatlands in Department of Meta, Colombia - 0216_BV02_MP05_20_MG | ecosystem: Environmental > Terrestrial > Soil > Wetlands > Peat | place... | reverse complement strand
TAGCCTTTGATCGTTCAGGATTCAAGTATCACGGCCGTGTCAAAGCGTTGGCTGAAGCCGCGCGCGAGCATGGCCTGAAATTCTAGCGGGGTAAACAATGGCGAAAATGCAGCAAGCACAACCGCGCAGCGACGGTCTCAGGGAGAAAATGGTTTCGGTCAACCGCGTCACTAAAGTGGTGAAAGGCGGCCGCGTCCTGGGATTTGCTGCGCTCACTGTGGTGGGCGACGGCGATGGCGGGGTTGGCATGGGCAAGGGCAAGGCGCGGGAAGTACCGGTGGCGGTGCAAAAAGCCATGGACGAAGCACGACGCAAAATGATCAAGGTCGCTCTCAAGAATGGCACGCTGTATCATCCCGTGGTGGGCAAACATGGTTCGGCGACGGTCTACATGCAACCCGCCTGCGAAGGTACCGGAATTATTGCCGGAGGGCCGATGCGGGCGATTTTTGAAGTGATGGGTGTGAGCAACGTACTGGCCAAATGCATCGGTTCGACCAATCCCTACAACGTGGTGCGCGCTACCCTTAAGGGCTTGAAGGCGATGTACACGCCGTCGGAAATCGCGGCGAAGCGCGGCAAGACCGTGGAACAAATATCGGAGTAAAAATGGCCAAAAGAAAACCGTCCGGAAAGATAAGGGTGACTCTGGCGAAGAGCGTCATCAATACCAGCAAATCGCACCGCGCCACGGTGCGCGGTTTGGGCTTGCGCTGGCTGCACCACAGCGTTGAGCTCGAAGACACTCCCGCGGTACGCGGCATGATCAACAAAGTAAGCTACTTGGTGAAATACGAGGACTGAATGCAGCTCAACGGCATCAAGCCCGCTCTCGGCAGCAAGCGTAGCAGGCGCCGCGTTGCGCGCGGGCCCGGTTCGGGGTCGGGCAAAACAGCGGGGCGCGGCCACAAAGGGCAGAAAGCGCGTTCCGGTGGCTTTCATAAGCTCGGTTTTGAGGGTGGGCAAATGCCGCTGCAACGCCGCCTTCCCAAACGTGGTTTCATTTCGCCGAGCAAAATGCGTACTGCACAAGTGCGGCTTTCCGAGTTGAACGCCGTGGACGTAAAAGAAATTGACATCTTGGCGCTGAAACAGGCGGGCATTGTGCCGGCAATGGCTCAGGACGTAAAGATCATGCTCTCCGGCAAGATTGCCCGCGCCGTCAAGCTTAAGGGCGTGCGAGTCAGCAAGGGCGCCCGTGCCGCTATCGAAGGAGCTGGCGGCAGCATTGAAGAGACCGCGAAAGGATAAATGGCTACCACCGACAATTCATTGCTCGGGATGTACGGCAAGATGGGGGACCTCAAGAAACGCCTCCTGTTCTTGCTCGGGGCCCTCGTGGTCTACCGGATCGGGGCGCATATCCCGGTGCCAGGCATAGATCCGGCGCATCTTGCGGACCTGTTCCGCTCGCAGCAGGGCGGAATACTCGGCATGTTCAATGTATTTTCGGGCGGCGCGCTGTTGCGCTTTACCATATTTGCGCTGGGGATACTGCCTTATATTTCCTCATCCATCATCATGCAATTGATGACCGTAGTGTCGCCGCAACTTGAGGCTTTGAAAAAAGAGGGCGAATCCGGACGGCGGAAGATCACCCAATACACTCGCTATGGCACGGTGTTGCTGGCGATGTTCCAGGGGATGGGCATTGCAATTGCGCTGGAATCGCAGCCGGGGCTGGTGCTCGACCCGGGAATCATGTTTCGGTTGACCACCATGGTAACGCTGGTGACCGGTACCATGTTTCTGATGTGGCTCGGTGAGCAGATTACCGAGCGCGGCGTCGGCAACGGCATCTCGCTGATTATTTTCGCCGGTATTGTCGCCGGGCTGCCACACGCGGTTGGCGGGACGCTGGAATTGACTCGCACCGGGGCGTTTCCGATCCCGCTAGTGCTGCTGCTATTCGTTGGGGCCATCGTCATTACCGGCGTCGTGGTGTTCGTGGAGCGCGGTCAGCGCAAAATACTGGTGAATTACGCCAAGCGCCAAATCGGGCGCAAGATTTACGGTGGACAGAGCTCGCACCTACCGCTGAAACTGAACATGTCGGGAGTGATTCCGCCGATTTTCGCGTCCAGCATTATCCTGTTTCCTGCCACGCTTGCCGGTTGGTTCGGCAGCAGCGAGAAGTTAACCTGGCTTAAAGACATCGGAGCGACGCTTCATCCGGGCCAGCCAATTTATGTGCTGCTGTACGCTTCGGCGATCATTTTTTTCTGCTTCTTTTATACTGCGCTGGTGTTCAACCCCAAGGAAACGGCAGACAATCTGAAAAAAAGCGGCGCTTTCTTGCCAGGCATCCGGCCGGGAGAGCAGACCGGGCGCTATATCGAATACATCATGACGCGCCTCACGCTGGCGGGGGCGCTTTATGTGACCCTGGTGTGCCTGTTGCCAGAGTTCTTGATTGTGAAATGGAGCGTGCCATTTTATTTTGGCGGGACATCATTGTTAATCGTGGTCGTTGTAACCATGGATTTCATGGCGCAGGTGCAGGCCTACATCATGTCTCATCAGTATGAAAGCCTGCTGAAAAAAGCCAGTTTCAAGGGCGGTGGCTTGCCGGCGAGGTAAAGCCGGAATAAGCATGGCTAAGGAAGAAACGATACAGATGCAGGGGGAGATCCTGGAAACCCTTCCCAATGCCACGTTTCGCGTAAAACTCGAGAATGGACATGTTGTACTGGGACATATTTCCGGAAAGATGCGCATGCACTACATTCGCATCTTACCTGGTGACAAAGTGACGGTTGAACTTACTCCGTATGATTTAACTCGGGCGCGAATCGTGTTCCGCGCCAAATGAAGGAAAGGAAATGAAAGTACGAACATCAGTGAAAAAGATGTGCCGCAAATGCAAAATCATCCGGCGCAAGCGCGTGGTGCGCGTAATTTGCTCGGACCCCCGGCATCGGCAACGCCAGGGCTAGTCGACTCGATTGAATACTTTGAGCATTAACCCTATAATCACCAGTTTTTATCTTTAGGAACAGTATGGCTCGCATAGCAGGCGTCAATATTCCGAACCAGCAGCACGCAGAAATCGCGCTGACTGCGATTTACGGTATCGGACGCGCACGTGCGCGCAAAATATGCGCCTCAGCGGGAGTGGATATATCCACCAAGATTAAAGATTTGTCTGACGCGGAAATGGACAAATTGCGCGAGCAAGTGAGCAAGTTCACCGTGGAGGGCGACCTGCGGCGCGAGGTTTCGATGAACATCAAGCGGCTCATTGACCTGGGTTGTTACCGGGGGCAGCGCCATCGCCGCGGTCTGCCGGTGCGCGGTCAGCGCACTCGCACCAACGCGCGCACTCGTAAAGGTCCGCGCAAGGCGGTGCGGCTGGCCAAGGCGCCAACTCCCAGCGTGACCGGGAAAGCTTAAACGAGGATACCGTCCATGGTAACTAAGCCCAGCGTGAGAGTGCGGAAAAAGGCGAAGAAGAACGTAGCCGAAGGAATCGCTCACATTCACGCTTCATTCAACAACACCATCGTCACCATCACCGACCGCCAAGGCAACACGCTGGCTTGGGCGACCTCGGGTGTGGCGGGGTTTAAGGGTTCGCGCAAGAGCACGCCTTTTGCCGCCCAGGTGGCTGCCGAGCAAGCAGGTCGCGCGGCCCAAGAATGCGGCGTGAAAAATCTTGAAGTGCGCATTAAGGGGCCGGGCCCGGGACGCGAATCTGCGGTACGCGCGCTCAATGCGGTCGGATTCAAGATAACCAGTATCTCCGACGTGACTCCGGTACCTCATAACGGCTGCCGCCCGCCGAAACGACGCCGAATCTGATCCAGGTAAGCTCATGGCCAGAAATCTTGACGCAAAATGTCGACAGTGTCGCCGCGAAGGCGAGAAGCTGTTTCTAAAAGGGGAGAAGTGTTTTACCGACAAGTGCTCGATAGAGCGCAGGAGTTACGCTCCCGGTCTGCATGGTCAGAAAAACGTTCGCCTGTCCGGTTACGCAGTGCAATTGCGCGAGAAACAAAAACTACGCCGCATCTATGGTTTGCTGGAAAGACAGTTTCGCAATACCTACGAGGACGCCGACCGCCGCAAAGGCATTACTGGCGAAACCCTGCTGCAACTGCTGGAATCGCGCCTGGATAACGTTTCTTACCGCATGGGCTTCGGCGCATCGCGCTCCGAGGCGCGGCAGATCGTGCGTCACAACGGCATTCTGGTGAACGGCAAGCGCGTCAATATCCCGTCCTATCAGGTGCGCCCTGGCGACGTGGTCGAAGTCGCGGAAAAAGCCAAAGGGCATTTGCGCATTAAGGCTTCGGTTGAAGCGGCGGAAGCGCGCGGCTTTCCGGAATGGATTGAGGTTGACAGCAAGGCCAGGAAAGGCGTTTTCAAGGCCCAGCCGCAGCGCTCCGAGCTGCCCACCACCATCAATGAGAGTTTAGTAGTCGAGTTGTATTCCAAGTAATCAGCAATGGATCTAGAGAGGTTTTAGCCATGCAAAGCAGTGCTTTTCTCAAGCCGCGTATTATAGATGTGCAAACTATTTCGCCAGTGCATGCCAAAGTGACCATGGAGCCGTTCGAACGGGGCTACGGCCACACCCTCGGTAATGCACTGCGCCGCATACTGCTTTCATCGATGCCCGGCTTTGCCCCCACCGAGGTCACCATTAGCGGCGTGCTGCATGAGTACTCGGCGCTGGATGGCGTGCAAGAAGACGTGGTCGATATTCTGCTTAACCTCAAGGGTATCGTGCTCAAGCTGCACAATCGCCAGGAGGCGATGCTTACCCTCAAAAAAAGCGGTGAAGGTGTAGTTACCGCAGGCGATATTGAGGGCGGGCACGATGTCGAAATCATCAACCCTGACCACGTAATCGCGCATTTAACACCCGGCGGCAAACTGGATATGCAAATCAAAGTTGAAATGGGGCGCGGCTACGTGGCCGGAACCATGCGTCAATTGCCGGAGGAAAAGCGCAAGATTGGCAACATTGTTTTGGATGCTTCGTTCAGCCCGGTGCGGCGGGTGAGCTATGCTGTGGAGAGCGCGCGTGTCGAGCAGCGCACGGACTTGGACAAGCTGGTGATGGATATCGAGACCAACGGAGTGATTGATCCCGAGGAAGCGATACGCTCTGCGGCTCGCATCCTAGTAGACCAGCTGTCGGTATTTGCCGATCTCAAAGGCACGACTTTGGAAGTTGAACAACCCAAAGTCCCGCAGGTGGACCCGATTTTACTGCGCCCCGTGGACGATCTGGAACTTACCGTGCGTTCGGCGAATTGCCTGAAAGCGGAAAACATCTATTACATTGGCGATCTCATCCAGCGTAGCGAGACCGAATTGCTGAAAACACCCAATCTCGGCCGCAAATCGCTTAACGAAATCAAGGATGTCCTTGCATCGCGCGGGCTGACGCTCGGCATGAAACTGGAAAACTGGCCGCCTGCGGGGCTGGAAAGCAAAGGATAACTGGTCATGCGCCACCGCCAGGGATTGAGAAAGCTCAACCGGACGACCAGCCATCGCGTGGCGATGTTGCGCAATATGACCAATTCCTTGCTGCGCTTTGAGACCATCAAGACCACGCTTCCCAAGGCGAAGGAACTGCGGCGGGTCGCCGAGCCATTGATCACGCTGGGCAAAAAGCCTTCGCTTGCCAATCGGCGCTTGGCGTATAACCGCCTGCGGGACAGGGAAATCGTGGCCAAACTCTTCAATGAACTAGGGCCGCGCTATGCCAAACGCAACGGCGGCTATTTGCGCATTCTCAAATTCGGCTTTCGCAACGGCGACAACGCGTCCATGGCCCTGGTTCAGCTCATGGATCGCCCCGAGCCGAAAGAAGAAACCAAGGGCAAGACATCCAAGAGCTGAAGATATCCGGCAAAGGAAATTTTTGACTGGCCCGGCGCGCGTTTTTTTTGCCGCGCAGACGCCGCGGAAATTTTTGACCGTTCAGTCGATCATTGACTTCTCTGCGCGCTTGCGCTGAATGGCTTAAAATCACCGGCCATGATCGTCCTTTTTACCGATTTTGGTCACGCCAGCGTGTACGTCGGACAGGTCAAGAGCGTGCTCTACCAAACTTCGCCGCGCGCGCATTGCATCGATTTGCTGCATGACGCGCCGGCATTCAACGTCAAGGCGAGCGCGCATTTGCTTGCGGCCCTGGTGCCTCAATTTCCGCCGGAAAGCGTGTTCCTTACAGTCGTTGACCCGGGCGTGGGGAGCGCACGTGATGCTGTCGTGGTGTCCGCCGACGGCAAATGGTTTGTGGGGCCGGATAATGGCTTGCTTTCGGTCGCTGCGGCGAGAGCGAGCAAAAGCGAATTCTGGCGTATCCATTGGCGTCCCCGAAACCTTTCCCACACTTTTCATGGCCGCGATCTGTTCGCTCCGGTTGCCGCGCTCGTGGCCGCGGGAAAATTTCCCAGCGATAAATTGGAAGAAATTAATTCGCTGCGGGTTTGCCTAGACGCGGAGAATTTGGCGGAAATCATTTACATCGATCATTATGGCAACGCCATGACCGGAATGCGCGCCAAATCCCTGATGTTTAATAGTCAGCTTCTGGTGCATGGCGGGCGCTTAAGGCGCGCGACAATATTCGCAGATGTTCCGAGTGGAACGCCGTTTTGGTATGAAAACTGCGTGGGCCTTGCCGAGATCGCCATTAGCTGCGGCAATGCTGCGCGGGAACTCGATTTGAAAATCGGCGATGCAGTTGAAATGATAAAGTAACTGAGCCGGCGATGCCTTAAAGCATTGCAAGCTGCTAGGCGCCGGACCTGCGCGAGAAAAAGCGCAGCACCAGATATCCGGCGACCGCTGATAAGAGTGACCCTGCCAACACCCCGAGACGAACGCCGGTTGCGTACTCGGGGGCCTCTTCAAATGCAAGCGAGCCGATGAAGAAGCTCATTGTAAATCCCACCCCGCAGACCAAAGCGATTCCGCACATTTCGGACCAGCGCGTGCCGCTCGGCAGGGTTGCCAGACCGGTCGCAACGGCGATTCCTGTCGCAAGAAGCACCCCGATCAGCTTGCCGAAAAATAGACCTGCGGCAATGCCTAACGGTACCGGTTCGAGCAGGCTGGCGAAGGTGAGCCCGTGAAATGAAATTCCGGCATTGGCGAACGCAAACACCGGAAGTACCCCGTACGCCACCCAAGGGTGCAGGCTGTGCTCGAAATGCCGCAACAGAGACTTTTCTTGTTCGCGATGGCTCTTGAGAGGTATGAAAAATGCCAGCAAGACCCCTGCAAGTGTCGCGTGAATTCCCGATTTGAGCACTGCCACCCAAAGCGCGACCCCGATTATCACGTAAGGTGCCGGGCGGGCAATGCCTTTCTTGTTGAAGTAGAAAAGGACGAGCGCGGCAATTCCCGCGAGCAATAGTGACAGCATTGATAGCTTATCCGAATAATAGACCGCGATGATGATGATGGCCCCGAGGTCGTCAAATATTGCAACGCTAAGCAAGAAAATTTTCAATGAAGGCGGTACCCGGTTGCCAAGCAAACTAAGCACCCCGACTGCGAACGCGATGTCGGTCGCGGCTGGAATCGCCCAGCCTGCCATAGTAACCGGGTCGCCCCAGTTCAAGTAGGCATAAACAACCGCCGGCATCACGATCCCGCCCAAGGCAGCCAGGCCGGGCAGAACGATTTGCGACGGACGGGAGAGCTCTCCTTCCAATATCTCGCGCTTCAACTCGAGGCCGACGAGAAAGAAAAAAACCGCCATCAGCCCATCGTTGACCCACAGCAAGAGCGGTTTCGCCAGCCCAAATTCGCCTGCATGAATGCTTATAGTTGTTTGCAAAAACCCAAAGTAATAGACGGCAAATGGCGAATTGACCAAGACCATCGCCAACACCGCCAAACACATCAGGATAAGCCCACCGGACGACTCGAGTTTCAGGAACTCGGCGATTGCCCCGCGAAAATCTACTCGATTAGCCTTAAAATCAGCAAGGCGGGAAAGCCAGGATTTCATAGTGCCGCTCCTGTTTTGTTAGGAACTTGGTGGCATTATTCTAAGATATCGGCATCCGATATACGTGGCAAGAATTTTTTGAGCGGAATAAATGAACGGGCAATCGTTTACCATCTGGACCATTGGCCACGGCAACCGCACCGCGTCTGAGTTAGTGCAAATGCTCGATGAAGCTGGGGTGGAGTGTTTGGCGGATGTCAGAAGCTATCCCGGCTCGCGCCGCAATCCGCAATTTTCCCGGGAGCAGCTTGCTGCATTACTTTCCGCGCATGGCATAGATTACCGGTGGGAAGGCGAAAGTTTGGGTGGATTCAGGAAACCTAGAGCCGATTCAAAACATGTGGCGTTGAGAAGCAGGGGCTTTCGCGGCTACGCGGATTACATGGAATCGGCGCCGTTCAACGCTGGAGTTTCTGCGCTGATTAAGAGCGCGCAGAAATACCGAACCGCCATTATGTGCGCCGAGCGCTTGCCTTGGCGCTGCCACCGGGCGCTCATTTCCGATTACCTCGTGATGCAAGGGATTTCCGTGACGCATTTGCTCACGCCCGGGAAAGTCCAGAAGCACAAGATGAATCCCGCGGCGAAAATTTCCAACGGTGGATTAGTGTACGATCAGATGGTACAGATGCGACTTCGGGTTTGAAACTGCGATCGAAGCAACGCAGCTTCAAAATCCGCGATTTCTAGAGATCCTATTTTTCACTTTCCACGCCCAGTAAGCGCTGGTACAGCAAGCCACCGAGATAAAAGGTAATACCCAGCAGGACTAGACTTATAATGCGCAGCAACGGTGCAGCCCCTGACAAGTCGTAGAGTAAAACCTTGCCCACCGTAGCGGCAAATATCAGCAGGGACGACTGGCCGAGTTCGCGATTGCGCTGCGTTAACGACAGAACCAAACAAGTCAAAGCCAAGAAACCCCAGACGGTTGACACCACGATTCGTTCGTGGAGCAGTTGCACCGCAGCTGCCATGAGGCTGATATGACCGCCGTAAAGTAACAGCATCAGCGTCTGGCGCAGCGCTTGTAGATTACGGCCAAAGTAATAGCCTGCGTAAAGCCCCAGGGCATAGAGAATAGCCAGCAACTCCCGTGCAGGAACCGTTTGGACATCGGTATTGAGCACTATGCGCAGATAATTGACCGCGAAGATGATGCCGACCACCAGCCACAAAGGCCAGCGCACGATGCCCGCAGCACTGCTGGAAAGGCTGACCATGGCAGTCGCTGGCATGAGCAGGAAAGCGACCCAGGGCGCCCAACTTCTTGGCACGGATTCAATGTAGCCGGCATGAAACAGCACCAGCGCGATATAGGCAGACAGAAGAAGTTCACCGCCGGGCAGCGGACGCTTGAGGGTAGCGCGGGTTAAGCCATAGATTACTGCCAGCGCCAGCGCGCTTGCCGCCGCAATCCACGGGGCATAAACCGGCAGGTGTCTGTTGAGCAGCGTGTACTGCAGAAAGTAAAAGACGAGCAGCGCCGGAAGATGAAGCAGCGCGGTATCACGGTCCAGCGGCGTTTGATGGCGGATGGAAAATAAAACGGTGGCGGCGGCAAAGATCAGAAACTGTACTGTCTGGAAAGCCAGCGCGGACACCCACTCTTCGGCGACTCCGTCATGCCATACGAGGTCGAATCCGATCAGCGCAAAATAAAGAGCGAGTAAATAGATCAGCCTGCGCCCGATCCAAATGGAGTAGACACTGAATACGATGCTCCAAGCCGAAAAGTAAATCACCAGCTCGGTGATGGCGGCGCTCAGGCTCGATAGTAAAAAAGGCGCAGAGTACGAGCCAATTATGGCAAACATCGCGTAAAGCTCGCTCGCAAAAACCCGGCATAACCACAGTGAAACAATACAGACCAAGACCACGGCTGCCGCTGCCGACCCGGGTTCGAGGAATCCGTAATACAGGTGCGCCCCGTAGATCGACAGGAAGAGGATGACCACTCCTCCAGCCGGCAGAAGGCCCGCGTAGCGACGGTCGGTAGCACGCAGCAGAAAACCCGCGCCAATCAAAACCACTGCACCGAGGACCGCGATGGTTATTTGCCGCAGCGGGGTGAGCCAGCCGGTGTCGAGCGCCAGACGGATGAGATATGCCGCCGCCAGTACTAAAGCGGTCAAGCCTACCCATCCCAATACGCTGGTAACGGAAGACGCCTTTTTTTCGCCGGCGGTCTTGGCTGTGGAATCAACTATCCTGGGGGCATGGGCAAATTGCGCCACGCTTATCTCGCCAAGCGCCGGTTTCTGGTCTGCAGCCTGCGCCAGCTTCGTCTCGAGCAGTTTGAGACGATTTTCTATCCGAGCAAATCGTTGCTCAAGCTCATTGTCTTCCATTCTGTCCCCAATCGAAACTCGAGCTCAATTTCCAACACTAGCCCACGATGAGCACGCGGAAATCGTTGACATTGGTCCGAGTCGCGCCGGTCATGACGAGATCACGTAAAGCGTGGAAAAAGCTGTAGCTGTCATTATTGGTCAGCAGCTTTTCCGGGTTTAGGTCGAGTTTGCGGGCGCGCTGCAAGGTATCAGGAGTAATCAGCGCGCCAGCATTATCGCCGGTGCCGTCCGATCCGTCAGTGCCGCAGGAAAGCGCATAAACATCTTTCATGCCTTGCAAATCTATAGCCAGCGAGAGCAGGAATTCGGTGTTACGTCCGCCGCGGCCGTTGCCCCGCACGGTCACCGTGGTCTCGCCCCCCGAGATCAGCGCTACACGTGCTTTCCAGGGTTCGCCGTATCTGAGAATTTGGCGCGCCAAACCGCCAAAAACCTTTGCCACCTCGCGCGCTTCGCCGGTTATAGTATCGCCCAGAACTGCGGTCTTGATGCCCTGTTTGCGGAAATATCTTGCAGCCGCATGCAATGAATTATGCGCCGTTGCAATCACATGGTTTTCAACTTTGCGAAACACTTTGTTATTTGGCTTGGGAGTCTCCTCGAGCCTGCCCTCTTGACCCCGGTGCAAAATGTCCATGACGGGTTCGGGCGCTCTGACCTGATATCGGGAAATAATTCGCAGCGCATCGCTGTAGGTTGTCGGATCGGCAGTACACGGACCCGAGGCAATATGCGTCGGATCATCACCTGTGACGTCGGAAATGATGAGCGCGACCACTGGCGCCTTGCTAGCGGCGGCCAATCTTCCGCCCTGAATGGCTGACAAGTGCTTGCGCACGGTATTGATCTCCTGAATCGTTGCGCCACAAAGCAGCAATTGCCTCGTGATTGCCCGTAGATCTTCCATGCTGACACCGGCGACCGGTAGCGAGAGCAGGCTTGAGCCGCCGCCGCTAATCAGGGCGAGCAACAAGTCGTTCACCCCGAGCCTCTTCACTTCCTCAAAGATTTCCCTTGCTGCGGTTTCGCCACTCGCGTCAGGAATGGGATGGCCGGCTTCGACGACCTTGATGTGGCGCGTAGGCAGGCTATGGCCATAGCGCGTAATGACCACGCCGGAAAGCGCATTTTTTTTGGGCCAATGCTTTTCCACGGCAAATGCCATGGAAGCGGCGGCTTTGCCCGCGCCGACAACCAAGGTGCGCCCCTTGGGGACCTCGGGCAAATGGCGAGGAACGATTTGCAGAGGATCTGCTGCGGCAAGCGCCGCTTTAAAGCTGTCCAGCAAGAGCTTGCGTGGGGCAATCGAGGCCATAATTACTGCGCCATGCTCTTCGCGATGGCATAGATCTCCTCGGCGTCGAAAACCTGGTTTTCGCTTTCGAACAACTTGCCGATGCATGCACGATGCACTTGCAGCTTGAGGCCCCCGAAGCCGATTGCGCCGTAAACGGTTTTGCCGTTGCGGTTCGCAGCCTTGTCCATCATGTCCACGCCGGCAATTCCCAGGGGGGGCGTGGCGTTCGCATCTGCCATCAGCTCAATGCTTGGATTGTTTTGCCAATGGCTTTCTTCCAGCAATTGCACTCCAGCCGCGCCCGCGGCAAAAACGATTTGAGTGCCTTTGAGCGCTGCGCCGCGCGCCGCATTATCGGCTGCTTCCAGCGGACTGACATTGACAGCGAAGCGCTCCTGGATCTGCTTGCAGGCGTTTTCAGCCCGGTCGCGCTTTCTCGAGGTGACCACAACCTGCGCGCCTTCTTTTGCCAGTAGTGCAGCAGCGCGAAGCCCCACAGGGCCGGTTCCCGCCAGCACGACTGCGCGCTTTCCGGCAACCGATCCGGAGCGGGTGAGCATCGCGACGCCGGCGGCAGCGGTAGTGTTTGAGCCGTTGCTATCGAGCATCACCGAAACGCGGAAATTGGCGAAGAATTTTTTCTTGACGGCCTTAAGTAAAATCTGGCCTGCTTCCATGTTGCTGCCGCCGATAAAAATTGCGGTATATTTCTTTTCCTTGGGGGCGCGGGTAAAAATTGTACCGTCCACCAGAAAGCCTACATTTTGCGGCGTAACATTGCTGTATCCGGTAACATGATCAGCGCCGCCATCGTAGGCAACCACGGTATCAAATACGCTGGGATAGGGGTCGGTATCAAACTGGAACAGGAGCTTTTTCATTCTTGGGCCCTCAGATTGAAGCGGATAGTCTACCATTTCTTTTTTACCGGGGAACCTCGGGTCGGGTCCCCCAATAAACGAAAGGATAAGCTGTGATTAAAGACGATTCCATCCAGAAATTTCTAACTGAACTTGCTGGCTCGAGCTCTACGCCGGGAGGCGGAAGCGCCGCCGCAGTGATGGGGGCGATGGGCGGGGCGCTGGTGAGCATGGTGTGCAATCTTACCATCGGCAAGAAGAATTACGCCGAAGTCGAAGCGGAAATGCGCGAACTGCTGGCACAGTCGGAGAATTTGCGGCACCGCCTTACCGGCATGATCAATGACGACGTGGAGGCGTTCAATCAGGTGATGGCGACCTATGGCATGCCGAAGAGCAGCGATCAGGAAAAAGCCATACGCGCGGCGGCAATCCAGGATGCGTTGAAGCATGCTACCCAAGTACCGTTGAATTGCGCCAAAGTTTGCTTCGAGGTCATGCAGCTGTCGAAACGCGCAGCGGAAAAAGGCAATGTCAATGTGGTGAGTGACGCGGGCGTGGCGGTGCTCGCTGCTTGCGCGGGCCTCAAAAGCGCCGCGCTTAACGTATATGTCAATACCGCGGCAATAAAGGACGAGGCATTTAACCGACAGAAACTGGCAGAGCTCAACAAAGTGCTTGCCGATGCCGACCGTTTTGCCGGCAGCATCTACGAATTGGTAAAAGGCAAACTCATTTCGCATTAGCCGCAAATTGCAGGAGGTCAGGAGCAGGGGCGGCAAGCCGAGCTAAGCTGCGGCTTGCAGCACGCTTTTGAGATACATACCGGTGTAGCTCTGCCGGTTTTTCGCAATGTCTTCCGGTGTGCCTTCGGCGATGACGCGCCCACCTCCATCGCCGCCCTCGGGGCCGAGATCAATGATCCAGTCCGCCGTTTTGATCACGTCCAAATTGTGCTCGATCACCACCACGGTGTTGCCGTGGTCGCGCAGGCTGTGCAGAACCTTGAGCAGCAAATCGATATCGTGGAAATGCAGCCCGGTAGTGGGTTCGTCCAGAATATAGAGCGTTCGGCCCGTGTCGCGCTTGGAAAGCTCGAGTGAGAGTTTGACACGCTGCGCTTCGCCGCCGGAAAGCGTGGTCGCGGACTGGCCCAGCTTGATATAACCCAATCCCACGTCCAGCAGGGTGCGAAGTTTTTTTGCTACCACCGGCACCGGTGAGAAAAACTCATAAGCCTGTTCCACCGTCATTTGCAGGATTTCATGGACGTTCTTTCCTTTGTACTGGATCTCCAGAGTTTCCCGGTTGTAGCGTTTGCCATGACACACATCGCAGGGCACATAGATATCCGGCAGGAAATGCATTTCCACTTTTAACACCCCGTCGCCCTGGCACGCTTCGCAGCGCCCGCCCTTGACGTTGAACGAGAAGCGCCCCGGCCCGTAACCACGTTCGCGCGCCTGGGGCACGCCCGCATAAAGCTCGCGGATCGGAGTGAAAAGACCGGTGTAGGTCGCAGGATTGGAGCGCGGGGTTCGGCCTATAGGGCTTTGATCCACGCTGATTGCTTTGTCGAAAAATTCCATGCCATCGATGGCCACGTGTGGCGCGGGTTCTATCGGGCTACCATAAAGATGCCGGGCTACGGCGTTATATAAGGTGTCGTTGATCAGAGTGGACTTGCCGGAACCGGAAACCCCTGTCACGCACACCATCAATCCAAGAGGCAGATTCAGGTTGATCTGCTTGAGGTTGTTGCCGCTCGCGCCCAAGAGATGCAGGGTGCGTTTGCGGTCCGGTTTATGGCGCAACCCCGGCAGTTTAATGGTGCGTTTGCCGGCCAGATACTGGCCGGTAAGCGACTCCGAGTGTTGGCGTATTTGCTGCGGTGAACCTTCCGCAACCACCCGCCCGCCGTGCTCCCCTGCGCCCAAGCCCATGTCTACCACATGATCCGCGTTCATTATCGCTTCGTAATCGTGCTCAACGACAATGACGCTGTTGCCGAGATCACGCAGCCGTTTCAATGTGTCCAGCAATCGCCCATTGTCACGCTGATGCAGGCCAATCGACGGCTCGTCCAGCACGTACATGACGCCAGTCAATCCCGAGCCGATCTGGCTCGCCAAGCGGATGCGCTGCGCCTCTCCGCCGGAAAGGGTGTCTGCGGAGCGCTCGAGAGAAAGATAATCGAGGCCAACGTTGTTGAGAAATTGCAGGCGACTGACGATTTCCTTGATTATCTTTTCCGCAATGGCCTGCTTGGCGCCGGTTAATTCGATGCTTTCAAAAAACTGCACCGTTTGCTGCAACGGCATCGAGCTTATTTCATATATAGTTCGATTTGCCACACGCACATGGCGTGCTTCGCGACGCAGTCGCGTGCCCTGGCATTGCGGACAGGGTTGGCTGTTGAGATATTTCGCCAGTTCTTCCCGCACCACCAGCGAATCGGTTTCCCGGTAACGCCGCTCGAGATTGGGAATGATGCCCTCGAAAGCGTGTTCGCGCTGGTAATTATTGCCGCGTTCGCCGAGGTAAGTAAATTTGATTTTTTCCCTGCCGCTGCCGTTCAAAATCAGTTCCTGAATGGATTTCGGCAGTTTTTCAAAAGGGGTCTCCAGGTCGAAATGGAAATGCGAGGCGAGACTTGCCAGCATCTGGAAATAGAACTGATTGCGTCGGTCCCAGCCCTTGATAGCGCCGGATGCGAGGCTGAGATGCGGGAAGGCGACCACACGCTTGGGGTCGAAAAAGCTGATTTGCCCCAAACCGTCGCAGCGCGGGCAAGCGCCCATCGGATTGTTGAAGGAAAACAGCCGCGGCTCGAGTTCCGGCAGAGAATAACTGCACACCGGGCAGGCGAATTTGGCGGAAAATAAATGCTCGCGCCCACTGTCGATTTCCACTGCCAGTGCTCGACCGTCGGCGTGTCGCAGTGCGGTTTCAAACGATTCGGCCAGCCGTTGCTTGACATCGGGCCGTACTTTAAGGCGGTCCACCACCACTTCGATGGTGTGTTTGCGAGTTTTCTGCAGCTTGGGAAGATTATCTATTTCGTATACTTTACCGTTGATCCTGAGCCGCACGAAGCCCTGCGCGCGCAATTCGTCGAAGAGATCAATCTGTTCGCCTTTTCGCCCGACGATCAGCGGGGACAGGATCATCAATTTAGTGTCGGTCGGCAGTTGCAGCACGTGATCAACCATTTGCGACACACTTTGCGCCTGTAACAGGATCTCATGATCAGGGCAATACGGGTCGCCGACCCGCGCAAATAAAAGCCGCAGGTAATCGTGGATTTCAGTGACCGTGCCGACCGTGGATCGCGGATTGTGCGAAGCGGCTTTTTGCTCTATGGAAATCGCGGGCGAAAGGCCCTCGATTAGGTCCACGTCGGGCTTTTCCATGAGCTGCAGAAACTGGCGCGCGTACGCAGAGAGCGATTCAACATAGCGGCGCTGGCCCTCGGCATATAAGGTGTCGAAAGCCAGCGAAGACTTACCGGAACCGGATAAGCCGGTGATCACGATCAGCCGATTGCGCGGCAAATCGAGACTGATGTTTTTCAGATTGTGAGTGCGTGCGCCGCGGATTTTTATAAAGTCCACGGGTCTGACCTATCCTGGCGATGACCAACCTGTTAATATACCTGAGTTTCCGAATTTTTCCCAACCCCCTATGTCTTTTTCCGACAGGATGACCCCGCTGGAATTGCGTGCCAGTGCGGGGCTTGCCAGCATTTTTGGCCTGCGCATGTTGGGGATGTTCGTGATTCTTCCGGTGTTCGCTGTCTACGCTGAAAGCCTGCCGGGCGGCGTCAGCCATACCTTAGTGGGAATTGCGCTCGGCGCATACGGCCTCACCCAAGCCATTCTGCAAATACCTTTCGGCTGGCTCTCAGACCGAATCGGGCGCAAGCCAACGATCTATGCCGGGCTCCTGCTGTTTGCGATCGGTAGTTTTGTAGCGGCAGCGGCGCAAGACATCTACCTTATTATTGGCGGGCGTGTGCTACAAGGATCGGGTGCGATTTCTGCTGCGGTCATTGCCATGACTGCTGATTTGACCCGCGAGGAACACCGCACCAAGGCCATGGCATTGATCGGCTCGACCATAGGGTTTAGCTTTGCGCTGTCGCTGATTTTGGGACCGCTGCTGTTTCATCTCATCGGTGTGCCAGGGATCTTTGCTTTAACCGGCGTGCTGGCGCTGTCGGCAATAGCAGTCGTATTTGCGGTGATTCCCAACCCACAACACAGCTATTCTTCAGCGGGCGATGCTCAAAGCAGCAGGCTGCTCGCCGTAATGCGCGATGGCCAGTTAATGCGCTTGAATTTTGGGATTTTCTCGCTGCACGCGGTGCTGATGGCCTTGTTTATCGTGGTGCCCTTTGCCTTGCGCAATGCGGGGCTCAGGGTGGAGCGTCACTGGCTCATGTACCTTCCGGTAATGTTGTGTTCGTTCATTATGCTTTTGCCGGCGATTGTGTTTGCGGAAAAAAAAGCCAAGCTCAAGCAAGTGTTTTGTGCGGCGGTGGTGCTGATGCTCGCGACCGAGGTATTGTTGCCTTGGCTGTTAGGCAGCTTGTGGGAAATCTTTATTGGCTTGCTCGCGTTCTTTACCGCTTTCAATATACTAGAAGCGTCTTTGCCTTCGCTGATTTCAAAATTCGCGCCGCCCGGCGCCAAGGGCACAGCGATTGGAGTGTATAGCAGTATTCAGTTTTTTGGCGCTTTTGTCGGCGCTGTGGCAAGTGGATATCTGTCGCAGCATTACGGCACCCAAGCGGTATTTATTTTCGGCGTCGTACTGATTGCCATTTGGCTGATACCCGCGTTTACCATGAAGGTGCCGGTCGCCGCGGAAACCAAAATCTATCCGATTCCGGCGATGGACAAACGCCGTGCCAGCGGCCTGTCTCAGCGACTGGCCTCGGTGCCGGGAGTGCAGGAAGCCTTGGTGATCGCCGCCGAAGGCGTGGCATACGTCAAAGTGGACAGCAGCGTCTTTGATGAACAAAATGTAATCAGATTAATTGCAGGGGAGGCTTAGGAATCTCTGATTAAGCCCCACGTGGCCGCGACAGCGGCTTTCCGCGTTGCAGGGCGCGAAGCGAGGCGCGCCGAATACTCACCACATATTCGCAAGCCGAGCGACGAAGCCATGTGCGAGGATAAGGCGCCCCGGACTCGGTCTCGCGCAGCGTGGTGCGGGAAGGGGCGCAAGCTGCCGCATGAGACATTGTAAAATGGTGCGCTTATGCTGGTGCTCCCGCACCCCAAGCTTCGCCGACCATGTCGCGCCAGCCGTTCCAGAGGGTTGCTGCGACTAAGGCCACAGCTTCGGCGTTGCGTTCCTCGTCCATAGCCTTTACTATGGACATCGTCGCGCGCCTTGTATCTGCAGCCTTCTCGCAGGCAACGCGGCTCACGTAGGATTTAATCAGAGATCCCATATGGCATCGGTCAACAAGGTAATCATCATCGGCAACCTCGGGCGGGATCCCGATGTGCGCTACATGCCCGACGGCGGCGCCATCGCCAATATCAGCGTCGCGACCACCGATACTTGGAAGGACAAGAGCGGGGAAAAACAGGAGCGCACCGAATGGCACCGAGTGGCCTTCTTCGGCAAGCTGGCTGAAATTGCCGGGGAATATTTGAAAAAAGGCAGCCAGGTCTACGTCGAGGGCTCCCTGCGCACGCGCAAGTGGCAAGACAAGGAAGGCCAAGAGCGCTATACGACGGAAATAGTTGCCGACCGCATGCAGATGCTCGGTAGCCGCGCCGGCGGCTCCGAGCCCATGAGCCGCGAAGTATCGTCAAAAGAACCGGCCGCTTCCGGTTCTGCGGCCAAGAGCGGTGCAATCGAGGATTTAGAGGACGATATTCCTTTTTGAACTTGTTTCAGGCGGTCATGCTTGCGGCGTTGAGCATCCCGATGGCCACAGACAGCGCAACCAGCAGAATGCCGCTCGCCATGTGGTCCTCCGCAATGGTCTTGCGGAAATGCGGTATGCATAGCGCGGCGGCTGCGTAAGCGATTAGTTGCGCCGCGAAAGCAATCCCCGCCCAAATAAGCATATCCGTAATATTCATGCTCTGGGCGACCGCCTTTCCCATCGGGATCGCGAAACCAATTATCGCACCGCCCAGCGAAAGCGCAGCCGCCTTGTTGCCTGCGCGAATCAGCCGGATTTCGTGATATGGCGTAATGGCGTTGTAAAACATCACGAACACGACCAGCAGCAGCAGCGAGACCGCGAAATATAATACGAACGTACCAGTCCCGCCGAGATATCCTGCAAAGCTTTCCATGTAAATTCCTCCTTAATCGAAGTAATGGGGTAAAAAGCGACTCGCGTTGGTAGTCACGAGCCCCAAATCCTCCCGAATCCCGATCCCCGCGGGTTGATCGCCGACTATCCAAGCGCCGATTACCGGATGGTTGCCGTCAAATTCCGGAAGCGGATGAAGCGCTTGGTAGATATAACCTTCGGCGCCGTAACTGCCTTCGGTAGCGAAAATTTCCTGTCCGCGCCCGGAATAAATCGCGATGTTAGCGCCTTCCCTGGACAGGATTGGTTTTCTGACGTGCGCGCCATCGATCTTGCCCGGTCGCGGGTAAGTTGGAAGAAGGTTGGGATGCTCGGGAAAGAGTTTCCAGAGCGCCGCGAGGAGTCCTTTGTTCGAAAGCAGCATCTTCCAAGCAGGCTCTACAAAGATCGTCCCGGAAACTGGAATATTGGTCCCGAATGGTTCGCGTACCAGCCATTCCCAGGGATAGAGTTTAAACAGAACGCGCACCGGATGATCGCTGCAGTCCACGAAGCGGCCAAGATCCTGCGCCCAGCCGATGTCCTCGATGAAGATGAATCTCGCATCCAGCCCGGCCTGCGAGGCCGTGTCGCGCAGGTACTCAAGGTTACCCAAGTCCTCCGGATTATCCTTGACGCATGCAAAATGCACGGGCGTATCGACAGGAATATTCTTCGCCAGAATCTTCCAACGTTTAATCAGCCGCTCGTGGAGGGAATTGAACTGGTCGGCATTGCCCTGGCGCACGTCTTGCAACCAGTACCACTGGACAACTGCTGTCTCGAGTGCCGCGGTTGGCGTATCGGCATTGTACTCAAGGAGTTTGGGGGGATTCACGCCGTCGTAGGAAAGGTCAAAGCGGCCATAGAGCGAGGGTGCTCGCAGCTTCCAGGACTCGACAATGTAGGGTACGCACCAGCGCGGAATCGCCAGCTGCTCAAAGCCATCCAGTCTGATGATTTCCTCGACAGCCTGCAGGCACATGCTATGCAGTTCCGCAGCCGCCGACTCGAGCTCGTTGATTTCCGCGGAGCTGAAGTGGTAACAGGCCGATTCGTCCCAGTAAGTGCCGTCCAAGCTGTGGTAGTCGAACCCCACGCCTGTGCATTTCTCGGTCCAATCAGGGCGAGGCGTACTGGGTTCGCGCAGCATCAGCCAGTTGCTCCGTGAACAGAAGCATGGGAGCCGAAGCCACCGCGCGATACATGCAGGGCAAAAGCATGGCTTCCGGGACGCTCCGGCGGATGTACGCCGTCGGGACGCTTGCCCAGGTAAACATAGCGCGGCCCGTAGTAATAGATGCCGCCCGACCTGGCAACACCGGGAGCCGGCTCGCAGCGGTTTTCGTCACCCCAGTCCCGCACGCAGTCCGCCTTGTCCGAGTAAATATCTCTCGCTTGCGGAGGTTCGCGCGGGCCGCACGCGGAGAGCGCGGCCGATCCAATCAGCGTGAGCGTAATGGCCGCCGTGGATTTGCGAATCCGTTTTTTCTGCATCGCGCGCCTCCCGCGCCGCGTTTTTAAGCGAACATTGATATCACTTGAATCCGGATTTTTTGGGAATTATGATTCGCGTTATCATCCCGTCCGCTACCCAGCTCTTGAGCATGCCCGCGGCATGCTGCGCCACCTGAAGTTCGTCTATCGATTCGCACAGACCAGCGCAAATGTCCGCAAAACATTTCCCGCTTCGCATCGCATCCACCGCCCAGGCTTCGGCAACGCTCATTGAGCGGAAGTAAATATTGAGCTCACGGCGCCATAACACCCAGGCCAAGGCAAACTCATTTTTTTTTGGACGTTCGGGCCGCTCTTTTTTATCAACTGCTTTCCAGAACTGCGGCACGTCCCATTCCAGGTTAAGGCGTTGCAGTGAAGCGTGGGGCGTCAATGCCATTGCAGGCCACGCCTTCGCTGGGATCTTTGCCACGTCCGCCGCTGTTACCGCCGGATCATTGGCAGCGTCAAACGCCATCGCCAGCAACCACTCGAAAGCGGCCATTTCGCTTAATTCCGGGTATTCGTTGTAAGGCGCGGTCGCTTTCAGGAATTGCGCCAGTTCGCCGCCGTACCAGCGCAGGTTGAAATAGGGCGACGGGTGGCTTTCTATGTAGGCGTATCCTATTTTTTCGAATTCATCATCTCCTGCTAGCTTGCGCAAGCCGGGGTAATCGGTGTCCAGCGCTTCCATGAGGCGCAAGCGGTAGGCGTTCGAATAGATAGTGAGCCGCGTTTTGGCGCTGGCGCGCCGGGTGCCTGCCACTTCGCGTTCCATGCGCCGGTCACCCTTGAACACGTAGTTCTGGAATTCCCTTTGCAGGTTCGACAGGGCTTTCATGCTGCTTTGGCTTTGGCCAAGATCGGCTCCGCGATGTTTCTCGCCTGATCGAGTTCTGCGAGCAGTTCTTTAAGGGGCGGGATGTTGTCGTCGCGCTCTATCATTGTCGAAATAGGGCCAAAACGCTGCAACGCCCGCTCATAGAGCGCCCACACCGGATCGATTATCGGTTGATCATGCGTGTCGACGATGTAATTGCCGCAGTTTTGGTGGCCCGCCAGATGAAATTGCTGGACCCTCTCGTCCGGGATGCCATTGAGGTAATCCTCGGGCGCAAAGCCGTGATTGAAGCTGCTGACATAGATATTGTTGATGTCGAGCAGGATCAAACAGTCAGCCTGCTCCGCGATTTGCGCCAAGAACTCCCACTCGTTGAATTGGGACTGCTTGTAGCTGACGTAGCTTGATACGTTTTCCAGCAGGATTTTGCGTTCCAGGATGTCCTGGACCTGTTTGACCCTGGAAACGACATGCTTCAGCGCCTCCTCGGTATACGGAAGCGGCATCAGATCGTGGAGGTTTAATCCGCCTACCCCGGTCCAACACAAGTGATCGGAGATCCATTTGGGCTCGATTCTGTCTGCCAAGGTTTTGAGTTGTCCCAGATAATCGCGATTCAGGGGGTCTGTGCTGCCAATCGAAAGCGATACCCCGTGCATCACGATTGGATAATGTGCGCGGACGCGATCAAGGTAGTAGAGGGGTTTGCCTCCCGGAACCAAATAATTCTCGGATAGGACTTCGAACCAATCCACTTTGGGACGAGTGGCAAGTATCTCGTCGTAATGTGGAATTCTCAAGCCCAGGCCAAAACCTAAATAGTCGGGTTTGCGAGACATGATGGCAGCAGACACGAGAAAAGGATAACAGAAGCCATGAGACAAAACACCCTTGCATAAGTTGCACCGGCGCCGCATCCAGGGCTGCAGCTTTGACAATCGCTCGAGATCGATTAAGTTACAATGAACTCTGCGCCTTTAATTCTTGGATCCAAGTCTGGCCAAGAGATTAAAAATGTTCCGGCTGTAGGTACGCGCAAACTCGCCAGATTTTTACATTTTGCCAGAGCAAGCTCGTATATTAAGCAGCCAACCACTGTTATTTAAGGAGAAAATATTAGCCAGTCACCGGTGAGCGAATGCGCGATAACTGTCGAGGGTCTGACTAAATATTTCGGCAAGGTTCTCGCGGTGGATAATGTCAGCTTCCGCGTGCGCCAAGGCTCAACCTGCGCGCTTTTGGGCGGCAACGGCGCAGGAAAAACGACCACGCTTTCAATATTACTCGGCCTGCTGCTGCCCACTTCAGGTCGTGTGACCGTTCTCGGCGAGGACATGCTAAGGCACCGTTACCGCGTGCTGCCGCGCATGAATTTTACATCTCCGTATGTAGATTTGCCTAAGCGCCTCACGGTCGCGGAAAACCTGACCGTATACGCGCGCTTGTACGGAATGAGCAATATCAGGCCGCGTCTTGAAGAACTTTCCGAGGAATTGCAAATCGGCGCTTTCATGCACCGCCCCTACGGCACGCTCTCCGCTGGGCAAAGGAACCGGGTCGCACTTGCCAAGTCCTTGCTCAACCAGCCGGAAGTATTGCTGCTCGACGAGCCCACCGCTTCGCTTGATCCCGACATGGGCGACCGCATGCGCGAATTTCTGGTGAGTTACCAGAAGCGCAGCCGGGCAACTCTTTTGCTTGCTTCGCACAACATGCAGGAGGTGGAGCGCATGTGCAATGACGTGATCATGATGCGCGAAGGGAAAATCGTCGACCACGGTACGCCGCAAACGCTGCTTGGGCGTTATGGACGCAAGAACCTGGAAGAAGTTTTCCTGGACATTGCCCGCTACCGCAGCTATCAACCGGCCGCCCGGAGCGCGCGGTGAACACGGTAGCCTTTTCCCCGCGACGTATCGGCGCAATGGTGCTACGCCATGTTTACCTGATGCGTAAATCCTGGCCGCGCATTCTGGAACTTGCCTACTATCCGTCCATGCAGATGATCCTTTGGGGATTTATCGCGAAGTTCCTCACCACCACCGGTTCCTGGGTGGCGCAGGCTCCGGGACTCTTGATCGCTTCGGTTCTGCTTTGGGACATCTTGTTCAGAAGTCAGTTGGGCGTTTCGCTCACTTTTTTTGAAGAGATGTATTCGCGCAACCTCGGCCACTTGTTTGTAAGCCCATTGCGACCTTACGAGCTGGTGTGCTCCAAACTGATTATCAGTCTGCTGCGCACTCTGATTGGCGTGGGCGGTGCCGCGCTCCTTGCAATCCCGTTTTACCATTATTCGATTTTCAGCATGGGACTGCCGCTGATCGCTTTCTTCGCCAATCTGATGATGATGGGCTGGGGCATCGGCCTGATGGTCTCGGCTCTGGTGTTGCGCTGGGGATTAGGGGCGGAAAACCTGGCATGGGCATTGATTTTTGCCGCCGCGCCTGTGAGCGGCGTGTATTATCCCATTAGCGTGCTTCCCGGCTGGCTAAAGCCGCTTTCGCTTGCGCTGCCATCCAGCCATGTGTTCGAAGGTATGCGCGCAGTGATGATTGAGCATCAGTTCCGTGTTGATCAGCTGCTCGACGCTCTAGCGCTGAATTTCATCTACCTCGTGGCCGGAGTATTGGTTTTTCTTGCTGCTTTTCGAGCCGCGCGGACTCGCGGGCTGCTGGTGCACATTGGAGAATAAGCCTTGAATTTGCGGTATTCGGCCCCAATGTTTTCAGCCGGTAAAACCGCGACATACGATATAATATGCAATTTTTCGAACTAGGGAACATTTATGCCCATTTATGAATATCGCTGCGCTTCCTGCGGCTTAAAAAAGGAAGTGTTGCAGAAAATGAGCGATGGCCCGCTGACGCGTTGCCCTGAATGCGGGAAGCCCAGTATGCAAAAACAGGTTACCGCCGCTGGATTCCTACTTAAGGGCAAAGGTTGGTATGCCACTGATTTCAAGAAAGCGGACAAGCCAAAGAAGGAAGAACCCAAATCCAGTGACGAAAAAAAACCCGCCGCAACTTGCCAAAATGGCGCTTGCCCGGCCTGCGAATAATTAATGAAGCGCTACTTCATCACCGGGCTTCTGATCTGGGTGCCCCTGGTCATTACCCTGTGGGTGCTGGATCTCCTGATCGGCACCATGGATCAGAGTCTGCGCCTGCTCCCGCCCGCGTGGCGTCCGGAAGCACTGTTCGGATTCCATATTCCCGGTTTGGGCGCGATCGTCACTGTGCTGGTGGTTTTTGTTACGGGATTATTAAGCGCAAACATCCTCGGTCAGCGATTCGTGCACCTTTGGGAATGGCTGCTCGGGCGCATCCCGGTGGTGAAAACGATCTACAGCAGTGTCAAGCAGGTGAGCGACACGCTCATTTCCGGCCAGGGCCAGGCGTTTCGCAAGGCATTATTGGTGCAATATCCGCGCGAAGGCTCGTGGACCATAGCGTTCCAAACCGGGCGCCCCGGCGGTGACGTTGTGAATCATCTCAAGGGCGAATACGTAAGTGTTTATGTGCCGACCACGCCCAATCCCACCTCCGGTTTTTTTCTGATGATGCCAAAAGCCGAGGTGATCGAGCTCGACATGAGTGTGGATGAGGCGCTCAAATACATCATTTCCATGGGGGTCGCGGCGCCGCTTCCTCATAAGAAAAACGCGTGACGGGCGCCTCGTTCAGCCCGATTTCGATTTCGCAATTTCCGATCTTTCATCATGAAGCGTACCGAGTACTGCGGCCTCGTAAACCGGAAGCATCTGCAGCAAAACGTGAACCTGTACGGCTGGGTACATCGGCGGCGCGATCATGGGGGGGTGATCTTCATTGATTTGCGTGACCGCGAAGGATTGGTACAGGTGGTGTGCGATCCCGACCGGCCAGACATGTTCAAGATCGCGGAAAAGATCCGCAACGAATACGTGTTAAAAGTCACCGGCAAGGTGCGTCAACGTCCCGAAGGCACGGTGAACCCGGATTTGATCAGCGGCGAAGTGGAAGTGCTGGCGCATGAAATCGAAATACTCAACTCCTCACTCACACCGCCGTTCCAGCTCGACGACGAACATCTGTCCGAAACCACTCGGCTGACCTACCGCGTGCTCGACCTGCGCCGCCCGCATATGCAGTCGAATCTCAGGCTGCGTTACAAGATCGCGATGGCAGTGCGGACCTTTCTCGATGCGCATGGCTTCATAGACATTGAAACGCCAATGCTTACCAAGTCTACACCGGAAGGCGCGCGCGATTATTTGGTCCCTTCTCGTCTTCATCCAGGACAGTTTTTTGCTCTGCCGCAATCACCGCAGCTGTTCAAGCAGCTGCTGATGATTGCTGGCTTCGATCGCTATTACCAGATCACCAAGTGTTTTCGCGACGAAGACCTGCGAGCCGATCGCCAGCCGGAATTCACCCAAATAGATATCGAGACTTCATTCCTGAACGAAACTGAAATCACCGAGTTGATGGAGGAACTGGTCCGCAACCTCTTCAGGGTGGTACTGCGAACCGATCTGCCCAAGCCTTTTCCGCGCCTCACATACCAGCAGGCGATGCAGCGTTACGGGTCGGACAAGCCGGATCTGCGTGTCAAGCTCGAACTCACTGAACTTACCGACTTGATGAAAGCAGTCGAGTTCAAGGTATTCCGTTCTGCCGCAGAGCTTTCAGACGGGCGCATTGCAGCCTTACGCGTACCAGACGGCGCAGCCTTCACGCGCAAGGACATCGACGATTACACCGCATTTGTGGCGATCTACGGTGCCAGGGGGCTGGCATACGTCAAGGTCAACGAAAAGTCCAAAGGCGTCGAGGGCCTGCAATCGCCAATACTCAAGTTTCTGCCGGAGAACGTTATCAAAGCGATACTTGAACGCACTGCAGCGCGCGACGGCGACCTGATTTTCTTCGGCGCGGACCGGGCCAGAGTCGTCAACGATACATTGAGCGCGCTGCGTGAAAAAATCGGTCATGAAAAGGGTTTAGCCGAGACCGGCTGGAAACCGCTCTGGGTTACCGATTTCCCGATGTTCGAGCGGAACGAGGAAGAAAAGCGCTGGGATCCGTTGCACCATCCGTTTACTTCTCCAAAGGATGGGCACGCGGCTTTCCTTGACAGCGACCCGTCGAAAGTGCAAGCCAAAGCCTACGACATGGTGTTGAATGGCTGGGAAATCGGCGGAGGCTCGGTGCGCATTCATCGCGAGGACGTACAATCCAAAGTCTTTCGGGCACTGAATATCAGCGAGGATGAGGCACGGCAAAAGTTTGGTTTCTTGCTCGACGCGTTGCAATACGGTGCTCCGCCGCATGGTGGGATCGCATTCGGCCTTGACCGCATCGCCGCGATGATGGCCGGTGCGGAATCGATCCGCGACGTGATCGCTTTTCCCAAAACCCAGCGCGCACAATGCCTGTTAACGCAAGCACCCAGCCCGGTGGACGAAAAACAATTGCGCGAGCTGCATATTCGGCTGCGGGATATAAAACCGGGAGTGAGCTGACATTCGCATCGCTGAGTTCTTTTGGAGTTGCTAATCGCCTCAATGAATCCTTGTCTGGAAGCTGGAACCGGCGCCAAGCTCGGTAAATGACCGAAGTTCTGTGCGTGTCCTAGTGATTGCTTGCCGGCTGTAAGCTAACCACATGTGTCATGGCATACAAAATACCGATTTCGGTTCTGGTCGTCATCCATACCGCCGATCTAAAAGTATTGTTGCTCGAACGGGCGGACCACCCTGATTTTTGGCAATCGGTGACCGGAAGCCTGAATAAGGGTGAAACACCGGAGCGAGCTGCGATTCGCGAAGTGAATGAAGAAACCAAGCTGGATGCGCGTAAGTATCCGCTCACAGATTGGAACATCCAGAACCAGTTTAAAATTTTTCCTGAGTGGCGGCACCGCTATGCACCGGGGGTGACAAAGAATACCGAGCACGTATTTGGATTACTGCTGCCCGAGCCATTTTCTATCGGGGTCGAGCCGCGCGAGCATTTGGCTTTTGCCTGGTTGCCATACAAGGAAGCTGCGCAAAAGTGTTTTTCCTGGAGCAACCGCGACGCGATATTGGCACTGCCGAGGTTTATACCGCATTGAAAGCCAACTTTAAGATGGACGTTCTGTCTTATAATGTGTGAGAGACGATTGCGGCGCAGGGGTGCGCAACTTTTTTGAACGAGATTTTCCATGCAGATGAGTGCGATAGCTTTTGACCGCTTCGATGGGATGAAGGACGAAGCCTGCGAGGCGCGCATACTCGCGGCGAAAGCCGCTTTAGGCAAGCGCGCGGTGATTCTCGGCCATCATTATCAGCGCGCCGACGTCTATAAGCATGCCGATTTGACCGGCGATTCTCTCAGGCTTTCGCGCCTTGCAGCAGAAACCGCCGCTGAGTATATCGTGTTCTGCGGCGTGCATTTCATGGCCGAAGTAGCCGACATTCTCACCCTCGGCAAGCGTGCCGTGATCTTGCCTGACCTGAACGCAGGCTGCTCGATGGCGGACATGGCGAACCTGCCCAAAGTGGAACGTGCCTGGCGGGCGCTTTCAGAAGTATTTGATCCCGAGCAGTTGCTTACTCCGGTAACCTATATCAATTCTGCAGCCGATTTGAAAGCGTTCTGCGGCGAGCATGGTGGCATCGTCTGCACCTCCAGCAACGCCGGAAAAATCCTCGAATGGTCGTTCAAACAGCGCGCCAAAGTGCTGTTCTTTCCGGATCAGCATTTGGGTCGTTGGAGCGGCTACAAGATGGGCATCCCTCTCGAGCAAATGCCTGTTTGGGACCCCGATCAACCGATGGGAGGGCTGTCTCTCGAACAAATAAACAATGCCAAAATTTTGTTATGGAAGGGCCATTGCTCAGTGCATCAGATGTTCCAGCCGCAGCACGTGCTCAAGTTTCGTAATCAATACCCCGATGGGCTGGTAATTTCGCACCCGGAGTGCAAGTTCGAAGTATGCAAGCTTTCGCATTTTGTGGGTTCCACCGAAACGATCATCAAAACGGTGAAAGCCGGCAACCCCAACACACGCTGGCTGGTTGGTACCGAGCTTAATCTGGTAAACCGGCTAGCGGAAGAAGTGAAACGCGAAGGCAAGATCGTCCAGTTCATGGCATCCACGGTATGCATGTGCTCGACGATGGCGCGCATTGATCCCCAGCACCTCGCTTGGGCGCTGGAAAACCTTGTCGAAGGCAAGGTAGTCAATCAGATTCGCGTACCCGAGCGCGACGCCGAGCTGGCAAGGCTTGCGCTAGATCGCATGCTGCAGATATCCTAGACGCAGAAACATTCCGGTTGCATTGCCGTCAGTCAGGGATCGAACGGCCCGCTTGTCCAAATTTGTTTTTCGACAGTCGGCGCGGCGCGTTCAGTTGTTTCTCATACTAATTAAGAATTTTGCACGATAATGAGCAAAACATTACATGTCGCAACCTACAATATTCACAAGGGCTTTTCGCATTTTAACCGACGCATGATGGTGCACGAGTTGCGCGACCGGCTGCACGCGATGCGCGCGGACGTAGTGTTCCTGCAGGAAGTACAGGGCTATCATGGTCATCATGCCGAGATCTATACCAACTGGCCACAAATACCCCAGTACGAATTTCTGGCCGATACGGTGTGGAGTGATTTCAGCTATGGAAAGAATTCGGTGTATGACGAAGGCCATCACGGCAATGCCATATTAAGCCGCTTCCCGATCGTCAACTGGGACAATCTCGACGTATCCGCGCATGCGCTCGAAAGCCGCGGAATCTTGCATTGTGAAATGGAGCTGCCCGGGTGGAACGAGCACTTGCATTGCATCAATGTGCACCTGGGGCTGTTTTCGCGCTGGCGCGAGAAGCAGTTGCTCACACTACGCGACCACATTGAAAAATTGGTCCCGGCGCAAGCGCCGCTGATCATCGCCGGCGATTTTAACGACTGGCGCAGCCGGGCGGGAAGAATATTTGCCGACTCGCTGTATTTGCACGAGGTATTCGAACTAATTCGCGGCAGGCCGGCACGCAGCTTCCCGGCGGCAATGCCGGTGTTTCGGCTGGATCGCATCTATGTCCGTGGGTTCCGGGTCGAGCGCGCGCATGTACATCGCGGCCGGCCATGGTCGAAAATCTCCGACCATGCCGCACTCTCGGCAACCATGATACGGGTTTAAACGACACCCGCCCAAAGCTGCGTCGCGACAAGTTTCTAGAACTGATTTATTGATGGGACGATGCGTTTTTTCGCGGGCAACCGCCTCACGCTGCTGCATAACGGAGCCGACTATTTTCCTGAGCTAGAGAAGGCCATCGGCAATGCGGCACAGGAAATTTTTCTCGAATCGTATATTTTTGAAGACGATGACACCGGGAAGCGCATTGCGCATGCTCTGCGAAGCGCGGCGCAACGCGGAGTCCGGGTACATTTACTGCTGGATGGTTTCGGCTCAAAATCCTTGCCTGCCAAGGTAATTGCCGACATGAACCGGGCGGGGGTGCAGGTGCTGCTATTCCGGCCAGAAATCCTGAGCTTCAAATTCAGGCGCCGGAGACTGCGGAGAATGCACCGCAAACTTGCGGATATCGATGGCAGGATCGCGTTTGTGGGCGGCATCAATATCATCGACGACATGCACACGCCCAATCAAGTCCCGCCGCGTTTTGACTTCGCAGTAAAAATCGAGGGACCACTCGTGCGAGCAATACATGTCGCGGCCAGAGAGCTTTGGAAGCGAGTCACCTGGACGCACCTGCGTCGCGAATGGCGCCGCACCAAAGGCCTGACCGTGCCGGTACAGCCGCGCGGGGAACAGCGAGCGGCACTAGTTACCCGCGACAACTTGCGCCACCGCCGCGATATCGAGCAGGCCTACCTGAATGCAATCGCCAACGCCAAACAGGAAATCCTCATTGCCAACGCATATTTTCTTCCCGGTCGCAGTTTCCGCCGCGCGCTGGTGAACGCGGCGGCCCGCGGCGTGCGCGTAATCCTGCTGCTGCAAGGCCGGGTGGAGTATGTGTTGCTTCATTACGCATCGAGGGCATTGTATGGATATTTTTTAAATGCCGGCGTGGAGATTTATGAATACCACAAGAGCTTCATGCACGCCAAGGTCGCGGTGATGGATGGCTATTGGGCGACGGTCGGGTCCTCCAACATTGACCCCTTCAGCATGTTGCTGGGGCGGGAAGCGAACGTGGTAGTAGAAGATCAGGTGTTTGCGCAGCAGCTCAGGCAAAGCCTGATGCAGGCCATCGAACATGGCGCACAACCGGTGGTGCGTGAACGCTGGAAAAACCTGCCGATCGTGCAACGCATATTAATTTGGATGAGTTATGGCGCGGCGCGCTTCTTTACTGGCATGTTCGGTTATGGGCGAGAGCATGAATTCAGGACTCGTGAATAATTGAATTTTGGCGGCAGAGAGAACCGGTTTTGCTTGATCGACGCGCAGAGGGCCGACCCGGAGGCAAAAAATTCGTTCTTTGCGCCGTTGCACTGTTCGCATGTTTGGACGGTACCCAATGCATCCAGTCGGCTACCCAGCGTTTGCAGTTCCTGTACTGCAGTTCAAACTAACACGCGTGCTCCGCGCTGACAGCTGTCAAACTGACCCGCTCGCCAAGCAAGCCGGGCGGTGATACGCTCCTAAACCATGCGCATCACTCATTCTGGCAAACCGCCAAAGCGCCAGAGCGACTGGAATACGATCAAGGCCTTGCTGCCCTATTTATGGGAATTCAAGGGCAGGGTGGTGCTGGCAGTTTCGCTTTTAATTTTTGCCAAACTGGCAAACGTTTCAGTTCCGCTCGCGCTCAAAGGCATTGTCGATTCGTTGAACGCCAAAGATGCGCTGATCGTGCTGCCACTCGCCTTGCTAGCGGCATACGGCTTGTTGCGATTTTCGGCCACGCTATTCGGGGAACTGCGTGACGCGGTGTTCGCCAAAGTGACCCAGCGCGCGATCCGCCGCTTGGCACTCAAAGTCTTCAGCCATTTGCATTCGCTTTCTTTGCGCTTTCATCTGGATCGACAAACCGGCGGTGTGTCGCGCGACATCGAACGCGGCAGCCGTGGCATTTCTTTCCTGCTGCAGTTTATGCTGTTCAACATTCTGCCGACTTTCGTGGAAATTGCGATGGTGGCGGCTATTCTGCTCATCAAGTATGACGTCTGGTTTGCGGTGGTAACCTTCGTCACATTAGCGATTTACATCGTGTTCACCCTGGTGGTAACGGAATGGCGAATGGTGTTCCGCCGCACCATGAATGATTCCGATTCCAAGGCCAATACGCGGGCCATAGACAGCCTGCTCAATTATGAAACGGTGAAATATTTTGGAAACGAGGAATGGGAAGCGAGGCGCTATGACGAAGGATTGCAAGTGTGGGAAAAGGCTGCAGTGCGTAACCAAACTTCGCTTGCCGGTTTGAATGCCGGTCAATCGGCAATTATCGCGCTGGGCATGACCTTGTTGATGGTTCTCGCCGCGCGCGGCGTGGTCGACGGCAGGATGACGGTGGGAGATCTGGTGCTGGTCAATGCGTTTATGCTGCAGCTATATCTGCCGCTGAACTTTCTTGGCTTTGTGTACCGCGAGATCCGCCATTCGCTGGCCGATATGGAAAAAATGTTCAAGCTGCTTGGAGAAAATCTGGAAATCCAGGACCGGCCTGGTGCATCCGAACTTGTGATCAGGAATGCGATTGTCCGCTTCGAAAAGGTGGATTTCGGTTATGAGCTCAGGCGTCAAATCCTGTTTGACGTAAGCTTTGAAATCGCATCCGGGAAAACCGTCGCGGTCGTGGGTCATAGCGGATCTGGCAAATCTACGCTGGCAAGGCTTTTGTACCGGTTCTACGATGTCTGGAACGGGCGCATTGCTGTGGACGGCCAGGATATTCGCGACGTGACACAAAAATCCCTGCGCGCAGTGATCGGTATAGTTCCTCAGGATACCGTGCTATTCAACGACACCATTTTTTACAACATCAACTACGGCCGGCCCGAGGCCTCGCGCGAGGAGGTTGTCGCGGCGGCACAGGCGGCACACATTCACGAATTTATCAAGACTTTGCCAGACGGTTACGACACCATGGTGGGAGAACGCGGCTTGAAACTATCGGGCGGCGAGAAGCAACGTGTGGCAATTGCGCGGGCGATTCTGAAAAATCCGCGTATTCTGATTTTCGATGAAGCCACCTCGGCGCTGGATTCAAAATCGGAAAAAGCCATTCAGGGGGAACTCAAACGCATTGCCACCAACCGCACCACGCTGACCATTGCCCACCGACTATCCACGGTCGTTGACGCCGACGAAATTCTGGTGATGGAGCATGGGCGCGTCATAGAGCGCGGCACTCATCGCGAGCTATTGGACAAGCACGGCGCCTACGCTCAAATGTGGACCCTGCAGCTGCAAGAAGAAGCCGAACGCGATAAGCAACCGCAAGGCGTCATTCAAGCGGAAAAAATTCGCGCCTGAATAAGGTGCCTTCGAGCCGGAAATCGAAGGCCGCGACGCTGACCTTCCTGCCATTCTTGAGCCTAAATTCAAAGGGGTCGGATTTACCCTTAGAATCATGGCTCAGAAATGTGGACTTATACCTTGATTTTTTTTGTTTTAGCTGCGATCATGAGCGTCGGCTTCCAGGGAGGGAGCCAGGAAAAGCTGTTGTGTTTCACTTAATTAAGGCATACGACAAATGAAGAAAAAATTCTCTATTCTCGGCTTGCTTTTTTTAACCGCGGGGGCTGTGACCGCTGATGATCAGCTCTTGCCGCAAGCAGCTCAAATTGACGCCCAGGCACCGGTCGAAACAGATTCAGTCGCGGCTACAGTAGAAGAGGAGCAGGAAACCGCGCGGCGTACGGACTATTCGCAGGATGGCGCCGATATGCAACCGGATTTGCCGCCTCTCGATCCGACCAAGTTACGCGGCATGCGTTCTGCGGCGGCTCTTGTTGTGGAACAACAGCGCGAGCGACCGCTATATGCCAAAAATACTGATGTGCCAATGCCGATCGCTTCAATTACCAAGTTGATGACTGCGATGGTGGTGCTGGACGCTCAGTTACCGCTGGATGAACAAATTATCATTTCCAAAGAAGACGTAGACACGTTGCGTGGCACGCGGTCCAAGCTCAAAGTCGGTCTGGTTCTGTCGCGCCGTGATTTGCTGCAACTTGCCCTGATGTCATCGGAAAACCGCGCCGCTGCCGCTTTGGCGCGCACCTATCCCGGCGGGGTCGCTGCCTTTGTTGCGGCAATGAATGGCAAGGCGCAGGCATTGGAGATGACGGATACCCGGTTCGTGGACCCCACTGGCCTCGACAGGGGCAATGTTTCGACAGCACAGGATCTAGTCCGGATGGTGAAAGCGAGCTACGACTATGATTTGATACGCGAATTCACCACTGCGCCGTCATACGCGGTGGAGCTGCGCAAACGCCGCAATCTGCCGTTCCACAATTCCAACCAATTGGTTCGAAGCAAGAGTTGGGACATCGGGCTGTCAAAAACCGGCTATATACGGGATTCGGGGCGCTGCCTGGTAATGCAGGCGAAGATCGCCGAGCAGGCGGTGATCATCGTGCTGCTTGATTCATGGGGTAAGTACACACGCATCGCGGACGCCAACCGAATTAAGAGGTGGATTGAAACGAGCCTGGCCTCCAAAGCACACTCAAGTTAAGAGCGGTAATGGGTTCGGCCGGAGATCAGCGAGTCCGGTTTCATAGTCTTCCTTCAGCGCGACAAAATTTCCTCCACGATATTCTGATCGGGCTGGCCAGGCCACAGAAACAGATTCCCGCCAAGTATTTTTACGACCGCCGCGGTTGCGAACTGTTCGCTGCCATTTGCGAGCTTCCTGAGTATTACTTGACCCGTACTGAAATCGCCATCATGCGACGCTTTGCCGCGGAAATGGCGCAGCTTTTGGGCGAGGGGTGCCTGCTAATCGAATACGGTAGCGGTGCAAGCCATAAAACACGGCTCTTGCTTAAGCACTTGCGCACACCCGCGTACATGGCTGTTGACATTGCTTGTGAACAACTGCGCGCTTCGTCGCGCGAGCTTGCACCGGAATTTCCGGGTATGCGGATATACGCGGTATGCGCGGATTATTCCAATCCCGTCCAGCTGCCTGAATTTCGTGCGCCCGGCGTCAACCGCAAGGCGATTTATTTCGCGGGTTCCACCATAGGCAATTTCACCAAGCCGGAGACCATCGACTTTTTAAAACGTGCAGTACAGGTTGTCGGTCCGCGAGGCGCAATGCTGGTGGGGGTGGACACGAAGAAATCCCGGGCGCGGCTCGACGCCGCTTACAATGACAGCAAGGGCGTCACTGCCGCATTCAATTTGAATTTGCTGGCACGCATCAACCGCGAGCTCAAAGGCAATTTCAGGTTGGAAAACTTTCGCCACCGCGCTTTTTATAATCTCCAGAAAGGCCGCATCGAAATGTATCTAGAAAGTGCGACCGCGCAACGGGTGGCGATAAAGGACAAGAGCTTCGATTTCAGGGCCGGGGAGACAATTCATACCGAGAATTCCTATAAATATTCATTGGCCGAGTTTCAGCAATTAGCGCGGCAAGCCGGATTCAAGCCGCTGCGCGCATGGACCGACAAGCAGCGACTCTTCTCGGTTCACTGCCTGTGTGCCGATGGTTGATTTCGCAACCATCGGGCGAGAACGCCAAGGACCTTATGTTATGATTAATCGGTATTGGTTCATCATAAACGATGCGTGCGATGCGTGTAGGTTTCTTTGTGACTTGCCTAGTGGATTTGATGCGTCCGCGCATCGGCTTCGCCGCATTGCGGCTCCTGAAAACCGCCGGTTACGACGTAATTGTGCCGGATACGCAAACTTGCTGTGGCCAGCCCGGATATAATTCCGGCGCCCGCAATTCCGCCAAGGCTTTGGCCCTAAAAGTCCTGCACGAATTCGCCGCTTGCGATTACCTGGTGGCGCCCTCTGGGTCATGCGCCGGGATGATACGCGAACATTATCCGCGCTTGTTCAAGGATGAACCGCAGCAGCTCGAAAAGATCAGCGAGCTCTCACGCCGCACTTATGAGCTCACGAGCTTTTTGGTCGACGTGGCAAATCTGCAGGAGATCCCGGGCACCTTTCGCGGCAGGATCACCTACCACGATTCATGTTCTGGCTTGCGCGAGCTGGGAGTAAAAAATCAGCCGCGCCAGCTGCTGGCCAAAATGCCCGGCTTGCAGCTGACCGAGATGCAGGGCTGCGAGACTTGCTGCGGCTTCGGCGGCACATTTTCGGTCAAAATGGGGGATATCTCCACGCGCATGGCGGACAACAAATGCAATGCTATTGAAGCCAGCGGTGCCAATGCCGTGGTCTTGGGGGATTTGGGATGCATGCTGAATATCGAAGGCAGGCTGCGCCGGCGCGGAGACCGTAAGACCCAGGTGCTGCATGTGGCCGAAATATTGGCCGCGGAAAAGGGGTCCTAATGCAGCTCGCGTCCATGCACTTCAAGGCGCGCGCAAACGACAAGCTGCGCGATGCGCAACTGCAAAAATCGCTGTCCAAGGCGCAGGGCAAATTTGTTTTTGCGCGGGCCGACGCCATTCTCGAACTAGGGAATTTCGAGGCGTACCGGGATGCCGCAGCCACGATACGCGACCGCGCAATCCGCGATCTGGACATTTATCTCGAGCAGTTCGAACAGGCAGCAACCGCGCAGGGCGCGGTGGTGTATTGGGCAGAAACTGCGCAAGATGTGAATCGCATCGTTTGCGAGATTGCGGAAATCCATGGCGTGCGCAAAGCGGTCAAGTCAAAATCCATGGTGAGCGAAGAATGCGCGCTCAACGACGCATTGCAGGCGGCAGGCATCGAAGTAGTGGAATCCGATCTCGGAGAGTACATTTTGCAGCTTGCGCACGAGCCGCCGTCGCACATTGTCGCCCCGGTGGTGCACAAGAGCAAGGAGGAAATCTCGAATCTGTTCGAACAAAAGCACAAGAAACCGCGCAAGACCGGCATACCGGAACTCTGCCGCGAAGCACGCGAGATGCTGCGGCCCCATTTTCTTTCGGCGGACATGGGGATCTCGGGTGCTAATTTTTTGATAGCCGAAACGGGATCTACGCTTATAGTCACCAACGAGGGCAATGGCCGCTTGACGACCACCCTGCCGCGAGTGCATGTGGCCATTACCGGCATCGAGAAAGTGGTGCCCACCTTGGAGGATCTTGCGACCCTGCTCCGTCTTTTGCCGCGTTCCGCCACGGGGCAGGCGATTACCAATTATGTATCCATCACTACCGGTATTAAAAGCGACGGAGAAAGCGACGGACCGGAGTATTTTTACATCGTGCTGGTGGATGCAGGACGAAGCAAATTGCTGGGCGGGGCGATGCAGCCGATGGTGCGTTGTATCCGCTGAGGAGCATGCATGAATCATTGCCCGGTATATCAGAATATCGGCGGCCATGCCTATGGCTGGGTGTATCCGGGTCCGATGGGCTCGGTGCTTACGCCTGTCTATGCCGGGCTGGAAAACGCGCTGGATTTGCCCAATGCGTCCACTTTCTGTGGCGCCTGCGCGGCAGTGTGCCCGGTGAAAATTCCGCTCCCGGATTTGATGCGCCTGCTGCGCGAACAGGAGATGGAGCGGGGCCTGCGCCCTTGGCAAGAGCGGCTGGCGCTGAAAATCTGGGCCTGGGCTGCGCTGTTTCCCGGTGCGTATTCGGTTTTCACGCGCATTGCGGCACGCATATTGAATTGGATCGCCGGAGAGGAAAAACTCTTGCATTATCTTCCCGGGGGACAGGGCTGGACCGGCGGGCGCGATTTGCCAGCGCCTGAAGGCCGAACGTTCCGTGAGCTGTACCACAAGCGAAAAAGCATGAGCCATGAATAAGCCCGCGGAAGCCCATTCCCTCTTGCCGTTATGGATCGGCGGGGAAAAGGTCGCCAGCCAAAGCGTGCGCTACGGTGACGTGACCAACCCGGCGAGTGGTGAGGTCATTCGTCGCGTGCCGTTTGCCAACAGCGCCGATATTGATGCCGCAGTTGGCGCAGCCGGGCGGGCTTTTTCGGCTTGGTGCGAAACGCCTCCGCTGAAACGCGGGCGAATCATGATGCGTTTCTTGCAGCTTCTAGAGAAAAATCGCGATCGGTTGACGCGACTGGTAACAGAAGAACACGGCAAGACATTGGCCGACGCTGGCGGGTCGGTGCAACGCGGCATGGAGGTGGTGGAATTTTCATGCGGCGTTCCGCATTTGTTGAAAGGCGAACATGCGGAAAATATTGGTGCAGATATCGATTGCTATTCCCTGAGGCAGGCGCTGGGTATTTGCGCGGGAATTACGCCGTTTAATTTTCCGGTGATGGTGCCTTTGTGGATGTTTCCCGTGGCAATTGCCTGCGGTAACACGTTTATTCTGAAGCCCTCCGAAAAAGTGCCTTCAGCAAGCCTTTTCCTGGCGGAATTGCTCAAGGAGGCGGGACTGCCCGACGGTGTCTTCAACGTGGTGCACGGCGACAAGGAGGCAGTGGATGCGATTCTGCACCATCCGGAAATCAAGGCGGTCTCCTTTGTCGGTTCGACCCCGGTGGCCCGCTACATATATGAAACCTGCGCCGAGAACGGAAAACGGGTACAGGCGCTGGGGGGAGCGAAAAACCATGCGGTGGTACTCCCCGACGCCGATATGGAATTCGCGGCGGATTCCTTGATCGGTGCGGCATACGGGTCGGCGGGTGAGCGCTGCATGGCGGTTTCGGCTGTCGTGGCGGTAGGCGATATAGCTGAATCTCTGGTCACGAAATTGCGCGCAAAAGCAGCCGCGCTAAAAGTCGGACCGGGCGACAGTGAGAACACAGAAATGGGCCCGTTGATTACGCGCGCCCATCGCGACCGCGTGGCAAAGTACATTGAGCTGGGTGAGAAACAAGGCGCCAAACTGGTGCTGGACGGACGCGGCCTCAAGATTCCAGGCCATGAAAGCGGCTTTTATCTTGGCCCCACGCTGTTCGATCATGTTAGGCCTGAAATGGCGATTTACCGAGATGAAATTTTTGGCCCGGTGCTGATTGTATTGCGCGTCGGGGATTTCAACGAAGCAATACGGCTTGTCAACCGCAACCCGCATGCCAATGGCACGGCGATCTTCACGCGCACTGGAGCACTGGCGCGGCGCTTTCAGCATGAAATCGAAGTGGGCATGGTCGGCATCAATATACCGATTCCGGTTCCGATGGCGTACTTTTCATTTGGCGGCTGGAAAAACTCCCTGTTTGGCGATTTGCATGTGCACGGTACCGAAGGCATCCAGTTTTATACGCGCAGCAAGGTCGTTACCTGCCGCTGGCCGACGCAAACGGAAAAACCCAAACTCGATATGCCTACCCACTGATGAGCGCACGAGAAAACACCTTGCACCGCATTCGCGCGGCGCTTGGCAAAAGCGCGGGCCGCAGCGATTGGGAGCAAGTTGCAGCTTATATCCGGCAACACACCCCGGGACCAAGGCCGCAGGCTGAATGGAACATCGTGACGCGCTTTCGGGAGCGTGCCCTGAATTCGGCCAGCAGCGTGGACCAGGTCACCTCACGGGGCGAACTGCCAGAAGCGGTAGCGCGTTATCTGCGCGAGCAACGCCTTCCACTGCAGGCAGTATGCTGGCCGGAATTCGCGCAGCTCGACTGGTCAGGTCAGGAAATAATTGTCGAGGTGCGGCCTGCGAACGGAAGTGATCTGGTGGGAATAACCGGCGCATTCTGTGCCATTGCGGAAACCGGGACACTGGTGATGCTCTCGGGAAAGGACACTCCTGCCTCAACCAGCCTGTTACCGGAAACGCACATTGCCGTGGTGGACACGACGCGCATCGTGAGGGGCATGGAGGAAGCCTGGGTTTTGTTGCGGCGTGAATGCGCAACGATGCCGCGCGCCGTCAACTTTATTTCCGGGCCTTCGAGGACCGCGGATATCGAGCAGACGATCGTGCTCGGGGCCCACGGACCGTACCGCGTGCATATCGTAATTGTCCAGCGGTAGTTATTTCTTTAGTCGGTGATCTGCATTAGCAAGGATGTCTTTGTTCATCCAAAGTTGTGACGGCCTTCCTGCCGCGACATGTCGAGGAAAATTTCATGAACGCTGCCAACTCTGAAATAGCCGGCGCGGAAGCAAACGGCGCATGGGATGCTCGGCATGTCCAAGGCCAAACGCTGTGGCCGATCACCGATCACGACGTTTTTTTATTCAAAGAAGGAACTCATTACCGTTTGTATGACAAACTTGGGGCGCACTTGGTAGTCGTCGACGGGGAAGCCGCGGTGCATTTCGCAGTGTGGGCACCCAACGCAGAAGCGGTTTCGGTAATCGGGGATTTCAACGGCTGGGATCCGTCTAGGCACCGGTTGCAGGTTCGTGGCGACAGTTCGGGAATCTGGGAGGGCGTCATTCGCGGAATCGGCAGCGGCGCGCTCTACAAATACCGAATCCGTTCGCGCACCAATGCTTACGAGACTGACAAAAGCGATCCCTTTGCGTTTTCCTGCCAACGGCCTCCTGCGACCGCGTCGAGAGTTTCCGGCCTCGATTATGATTGGGGAGACCATGACTGGATGACCGCGCGCAGCGCGGCGATGGCCAGGGAAGCGCCAGTCTCGATTTACGAGGTGCATTTGGGATCCTGGCGCAGAATTCCGGAACAAGGCAACCGACCATTCAGCTATCGCGAAATCGCGCAACCGCTTGCCGACTACGTCCAGCGCATGGGCTTTACCCATGTTGAATTTATGCCTTTAATGGAGCATCCGTTTTACGGCTCATGGGGATACCAGATTACGGGCTACTTCGCGGCGTCTGCCCGCTATGGAACTCCACAGGATTTGATGTACCTGGTGGATTATCTTCATCAACGCGGGATTGGTGTCATTTTTGACTGGGTGCCGTCGCACTTTCCCAACGATGCGCACGGACTCGTCTATTTCGATGGCACGCACCTGTTTGAACATTCGGATCCCCGCCAGGGATATCACCCGGAATGGAGCAGTTGCGTCTTTAATTACGGCCGCCATGAAGTGCGCGCCTTCCTCATGAGCAGCGCGCTGTTCTGGCTTGACAAATATCATGTTGATGGTCTGCGTATCGATGGTGTCGCATCGATGCTTTACCTCGATTACGCACGGAAGGAAGGCGAATGGATTCCCAATATTTACGGCGGGAGGGAGAATCTGGACGCCGTGCAATTCCTGCGTCGCCTGAACGAGGCAGTGTACCGCGATCATCCGGACGTTCACACCATCGCCGAAGAATCGACCGCGTGGCCCATGGTCACGCGTCCCACATCGGTCGGGGGACTGGGATTTGGCTACAAGTGGAACATGGGATGGATGCACGATATGTTGCGTTACATGGCTGAGGACCCGGTGCACCGAAAATATCACCACGACAAGTTGGCATTTTGCATCTGGTATGCATTCAGCGAGAACTACATTCTGCCGCTGTCGCACGATGAGGTGGTCCATGGCAAGGGCGCACTGATCGGCAAGATGCCGGGGGACGAGTGGCAGCGATTCGCCAATTTGCGTCTGCTTTACGGCTATATGTGGGCGCACCCCGGAAAGAAACTGCTTTTCATGGGCGGAGAATTCGCCCAGTACAGCGAATGGCGACATGACGACGACCTCGACTGGAATGTCCTGGACTACCGCCTCCACCGCGGGGTGCAGGACTGGGTAGCCGATCTCAACAGCACCTATCGCGCCCAGCCGGCACTGCACGAGCGCGATTGTGAATCGCTCGGGTTTGAATGGGTGGAATGGCAGGACCGGGACAGCAGTGTGTTGAGTTTCCTGCGCATCGGCCATTCCACGCGCAACGCGGTGCTCGTGGTCTGCAATTTTACCCCGGTGGTGCGTGCGGGCTACCGGGTAGGCGTGCCCTGCGGCGGATGGTGGCAGGAACTGCTCAATAGCGATGCACTCGAATATGGCGGCTCCGGGGTCGGGAATTCGGGTGGAACAGAGGCGCGACGCGAGCCGCATCACGGGCGGGAGTGGTCATTGCATCTTAATCTCCCGCCCCTCGGAGTGGTCTGGCTAAAGAGCCCATCCGGCGAGTAGCACAGCGTGTATTTGTCATCGACGAAGAAGCCCGTGGCATCGGACGCGCTGCTCTGCGGAGCGTGCGTTTCCCTCGCGAAAATAAAATGAATGACGCCCTGCTTGACGAGCTTTGCACAGCCTGCGGCGTTGCCACGCAATACCGAGACGCCTGGGGAGCGACCTGTTCGGTGCCGATCGAGACCCGCATCGCGCTGCTTGAAGCGATGGGATTCAGTGCCAAATCGGATGAGGAAATGCGCAGCAGTCTTAGCGCGCGCGAAGAACAGCTCTGGTGCCAACCGTTGCCGCCGGTGCATGTTAGCCGTGCGGGCAACGAGCTTGCGCTGGCCATAGCCCTGCCTGAAGCCGATGCCCACTTGAACTTCGAGTGGACACTGGTGGAAGAAAGTGGCATTTCAGGTAGCGGGAGTTTTGTTCCTGCTGAATTGCCGGTCGAAGGAAAAAAAAATATTGCCGGCGGGGGCTTCATGCGTGTGATGCTCAAGCTGCCCCAGCTTCCCGCGCCCGGCTATCACAGTTTCAAACTTCGTGGCCCGGGGCAAGGATCGGTGCCGCGCGCGACCATGACCCTCATCATTGCGCCGCAGCTCTGTTATCTACCCGCTTCACTAAAGAGCAGCAGAGCCTGGGGCCTGACCGTGAATCTCTACGGAATTCGCTCGCGGCGCAACTGGGGCATCGGCGATTTCACCGATCTTCAAGCTCTGATAGAACTTGCGGCGCAATGTCGCGCGGCTTTCGTCGGCGTCAATCCGCTGCATGCCCTGTTCCCGCATGATCCGGATCATGCGAGCCCCTACAGTCCGTCGAGCCGCGCGCTACTAAACACTCTTTACATTGATCCCGAGCGAATACCGGATTTCAGCGCGAGTTTAAAAGCGCGCAAACTGCTGAAAAGCGCGAAATTTCAGAGCGAACTGCGCGCGCTGCGCAACGCCGACTTGGTCGATTACCCGGGGGCGGCAAAGCTCAAGTTTGAATTAATGGAACTGCTTTTCGATCATTTCTGCGCGCATCATCTCGGTTCGGGTAGCGAGCGGGAACAAGCCTTCCGCGCGTTTCAACGGGCGGGCGGTGATATGCTGCGGCTTGCTTCCTTATTTTTCGCGCTGCAGGAAGAGTTTCATGCGCGCGATGCAACTGTGTGGGGCTGGCGTACTTGGCCAAAGGAATACCGCGATCCAAAATCAAAGGCGGTTTCCGAATTCGCCCGAAGCAAGGCACGCCGGGTCGAATACTACGATTATTTGCAGTGGAACGCGGATTCCCAGCTTGCTGCACTGGGCAAACGCGCGCTGGAGCTGCAACTTGGAGTCGGTCTATACCAGGATTTGGCAATCGGGGCGGATGCCGGAGGCGCCGAGACATGGCCTGCGCAAACGCTGTACGCCGACCGGGTCACCGTCGGTGCCCCGCCTGACGAATTCAACCTCAAGGGACAAGACTGGAGCATGCCACCATTCGTCCCGGAACGCCTAAAGGAGGCAGGCTACCGCCCTTTCATCGAGTTGCTGCGGGCCAATATGCGCCACGCCGGGGCGCTGCGCATCGATCACGTGATGGGATTGATGCGGCTTTATTGGATTCCCGCCGATGAAACTGCGGATCGCGGCGGTTACGTGTCGTATCCAGTCGACGACCTGTTGGGAATCGTTGCATTGGAAAGTGAACGTAACCACTGTATGGTGATCGGTGAAGACCTCGGCACCCTGCCGGAGGGGATGGTGGAACGGCTGCGAGCTTCCGGCATCCTGTCTTCTCGCCTTCTTTATTTCGAGCGCCAAATTGACGGCGCATTTTCTCCGCCCGCGCATTATCCGCCGCATGCGCTTGCAGCTATCGGCACACATGATTTGCCGACGCTGCGCGCATTCTGGCTGGGCGAAGACCTAGATTTGCGCACGCGCCTCAATCTTTATACAAGCGACCAGCAACGGCAAAAACAATTCATGCAGCGCGCCGAGGACCGGCCGCGTTTGCTGGCTGCGCTTGACCGCGAGAAACTGCTTCCACGCGGCATCACCATTAATTCCCGTTCGGCCCCGGACATGACGCCTGCTCTCGCCCTTGCCGTGCACCGATTTCTTTCGCGCACGCCGTGCATAGTGTTTGCCGTCCAGCCTGAGAACGTCTTTGGCGAGGTTGAACAGGTCAATGTTCCTTCCACCATCGGTTCGCAGTATCCCAATTGGCGACACCGCGGAACAGTTAATCTCGAACGCTGGGGCAAACACAGGCGCTTTGTCGCACTCGCCGCCGCGCTCAATGCGGAACGTGGTGGAGTTAAATAAGCGCAACGACCGTAGATCAGGCGAATTCTTAAATCTGGATTCTGGACCGCCTAGCGAAACGCAAAACATATCTGCTCGAGGTTTGCGAGAATTGCAAGCTGGGCGGATTTTTCCCTCAGGCCGATGTAGCAATAAATTCCGGTTGCAGAAAAAAATGTTCACTGGTTATAATCTGCCTGGATTCGAAATAACAACGTAGCAGTTCCTGCCTCGTGCGGGCGTGAAACATCTGATAGCGCGCACCGCGTCCGTAGTTTTACTTTACTGGTCACATCATGGCCGAACTCAACTTTCTGCCGACTCTGCCCCCCGCATTCACACCGCCCATGCTGTTCGGGGCGCTTTTGCTGTTGGGATTGCTTGGCGGCGAAGCGGCGCGTTTATTCGCGCTGCCGCGCATCACCGGATACTTGCTGGTGGGAATGCTGTTCGGGCCGCGCGGTCTGGACCTATTGGGCGGCGAAGTCACCAAGCAAAGCCGGGTGTTTGTAGATATTTCCTTGGGATTGATATTGTTTGAACTCGGCCGCCGCCTTGATTACCAGTGGCTGCGTCGCAACCGATGGCTGCTGGCGACGGCAATTGCCGAAAGCGCGTTCGCATTTCTGGCGCTTTATTTCGGATTGCGCTATTTCGACTATCCGCGGCTACTTGCGGCACTTGCCGCCGCCATCGGGATTGCCACTTCTCCCGCAGTGGTTTTGCTCGTGGCGCATGAATTGCGCTCGGACGGACAACTCACCGAGCGCATGCTGCTGCTCACAGCGATCAACAGCGTATTCGCATTTTTCAGCGTGACCATGTTGCTGCCTTTCCTGCATTTCCAGCACCGGGCCGGATGGACTGAAACGCTGTTGCAGCCGCTGTATGTCATGGTGGGCTCCCTGCTAACCGGTTTGGTTGTGAGCTTGCTCGTGCTGCGTTTCGCGGCTTGGCTCGGCAAGCGCGAGGATCGCCAGTTCATCATGCTGGTTGGAATGATTGTGCTCACTGCCGGCTTGGCCCGTTCACTTAATCTTTCGGTGCTGGTCGCGCTGCTTACAGTCGGGATACTGGCGCGCAATCTCGATTTCGGCCACAAGCTGATGGAGGTGCAGTTCGGGCATGGCGGACAGCTGTTCTTTGTGATTCTGTTTGTGATGGCGGGCGTCAGCCTGCGCTTCGATTTGCTGCCACAGGCGAGCTATGTCGCCGGGATGTATATCGTGCTGCGTTTTCTTGGCAAGGCGCTGGCAATTCTGGTGTTTGGGCGTCTAAGCGGACTGCGCCCGGGTGCCGCGGGTCTCCTCGGCATCGCCTTGTTGCCGATGTCCGGGCTCGCCGTCGTCATGGTGCACGACATCTCGGGCTTATATCCTGAATTTGGTGCGAGGTTATCGGCGGTGGTGCTTTCGGCTGTGGCGCTACTCGAACTCATCGGGCCCCTGGCGACGCAGTTTGCGTTAAAGCAGGCGGGGGAGGCGGGCGAACGGCGATGATCCTGGAATTCAAACAATCGCCGGCATGTACCATCGGTGTTGAGCTCGAGTTGCAATTGCTCAAGTCCCATGACTGCAACTTGGCGCGCGACGCCGCTGATTTGCTGGCGCGCATGAAAAAGGTGCAGCATCCGGGTGAGGTCAAACCGGAGATAACCGAGAGCATGATCGAACTCAACTCCTCGATTCACAGGCGCTATACGGACCTTGCAGATGAACTGCGAACGATTCGCAATCTGGTTGTACACGAGGCGGAACTGCTCAACCTGCGAGTCGCCGGCGGCGGCTCGCACCCGTTCCACCAGTGGAGCGAGCGCCGTATTTATCCCACCGAGCGTTTTAAGCATCTGGTACATCTCTATGGTTATCTCGCCAAGCAATTTACCGTGTTCGGACAGCACATCCATATTGGCTGCGAGAGCGGTGACGATGCGATTTACGTGATCCATATGCTGTCGCGGCATGTTCCGCATTTCATTGCATTGTCGGCATCGTCGCCGTTTTATCAGGGCGAAGATACCGGCTTCGCATCTTCACGGCTCAATGCCATCAGCGCTTTTCCGTTAACCGGCACCATGCCGTTTATCCAGAGTTGGGATGAATTCAACGCCTATTTCGAGCGCATGCACCGCTTCAAGATTGTCGAGAGCATGAAGGATTTTTACTGGGACATTCGCCCCAAGCCTGAGTATGGCACGGTGGAAATCCGCGTTTGCGATACGCCGCTCACAGTGGATAAAGCGGCGCTGCTTGCTGCTTTCGCGCAGGCGCTGGCACATTATTACTTGAATGAACGATCGCAAAACCCGACCCCCGCCCTTTATCTGGTTTACAACTACAATCGTTTCCAGGCCTGCCGCTTTGGCTTTGGGGCCGAATTCATCAATCCGTACGACGAAAGCCATTGCGCTTTGCGCGACGATCTGATCGCGACGCTCAAGCGAATTATGCCGCATGCTCGGGCGCTGGACAGCGCCACGGCGCTATCGCATTTAATTGACGACGCCGTGGCCGGCCGCGATGATTCAAGCTGGTTGCGCGAGCAACTCAAAAAATCTGGTTCGCTCAACGACGTGGCGCGCTTGCAGAGCAACCTGTGGATGGGTAAGACGGAACGGGTATAATGTGCGACCCCGCGCTTCCCACGCGCACGCATTCCGCCGGTGCGTTACTCTTTCACAAGCAAGCCAAGCTTGCTCGCAAACCATTTAGTGGTGGTTACCTGGATGAGGATGGTCATGAGGATGGCGATGAAAGTTATTGAACCGATGATACGAGCCCCGGGCGCCTGCATGCCCACGAGCACACCGGCTAGCGCGCCTGGAATAACGCCGGTCTCCCGCGTCCAGCACATGAACAGCATTTCGTTAAAGGTCCATTTGGCACGACGGTCGGGAAGGGCACACAAAAATACGGTAAGCGGCCTGGCAACCAACATGAATACGGTAACCACCGCTATTCCACCCACCAAATGCTCGTTCAAGAGACTGAAGTCGACCTGCGCGCCCAGCAGCATGAAGATGAATATTCGCATGACCAGCGCAGTGGTCATTACAAATTCTTCCAGATTTTTCTGTTCGTCCGGCTGCACTTTGAAGCCGAAGGATTCCTTGTTTCCAAAAACCAGGCCAAGCACGAACACCGCCATAAATCCGCTGGCATGGAGATAATCGGCGGTGAGATAGGCGCCAATGACCGCCACGAGACTTACTATGGGTCCGTACTCGGATAGAAAATCGAATTTCTCGTGGGAGATCAACAGGGCCGCAAGATAGCCAAAAATAGCGCCCACCAGCACTCCGAAAAAGCATTCCTTGAACAGATTAACGAGAGAAGCCTGGACTGAAAATTCACTCGTTCCCATCGCAACACCCAGTACTGCAAACGTTGCTATCGCGCCCACTGCATCGTTGAATGCTGATTCGCTAATTACCGTTGCCGCTACGCGCTGCTTAATCTTAATTTGCCGGAACACTGGAACCAGTGTGGCAGGATCTGTAGAAGCAATCGTCGCGCCCAGGAGCAGGGCTACCATAAAAGGAATTCCCAGAACGTAATAGGCAGCCAAGCTGGTAATTGCGCCGGTAATCAGCACGCCAAAGGTGGCGATGACCACAATGGTGATCCAAACTTCTTTGAGAACACTGAATCGAAGCGATGCCCCGCCGTCGAACAAAATGTAGCACGCCCCAAAGATGAGAACGAATTGGTTGAGTGCCGTCTCAACCTTAACGGTCAGAATTCCAGCCAGTTCGGGTCCTAAAAGCATCCCGACAAGCAGGGACACGACCACATCGGGAACTTTGAGTTTTTTCGCGAGCAGGCCGGAAAACGTTCCTGCGGCGAGAATGATTGCGATGGAAAGCAATACGTGCTTTGCCAATGCAATAGCGGCGGATGGTTCCAGTTTTTTGTCTCCTACCGAATTGTACCCCGGGGTTGCGTGGTCGTGGATTTTATGCGCAAGCGGAGCGCACGCGCAAGGTCTAGAGCGATTCCCCGGACCCGTGAAAGAGTGGAGATAAATTGAGGATATTGGTGTCCATAAGGCCGAACGTGGCATTTCACTGTCCCGGCCGATCCCGATATCCGGGTCTGAGACCGGGAGCTGTTTATCTAGAGTTACATTGCCTGGCGGGAATTACATTCAATCCAGATTGTGCGATGCCGTGCACAATTGATTTTGCGCCCTGCAAGGTATAGCATAAAATCATTGGCTCAATGCATCGGGGGAAGTCTTTTTTAGTAGAATAATCGTCACCCTCTGAAGAGCCAACGAAAAATAAAAGCAGGCGGGTTTCCCGATCTTGAACACAATGCAATCTGTCCATTAAGGAGGACTTTCATGAAGAAAAAGCAAATTACTGCCACAGCAGCAAAGATTGACCCCGCGGCATCGCGTCGCAAATTCCTCAAAGGCGTGGCAGCGACCGCCGGTACTGCGGCCATCGGCTTTCCGATGATCGCTAAAGGACAGGCCAGCCCCATCGTTTGGCGCTGGCAGAGCACCTGGCCGACCAAAGATATCTTCCATGAGTACGCGCTCGACTACGCCAAGAAAGTGAACGACATGACCGGAGGCGAGCTCAGGATCGAGGTGCTGCCCGCTGGCGCGGTGGTAAAAGCGTTTGATTTGGTCGATGCGGTCTCGAAAGGGACCCTCGACGGCGGCCATGGGGTTCTGGTGTACTGGTACGGCAAAAATCCTGCGCTGGCGTTGTGGGGATCCGGGCCGGCATTCGGGATGGACGCCAACATGCTGCTCGCCTGGCACAAATACGGCGGCGGCAAGGAGATCCTCGCGGACATTTACAAGAGCTTGAATCTCGACGTGGTATCCTTCCCCTACGGCCCGATGCCGACCGAGCCGCTTGGCTGGTACAAGAAACCAGTTACCAGTGCAGCAAGCTTCCAGGGCCTGAAGTTCCGCACCGTGGGCCTCGGCATCGAGTTGTTCAGCGGCATGGGAGCGTCGGTGACCGCTCTCGCCGGGGCAGACATCGTGCCGGCAATGGACCGCGGCCTCATCGACGCGGCGGAGTTCAACAATCCGTCCTCGGACAAGGCGCTGGGTTTCCCCGACGTATCCAAGGTGTACATGATGAAAAGCTTTCATCAGTCAGCCGAGACGCTCGAGATCCTGTTCAACAAGAAAAAATACGACTCGGTTTCTCCAAAACTGCAGGCGATACTCTCATATGCCGTCGAAGCCGCCTCCGCCGACATGTCCTGGAAAGCGATCGACCGCTACTCACAGGACTACATCGAGATCCAGGTGAAGGATAAGGTTCGGGTCTATAGGACGCCCGATTTGGTGCTGCAGGAGCAGCTCACCGTTTGGGATAATGTAACAGCGAAGAAATCTGCGGAGAATCCTTGGTTCAAAAAGGTGCTGGATTCGCAGAAAGCATTTGCAAAGCGCGCCACCAAATGGCAAAACGACCAGCAAGTCGATTTCAAAATGGCGGCAGATCACTATTTCGCGTAGAGCATAGACGAAAGTCCAACGACATTCTGGTTTGTCATGCGCCATCCTGCGATTGTCCGCGGGGTGGTGTTTTTTTAGTGATATAGTTGCCGCGTTCGGCGCGGTTGTTGCAGAGGGAGTTCTATGCAGGTTCAACGCGTTCTGTTGACTATTGATAGGATCAGCTATTGGTCCGGCAAGGCGTTTGCCTGGCTGATCCTGGCGCTGACCGGAGCGGTATGCGTGGAAGTGTTCAAGCGCTACATCCTGAATGCACCGACGGCCTGGATGTTCGACGCCGACAGCATGATGTACGGCACCCTGTTCATGATGTGCGGCGCGTATACCTTGGCGCAGGACGCCCACGTGCGTGGCGATTTCCTGTACAGCTCAATGAAGCCGCGCATGCAGGCGGGGCTCGACCTGACGCTTTACTTCATTTTTTTCCTTCCGGGAATGTGGGGACTGATCTACGCTGGCTGGGATTTCGCGCATGCGTCCTGGGTAATTCGCGAGCACGTTAACGATACTGCAAACGGTCCGCCGGTCTATCAGTTCAAGACCGTAATTCCGATTGCCGGCACGCTAGTCCTGTTGCAAGGGGTCGCCGAGATAATGCGCTGCGTGATTTGCCTCAAGACCGGACAGTGGCCCGAACGGCTCAAAGATGTCGAGGAAATCGACGTGGTCGAAGAGCAACTTGCAGATAGCGAATACGTGGACGAGGAATCGCGCAAGCGCGCAATCGAAAGCGTGCACGAGATCGACGAGGCCGCTCACCAGCGCGCCACCACTCGAGGAGCCGAGCGATGAGCGATCCGGCACTTGGGCTTACGATGCTCGCGCTCATTGTGATCGTAATCATAATGGGCTTTCCGACGGCGTTCACCCTGATGGGTCTGGGGATGTTCTTCGGCTTCATTGCACTCTACGATCCCTCGCAGCCTTGGACGCATAACCGGATCTTCGACCTAGTGGCTGAACGGGCGTACACGGCGATGACCAATGATGCGCTGATTTCGATCCCGCTTTTTGTGCTCATGGGTTATGTCATGGAGCGCGGTGCGCTGGTGGACAAAATGTTCTACAGCGTCCAGCTCGCGTTTCGGCGAGTGCCCGCTTCGCTCGCAGTCGCCACGTTGATAATTTGCACATTCTGGGGGATCGCCAGCGGCTTGGTCGGCGCGGTGGTGGTGCTGATGGGCGTGATCGCGTTTAATCCCATGCTGAAAGCAGGCTACGACGTAAAACTGGCTTCAGGTGTGATCACCGCGGGCGGGACGCTTGGCATCTTAATCCCGCCTTCGGTAATGATCATCGTTTATGCCGCGGTCGCCGGCCAGTCGGTAGTAAAGCTCTACGCTTCCGCGATGTTCCCTGGATTTTTCCTTTCGTTCCTTTACCTCATTTATATTGTTGCCTGGGCCCTTCTCAATCCCAAGGTCGCGCCGCAGCTGCCTGAAAGCCAGCTGCGGGTGCCGATTTCGGAATGGATATTGAAATTCCGCGAGGCGTACTCACGCAACATTCTGGTTGGTCTGCTTATCTCGCTTTTCTCTCCGGCCAAGGCGTTTGGGATCGAGGCAGGCGGCGTGCGCATTAGGTACGGCATGCTGCTAAAGAATTTCGTCGCTGCTCTGGTTCCGTTCATGTTGACTATTGCGACCTTTTGGCTCATCTGGTGGTACGTGGTCATTCACCCCCAGGCGGAGGTTGAACAGGAATTGTCCTTACGCACGACAGCCGTGAAGGCGGCTCCCGCGCCGACACAGGCGGCAAAGGCACCAGAGGGGGCAAATCTCGAACAACTCGGGGTTGGTGAGAAAAAAGGCAAGGCTCCGCCAACATCCGCTGAAACCGAATCGGGTGGACTGGAAGAATTGGGTAGCCCTGAGTTGCTCAAACAAGGTCCAGCTGCACCCGTGGAAGCCGGCCCGGACCCGCAGTTCTACACCTGGTTCTGGTTGAGCGCAGCGGTTTTTACGCTCCTGCTCGTGTACTACTACTGGAAGCTCGAAGCAGAGCAGTTTGAGATTCTCAAGCTGCTGACGGCGTCCACATTGCCGCTGGGAATCCTCACAGTCATAGTGCTCGCGGTCATTTT